>Ga0326727_10017785_pt1 | contig 14656 bp, 12 predicted proteins | sample MB2enrmetagenome_FD_207643 | JGI IMG/M metagenome (GOLD analysis project Ga0326727, IMG submission 207643) | Lab enriched peat soil microbial communities from McLean, Ithaca, NY, United States - MB29MY | ecosystem: Environmental > Terrestrial > Soil > Wetlands > Peat | place: USA: New York... | reverse complement strand
CCGCCTCCAGCTTGTACTCGTCCTGCGAGGCGAGCTGGATGGCGTCGGCGCCCTCGATGGCGATCCGCGATTTTGTGTCCTTCAGGTCGAAGCGCGTGTTGATCTCCTTGGTCGCCTGATCGACCGCGTTCTTGACCTCGGCCAGATCCACCTTGCTGACTACATCGAAGCTGTTGTCGGATGCCATAAAGAACAAGGTACAAGGTACTAGGTGCGAGGTTCAAGGTGAAAGAGGCGTTGGAAGTTGGCGGTGGTGAGGGCGGCGACCTCTTCCAATGAAGTTCCGCGAAGTCCGGCGAGGCACTGCGCGGTGTGGACCATCAGGGCGGGCTCGTTGCGCTGGCCGCGGTGAGGGATGGGCGCGAGGAAGGGCGCGTCGGTCTCGATGAGGATGCGATCGGCGGGAGCGAAGGCTGCAACCTCGCACAGACCAGCGGCCTTAGGGTAGGTCAGGTTGCCGGCAAACGAGAGATAGAAGCCGAAGCCGAGCGCGCGGCGGGCCTGTTCGAGCGTGCCGGAGAAGCAATGCAGGATTCCGCCCAGAGCGTGCGGATTCCAGTGCTCGACGAGCAGCTCCAGCAGCTCCTCCCAGGCGTCGGCAGAGCCGAACTTCTGCCGGGCCTCGGGCGTGGCCAGCTCCGAGGTGCGGCAGTGAATGAGGATGGGCTTGCGCGCGGCCGCGGCCAGTTGCATCTGCGCGATGAAGGCGGCGCGTTGCAGATCGGCCACGGGATTGTCGACGTGGTAGTAGTCGAGGCCGATCTCGCCGATGGCGATGACGCGCTCGTTCGCCGCCAGCCGCGCCAGCTTGGCCAGCGAGACGGCGTCAACGCGATGCGCCTCCTGCGGATGGATTCCCGCGCTGGCGTAGATTGCGGGCGTGGCCGGTTGACTGCTGAACTCTTGCGCGATCTCCAGCGCGCGCTGCATCTCGTCCGGGCCTTCGCCGATGCCGATGGCGAGAATCGTGCGCACGCCGGCTGCGCGAGCGCGGGCAAGGACTTCGGGCAGGCCGCCCGAATACATGTCGAGGTGCGCGTGTGAGTCTGTCAGATGCATAGGATTCCAGGTTCGTAAAATCACATCCGTTGCCGTGGGGGGGGGTACCCCTACCCCCCCCTACCTCATAAAGTATTTGGATTCAACGTACTACGCATTTCTAGTTGTATAGTGTAGATTCAAAACGCTTTAAAGCTTATCAAATAGAAAACAAAGTGGTTATAAATTACTGTTGCACGCTGATGGAAGTGGCCCGACTGGAGCGCCGGGCCACTTTCCTATCTCTACTGCCTTAATTATACAGGATGGGGCATAACTAGTATGCCAACTCTTTTTCGGAGGCATGTGGTTGATGGAGTGTGGTTTATGGGGATTTTTTGCGTCGAGGGTCTTGACAGGAAATCAGGAAACAGTGGACAGGGAACAGTGGTCAGCAAGAGCAAATGCGGGGATTCTTCGCTGCGCTCAGAATGACAAGCAAAAAATGCAGAAGCAGATTCCTCCGCTGCGCTACGGAATGACAAGCAACAGAACAGACAACGGCAAGGGCAACGACGGAGATTCTGGCCTTCGACTTCGCTCAGGCCAGAATGACGAACGGGGGGTGCGGAATGACAGACAACGGGGAGTTATCGGGAGAGCAAGTGGAGGCTGGAGTGAGTTAGGATTGCAGGCATGAAGAACATGAACCGTCGCGATCTGTGCGCCTCCCTACCCGCCCTGGCCGCCATCGGAGCGGGCGCTCCGCAGGCCCTTGCAGCGCAGCAGAAGCCCGCTGCGTCTGCCCCGCAGCCGGCCCACTCGTTGGCCTCCAGCTCGCTGGCCGCGCCGCGCGCCTTCGCCTACGACCAGATGCCGGTGCGCACCATGGCCAATGGCGGCGAGAGCCGCGACATTGTGCATGGCACGCTGGCCACGGGCGAGACGGTGAACCTGCACCAGTCGATGCAGGTGGCCGAGGCAGCGCCCAATCCGCTGCACGTGATCCAGCATTCGGAGTTCATCCTGGTGCGCGAGGGTATGCTGGAGTTCCAACATGCGGGCGCAAACGGAATCGTCTCCGAGAAGGTTGGGCCGGGCGGCGTGTTTTATGTGGCCTACGGAACCAACCATACGGTGAAGAACGTGGGCGGCGTGGCGGCGAGCTACTTTGTGGTCGCCATCGGGGGCGACGCGAAGTAGGGCGTGCCAGGCAAATGACGAACGAGCATTCCCTCAGGGCTAAAGCCCCTCCGGAGAGGAACGGCTTATGGCGGGACTGAAGTCCCGCCCCTTCAAAACAGCGACTGTTGGCAGCATGTGAAGCCGCGCCGCTTTGAAACAGCGACTGTTGGCAGCCATGGCACGGCTGAAGCCGTGCCCTTAAGCAAGGCCAAAGTCAGCGACGGAGATTCTGACTCTGCGAGTCAGAATGACGAACTAATTCAGGCGAGATGCCAACGTACATTTGGGCGGTGTAGGATCGTGCGCATGAATACGATGAACCGACGCGATCTGTGTGGCGCACTCACAAGCTTTGCTGCGTTGGCCGTGGCCTCGGGCCAGGGCCAGACCCCAACCCAAGCGCAGGACAGGATGGCTGTGCCAGCGCCACCGCGATCGCCGGGCGAGCGGGTGCTCTCCACGCAGCGGACCTTTGCCTTTGGCGATCTTCCGGTGGTGAAGAACGCGAACGGCGAGACACGCGCGGTGACGCGCGGCACGCTGCCGACCGGCGAGCTGATTGAGTTGCACGAGACGACGCTGCTGCCGGGTCACGCTCCGCACCCGCCGCACCAACACCGGCACTCGGAGTTCATGATGGTGCGCGAGGGGACGATTGAGTTCAACAACAATGGGACGCTGGAGCGGGCGGGGCCGGGCGGGGTCTTCTTCGCCGCGTCCAACGTGATGCATGGGCTGACCAACGTGGGCGAGACGATGGCCAACTACTTTGTGATTGCGATTGGGCGGGACACGGTGATGCAGCCGGTGTAATCCGCGCGGGACGGCTGCTACGGGCCGGCGCGTGATTCATTCGCTGCTTACGCGGACTTGCGGTGTGCCTCCGCGTACGCGCGCAACGCGGCATTAACCCGTTTGGAAGAGGCACCACCCGTCTCCTTGAAGAACTGAAGCACGTCCGGCTCCAGAGCAACAACGTCATGCGGAGTGCCGAATCGCGGGCCACCGACTCGCCTGCCCTGTTTACCCTCTTGCGATGGCGTGTCGCTGTAATCAATGTCATCGTCTGTCATTGCTTTCAGCGCAGCCATGCGCTCTTCCGACATTCTTGGAAGATTGTTAGGATCCAACTCGAACCTAACCTCGCCAGTAGTCTTCTCGCTCATGTCGATTCGCCCTTCTCGCCGAGAGGATTCGAACGTCTTCGCCTCTCATTGCGTATGTAACCAGTATCTCTTGTCCGTCGATAAGACCGACGACATTCAGCCGCTGCTCACCGTAATCGATCCGATCATCGGGCCATTCAAACTGCGCGGCATCCTCGAAGACGCGAATTGCGAACGGGAATTCAATCCCATGCTTTCGCAGATTCATCGCGGCCTTCTTCTCATCCCAGATAAACGCCACGTCAACAGCTTACACTGCTGCTATGGGCCGGCGGCGCCTGCGCCCGCACTCATGCTGAAGATGGGGAGGTAGAGGGAGATGAGGATGGTGGCGACGACGACACCCATGACGATAAGGATGATGGGCTCGATGAGGCTCATGGCGGCGGTGAGATTGGTCTGCACGTCCTCCTCGAAGAACTCGGCGACGGAGTTGAGCATCTGAGGCAGCGCGCCGGTGGACTCGCCGACCTCGACCATCTCGACGGCCAGCTCGGGAAAGATTTTGGTGGCGGCGAGGCTGACGGAGAGGCCCTTGCCCTCGCGCACCGTCTCCACGCCGCGGAAGACGGCGTTGCTGATCTGGCGGCTGTCGATGGAGCGGGCCGCGGTTTCCAGCGACGGGACCAGGGGCAGACCGCCGGTCAACAGCGTGGCCAGCGTGCGCGCGAAGAGGCCGACCTGGTACTTGATCCAGACGGGGCCGGCCAGCGGCAGGTTGATGCGGATGCGGTCCACCAGGGTCGCGCCAGCATCGGTCTTGATCCAGCGGATGAAGAGAAAGATGGCCAGCGCCAGCGCCACGACGAAGTAGAGCCCGTAGCTCTGTGCTTGCTTGCCGAGTTGCAGCAGGAAGCTGGTGATGGCGGGGAGCTTGGTGCCTAGCTGCTCGTAGAGCTCGGCGAAGCGCGGGACGACGAAGGTGATGAGGAAGGTGAAGAGGCCGAGCACCATCACCACCAGCACGGCGGGATAAACGAGGCTGGCGGTCAGCTTCTTGCGGAAGGTGAGCGAGACGCGCTGGAAGTCGAGGTAGCGCTGCAGGACCTCCTCCAGGTTGCCGGAGCGCTCGCCGGCCAGCAGGGTGGTGGTGTAGACGATGGGAAAACCGCCCTGCGCCTCAAACGCCTCAGAGAGCGATTCGCCGTTCTTGACGCGGGTGGCAACGTCCTCCAGTTGCGCGCGGAAGTGGGGCAGCTTCTGGCGGCGGGCCAGCAGCTCGATGGAGCCGAGGATGGGAAGGCCCGCGCGGACCAGAGTCAGGAACTGCTGGTTGAAGACGAGAAAGGTCTCCAGCTTGACCTTCTTGGTCTTGCCCGCGCCCGCCAGCAGGCCGCGCGCCTTTACCGAGTAGACGTAGTATCCGGCCTGGGTGAAGCGCGCGCGCAGTTCTTCCTCGGTGGCCGCGGAGTGCGTCTGCTCCTGCACCCGCCCACGCTCATCCGCCAATCGGACTACGAACTCAGCCATAAAAACCCATCCCCATGCTGCTGCGAAGAGCATTGACCCGCTCGACCGCAAAGGCCCTTTCCATCTTAGACGTTCCGCGGGCGGATTCCTCTCAGAACCTTCGGCATGGTTCTTCCGGCAATGGATTTGCCGCTTGGCGAGGAGGCGCATTGCACGATGCCGACTGTGGTTCGCGGCGATTTCGTCCCGTTGCCAGACTGATAAACTCACATCACCAAGCCAATCGCGAGAAGGAAGAGGGTGCAAGGGCGAGCGCGCGCTTGCCATAGGCTAAGGGAGACTGGGGTTCGGATGGCGAAGAGGGCGGTCATTATTGGGGCTGGGCCGGCGGGGTTGACAGCCGGACTGGAACTGCTGCGGCGCACAGAGATTGTTCCCATAATTATGGAGGCGAGCGAAGAGATTGGCGGCATCTCGCGGACGATCCGGTACAAGGGCAACCGGATGGACATCGGCGGGCACAGGTTTTTCTCCAAGAGCGACCGGGTGATGGAGTGGTGGGTGGAGCTGATGCCTCCCGAGCTGGTGGCGCAGGGCGAGCCGGCTGCGGAGCCAGCGGCGGAGATCAGCTATCAGGGGAAGCGGCGGGTGGTGACCGTGCCGGCGCACCTGCATGAGGAGCCTCCGCTGCGCGGGCTGGGGCCGCTGCACCACGAGGAGAGCGAGGAAGCCGAAGAGGAAGATTCCCTGGAAGAGTCTGCGGAGGAAGTAGCCGAGACGGTTGCGGTGCCGGAGCCGGAGAACCCCGACCTGGTGATGCTGATCCGGCCACGGCGGAGCCGGATCTATTATTTACGGAGGTTCTTCGACTATCCGATCACGCTGACGGCGACGACGCTGAAGAACCTGGGCGTGGTGCGCATGGTGCGCGTGGGGACGAGCTATGCGGTGTCGCGCGTGCGCCAGATCAAGCCGGAGAAGAGCCTGGAAGACTTCCTCATCAACCGCTTCGGGCGCGAGCTGTACCTGACGTTCTTCAAGAGCTACACGGAGAAGGTGTGGGGGACGCCGTGCCACGAGATCTCGGCGGAGTGGGGCGCGCAACGGATCAAGGGGTTGAGCCTGACCACCGCGGTGAAGCACTTCGTGAAGAAGCTGTTTCGCGCGAGGAGCGAGGGCGGCGATCTGGCGCAGAAGGGAACGGACACTTCGCTGATCGAGCGGTTCATGTATCCGAAGTTCGGGCCGGGACAGCTCTGGGAGCACGTTGCCGAGCTGATCCAGCAGAAGGGCGGCGAGATCAACCTGGGCTGGAAGGTGGACAAGATCAACTTCGCCGAGGGAGGGCCGCTGCGGGTTGCGTCGGTCGAGGCGGTGCGCGCGGATGGCGAGCGCAGGACTTTTGCGGGGGATTATTTCTTCTCCACCATGCCGATGCGCGATCTGATCCGCGCAATGAAGATTCCAATTCCGGCAAATGTGCTGGAGGTGAGCGAGGGGTTGCAGTACCGCGACTTCATTACAGTGGGACTGCTGGTGGACCGGCTGAAGGTGATGGAGCCGGACGGCGGCCTGCTGAAGGACACATGGATTTATATTCAGGAGCCGGACGTGCTGCTGGGACGGTTGCAGATCTTCAACAACTGGAGTCCGTATCTGGTGAGCGATCCGGGGAAGGTGTGGATCGGGCTGGAGTACTTCTGCTACGAGACGGACGAGCTGTGGAAGAAGTCCGACGAGGAGATGAAGCAGTTCGCCATTGCGGAGGTTGCGAAGATCGGAATTCTGAACGCGGCGGAGGTGAGCGACGCGCATGTGGTGCGCGTGCCCAAGACCTACCCGGCGTACTTCGGCACCTACGACCGCTTCGACGAGCTGAAGGCGTTTACCGACCGCATCGAGAACCTGTTTTTGGTGGGACGCAACGGGATGCACAAGTACAACAACCAGGACCACAGCATGTTGACCGCGATGGCTGTGGTGGATGGGCTGGCAGCGGGCAGGGTGGACAAGCAGGCGCTGTGGGAGATCAACACCGAGCAGGAGTACCACGAGGAGAAGGACAGGAAGTGATCGAGGTTCGAGGTTGCAGGTTCGAGGTTCGAGGGCTGCGGTGAAGACATTTTTGCTGCTGGTGTTAGTGGCGCTGCTGGCGCTGATTGCGGTGAACCGTGGGCGCATCTATGTGCGCGATCCGCTGGCGACGGTCTACAGGATCGACGCGAAGCAGAGTGGAAAAACTGGCGTGGAGCAGAGCGGGAGGTCCAGCGCGCGGGAAGACAGAGGGGCCGAAGTTTCGCAGATCGGCAAGTCCAATCTGAGCCAGGGCGGCAGCTCCAACCAGAGCCACGGCGTGGTGACTGAATCTCTGCAACGCGGCAGCTCCAACCAGAGCCAGGGCGTGGAGACCGAGTATCTGCGAGGCGGCAACGCCGGCCAGTCCCAAGACGAGGTGACGGAACCGCTGCAAAAAAGTGTCTCCGGTGTGCTGCAGGCCGAGAGGGTCGATCAGTTGCAAAAAGGCGTGACCAAAGTGCTGGATAGCGGCGAGGCTGGAGTGCGTAAGAGCGGGTTGGCCGGGTTGCTGCAAAGCGTGGACTCCGGCCTGCCGCAAGGCGGTGGCAAGGATGGCAGGCAGAGCGGCGTGCAGGTCTTTGTCAGTGCGGCGGGCGACGTTCTGCTGTGGCAGGACGCGCAGCCGGGAGGGTACCGCATCCTGGTGCAGAGCTGGAACAAGCTGCCGGGAACGCCGATGCGCCTGACCTGCATCCGCTGGATTGTGTGCCTGGCGGATGCGGACCACGCCTCGACCATTCCGCTGGATTGGACCGGCAACAGCGGGAGGGGCAGAGGGAAGTACGATCCGCAGGTCACGATGAGCGGGCGCAGAGTCAACTTTGTGGATGGGGCGGGCGCGACGATGCGCGTGGAGCTGCGGTAGAGAAGGAGTGGACGAATGCGAAGAAAACAAGGAACCATGGGACAAGATCAAGTTCAGCCGGAATCGAGTCGAAAACAGTACCATTCCGATGAGGTTGGAAAGCTACACGCAGAACCGGAATCCAAGCTGACGATCTCGGCGGCTAGCCGAGCTTTGATTGAGGCTGTGACTAACAAACGGGCCCGGTTTGTTCTTGACTCAATTGTCATGAATGGAATGGTATCCACAGAAGAGATTAGCAACGCCGGGTACGACCACCCACCTCGCGCAGCCCAGGACGTCAAGGACCTTGGCTTTCCCCTAAAGAGGTTGAAGGTCAAACACAGCAATGGGAGAAGTATTGCTGCCTACACACTTGATCTTGAGATGCTGCAAAACCCTCTCATGGCCGGCAGGAAGGCCATTTCAAAGAATGAACACAAGCAGATCGTTGAGAGATTGGGCAGTCAATGCAGAATCTGTTCTTCCACACTCAATCTTCAGGTCGATCATCGAATTCCATATCAGGTCGCCGGTGAATCGAAGGGCACAGACGAAGAAATGTTCCAGGTTTTATGCGGCTCCTGCAACCGCAAGAAGTCCTGGGCCTGTGAACGCTGCCCGAATTTTCTGAAGACGAAAGATGCGCAGATTTGTCGTACCTGCTATTGGTCTGGTTCGGATTCCTATACGCACGTTGCAACGGTAGAAGAGCGGAGGACGGACTTGATCTGGGTTGGCAAGCCTGAGACGGACGTGGCCGACAGGCTGAGCCGGGAGGCGAAGACGGTTGGCAAGAGGCCGACTGAATACATCAAGGACATCTTGAAGCGTTAGGCGAACATGCTGGTCTGAGGACTGAAGTGGGCCAGAGGCAGAGGCGCATGGGAGCCTGCGTATTCCAGGCATCGCGAGATGTAGAGCGACTCGATGGTGACGTGGTCTTTGCCGTTGAGCGTGGCCTGGCTTGAACGTCCCACGTCCAGAAGGACCCGATCTGCAAGATCGGCTGGGAGCGGCTCTCCGTAGTTCATATTTCCGCACGATCCGTCGTAACTAAGCACGAATGGAATCCCCTTTTCATTGAGGAGGGTTAATCCCTGTACGATGCGCTCCCGCGACACACTCTCGAAGTAGCGCTGATCTCTTCCTTCGCTTGTGCCCTGATACGGAGGGTCAAGATAGAAGAAATCGCCTGGGCGGGCCTGCTCGAAGAGCGTCATGAAGTCACTTGTAACTGCCTGAGACCTGCCACGAAGCAGCAGGTGTGCGGCGTTCAGCTCCGCGCGCATGGTCTTCGGCTGTGTGCCAGTGCGGCGTTTATCCGGGGACTGATTGAACTCGCCCGAGGGGTTGAAGCGGACTGCATTTTTCACACATCGCGCCAGCAGATATAACAATTTGGCCGGACTCCTATCAGCATTAAACTCGGTTCGGATCTGGTAGTACTCGTCGATTGGCCGCCGACGTTCCCTATTCCACAAAACCTCATATTGATCGGCAATCTCGTCTGACGACTGGATAATGCCTTGCCATAAGGCCATAAGCGGCTCCAATGCGTCTCCGAGAAGGAACGACTGAAATACGTTTCTCGATGCGGCGGCGAGAGTGATGGCAGCAGAGCCGGCAAAAGGTTCAATCAGCCGATTGTATTTGTGGGGCACTGCATGGCTAAGAACGGCGTTTGCGAGGCGCCGTTTGCTGCCTTGGTAGGGAATTGGATGAGGTATTGGATATCTCACGCTTCGCTGCCCTCAAACCGAGTCTACGCTATGGCGAACGCAAAGCGAATATTTTTTATTGAGGAAATCGTGGTTTTGCGAAAGCCCTTTCCAAAATGGCACTGAATCGGCATTTGCGGAAGCTCATTGCGGCGATCACGTCCTTGATCTGGTTTTATAGCAGGTTGCTGGCGGGACGGGTGGGGAGGGTGAAGTGGAAGGTTGAGCCTTTGCCCAGGGTGCTGGTGGCCCAGATGCGGCCTCCATGCTGGGCGACGATGGAGCGGCAGATGGCGAGTCCGAGTCCTGTGCCACCCATGGTGCGTGAGTCGGATGCGTCGACCTGGTGGAAGCGCTCGAAGATGCTTTCGAGCTTGTCTTCGGGGATGCCCCGGCCCTGATCGCGGACCTGGATGACGGCCTCATTGGCGTCGCCGCGGCGCGAACGCAGATGGATTTCGGTGCCCGCGGGGGAGAACTTGATGGCATTGGAGATGAGGTTGGTGAGGGTCTGGAGGATGCGGTCGGGGTCGGCCCAGACGTTGATGCCGTGGGAGTTGAAGGTGATGCGTATCTGGGCCTTGAGGGCGTCTGACTGCTGCAGGACGGCGGCGCGGCGGAAGAGGTCGTCGGCCGAGCACATGGTGCAGTGCAGCTCAGTTTTACCGGAGCCGATGCGTTCCAGTTCGAGGATGTCGTTGACCAGGCGGACCAGGCGGTCGGTGTTTCCGGCGGCGATGTCGAGCATCTGGCGGAGCTTCTGCGGACGGGAGTCCAACGAGCCACCGGTGACCAGGCCGAGGGCTGCGCGCAGCGAGGTCAGCGGCGTGCGCAATTCGTGCGAGACGGTGGAGATGAACTCGTCCTTCATGCGGTCGAGAGCGCGCCGCTCGGTGGTGTCGGTGAAAGCGACGACGACGCCGACGGCCTTGCCCGCGGGCTTGGCGGAGGCGGAATCGGTTCCGGGCTGAACCTTGGGCTGAACTTCGGGCGTGGTTTCGAAGAGGATTCCAGACTGAACTTCGGGCTCGGCTTTGGGCTCAGGTTCGGGTTCGATTTCGATCTGAGGCCGGGCCACATACTCGACCGGGAAGCTGGTGCCGTCCTTGCGCCAGAAGACTTCATTGGAGACGCGGACGGTGTCGAGGTCGCGGAGGGAGTTTTGAATGGGGCACTCTTCCGGGGGATAGGGGGTGCCGTCGGCGCGGGTGTGGTGGATGAGCGAGTGAAAGTTGCGCCCGAGGAGCTCCTCGGGTTTGAACCCGAGCATCTGCGAGGCAGCGGGATTGACGACGGTGCAGTTGCCGTCCAGGTCGACGCCGAAGATGCCGTCGCCGACGGACTCGAGGATGGAATTGGACTGGCGGGTGAGGGAGTGGAGCTGGTCTTCGGCGCGGACCTGCTCGCTGATGTCGATGCCGAAGGCGAGCACGTAGGGCTCGGCCCCGGGGGTCTGGATGAGTTTGTTGCGGTATGCGATGTAGCGCAGACTGCCGTCGGCGTGGCGCAGGTGGAGCAGCCCCTGAATCTCGCCCTTCGTGACGATGTTGCTGAGGTATCTGTCGTGGAATGCGCGCCGTCCCTCGGGTATGAACTCGGAGAGCCGGTGGCCGACCACGTCTTCGCGGTTGCGTCCCAGGCCCTGCGCGCCGTGCGTGTTGACGGAGAGCAGGACGCCCTTCAGGTCGTGGGTGCAGACCATTCCGAGCGAGCCTTCGACCAACTGGCGGTAGCGCGACTCGCTCTCGCGCAAGGTCTCTTCGGCCTCGCGCTGCACGGTGACGTCGATGCCGGTGGCGATGATGTAGTTGATATGGCCCTGATCGTCGAAGATCGGCGAGGCCGACCATGCGATGCGGCGCAGGCTCCCGTCACGGTGCAGCCATTGGTCCTCGAATGCGGCCCGCGAGCCTTTGGCGCGCAGGAGCTCGAAGTTGCGCATGGCGGCTGGGATGTCCGAATGGGGAATGAGCTTGTCCCACAGGGCGCGTCCAACCAGGGAGGGGAAGTCGTATCCAGGGGCGGTCTGGCATGTGTGATTGTAGCGGACGATGCGGCCGGCGGTGTCGAAGACAACGACCAGGGCGTCGATGGTGTCGAGCACGGTGGAGATGAAATTGCGCTCGTCGGCGATTGCGGATTCGACGCTCTGGCGGGTGCGCGCGTCGGTCTCCATTTGGCTGATGGTGCGGTTGAGCTCGATCGAGGCCATCACCTGACGGCCAAGGACAGCGAGGGTCCGCGCCTGAAGCGGGGTGAGCCTTCGCGAGGGAAGGTCGAGGACAAAGAGCGAGCCGATGCGCACCCCGGACGGTGTGATCATCGGAGCGTCGGCATAGAAGCGGAAGGCGCGGCCTCCCAGGAGGACCCCTCTGCGGGCGAAGGCGGGGTGCTGCGTGGTGTCGGAGATTTCGTAGACGCTCTGGCCGCGCAGCGAGGGCGCGGAGGGCAGGCTGCCCAGAGGCAGTTCGGTCTCTCGGATGCCGTAGCGTGCGTGGAGCAGGATGCGGTCGGCGGCGGCGACGGCGACTCCGGCGACAGGGGCGTTGCAGGCCATTGCGACCAGCTCGGCGAGATCGTCCAGGGCGGGGCCGGGCGCTGCGCCGAAAACCTCAGGCCGATCAAGGTTCTCTAAACGCAGGGCTTTCCTGCGAGTGACTTCGATTTTTTCCAGGGCAGCGATCATTTATCCCCCCGATGGTAGGGGATGGCGGGGCATACGGCTCTGGCACTTTTGGGGGAAGGGTGTGGTACTTCAGGGGCGCGAAGAGATGTAGATGCAGAGGGTTGCAGCGGGATGAACGCAGTGCGCGCGGGGCGCATCCAACGGTTGGTATACTTGAGGGCTGTGGCTCCCGCGCAAAGGAACGTCGCCTGGGAGCAACCGGTTTCCGATGGGAAGAGCATGGAAGAGCTGTTGAGCGGGATTGAGTCTCCGGCGGATGTGAAGCGGCTGACCATTCCACAACTGACGCAACTTGCCGAAGAGATTCGCGAACGGCTGATCGTGGGCGTGGCCAAGACCGGCGGGCACCTTGGCCCCAACCTGGGTGTGGTGGAGTTGACGCTGGCGCTGCACTACGTCTTCGACACGCCGCGCGACAGCTTCGTCTTCGACGTGAGTCACCAGGCGTATGTGCACAAGATGCTGACCGGGCGCAACTGCCGCTTCGAGACCATCCGCCAGCCGGGCGGGCTGAACGGCTTCATGGCGCGCAGCGAGAGCGAACACGACAGTTATGGGGCCGGGCACGCTGGCACGGCGCTGAGCGCGGCCCTGGGCATGGCCGTGGCGCGCGATATGTCCGGCGGCAAGGAACACATCGTCGCGCTGTGCGGCGACGCGGCGTTTACCAATGGGATCTCGTTCGAGGCGCTGAACAACATTGCCGCGCAGACCCGGCGGCTGATTGTGGTGCTGAACGACAATGCCTGGTCGATCGACAAGAATGTAGGGGCGATCGCGCAGTACTTCCACAAGATTGTGACCAACCCGACGATTGCCGCGATGCACGACCGCGCGGCCACGATGCTGGAGCGCTTCGGCGGCAAGGCGGCGCGGCAGATGGCGCGCAAGGCGGAGGAGGCAGCCAAGGGGCTGATCGGCCCGGGAATGCTCTTCGAGGAGTTCGGGCTGAGCTACTACGGGCCGGTGGACGGGCACAACCTGCCGCTGCTGATTGAGACATTCAAGTTTCTGAAGCAGCAGAACAAGCCAGTGATTCTGCACGCGATCACGCAGAAAGGGCGCGGCTTCCAGCCGGCGGAGGAGAAGCAGAAGAAGTTCCACGGGCTGGGGCCGTACGACCCGGAGACGGGCGAGACCAAGTCGGCCGGACAGAAGACCTACTCGGAGGTCTTTGCCGAGACGCTGGCGAAGCTGGCCGACGACAACGACAAGATTGTGGCGATTACAGCGGCGATGCCCAGCGGCACCGGGCTCGACCTCTTCCGGCCGAAACATCCAACGCGCTACTTCGATGTGGGCATCGCCGAGGCGCACGCGGTGATCTTCGCGGCGGGGATGGCGACCAAGGGATACAAACCGTTCTGCGCCATCTACTCGACGTTTTTGCAGCGCGCCTTCGATCCGATCGTGCATGATGTGTGCCTGCAGAAGCTGCCGGTGGTGTTCTGCATGGACCGCGGTGGGCTTTCCAGCGACGACGGGCCGACCCACCACGGGCTCTTCGACATCAGCTATCTGCGCAGCCTGCCCAACATCGTCCACATGGTGCCGAAGGACGAGGACGAGCTGGCCGACATGATGTTCACGGCGATGATGCACGACGGGCCAGTGGCGATCCGCTACCCGAGGGGCGCGGGGCCGGGCGTGACGATGAAGGCGCAGCCGGTGGCGCTGGAGATCGGCGTGGCGGAGGTGATCGAGGACGGCCACGACGTTGCCGTATTCGGGCTGGGCGCGATGCTTCCCGAGGCTGTACGGCTGGCCGTGATGCTGCGGCGCGAGGGATTCTTGGCGGCGGTGATCAATCCGCGCTTCGCCAAGCCCATCGACCGCGCGTGCGTGGCGGAGTACGCGCGGCGCTGCGGGCTTCTGGTGACGATGGAGGACCATGTGCTGGCAGGCGGCTTCGGCTCGGCGGTGCTGGAGGCGCTGAGTGAACTGGAACTCGACGTTCCGGTGGTGCGCGTTGGCTGGCCCGACCAGTTCATCGAGCATGGCAAGCTGGAGGGTCTGCGCCAGAAGTACGGCCTGACCGCCGAGGCCGCGCTGGTGAAGGCGCGACCCTACCTGGCCGCGATGGAGAGTCGGCGTATGGCGCTGCGGTAGGCGGCTCCGCCCGGTTGACAATCGCGCGGGGCGCTCGTCAACTTGATAGAGGCACGTTTTGCAGGTGGGGCGCGCATCGAAGCGTATGAGTGGGATTGAAATCGAAGAAGTGGACGAAGCCAGCGGCAACAAAGCCGGCGCGGCCCGCGGAGACAGAGACGGCGCAGAGCATAAGCGCGTCGCCCGGCACCATGACAGCGGCCTGCTGGCGATCGGTCTGTTCAAGCTGGCCGAGGCGGTCTTCTTCCTGTTGGTCGGTGTGGGAGCGATCCACTTCATCCATCGCGACCTGGGCGATTCGGCGCTGCGGCTGGCGATGCGGTTGCGGGTCGATCCCGATGGGCGGCTGGTGTCGTGGCTGCTGGACCACCTGGACGCGATTACGGCGCAACGGTTGAGGCAGATCGGTCTGGCAACCTTCTTTTATGCCATCCTGCGGACGGTCGAGGGCGCCGGGCTGGTGCTGGAGCAGACCTGGGCC
>Ga0326727_10017783_pt1 | contig 14658 bp, 11 predicted proteins | sample MB2enrmetagenome_FD_207643 | JGI IMG/M metagenome (GOLD analysis project Ga0326727, IMG submission 207643) | Lab enriched peat soil microbial communities from McLean, Ithaca, NY, United States - MB29MY | ecosystem: Environmental > Terrestrial > Soil > Wetlands > Peat | place: USA: New York... | reverse complement strand
TGCTGAAGGGTTTTGGCGAAAGCGAGGACGGCACGCGGACGCGGGAGTGGTTTGAACAAGCCGCGGCGTCGGGCGATCTGATTGCAGCCTTCAATTTCGGCGTTTGTCTCGCGGAGGGCGTTGGCGTCGACCGGGACGACCGCAAGGCGGCGGAATGGATGCGGCGTGCGGCCGACGGGGTTGTGAACGCACAATACTGGTACGGTCGCATGCTCGTCGAAGGTCGCGGCGTCGAGGCTGATCCAGAGCAGGGCCGGGCCTGGATCGAACGGGCGGCGGCGATCGGGATGCCGGAGGCCGAGGTAGCGCTGGCGGAGTTGCTGCTGCATGGCCGCGGCGGTCCGCGCGACCACCTCGGAGCGCTCGAGCTTTTCACCCGTGCCGCCGGCCGCGGCCACATCGGTGCCATGTTCTCCAGCGGAGCCATGCTTGGTGGCGGCCATGACGTCCCGACCGACAGGGTTGCCGCACAAAAATGGTTTCGCGCGGCTGCCGAACGTGGCCATGCGCACGCGCAGATGATGCTCGGCCGCTACCTCGCCCGCGGCTTGGTCAACGAGCCCGATCTGGACGGGGCGCGGATTTGGCTCGACCGGGCACTCGCCCAAGGCTTGCACGAAGTGCGCAGCGATCTGGCCGCGTTGCCTGCCCCTAAGGTTTCCATGCCAGCCGCCGAGGCGGTCGGTCGCTGAGCACACCGGCCGGGGAGCCTGCCGTGTCTGATCCGACGCGGACCGATCGGCTCCGCCTCGCGGCACAGGCCCACGAGCGTGCTTTGGCGCTCGCCGCCGAGGGCAACACGGCCGAGGCGCGACGATGGCTCGAACGTGCCTGCCGACTGCTGCCCCATGACGACACCCTCGCGCTCGCACTGGCGACGGCTTGCCTGGGACAGCACGACGCGAAGGCGGTAGCCTTGTTCGCCAACCTCGCCGCGCGCCACGACCGCCGCGAGGTCTGGGCAGGACTGGCGATCGCCCGGCGCCATACCGGTGATCTCGAAGGCGCTGCTGCGGCGGTGTCGCACGCTCTCGCCAGACTGGTGCCCGACACCACCCTCGCAAGCGTTGCCGATCTGTTGGTGCGGCACGGCGCCGCGCCCGGATGGTGTGGGGTTTCGGTCGACGGCGTTCTCGACGTCCATGTCATCGAGACGCCGAGCCAAATTGAGTTGCAGATCGACGGGGAGCGACCGCGTCCCATTGCCACCGGGAGGTACCTCATCCCACCCGCCCGATGGCGGAGTTCACACGAGGTCGGCGTAACCGCCGATGGGATCGACTTGCTCGGCAGTCCAATTCAGGCACATCTTATCAGGCGGGTCGAAGGTTGCGTGTCAGCGCATGACGGTGCGCTCACCGGCTGGGCATGGTGGCCTGCGGATCCGACGATCGACCCAGAGATCACCGTCATCGCGGGAAACCGCCGGCACCTGACTTTGGTGGCCAGCGATGAGACCGACGCCGCACTGCACGCCCCGCTACTTGGCCGTCCCCGCAGCTTTCGACTGGAAGCGCGACGACTGGCAGACACGAACGGCCCGCTCCGAGTGTGCGGACCCGACGACATGGATCTGTTTGGCAGCCCGATCGACCCCGCATACGAGCAGCATGCGGCGGTCGACGTCGTCACGGCACTGAGTCGTAACTTTCCCGCCGGCCGGAAGCGCGCCTCCCGCGCCGCCACGAGCCGGCCCTTCTCGGTGCCGGCTGACATCAACGGTCCGGCGCGGCCGGTCGGACTTCAACGTCGCCGGCCGATCGCCGACGTCGTCATCACGGTGCATGGTGGTGGCGACATCGAACGCGCCTGCCTAAAGTCGGTGCTGGCGAGCCTATCCCCGCCGAGCCGCATTGTCGTCGTCGATGACGCCACGCCCGATCGTGGCTTTGCCGCTGAGCTGGCCGCGTTGGCGGGCCGCCGCCGCATCCGGCTCATCCGCCACGTCAGCAGCCACGGTTATCCCGCCAGCGCCAACGCGGGGATCCGCGCCTGTGCCGGGCGCGACGTGGTGCTGTTGAACAGCGACACGATCGTCACGCCAGATTGGCTCACTCGGCTGCGCGAAGTCGCCTACGCCGCACCCAACATCGGCACGGTTTCCCCAATATCGAACAATGCCACCATCCTTAGCTACCCCCGTCGCGACGAGGGCAACGCGATGCCGGACGCAGCCGAAGCAGCTCGCCTGTCGCGCCTGGCGCATCGCGCCAACCACGGCGCGACGGTCGATATCCCAGTTGCTGTCGGCTCTTGCATGTATCTGCGGCGGGATTGTCTCAATGCGACCGGGGCTTTTCGCGAGGACGTTTTTGCCCAAGGCTATGGCGAGGAGAACGATTTCTGCCTCCGCGCCCGCCATCTGGGATGGCGTCATGTCGCGGCACCCGGGGTGTTCGTGGCACATCATGGCGCCGGGTCGTTCGGCGCGGCGGGCGAGGCATTGCGGGTGCGCAATCAGCTCGTGCTGAACCGGCTGCATCCGGGCCACACCGACATGATTGTCGACCACCTGCGGCGCGACCCTCTCGCCCCGGCGCGTCGGCGATTGGACCAGGCGCGTTGGCGCGCCGTTCGGCCAGCAAACCGTGCGGCGGTGCTCTTGATTACCCACCGTGAGGGCGGTGGCGTGGAGCAGCGGATCGTCGCCGCCTGTGACGCCCATCGTGACCTGGGGCTCAGGCCGATCGTGCTCCGCCCGAGCACTCTGGCGGACGGCACGCCGGCCGCCGTGCTGGGCGACGGGGTGATGGATGGGTTCCCCAACCTACGATTTGCACTCCCGACGGAATTGGCGCCCCTCGCCCGGTTTCTCCGCGGCGCCGGTCTGCGAGCGGTGGAACTGCACCACCTGCTGGGCCACCATCCCGCGATCCTGTCGCTGCTCGCGCTGCTCGACGTGCCATACGAAGTGCATGTCCATGACTACGCCCTGATCTGCCCGCGCATTCTGCTGGTCGGACGTGAGCGCCGTTATTGCGGGGAACCGGCGGTCGCCACCTGCGAGGCATGTATCGCCGATCTTGGCAGCGCCTCGGGGGAGGTGATCAGTGTGGCCGCGCTGCGCCATCGCTCCGCCCAACTGCTGGCTGGTGCCCGTCGTGTTTTGACGCCATCCGAGGATGCAGCCGCCCGGCTGCGTCGGCACTTTCCGAGCATCGACGTGCGGGCGCAGTCACCCTCCGACGACGCTAACCTTGCAGCACCGATCGCCAATGTGCCGCGTCCTGACGTCGCGCGGATCTGCGTTGTCGGCGCGATCGGCGTGCAGAAGGGCTACGATATCCTGTTGGCCTGCTCCCGTGACGCCGCCGAGCGGAATCTGCCGCTGGAATTTGTCGTCGTCGGCCACACGATCGATGACGCGCGGCTGCTGGATACCGGGCGTGTTTTCATCACCGGTGAGTTCCAACCTTCGGAGGCCGTGGAATTGATTCAGGCGCAACACGCCGCGCTCGCCTGGCTGCCCTCGGTCTGGCCGGAAACCTGGTGTTTCACCCTGTCGGAGGCCTGGTCCGCCGGTCTTCGCGTCGCAGCGTTCGATCTCGGTGCGCAAGCGGAACGCATCCGCACGACCGGTCGCGGCGTTCTGTTGCCGCTCGGCCTGCCGCCCTCGTCCATCAATTCGGTGCTGCTGGCCGAAGCGGGCTTGTCAGACCATCAGTGACCGTGGCACGGAAGGCCCCGTTGCGACGATCGATGCTTTCGCCAAACCGATCTCCCGCATCGCAAACGATCCAATGGAAAGCGAGACCGCTGCATGTCCGAAGCCGGTAACGCGGTGAAAAACCAAACCGCCGCCAAAACCAATGACCCTAATGCAGGCAACCGCGTGTCGGAGCTGAAGGTGTCGGGCCACCTCATGACTCTCGATACCGGCATTTTTTGCATTTTCCACGCCCCCGGGGGTGTCGCGACCGACGACGGCTCGGGCCTGCCGGGCGTGCGGATTTCGATGCCGCCAGCGCCGGGCACGCAGCAGGACCTGGTGAAGATCAGCACGTTTCGTCCGGATGGGTGGCTCGATTTCGCCGAGGGAGCGGCCCTTGTGAGAGTCGAACGGGGCCCCGCTCAGGTCCTCGTGACAGTTTACCAATCTCTTGGCGCAAATGCCGATACCGCGCCGCGATTGCAGGTCCTTCGTCTGACACCCGACGCTGGTGCGCCGGCCCAGGCCGCGGTTGCGCCCGGCGTCGCCGCGGCGCCGCCTCCGGCCTCGGCGGATATCGTTGCGCACGTTCAGCGTGTTGGTGACGTCGCTGGCCACTTCGGTGCGTGGACCGGAACGCGCGGAAGTGGAAGCTGGATCGAGGGTTTTGTCGTGACGCCGCCGAAAGGCCTCACGCCCGCCGACCTGGAGTATCAAGGCGTACTCGGCCGGGGCTGGTTGTCGCCGTGGATCGAGGGTGGCAAATTTTGCGGCAGCCGCGGCATGGCGCTGCCGTTGCTAGGCCTGAATGTGCGGCTGCGAGGCGAAGCTGCCAAGACACACGAATGCACGTATTTCGCGACGTTCGTTGATGGCACCAGTGTTGGACCGGTCCCGGCCGGCGAGGCGTGCCAGGCCGACAGCCTTGCAGCGCTCGAAGCGTTTCAAATCGTGCTGCGGCGGCGAGGCGAGGCGGCGGTCCTCGCCCGGTCGGCTGTCGAGCCGCTAAGCCGGCCAAAGGCCCCGGCGTCCGGGCCCGTTGGTCGGAGGCAGCCCGCAGCACCGTCGCCCAAGCCTGCGGTGGCCCCCGTCAGATCCGCGGCGGCGGCCGCCAAACCTGGTGCGGGGCGCCCTAAGCCTCCGGCAGCAGCAGGCCGGTCCACAGCCGCAACGGCCCAACGCGACACCGCGCGAGCGAAAAAGCGTCCACCACCTAGGCGTTGAAACACGCGTGGCGATGCAGTCTGCGCCGGGATTTTGCGTGATGATGGGTCGTTCTGTCACCGCATGTCGCTCGGCAGTGGGCGCATGCGAATCACCATTGTGGAAAGACTGGCCAGTGCGGGCAGACTGATCGTCTCCGGCACGAGATCACATCCGGCGCCTACGTCGTCTCCTCCGGGGTCATTGCGTGAAATACCTATTCGTCCATCAAAACTTTCCCGGACAGTTCCTGCATGTCGTCCGATACCTGACGGGCCTGCAGCGACATGACCTTGTGTTCATCACGGAGCCGAACCGAAATCAGATCGCCGGCGTGCGCAAGGTTCCCTATCGGCGTCCCCCGGGCGCCGCCCGGCAAACCCATCCGGTTGCCCGCGATCTGGATGCCGCCGCCCAGCGGGCCGATGCGGTGGCACTCACGGCAAGCAATCTCAAGCAGCTTGGTTACACGCCCGATATCATCATCGGCCACCATGGTTGGGGCGAGCTTCTGAACATGCCGGACGTGTGGCCGGGCGTGCCGATCCTCGGTTACATGGAGTTCTACTATCAGACCGATGCGGCGGACGTCGGCTTCGATCCAGAGTTTCTGATCAATCGCGCCGAATATCCGCGCGTGCGCGCAAAGAACGCGATCAACCACCTCGCGTTTGCCAATGGCGGCCACGGACTGACACCGACCGAATGGCAGCTTTCGACATATCCCGCCTGGATGCGGCAGTGGATCACGTTGCTGCGTGAAGGTGTCGACCTGACCGTGTGCAAGCCGAATCCCAAAGTCCGGCGCCAGACGATGACCATCGGCGACATGCGGATCGCGCCGAGCGACAAACTGGTGACCTACGTCTCGCGCGACCTTGAGCCATACCGCGGATTCCACCCAATGATGCGCGCGGTGCCGCATATGTTGCGTGCCCGAAAGGATATCCGCGTTGTCATTGTCGGCGGCGACGGGGTGAGCTACGGCGCGCCGCCACAGAAGGGGAACTGGAAGGAGGTCATGCTCGCTGAGCTTGGCGACCAGATCGACCTGACGCGGGTCGCGTTTCCGGGTCGCATTGAGTATGATGTTTATGTTCGGCTGATGCAGCGATCGGACGCGCACGTCTACCTGACCTACCCTTTCGTCGCGTCATGGTCCCTGCGTGAAGCGCTCGCGATGGGCTGTGCGGTGGTCGGCAGCGACACCGAGCCGGTACGCGAGTTCATTACCCACGAACAGAATGGGTTACTCGCCGACTTCTTCGACCCTGCCGGATTGGCCGCGAAGGTGGTCTTGTTGCTCGAGGACGCCGCCCTTGCACGCGGTCTGCGCGCCGCAGCACGCACCTATGCGGAGCGCAATCTGTCGTTGACGAATTATCTCGCCGGCTACGACGCATTGATCCGTCAGTTGACGGGCATGATCCCGTGACGCGCATGCCGCCGCGTCCGTCGCCACCTATTAGTCCTCGCCCGTCCAGGCGCACCGCGCGAGGCGTGATGCCACTGGCCGACGTGCGTGCATTCCTGGAGGCGTTGGCGCGCGAGAATCCCACCCCGCGCAGCGAGCTTGAGTATGCGACTCCATATACCTTGCTGGTGGCCGTGGTGTTGTCGGCGCAAGCGACCGACGTCTCGGTCAACCGCGCCACACGGACGCTGTTTGCCGACGCTGACACGCCTTCGGCAATGGTTCGGTTGGGGGTGGACGGCGTGGGCCGCCACATTCGCTCGATCGGCCTATGGCAAGGCAAGGCGCGTAACGTGGTCGAACTGTCGCGTCTGCTACTGGAGCGGCATGGGGGAGGGGTTCCGGCCGATCGAGCCGCGCTTGAGGCGCTACCGGGCGTCGGGCGAAAGACCGCGAATGTGGTGCTGAACGTCGCGTTCGGCGAGGCGACAATGGCAGTGGATACGCATATCTTCCGCCTGGGCAACCGAACCGGGATTGCACCTGGCAAGACGCCGCGGGCGGTTGAGGATGCGCTGGTCCGCCGCGTGCCGCGCGAGATGCTGCGCGATGCACATCATTGGCTGATCCTGCATGGGCGCTATGTCTGCAAGGCGCGGCGCCCGGAATGCTGGCGGTGTGGCGCCGCGGCTTGGTGCCGTTACCAGGACAAGAGTGAGGCTCCCGTGTGACACAAGGCGAGGATCCAGGCCGCGCCAAACACGTCTACAACTGGCAAAAATTCCTCCAAACCAATTCAGACGCGGTGGCTATGCACGTCATCGCCAAGGGCCGGACGTCCCGGATTTGCTTTCGTCGCGCGCGAATCGTTGTGGAATCGGTACACACGGATGGCTTTGCCGGCGTGGGCCGCCGGCGACCGGATGGGCTGAGTGGCGCGCTGAGACAGGCGCGCCACTCAGGTGGATTTAAGTGCGCTTCCGCTCCGCCGGCAGGCGGACGCCGGCGCCCAGCCGAATTTTGCCGAGGTCCGCGACATGCGTCGGAATGGCCGGCAGACGCACGCCAGCCCCGGTGACGATCTTGCCAGAATCCGCAACGGGGGCGGACGGCAGAGTGATCTCGATCAGTGTGCTCATTTTCATGTCCTTTGCTTGGCGTAAATACAACCGGACCCCAGCCGGTCACGGCCATCCCATCTGAATCCGAGGCGGTAACGTTGGCCGCGCCGTCCCAGGCGGACTAGGAAAGCCTTCTCTGCCTGGGATTTTGGGAATGGTCATGACGGGCACACTTCGCCCGTTGATGGCGTATACTGACATGCGCGGAGACATTTGTCAAGATATTTTTCCTATATAAGCCTGGGTAGGAAAGTAACCTGTCAAACGCCATCGTCCGGCCCGCTTATTTTGCCCAAAATTGGATGAATTCGTTGTAATCACACATGCTTCACGTTAGTATCGTGATACAAGAACAACTCTAGATTGAGCGACTGGAGATCGTGCTCTGGCGATGATGACGCAGGCTCCAATGACTATCGAGCCTCGGCTGTCAGCGCCCCCTCACGGCGACATTCCTTCCGACGCCAACCCGCGCCCCAAGTTGTCCATCACGGTGCTTGGCCCGCTTGGGGTCTGGGATATTCACGGAAATAGCCTTCTGCCGCGGGTACGCAAGACACGGGCAGTGCTTGCGATTCTTGCACTCGCCGCGCCGGAGCCCGTGCTGCGTTCGCAGTTTATCGGCCTGTTGTGGAGTCGGCGCGGCTTGTTGCAGGCGCGGGGCTCGTTGCGTCAGGCCATCCATGAATTGCGGCTCGCGCTCGGTCCGTCCGCGAGCTTGCTGCAGACCGACCGCGCATCCATCGTCCTCGCGGATGACGGATTGCAGCTCGATGCACGTCAGCTACAGCCGCCGCCTCTGGCGAACCCGAAGGCGCTGGCGTTATGGCAAGGCCACGCACGGGTTCTCGGCGATCTGATCGGCCTCGACCCAGCCTTCGATCGCTGGTTGGGCGAGCTGCGTCAGCGCCTATGGCATCGCGTCCGGGGTGTCGGTGAGGCGCGTCTCGCTGAGGTCGCGGGTACAGCGGCTTCCAAGGCCGCGGCTGAGCAACTCCTGACGATCGATCCAGCGCATGAAGAGGCGTGCCGGACGCTGATTCGTAGCCACGCGGACCGCGGTGATCCAGTCGCAGCAATCGGGGCCTATGAGCGGTTTCAGGCAGCCCTCGCCGCCCAGTCTCAGGTGGGACCATCTGCCGAAACCACGGCGATGGTCACCACGCTACATGAAAAATTCGCGCCGCCGGCTGTGGCATCGGTCACGCTCGACAGCGCCATCACCACGCTGCGGCCGCGCATCACGCATTCACGCATACGACTTGGCGTTGCGGTCTTGCGGAGCGGGGCCGCGGCCGGAACGGCAGAGCTGGCGACCGCCCTTGCCGAGGAGATGATCGTCGCGCTGTCGCGCTTCCGCTGGCTGGCCTGCGTCCCCTGCACGCGGGACCACAGTGATCCGGCCATAGACCTACTGCTCGACGGGGCAGTCTTGCGTGACGGCGACCGCCTACGCGTATTGCTGCGTCTGACCGATCTGCGGGCCGGCGGTGAGGTGTTGTGGGCAGAGCGTTTCGACCACTCTATCACCGAGATCTTTACGCTCCAGGATCAGCTCGCCAACGCGACGGCAGCCCGGCTCGAACCGCGGCTGTGGCTATGGGAGGGCGAACGGGCCGGGGCCAGCGGCGGCGGCCCAAGGACCGCCCAGGATCTGCTGCGGCTGGCGACGCCCGCTGTCTACCGCCTGGATCGTCGCCGGTTTACGGCCGCCGGCAAGCTGCTCGACCAGTCGATCGAGCTTGAACCCGACAACGCCGGCGCACACGCCTGGGGAGCACAGTGGTATATCTTCGCCGTAGGTCAGGGGTGGGCGTCGAACCCAACCGCAGACATCCAGCGCGCCCGTCATCTGGCGGAGCGCGCTATCCTGCTAGATCCGGAGGACGCGAGGGGTATTTCGCTCGCCGGCCATGTGTGGGGGTTCATTGATCGGCGACCCGACGGGTCTCGGTCATTGCACGAGCGGGCGCTCGCGGTGAACCCCAGTCTGCCATTGAGCTGGTGCCTGTCCGCGCTCGCGCACACCTATGCCGACGATTGCAAAGCGGCCATCGCACAGGTCCATCACGTGCAGAAATTGTCACCCAGCGATCCACTCGAGTACTTCTTCGAGATGGCGCTTGCGCTCGCTCACCTGTTGGGAGGCGACCCGGCAAGCTCGGTACAGGCTGCGCGGCGCTCGATCCTGCTGAACCGCGGGTTCTCCTCCTCCTACAAGACCTTGCTGGCTGCGCTAGGCCATCTGGGCGACCACGAGGCTGCCAATGACACCAGGGGCCTGTTGCTCGGGATCGAGCCGCATTTCACGCTTGAGGAGGCCGTGCTCCGCACGCCGATTGCGACCACCGGTGGGCGGGCGCTCTACGCCGAGGGCCTGCGCCTAGGCGGCTTGGTGTAGCCGCCCGGACCAATTCCGGGGTGATTGAATGATGTGACGATCATGTCGATGCCCTGCCGGTGCCAGCGTTGCACAGCCTTGTGGTCGGCGCCGATTGCTTTGGCGAGGCGACGCCAAGGGAACAGATGCCGGTCGGTCGTGGGACTGACCAGGCTGCGCGCACCGACAATCCGGCGAAGCACGTAACGGTCGAGCGGGATCAACGTGATCCAGCCCATCGCTTCATCCATCCGCGTTATCCTGGCGGCAGACGGAATGGCGGGTCGGATGCGGTTTTCGGTCCAGCCGTAATTCTCGATCGCGGTGCGGACGATTTCGAGCGATGAGGACCGCAGCTTCGTGGTCCAGCCCGTGCCAGGCAGGGCCAGCAGGGTCGCGCCCGCCTCCTCCAGCCGACCGATGACGAACTTGTCGTCGAGCGGCCCGTCGGGGCAATCCGGCGTGGGCCTGGTCGCGTTCGGAGCTGCGGCGGTGACCAATGGCATGGCGGTATCCTTCCGGGGAGACGGCACACCGCGGGAGCAGCCCGATCGAGGAGCTCACGCGACGGAGCGCTGGGCGATGACGTGAGGGCGGATAGTACGATGCCGCGGTGGATCGTTTTGCGTTGGCCAGCGCATGATCGGCTTGGTGCGATCAGGCGAGCGAGCCGGTTCACGCCGCGCGGAGACGTGGATGCGTTCAGCGAGCGAAGCGTTGCAGGGGATAGGGCTCCCTGGCCAAAACGGTCCCCACGTTCATCGCACCCCACGTCCTGGGATGTCCGGCCGGCAAGGGACCTCTGTCCGGGTCCTCGGGGGGCGGAACGAACTCGGGGGGCGGCGGTTTCGCGCCAATCCGGCGACCTCGATCGATCACGGCAAAACGGCTTAGGCTGAGGGCTGCGCCGATAGCATCCCAAGTCGCACCCTCGGCGCGCATGCGCCGGATTCGCGCATCCTGCGGCTCGGTCCAGAGAATTTTCGCGGGCATTGGCGTGGGCTCCTTCTTGACGCCGTCAGCGGGCGGTCGTTAGAGCATCTTGCTAAACAAATGTCAATATAACTAACCAATCCAGTTTGGCCGATCCCCATGCCCCGCGCGTGTTTGGCGTGCACGTTTGATCTGGCGATGTTAGGCGATCTGTCTTACAATCCGTACATGAGCGATTCGCAGGCGATCGGAGAACGCATCCGTACAGCGCGCCAGGAGCGCGGTCTGACGCAGGAAGAATTGGCCGAGGCGGTTGGGGTTACGCGCAGTGCGGTTGCGCAGTGGGAGACCGGGCGTGCCGGCCAAGTTACCACCAATCTCACACGGATTGCGGCCGTGCTGGAAGTCGGCGTCGAGGACTTGATGTTCGGCGACGACAAGGCATCGCCGCAGCGGGCAATTCGTGGCGATGAACTGGCAATCCTTCGTTTGTATCGGGATTGTAGTCCAGCTGATCAGCAACTCTTGCTGCGCACTGCGCGACGGCTGGCCCGCGAGAGCTAATCCGGACTCCCCCCTGGTAGGCTTCGCCGATGTCTCTTGTGTTTGGCCGATGGCGGCTCGAACCGGCTTCTGTTCGGTGCGCCTCAGCCAAGAAGAGGTTTGCCAGGACGCGCGACCGCCACCCTCCAATGCCGTTGGTCGACATTCGACAACGTTCGATTGAGCGGTTACCAGGAGCCAATATTCGCCAGGCGAGCGCGGTGCATCACGTAAGCTAACCAGACCAGTTGAGGGACCAGCGGCAAGGATGCAACGAGCGGCTTCGCGGCCGGTGGAACCGCGATGAACAGCAAGGCAATCAGACCGCCGCACACGGCGAACCCGACATGGATGAGGGTGACCTCCCAGGTGGGCACGCCCGCCCGGGCCGCGATCTGATATAAATGGCCGCGATGCGCCTCGGTGATCCTCTCGCCGGCCAGCAAGCGGCGCGCGAGGGTGAATGCCACGTCGAACAACACGCCTGACAGCAGCATCGGCACGATCAGAAACGACAGCTCGATACCCTCGAACCGGCTCGCCACCACCGCCAGCACCGCCAGCACGAAGCCGCAGAACTGGCTACCGACATCGCTCATGAAGATGCGGGCACGGGGGAAGTTGAACGGCAGAAATCCAACCACGCCGGCCGCCAGCAACAGGGCGGCGAAGTAGGCGAACCAACCAGCGTGCATCGCGGCAATGACCGCCAGAAAACCGCAAGCGACCAGGGTGACTCCAGCTGCCAGGCCGTTCAAACCGTCGATGAAGTTCATCGCGTTGGTGGCGAACAGAATCCAGCAGATCGTGAGCGGTGGTCCCAGCCAGCCGACATAGAAGCCGCCGAGATATGGAACCCGATAGTCGCGCAGATAGAGGCCGCTTCCCACGGCGACCAGAGCCGCCAGCACCTGCGCGCCGAGTTTCACCGTGAACGGCCAATTCAGCAGGTCATCCAGCAGGCCCACCAGAGCTATAGCGAAGGCGGCGCCGATCACCGCCAGGAAGTAGGGCTCGGCCAGACGGGCAAAGTCGGCGTAGCGATACAGCGCCAGGGTGCCCACGAGGAATGCCACGACGATGCCGACGCCGCCGCCCTTCGGGGTCGGTTGGCTGTGGGAGCTGCGGGCGTTCGGGTGGTCAAGTACCCGGGCAGCGATCATCAGCCGCACCACGGCTGCGGAAAGAAGGGCCAACCCGGCCGCAAACGCCAGATGATGCAGGACGGCGGTAAAGGTCATCGGCGCGTGGTGTGATGTCTCCGACCCGCTCAGTGGCGGTGATCAGACGAACTGGCAAGCCTCATTTCGGCAGGGCATGCCGTGCGCAGCTCAACCACTTCAAGCGATCCCATCTATCGCCCGCGCCGGTGGGACCATCGACGATGCGCCCCCAGGAGGCCGGGGCGCAGCGCCGCGTGCGGCGGATCCCGCTAGCGGGTGAACCCCTCCAGTTCATCCTTTGCCCAGTCAATCGACTCCTTGATCGTCTTGCCCGACATCAGCCGCGCCACCATCCCCGGGAACACGTAGCGGTTCCAGATCTGCGTCGCGATCTCCGGTGGCGCCGACGAGCCCGGCACGTAATATTCCGCGTCGTGCCACGGCCGCACCGGGTAGTTGTAGATCGTGCCCTTCGGCGGCTCGACCTCGCTCCAGATCTTCAGGTCCGACATCGAGGTGAACGGCGGAATGTCATAGCCTGACACCGCCGCGGCCAGCCCCTCCACCTGCTCGCGCTGCGACAAGTACTCGATGATGTCCGCCGCCGCGCTCTTGTTCTGCGCGAACTTCCACACGCCCCAGAAATACGGCCGGTGCGGCACCAGCCGCCCCTTCGCCCCCCGCGGATTGGGAAACGTCCAGCAATCCTCGGCGACATGCGGCGCGTCGCGCTTGGCCACCGCCCAGGCTGACGGCGGATTCCAGATGAACGTCGCCTTCCCCGAGATCAGCGCGCGGTTGTTCGATGCATCGTCCCAGCTCACCGCATCCGGGGGCATGAACTTCGTCATCCGCTGGCAATACTCCATTGCCTGCTTCACGTTGTCCGACTCGATGACGATGTTGCCCTTCGCGTCCACGAGGTCGGCCCCGAACGCGCCGAACGTCGCGCCCCAGGTCTGGTTGGCGTCCGTGCTGCCCGAGCCGCAGCCAAACCCCATCGGCATGCCATTTTTGAACGACGCCTCGGCAACCAGTATCTGCTTGTCGTAGGTCCAATCCTTGCTCGCATCCGGCGTCGATTCATGGGCCGGAAACCATGCCTGCACGTCGACATTGGCGAACTTCTTCAGCAGGCTGATGCGCGCGCACGGCGTCAGCGGCGCGGATCCCCAGCCGACCGGCACCGCCAGCCAGTGCCCTTGCGACACGCCCAAATACTCATACGCGTGACCCAGCTTCCCATACTTGGCGATCAACCGCTTCATCACGTCGTCCATTGGCGTGAGGCTGTCGCCGTATTGCTGCACCGTCCACGAATCGAACGCATAGACGTCGTGTCCGGTCTTCGCCTGCGCCTCGGCCGCCATGGTGATGTTGATCTTGTTGCCGATGGCGGTGAGGAAATCGAGCTCGACTTCCACCTTGTTCTTCTCCGCCCAGGCGTCGACCAGCTTCTTCATCGCGGCGTTGCCGGTTGGCACCCAATGGTCCCACAGCGCCAGGCTGAGCTTTCCGGCGGCGCCGGCCGTGCGAATATGGACCAACGGCAACGCCGCGGCGGTGACACCAAGCTGCAGCGCAGCGCGGCGCGAGATCGGACGCTTGCCAGCGTTTGGGCGATCGCCAACATATGGAGGATTGCCAGCATCGGCACGGTTGCCGGCACTCGGACGCATGTCGGGACTTGGGGGTATGAAAGTCATAGACGAACTCTCCCTGTGGCCACCCTATGGGTTGGCCTTTCTTGTTTTCAGCCCGGCGCGGGCATTGCCCGTGGTCGATATGCTTTCGGCGTGAAGCCAGGAAGTTCCTTGCAGAACCCCGCCATTCGGCGCCTGACGCGGCCAGTATTGGCGAAAATCGATGCCAATGCCAGACGTTCGCAACAACTGACGTTCACAGCGACATTCGCAGCAGTCTTCCAACCGATTGTGCAGCATCGCGAACGCCGGCGATCGGGTCACCACAGCGTATACCCGCCGTCGATCACCAGCGCCGCGCCGGTCATGTAGCGCGACGCCTCGCTGGCCAGGTATATCGCCAGCGGACCCAGATCCTCGGGCTGGCCGAAATCGCCCATCGGAATCTGCGCCTTGAACGCGTCGATGATCTCCGGCTGCTCGCGCGCCCAGCGCTGGTTCGGCTCCGTCATGAAGCCGCCGGGCAGAATGGCGTTGACCGTGATGCCGTGCGCCGCCCAGTCCGCCGCGGTGACCCGGGTGAAATGCAGCACGGCCGCCTTCGCGGTC
>Ga0326727_10017780_pt1 | contig 14659 bp, 9 predicted proteins | sample MB2enrmetagenome_FD_207643 | JGI IMG/M metagenome (GOLD analysis project Ga0326727, IMG submission 207643) | Lab enriched peat soil microbial communities from McLean, Ithaca, NY, United States - MB29MY | ecosystem: Environmental > Terrestrial > Soil > Wetlands > Peat | place: USA: New York... | reverse complement strand
CGGTGGCCGTCAACGCTACGGGCGACCGCGTGTCAGTGCCGATCTCCGGCGGCAACATTGCGTGGACGGCGCCGGCGGGCGGCGACTGGACGGTGATGGTGGTGGAGCACGTCTTCCGCACCTCGCCCACGCGCAGCGACGCCAACCCGACGCACGCCAAGGACTCGTCGAACTCGCTGGAGGATTATATGAATCCCGAGGCGACGGCGGCGTATCTGGAGCACACGCACCAGGGCTACTACAACGCCATGCCGGAGCTGTTCGGCACGACGATTCTGGGCTTCCGCGGCGACGAGCCGGACTACTCGATCAGCGGGCTGCCCTGGACGCCGAAGTTCTTCGACACCTTCCAGCAGGTGAAGGGCTACGACATTCGGCCGTACCTGGGCGCGCTGCTGCTGTCGGCTGGTGGCGGAGGAGGGCCGAGACCGAGGCCGGCGGCGGCAGCGCCCGGCGGACAAACCACACCAGCCGCAGCGCAAGCCCCGAGAACGCCTCCACCGCCCGCGGTGAAGCTGACGGACGCCGAAGTGCGCGCCAAGGGCGACTACTACGATGTCTTCTCGCAGATGTTCCGCGACGGCTTCTTCAAGCCGCAGGGACTGTGGTGCGCGGCGCATGGCGTTGAGTACCAGGTGCACCTGAACCATGAAGAGATGGAGATGGATCTAGTGCGGTCGGAGGGCGACTTCGAACGCGACATGAAGTACGTCGAAGAGCCGGGGATCGACTCCATCTGGCACCAGATCTGGACCGACACGGTCTCGGACTTTCCGCGGCTGGCGTCCAGCGCGGCGCACGTGTACGGGCATCCGCGCGCGTTTACCGAGACCTTTGCGGCGTACCGGCCGGAGCCCGATGCGACCATGGCGCGCTACATCCTGAACGAGGAGGTGGTGCGCGGCGTGAACGTGATCGAGACCATGTTCTACCCGGCGACATCTCCGGCTGACGCATTCGGGCCTCCAGCGTCAGCGGCGACTGCTCCGACTGCTCCGACCGCAGCGGCTGCGGCTGCTCCTACATCTGCGCCGGCGGGAGCCGGTGCGCCGCCGGCGCGACCGCGGGGAGGGCCATCGGCGCTGATGCGCGATCCAGCCTGGCCCGCGCTGATGCAGTATCTCCAGCGGCTGACCTATGTGATGAGCATGGGGCGGCCGGCGGCCCAGGTTGCGCTGTACATTCCTTCGAGCTCGATGTGGCTGGGCGATGCAGCCTCCGACACTGCGTTTGTGTCGAGCGAGCGGATGCTGGCCGAGCGGCAGATCGACTTCGACATCATCAACATCAACGCACTGGCCGAGGACTTGAAGGCCGGGCCGGAGTATCTGGAATCGATGAGCGGCAACCGGTACCGGACGGTCATTGTTCCGTCGGCTGCTGTCCTGATGCAGACGGAGCTGGATCGTCTGCGGGCGCTGGCCAAGGGCGGCGGCAAGGTCCTGTTCCTGGGGCGAACGCCGACGCTGATCTCGGGCAAGACGATCAAGGACGCGCGCGCGGCGACTCCGGAGGACTTTGCCTGGGCGACCGTGGAGACTTCGGCGCAGCTTCCGCCGACGCCGACTCCTCCGGCTGCGGCACCAGCCACGCCCCCCGGACCGCAGGTGGTTCCGGCAGAGATCGAGACGGCGCTCGATGCTGTCGTCGGGACGAAGGACGTTGCACTCGACGCGCCGGACGCCGCGCTGAAGGTGATGACGCGGCGGCTGAAGGACGCCAACGTCTACCTGTTCTTCAACGAGGGAGCGCAGGGCAGCTCACACTCGGTGACGCTCAAGACCGCCGGGAAGACAGTCGAGGCATGGGATCCGGCGACCGGGACGGTCTCGCCCGTGGCTGCGACGGCGGCGAAGGGCGCGGTGACGGTGAAGCTCGACCTGAAGCCGTACGAGACGGAGCTGCTGACCGTACGATAGACGGATGTGGGTTGTGGTTCCCTCCTTGATGCTAAAGACGCGTCAGGGAGGGAAACCCGTCCCAATGACCTCGCAAGGTGACTAGAATAGCTGTCGTGACCCATTCCTTCGAGATCGGCTCTGTTCCGGTTGGCAGTGGCAAGCTGTTTTTAATCGCCGGGCCGTGCGTGATTGAGTCGGAGACGCACGCGCGAATGCTGGCCGACGCGATCCAGCGCACGGCGGCGGACCTGGGTATTCCGTACATCTACAAGGCAAGCTACGACAAGGCGAACCGCACCAGCATCCGCAGCTTCCGCGGGCCGGGACTGGTGGAGGGGGCGCGCATTCTGCGGGCGATTGCGCAGAGCAATGGGCTGCCCATCCTGACGGACGTGCATACGCCGGAGGACTGCCTGCGGCTGTCGAAGGCGCTGGGCGACGTGGAGGCGGTGCTGCAGATACCGGCGTTCCTGTGCCGGCAGACCGATCTGCTGATAGCGGCGGCGCATACGGGCCGCGCGATCAACGTGAAGAAGGGTCAGTTTGTGGCGCCGTTGGACATGCAGCACGCGGTGCTGAAGGTGCGCGACTCGGCGGTTGCGGGCAAGGCGGCACGGGTGATGCTGACCGAGCGCGGAGCCAGCTTCGGCTACAACAACCTGGTGGTGGATATGCGATCGCTGCCGATGATGCGGCGGTTTGCGCCGGTGGTCTTCGACGCGACGCATTCGGTGCAGACGCCTTCAGCGGCCAATGGCGTGAGCGGCGGGCAGCCGGAGTTCATCCCCGTGCTGGCGCGCGCGGCGGTAGCGGCGGGAGTGGATGGGGTCTTCCTGGAGGTGCATGAGGACCCGGCGCAGGCCAAGTCGGATGGGGCGAATGCGCTGCGGCTGGACAAGCTGAAGGGGCTGCTGGAAGAGCTGCTGGCGGTGCATGCGGCTGTGGCGGCAAAGTAAGACGGCCCGTGTGGTGCAGGCCGCTTGTGGGGCGAATGCATTTTCCCAAAGATGAGTTGCGGTATCAAAAAAGATAACGACGGAGATTCTGGCTGCGCCAGAATGACGAACGATAACTCCCGACCACTGTTTCTTACTGGTTGAAGTTGTCTTCTTCCTCATCCTGGAGGCCGTATCGGCGCAGGAGGTTGGGCAGGTTCTGGGAGAAGGCGGAGCGGGGCATGACGGTGTCGCAACCGGCCTCGATGGCCTTGAGGCGCAGCTCGTTCTGCAGATGGGAGAGAAAGCCGACGATGGAGGTGCTCTTCTTGAGCTTGGCCTTGAGCTTGGGGATGAGGGTGAGGGGCTTGGCGTTGGCGTTGTTGAGGTCGAAGACGATGAGGCCGGGGCGGTCGACCTCCTCGCCGTCCATAAGCTCGGCGAGAACGTCCGGGTCGTTCTTGATGAAGGCGACCTTGACGCCCAGCTTGCGCGCTGTCTCGGTGATCTTGGCGTTGAAGAAGAGGTCTTCGATGAAGAAGAAGATCCTGGTGGGCGCGTCCTCGGGAATGGGGATGGGGCGGCCAATGGAGTAGTCGATGGGCTGGGAGTCGCTGACATAACGCGCACCGCCACCCCTGGGCTGGTAGTTACCCGAGGCCTCGATGGTGGAGGGCGGCGCGTCGGCGAAGTTGCCGTTGACCGCGCGATAGCTGTGGTCCATGGGGCCGACGAAGCTGCGCGGGCCGCGCTGCTGCTTGCCCTTGCGCTTGAAGCTGCCGCCGTTGCCGGGCTGATGGCTGTTGCCGTCGCGATAGCCCGCGCCGTTGCCCGGGCTGGCCTGGTTGCCGATGTTGTCCTGCGTGCGTTGACGATCACGGTCGCGATGTTTCTTCTTCCAGCGTTTGGAGGACGGGCCCGCGCCGGCCTGCTGCTGGGGTGCGCCGGCCTGGAAGATCTGCGTCTGCTGGCCACCGGAGGCAAGGACCTGTTCGCCCGCCTGAAGGTCTCCGACGAACTGGCCGGGGCCGTTCTGCCCTCCCTGCTGGAGAGCGTCGGGCGACTTGTTCTTGCGCTTGCGACGACGTCTGCGGCTGCTCTTGGACTGCCCCATGCCGTGCTGGATGTTGTACGGTGCGGAGTCCTGCGCCGGGCCGTTTTGAACCATCCGCGACTGGCCGTTCTGGTCCATCCGGTCTTCCACCTGGACAGGCTGTGGCGGCGGACCCTGGTGCATCTGCACCTCGGGTTCATTCTGCTCTGAACTCATTTTTCCACTTCCTATTGCTGGTTGGCGATCTGCGTTTCTTTCCCACGCTTGCAGGTCTCGTCGCTCCCCGTGGAGTTCGCGGAGATGGAACCAAACCGGTTTTGCAGCGTCGGGGGAAACGGTATCAAGTTGTACTCGAACATCGTCTTACTGCATCCATCGGCCGCGACCAGCCGCAAGACTACGCCGCGCACCACCGGAATTGCCAAAGCCACCTGCTATGCCAAAGCCACCGGGAATTATCAAAAGCCCGAGATTGCAAAAAGCAACCGGGAATTGCCAACAGCCACCTGAAATTGCCAACGTGCGATCGCCAACGATGGCAAATCCTTCACCCTTGCCCCAATTTGCAACTCATCATTCGATCGGGCGCTTTGGTCGCGATCCAAGCCTCCGGCGCATCTGATCCGGTGCATCGAATCCAGTGAAATCCGCCGGTTCCATGAAATCCGCCGGGACCCACTCTTGCTGTGTATTCTTGCCGCCATCGAAAAACCAGCGAACACACACAGTCTTCGGCACCCATAGCCGGTTCACAAGTTAATACCGATCATACGCTGAAAGCCAAACTGTAGCAAGAGAAACATTTGCAAGGGAGCTTTGGGTCAAACGAGTGGTCCGCTCCGCGCCATCTCGCGAGCCTTGCGTCAAGGCGCTAGGGCCGGGCGTTAAAGTGCAAGGGCCGCTTCCATGGAGGGAGCGGCCCGAAGCACAATCCTCAGTCAAAGGCCTCCTGAAGTGGCTATCCTGCGGCAGTAATACCTGAACCTCGGGGATTGCACCTATCGTGGGTGCATCTCTTCCCAGTCTGATACCGATGGAAAGACGTGCAATTGGAATGCCAAAGACACAGATGCCGACTTGCCCCAAATCCACAGTCCATCGGCCCCGTTGGGGGAAATCGTTCCCCAAAAATAAGAGAGTTCATTGGACAAGCTCCATATTTCGGAAGGCAGGGGTTTGACCCCTGCACGAATCGAACCCTATAATGGTGGCTGCTCTGGCAGCCTAATCGCTCCCGCCGAACCTCATGGACTGAAGCTGGTTAATGGAGATAAAGGCGGTAAAACGCGGTGAGAGCCCTTCCCGGTTGGGCACTTCGGACTATCGGGCGGGCGGATGCAGGGCAACTGACCCGGATGGTGTGCGAAGGCATGCCGACGGCCCAAGGTATAGGAAAACTTCCAAGGAGCTTTACACACCGCATGAAATCCAAGTTTGCTCTTCTCACCGCGCTCGTCGCGGCTCTCCTCCCTGTGGCCGCGATTGCTCAGGCGACCCCTGCCGCACCTCAACCAGCAGCTCCAGCCGCGTCCGCCGTGCCAGCGGCCCCAGCCCCAGCGGCCCCAGCCCCGGCTGCACCGGCCCCTGCGACCGCGGCAGCCGCGCAGGCTCCCGTTCTGGTTCCACCGTCGGCATTTCCCGCGCGGATCGCCATCATCTCGTTCCAAAGGGCCGTTGCCTATACCAACGAAGGCCAGCGCGCGCTTGCCGATCTGAAGAAGAAGTACCAGCCGCAGAGCGACAATCTGGACAAGCTGGCCGCTGAGATCGACTCGTTGAAGAAGCAGTTGCAGGCCGCACCGGCCACGATGTCGGACGAGGAGCGCGTTTCTCGGCAGAAGACCATCGACACCAAGGAGAAGCTGTATCAGAGCGAAGGGGAGGACTTCCAGAGCGAATCCCAGAACGACGTGCAGGATGCTCTACAGAAGATCTCGCAGAAGTTCTATACCGTGATGGCGAAGTATGTCAGCGATAACGGCTACACGCTGCTGTTCGACGTGAGCAACGAGCAGACCCCGGTGCTGTGGGCCGCCCCCCAGCCCAACGCCGATATTACAGTGGCCGTCATCCAGGCGTACAACGCCACGACGCCTGGGATTACGCCGCCGGCAGCCGAGACCCCATCGGCGGCGAGCCGGGCGAAGCCGTCGACAACCACGCCTACGCAACACAGCACCACCCCCGCGAAGCCAGCCACCGGCTCAACCCCCGCGAAGCCGGCAGCCAGATAACTTGACAGAGCGATGCATACAAAAGGGAGGCCTCCACGGCCTCCCTTTTTGCATCCGTGCGGAAGTCCGCTGCACTGCGGCATGGTTGTGGAAAAAGTGTGGATTGCGATCCATGGGAGATTCACACTGCGGCCAACGGTGTTTGGTGAGCGGCGGCGGGCGCATACCTCTCTAAGATTAAGATACGTCTTTTCAATGATTTGAACCAATTGTCGAACAATTAATCAAAGTCGCTGCTGCAAGTTTTGCAAATAAAAGGCTTTCCACAGAGCGAGACGTGCTGGCGACGCAGCGGAACTAACGGCTGGATGGGAGGGAATGACTTCTCCTCTACTCTTCGCCCACCTTGAGGACGGCGAGGAAGGCCTCCTGGGGAATGTCGACCTTGCCGATGCGCTTCATGCGCTTCTTGCCTTCTTTTTGTTTTTCGAGGAGCTTGCGCTTGCGGCTGATGTCTCCGCCGTAGCATTTGGCGATGACGTTCTTGCGCAGGGCGGAGACGGTCTCGCGGGCGATGACTTTGACGCCGATGGCGGCCTGAATGGCGACCTCGAACATCTGGCGGGGGATGAGCTGGCGCATCTTGTGGACCAGGGCGCGGCCACGGTCGTAGGCGAAGTCGCGGTGGACGATGATGGAGAGCGCATCGACCGGATCGCCGCCGATGAGGATGTCGAGCTTGACCATGGGCGAGATCCAACTGCCGGAGAGCGTGTAGTCGAGCGAGGCGTATCCGCGGGAGACGGTCTTGAGGCGGTCGTAGAAGTCGAGGACGATCTCGTTGAGGGGAAGTTCGTAGGTGATCATGACGCGGGTGGAGGTGACGTACTCGAGGTTCTTCTGGCGGCCGCGCTTCTCTTCGACCAGCTTGAGGATTCCGCCGACGTACTCCTCGTTGGTGAGGATGCGGGCGGTGATGACCGGCTCGGCGATGGAGACGATCTCGGAGGGGTCGGGCCAGCGCGAGGGATTGTCCACCTCGACGACCTTGCCGTCGGTGAGGGTGATCTGGTAGCGGACGCCGGGCGCGGTGATGATGAGGTCGAGATCGTACTCGCGCTCCAGGCGCTCCTGAATGATTTCGAGGTGGAGCAGGCCGAGGAAGCCGCAGCGGAACCCGAAGCCGAGAGCGACGGAGGATTCGGGCTCGAAGGTGAAGCTGGCATCGTTGAGGCGGAGTTTTTCCAGGGCATCGCGCAGCATTCCGTGGGCGTGCGAGTCGACGGTGTAGAGTCCGGCGAAGACCATGCTCTTGATGTCTTCGAATCCGGGGAGGGCCGAAGCGCAGGGACGCGCGACCTCGGTGATGGTGTCGCCGACCTTGGTGTCGGCTACGTTCTTGATGTTGGCGACGAAGAAGCCGACCTCACCGGCGGAGAGCTCTGCGAGCGCGACCGGCTTGGGCGTCATAACGCCCATGCTCTCGACGTCGAACTGCTTGCCGTTGGACATGATCATGATCTTCATGCCCTGGAGCAGATGGCCGTTGATGATGCGGGCGAGAACAATGACACCGCGGTATGGATCGAACCAGGAGTCGAAGATGAGGGCCTGTAGCGGCGCGCCGGCGTCTCCGCGCGGCGGCGGAAGGCGATGGACGACGGCTTCGAGAATCTTCGCGACGCCTTCGCCGGTCTTGGCGGAGACAGCGAGCGCGTCGTCGGCGGGCAGGCCGACGGCTTTTTCGATCATCTCGCGGGTACGCTCGATGTCTGCCGAGGGAAGGTCGATTTTATTGATGACGGGGATGACTTCGAGGCCGTGGTTGATGGCGAGGTATGCGTTGGCCAGGGTTTGCGCCTCGACGCCCTGGGAGGCGTCGACGACGAGGAGTGCGCCCTCGCAGGAGGCGAGCGAGCGCGAGACCTCGTAGCTGAAGTCGACGTGGCCGGGGGTATCGATGAGGTTGAGCTGGTAGGTCTCGCCGTCGCGCGCCTGGTAGATCATGCGCACGGTGTGGGCCTTGATGGTGATGCCGCGCTCGCGCTCGAGGTCCATGGCGTCCAGCACCTGGGCCTGCATCTCGCGCGCGGTCAGGCTGCCGGTGAGCTCGAGCAGGCGGTCGGAGAGCGTGGACTTTCCGTGGTCGATATGCGCGATGATCGCGAAGTTGCGAATGTGGTTCGGGTCCATGCGGGGTGCGGTCTGCCTCAACCTTCGATGCTATCACTGCGCAACGGGCGCGCAGGGCACGGCACAGCGGGCGCTCAACCCGTCCCAGAAGCGATACGTGGGCTGTGGCCCGAAGTGCTCGGCAAACGTCATACAATGAGCACTGCGTTTGCAATGGGCACTGCGTTTGCGGGCAAAGGAGCGGAACCAGATTCTTGATCGATACGACGAGCGGGCGCGGATGGTGAGCGGGTTGCGGCAATGGGCAAGGGCGATTGCATGCCTGCCGCTGGCGCTGCTGGCGGGCTGTCCGCAACAGCAGGCAGCAGCTCCGGGCGGGGTTGCCGCGCAGGCCACGGCACCGGCGATCGCTGCACCGGCGCCGGTGGCCGCTCCTGCTCCGGCGATGACGCAGGCGCAGGCCAACGACCTCGCCGCAAGGGCGCAGCGGGTAGAGCAACTCATGCAACAGGTCGAGGGGGCCTATAGCAGCGGCGTCGCGAACTATCGCGCGGGAAAGCTGGAGGCGGCGCGGGCTAACTTCGACATGGCCGTGGACCTGATGCTGACCAGCGGGATGGATGTGAAGAACGACCCGCAGCTCTCCGATGCGTTCGACCGTCTGCTGAACGCGATCAACTCGCTGGAGATGTCGGCGCTGAAGCAGGGCACAGGCTTCAGCGAGCCGATTGAGGCCGCGCCGCTGGACGCCGCCGACGAGGTGACCTTTCCAGCAAACGCGGCGCTGACGGCGAAGGTGCAGGATGAACTGAAGACGACGCAGTCGGACTTCCCGCTGGTGGTCAACGACTATGTGGCCGGGTTCATCAGCTACTTCTCGAACTCGCCTACGGGGCACGCGCATCTGATACGCTCGCTGGAACGCGCCGGCAAGTACAAGGACATGATCTCAACGGTGCTGCGCGAGGAGGGCGTGCCGCAGGACCTGATCTATCTGGCGGTCACGGAGTCGGGCTTCCAGCCGCAGGCCCTGAATGCGCGGTCCGGCGCGGGCGGCATGTGGCAGTTCATGCCCACCGGGGCCTACGGGCTGGAGCGCAATGCATGGGTGGACGAGCGCTTCGATCCGGAGAAAGCCACTCGCGCCTACGCCCGGTACATCAAGTCGCTGTTCGACCAGTTCGGCGACTGGTACCTGGCGATGGCCGCGTACGACTGGGGGCCGGGATATGTGCAGCGCTCGGTGATGCGCACCGGATACGCCGACTACTGGGAGTTGTACCGGCGCAATGAGCTGCCGAAGGAGACCAAGAACTATGTGCCGGGAATTATCGCAGCCATCATCATGGCGAAGAACCCGCAGCAGTACGGGCTGGAGGGCCTGGTGCCCGATGTGCCGGTCGTCTCGGACACGGTGAATGTGGACTACGCGGTCGATCTGCGGCTGGTGGCGGACGTGACCGACGCCTCGTTGCAGGAGATTGTTGCTCTAAACCCGAGCCTCCTGCGCATGAGCACGCCGAGCGAGATGGACTTCGATCTGCATCTTCCCGCTGGAATGCGCGACGTGTATCTGAAGCGCATTGAGAAGATTCCCGAGGACAAGCGCAGCAGCTGGCGCTTTCACGTGGTACGCACCGGCGAGTCGCTGGACAGCATCGCGAGCAGCCTGCATGGCCGGTCGGCAGAGATTGCCTCGGCCAATGGCCTGGATGCAAGCGCGCCGATCGAAGCGGGCGATGAACTGGTGGTTCCCGTGGCAAGTGTCCCCGCGGCGATCCGTACGCTGCACTACGTCACGCGCGCGGGCGACACACTGGTGACGGTTGCGGACCGTTTCAACGTGTCGGTGGAAGACCTGCGGCGCTGGAACCATCTATCGTCGAGCACAATCCGGCCGCATCGCACCCTGGCCGTCAGCGAGCCGATCCATCTGGCTCCGGTGACCCATGTGCGAGCCAGGAGAGCGCATGGGCGAGCCAGGGCAAAAGCGGGAGCCGGCGCACAGGCTGGAGCAGGCGCAAAAACTGGAGCGGGCGCAAAAACGAAGGGTGCGGCGAGCGCATCGAATCCCTCCGCCAAGACAACTTCGCCGGGCACAACACGGAAAAAGACTGTTGCAGCGAAGCAGCCCACCGCTCCCAAATGAAAACGGAAGGCTGCCGCATTCGCTACCTAGATAAAAAGAGTGCTTGCCATAGCTGGCGCACAGAGGCATTCTGTTGCTAGAATCCGAGGCGTGGTGCAATTGCATTTTTGTTGCTGCGCCATTGCGGTCCAGATGCACTGCGGTGCTACGGTGCGAGAGCAGCAAACGGGTGTTCTATACAGGGCGAGGGTGCGACGATGACGATCAATGAACATGATGGATTCGACGGACTGGATGAGAAGAACAGGATCTATGCAGCTGCGGACTATGGGGACGACGAATCCGGCGGGGATGGATACGAAGGCAACGATCTCTTTGACGATGGCGATGAAGAGGAGGAGGTCGTGGTGACCATGAGTCTGGAGGGCGACGCAGCTCTCGACCTGCTGGAGGATGTTGCCGACGATCTGCTGGAAGCTGGGCCTCATGGCGAAGCGGCGCCTCCACCGCCGGTCGCGGTCCCTGCTCCCGCGATCGCGACAGCGAAGACGGCAGAGATTGCCAAGGAGGCTGCTGAGAAGGAGGCTGCCGCCAAGCAGGCCGCCGCCAAGAAGGCTGCCGCGAAGGAGGCTGCTGCCAAGAAGGCTGCTGCGAAGAAGGCCGCCGCCAAGAAAGCTGCCGCCAAGAAGGCGGTTGCGAAGAAGAAGGCCGCCGCCAAGAAAGCTGCCGCCAAGAAGGCGGTTGCGAAGAAGAAGGCCGCTGCCAAGAAGGCCGCCGCCAAGAAGGCCGCCTCGAAGAAAGCTGCCTCGAAGAAAGCTGCCGCCAAGAAGGCGGTTGCGAAGAAGAAGCCAATTAAGAAGGGCGCAAAGAAGACGACATTGAAATCTGCCGCGAAAAAGGGGAGTGCTCTGCGCGGCGGTAAGGCCGCTTTGAAGAAAGCGGTCGGCAAAAAGGGCACTTCAAGAAACAAAAAAACCAAAACGAGAGGTATTACCTTGGCAACTAAGAAAGCAGCGAAGAAGGTTGTAAAGAAGGCCGCAAAGAAGCCAGCGAAGAAGAAGGCCGCAAAGAAGGTTGCAAAGAAGAAGTAGTCAACAAGCAGTTCCAACCAGGCAAGCAAAAGGGCCCGGACTCCTCTTATGAGGTCCGGGCCTTTTTGCGTCTGCTCGAATCTTATTTCTGCTGGGCTGCGATCTCCGCGAGGACATCGTCGCTGTGCGTGTTCGGGTTGACGCCGGTCCAGACCTTTGCGATCTTGCCTGCGGGCGAGATGAGGAAGGTGTCGCGAGCAGCGAACTTGGCGTCGCCGCGCTCGGTAATGGGAACTCCGTAGGCGTCGATGACCTTGTGGTCTGGATCGGCGAGCAGCTTGAAGGTGAGCGAGTCCCTGGTGCAGAAGGTCTTGTGGCTCTCGACGGTGTCCAGTGAGACGCCGAGGACGACGGCGTTGAGGGCGTCGTACTTGGGCAGGTCGCGCTGGAAGTTGTGGGCCTCGATGGTGCAGCCGGTGGTCATGTCCTTGGGATAGAAGTAGAGGACGACCCATTTGCCCTTGAACTGGGAGAGCGAAACCTGGGCGTCCTCCTGCGAGGGAAGGCTGAAGCCGGGAGCGGTGGCGCCGGACGGGAGCGGGTCGGCGGCGCGGGCCTTCAGGGTAAAGCCGCAGGCCGCGACGATTGCGATGAGGGCGGCGATCCATACGTTGTTACGAAGCATTCTCTTCTCCTTGACGTTTGATGGCGACACGCGCACTTCGCTCAGGTAGATTCGATGCTCCGGCAACAGAGATCGATTGTCTTTTCACTCCGCGACCAGCGCGATGCCTGCGCGGTCGGCGGCGGCGGCGATGGCGGCTTGGTCGAAGAGCAGGGTGCGGCCGGCGTCGACGGCGAGGCAGGTGGCCCCGGCGCGGGACATGGCCTGGATGGTGGCGAGGCCGATGACGGGGACGTCGAAGCGCATGTCCTGGGCGGGCTTGGCGACCTTGACGACAGTAAGAGCGCGGCTGAGTGTGGAGGACGGTTCGCTGAGGCGGCGCATGAGGGAGCCGGCGCGTTCGATGGCGGCGTCGGTGCCCTCCATGGCCTCGACCGCGACGCAGGCCTGCGCGGCGATGACGACGGTCTGGCCGAGGTCGAATGCGGCGAGGCCGCGGGCGAGGGTGCGTCCGTAGGCGATGTCCTTGCGCTCGTCGTCGGAGGGGGCGCGCTGGGTGAGGACGCCGGGCGTAGCGAGCAGACGCTCCAGATACTGGGTGGAGGAGACGAGTTCGATGCCCTCGTCGGCGAGGACCTTGGCGACCGCGCCGAGCAGCATGTCGGTGGAGCGCGTGCGCAGGTTGAGCAGCAGCTTGGCGAGACGCCAGTCGGGACGGATGCTGGAGAATATCTGCGTGTGCTTGACCTGGCCGGCCATGACGGCGCGGGTGACGCCCTCGGCGCGGAAGGTGTCGATGAGGCGGGAGAGTTCGCCGAGCGAGAGCCAGTGAACGCGGATGGTGGGGTCGGCGGCGGCGCGCGCGTCGATCTCGGGATCGGTCTCTTCCTTAATGGCTGCGACGACGACCGAGAGGCCGTGGGCGCGCACGGCGTCGAGCAGCACGAACGGGAAGCGGCCGTTACCGGCGATGAGTCCGAGTTTGGAATCGCTCGCGTTCATCCGGCTGTTAGGTTCCTTCTCTCTTTTGAAAAACGCTCAAACAATGCAATTATGAGCGCACCACCGCGCAGAAGAAAGCCTGTATGGGATGTTGGCTTCCTGGCTACTTGCTGTTAAAGGCGTCGGACTGGAGGTTGAGGGCTTCGGGGGAGACGGTTCCGCTGATGATGAGGATGCGGTAGCGGAAGGTAGCGGAGGCGCCCTTATCGAGGGTGAAGTTGAGGGCTGGAGTTTTGGGATCGAAGCCGTGCGCGCCGAGAGGATTGACGGCGAAGAGGCCGTAGTCGCGGGCGTGCCAGTAGGTTGGGTAGTTGGGGTTACTGGGGTGGTCGAAGACGGCGATGGTCTCGGGTTTGCCGTCGGGGGTGGTGGCAGAGAGTTCGCACCACTTAGCGCGCGTGCCCCAGGCGGCGTCGCCGACCTTGCCTTCGCTGGTGCGGTAGACGCCGGTGGCCCCGGCGGTGGGAGCAGCGACGGGGGTTGCGATGCCGTTGGCGTCGCGGAGGGTCTCCGGCTTGGCGGTGGGGGATTCGAGGAAGTGGGCGACGCGGATGCCGAGCATGCCGTCCTTGTCGTCATGGAAGACGACCTGGGTGAGGGCGTGGAGGGTGATGGTGAGGTCGATGGCGCGGGCGGGATGGCCGTCGATGGTGAGCTTGGAGAAGACGTAGCGCGTGGTCTGGTGGAGGATGGGCGGCTGCTGGTTGCTGCCGACCGAGGGGACGTCGGAGGCGGGATACCAGGTGGATTCGGTGACGAGTTCGCCGGAGGTGGGGCCGCTGCTGGCGGAGACGATGCGGTCGTGGTCGATGGAGCCGTAGCGGGCGCGGGCCTCGGGCTTGATGGCGTCGGAGTTGTTCCAGTAGTCGATGCCGTTGACGTTGGAGTAGTTGAACCAGAGGCCGGCGTGGTGGGGATGGTCGGTGCGTTCGCCGGGCAGAGGTGGATTGCCGCGGGTGAGCGTGGTGCCGTCTGGAGCAAGGAGCGGGTAGAGGATGGGCTTGCGCTGGTTGGTCGCCCACAGGTACGAGGTGAAGGGCGCGCCGTCAATGGTGATGTCGACACGGTGGGTGGCTTCGTTGACGGTGACGGCGACGCCGTGAGCGGGCTTCTGTGCGCGGGTTGATGTGGGGTTCACAAGAAAAATTCCGAGGCAAAAAATGGCGAAGATTGTGCAGAGCGAGAAGGTGACGCAGATCCTTCGACTACGCCCCTCGCGATGAAACTGCGAGGGGCTCCGCTCAGGATGACAGTTCATAATTTTCCGATAACAGTTCAACATGAGCACGGGCTTATGCGTGGACATAGGGCTTGCCTCCGACCATGACCTGCTGGGTTTTGTCGTCGAAGGTGACCTTCTGGCCGGTCTGGATGGCGGCGACGTTCATGCAGAGGGCGATGGAGTGGGCGTAGCCGGCGCGGATGCTGGCGTTCGGAGTCTTGCGCGAGCGGACGCACTCCATCCAGTTGCGCATGTTGGCGTTGGTCTGGGGGTCGCCGCGTCCGCCGCTGGAGGTGTCGGCGTCGTTGGAGACTTTTTCGACGTTCTCCATGAGGGAGAAGCTGGGGAGCTGGTTGGCGGGCAACTTCATGGCGGCGGCCTCACGGGCGCTGAGACCGCCGGTGGGGGTGACGGTCTGGCGGTCCATGTCGATCATGCCGCCGTTGGAGTAGTAGAGCTCCTTGGTGCCGCCGGCGGAGTTGGTGAAGCGCGA
>Ga0326727_10017779_pt1 | contig 14660 bp, 12 predicted proteins | sample MB2enrmetagenome_FD_207643 | JGI IMG/M metagenome (GOLD analysis project Ga0326727, IMG submission 207643) | Lab enriched peat soil microbial communities from McLean, Ithaca, NY, United States - MB29MY | ecosystem: Environmental > Terrestrial > Soil > Wetlands > Peat | place: USA: New York... | reverse complement strand
GACAGGATTGCGAGCTTCGGTACGATCGTGCTTTTCATCGATCTCCTAACCTTCGAGCGTTTGCAGTTAGAGGGTTTGCTACTTTGCCGGATCCTTTACCCGCTTGACGACCAGGGGCACGGGTTGACCCATCTGCGACAGTGTGCCATCGATGGAACTCAGGCCGGCGTCGAGCTTGCCGTCATAGACGATGCCAACGCCGGCGAAGGAGATAGTGAGCGATCCGCCGCTGCGCGCCACCGAGCTCGCGGTGACCCACGCCTCGCTCTGGTCGGGGCTTTGCATCTGTGCGGTAAGTCCGTCCTGGGTATTGACGACCTTGAAGACTATGCGCAGCTTGGTTCCTTCCGGAGTCGTCAGTTCGCCCTGCCAACTGCCGTCGATGTCAGAGGGCACCGCGGGCTTGGGCGCCGCTGCTACAGGCACTGAGCCGCGCTTGAAGTTGAGTTTAAGAGGCGCGCCCTGCGACCAGGCGCCGTCGATCTCGGTTGCATCCTTGTTCACTGTGCCGTCATAAGTGGCATGAGCGGCATCCACGATTAGCGAGAGCTTGGAGTCCTTCAGCGTGACACTGGTGACCGGAATGCCGTTGGCGCCCTGATCGACGCTGTCCAGAGTCGCCGTGAAGCCGCCATCCTTGGCCGCGGTAATGTGCAAGGCCAGGCGGAGTTGAGCGCCGCCGGCATTGATCGTGCCGATCCAATCCCCGGCGATTTGCGACTGTGCGCGGGAGAGTGGCGAGAGTGCCAGGGCTGCCAGCGACAGGACTGCGAGCTTGCAAATGATTGCGCTTTTCATCGATCTTCCAATCTGCGCGAAGGGTGGTATCGGATTCCTCCGCGCGGTTGCGGTTGACTTCAGGAACAGGACGAGACTGGCCATAGACTAGTCCCTGCCAACAGGCTTTACGCATCCGCGGAAGGAGAAGTTCAGGCGCCGGACGGGTGCGAGTGAGAGTCGGGTTTCTCCATCCCGGTTTCAAGTCCGTCGCCGAGTTCTCCGCGCCGCTCCAGTTTCTTGTAATAGGCGAGGGAATAGACCACGGCCGCCAGGCCGGAAACCCATAGAACCAGAGCCGCCCATAGATAGAGGCCAGTGATCGAAAGCACCAATCCGGCCAGACCGCCCGCCACGAAGGTCTTGGCCGCAAAGCGATGGGTGGCATTCCAGACGCGCTCGCTGGCCAGCGTCCATGGCGTTCTCACTCCGAGATAAAAGTTCCTGCGCAGCTTGCCCATCAGGTTGCCGAAAAGGACGACGAACAGGCAGGCTCCCACAAGAATCGCCCGGCCCATGTTGATCGGCCGTCCGCTGTCGGCCCAAAGCATGGCGGCGTACAGATAGGTCATCATGCCGAACAAAAGCAGCATGACCTGATGGTAGGTTGGCCAGAATGCATCCATCTGAAAGCGCTTTGGCGAGAGCCAGGGGAAGAGCCAGGTAAGCAGCATCACCAGGACCATGAAGCTTGGGCCGAAGAAGCAGAACGCCAGCTTGGGCGCAAAGCGGTCGGGCTCCATATGGATGTTCCAGTGCGTGGGAACCTGGGCCGGGAGGTGGGGGTAGAGAACCACCGTGACTGCCAGCGCCGCGGCGATCAGCAGAATTTCGAAGAAAAAGACCTTGCGTGTCATTGCGTTTCCGTTCCTTTCCGTTTGCCGTCACCGATCAGATCCATGACCCAGGCCATGAGATCCTCGACCACGGTGGTATTCAGCCCGTACCAGATCTGCTGGCCCTCGCGGCGGCTGGTAATCAGGTCGGCCTCCTTCAACACGGTGAAATGATGCGACATGGAGGGCTTGGTCATGTCGAACCTCTCGGCCAGGGCTCCGGCGGTCATCTCGCCCTGGCGAAGCAGGGCGAGGATCTCGCGTCGAGTGGGGTCGGCCAGCGCTTTGAATGCTTCGTTGCTGCTCATGGCGTCCTTAGACCGTCTCCTAATTAGACTATTGCCTAAATATAAGTGGCAGAGGATTTCCTGTCAAGAGGCTGGAGAGAAATATTTTTCGGGGATCTGGACGATCCGTGCGGATTGACCAGAGACAGATCCGACCCGTGCCCGCTTGCAAGCGGTGTGATCCTTGCCGGATGGCCCGCGAATGACGCCTGCCCCTCTGAGCAGCCACCTTACCGTGCGCTATTCGGTGATCGTCGTGCCGTAATCGGCGGGCTGCGGGGCCGTGCCGCGAATCTGCTCAATGAAGGGCGGCACCTCCTTCTCGATCAGGTCCGAGCGATCAATCTGAACGTGGTGCCCGCTGCCTTTGGCGATGATCCTGCGGCTGCGCGTGGAGAGCTTCTTGAGGTCTTCCTGCATCTGGTTCCAGGGGTTCGTCCAGACCGCCGAACCATGAGCCGGCATCGTGGCAGGATCCTGCGAGAAGATCAGGATGGGAAGCGCGCCGAATGGACCAGTGTGAACCGTCTCCTGGCCGGATTGGTCGATACTCTCCTCCTCGGCGGCCGCTACAGCGGCATGCAAGTGGCAGTTGTCCTCGGCCAGCAACCTTCCGGCATGGGCGTCAAACCCAGGCGGGATACGCGAACAGATCCCCGCAAGGCGCGGAAAGCCCAGGATGAAGGCGGAGCGGATGAGAGCCCAATGCCGGCGGTCCTTGGCTATGGAGGCCGCGACGGCGGGCGGCAGATACCGGCCCGGAAGCGGCGTGGTGGCATCCACAAAGACGATTCCGGCAAGATCGGCGGGGAAGCGTGTGGCATAATCGCGCAGGATAAGCCCGCCCATCGAATGGCCCATCAAGACGATGGGACCGGCGACCTTGGCCCCGAGCAGAAGCCCGTGAAGATCGCTGGCGATGTGGCGAGCGTCGCGCGGGCCGGGCACCGGCTCACTCCAGCCCAGTCCGGCCCGGTCATAGGCGCAGACGCGGGTGGTTTTTGAAAGCGCGGGCTGGACCGCTCCCCAGATGAGCGCGTCATTCCCCAGTCCCGATTCCAGAACGATGGTGGGGGAACCGCTGCCTGTGCAATCGATGCGCATCCGGTGGCCATCGACCGTGTAGAAAGCTCCCGGCGGCGGATTGACGGCACGGAAGCAATAGAGCGCGACGGCGTTGAATGCGCTGCTGCCCGCCAACGCGGCGGCCAGAAGTACGGCGACGGAAAAGACAATGCGCTCGGCAAGCTGCCGCCAGGAACCATAACCCCTGGCTGAGAGCGAACTCATGCGGCGAAGGCTCAACCAGATGACCAGAATCCCAACCGCCAGAATCAATGCGGGCATCGCAACATAATCTAAATCCACGCAGAGCCTCAGTCCTTCCTTGCAATACAGCACGCCCCGCATTATATCGGTTTGTTCATGATCCAATTCTTCGTTGAAGCGCGAGTGAGCAGGCCTGGATGCGACGACCGAGCACTGAGCCATGTCCACCTGGCCATCGCCGAGCTGCTCCCTAGTGCTGTGTCAATGAGATTTCGTAATCCAAGCAGAAGGCCGGGGTGCCCCAGGTCCCTCGCATTTGGGGACCTGGGAAAGCACGAAATCATCAAGGCACGGTACTAGTCCCTGTTCCGTGTTCCCTACCCCCTGTTCCCTACCCCCTGTTCCCTAGTCCCCAGTCCCTAGTCCCTGGTCCCTGTCTTCGACTACCATGGAGCCATGCACGTTCTCTCGGCAGCCGAGATGCAAGCATGCGACCGCGCGACGACCGAGCGGTTTGGGGTTCCCTCACTGGAGTTGATGCGGGCGGCGGCGGGGGCTGTGGCGGCATTTGCGCGGGCAAGTTTTCCGCGCGCGCGCCGGGTGACGGTGGTGTGCGGCCGAGGCAACAACGGCGGCGATGGTATGATGGCCGCGCGGTTGCTGGCCGGCGCGGGCCTGGAAGTGACGACGCTGCTGCTGGGCGCGCCCGATGGGCTTGCCGGCGACGCAGCCCAGGCCTGGCTGGAACTGTCGAGCCCCGCGAACGGTCTCATTCACATCGTCACTGCGGCGGAAGATCTTGCCCGGCATACCCGCGCCCTGGAAAGCGACCTGATTGTGGACGCCGTGGTGGGAACGGGGTTCAAGCCGCCGCTGAAAGGGCTGGCACTGGCGGCGCTCGAGTGGCTGAAGGACAGGCGCGCGCCCGTTCTCGCCATCGACTTGCCCTCCGGCTGGCCTGCCGACGAGACCGGCGCCATCATAGCCGGCCCGGTCTTCCCCGCCGATGCGGTTGTGACCTTTACCGCGCCCAAGCCGGCGCACGTCTTTGGGCAGTTGGCCCGGCGCTGGGATCAGCCCGTAGTGGTGACGCCCATCGGTTCACCAAAGGCCGCCGTCGCCTCGGCGCTGGGCTCCAATTCTCTCCGATTGCATTGGGCCGGCTCCGCGCTGTCGCTTACCCAGGCGCCGCGCGCGGCGACGGCCAACAAAGGCAACTTCGGCCACGTGCTGGTGGTGGGGGGGACGCTGGGAACTGCCGGGGGCAAGTCGGGCGCGCCGTCCATGGCGGCGCTTGGTGCGTTGCGGGCGGGGGCAGGGCTGGTGACGGCGGCGGTTCCGGCCCCGGCGCTGGAGTTGGTTGCCGCGGTTGCGCCGGAGCTAATGACCTTTCCGCTCATTGCCACGCCGGCAGGAGAGATTGCGGCGGCGAACCTAGCCTCGGATGTAATGGCGGGGCTGATGGCCGGCAAGACGGTGCTGGCCATCGGTCCCGGCCTGGGGCAGAGCGCGCAGACGGTCAAGTTCACCTCCGGGCTGCTCTTTACCAGCCAGATTCCGGCGGTCATCGACGCTGACGCGCTGAACATCCTGGCTTCCCGGCCAACGCTGCTCTCGGAATTGGGCCGCCGGGGCGAGCGCACGCTGGTGCTCACGCCGCATCCCGGCGAGATGGCGCGGCTGGCGGGAATCCCGGTGGCCGAGGTGCAGGCCAACCGGCTGGAGGTGGCGCGCGGCTTTGCCCAGCGCACCGGCGTCACGCTGGTGCTCAAGGGATCGCGGACGCTGATTGCCCATCCCGATGGCAGCGTGGCTGTGAATACCAGCGGCAATCCCGCCATGGCCAAAGGCGGCAGCGGCGACTTGCTCACCGGGCTGGTGGCCGGACTGCTGGCGCAGTACCCAGGCGATGTGGCGCTGGCCGTGGAAGCGGCTGTTTACCTGCATGGACTGGCCGCCGACCTGGCCGTCCGCGAGGCCGATCAGCACACGCTGCTGGCCACGGACACGCTGGCGCATCTTTCGCGGGCTTTCCGCTTTCGCTTGCGCGGTCCAAACGGGTATGTTTGGTTGCAGGGGCTTCCGGTGGATTCGTCACCGGCCACAGCCCAGCGCGAGGGCGTCCAATGAGCAACGCCGCAGGCAAGATCTACGAGTTCACCACCCGCAGCGGCGCGGATACCATCGAGGTGGGCCGCAAGCTGGCGAGCCTGCTCAAGCCGCCGCAACTGCTGATCCTGCGCGGGGATTTGGGCACCGGCAAGACCACGCTGGTAAAGGGCATCGCCGAGGCTCTGGACGCCGCCGAAGCGGACGAGGTGACCAGCCCGACCTTCACGCTGATTCATGAGTACGACGGCGCGCAGGGCGGCAAACCGGTGAAGCTCTTTCACCTGGACGTATACCGCCTGGAAGGCGAGCGCCAGCTTGAAACGCTTGGCCTGGATGAGCTGCTGACTCCAGACGCATTGGCGCTGGTTGAGTGGGGCGAGAAGTTCAAGAGTATCCGCAAGAAGTCCACGGGCGAGATTGCGATTACATCCGCCGGCGGCGACGCGCGCAAGATTACGGTGACGCTGAAAGAGTAGTGCGCAAGTCCCTGTTTCTTCCTTTTCCCATCTTCTGAAAATGCCATGAACCGGGGGTTTTTCGGGGGTTCATTGTTTACCATTTCGACAACATGTCAGCTATTGACTCATGCCTATATATTATTTATTATGAATGACATACAGAACTTTATAGCCCTGGAATGCGCCCAGAAAATGGGCATTTTCCGGGGGGAGGGGGGTAGGGGTACGGACTGACCACTGATCACTGACCACTGACCCCTGTCCTTCATTCCATTGTGCGCCGGGGGAAGGTTATCTTCGGCAACCACCTGCGGTGGGGTGGACGCCCCTTCGGAAGGCTCCCCTTGCGGTCACTTGCCTCTCGATTGATTTGTGTGACCCTTGGGCGTTCTTGGGGACGAATAGTTGAGACGCAGCTGCCTTGTGCACTTCTCGAAGAGGCCCAACACCATTCACAGGGGCCGTTTTCCCTTGCCTATTTGTATTAACTATGATTAACTTTCAAGATGATCGCTGGCTAATAGGTCGGGCCAGCTCCGTTTTCCCGCAAACGAACAAATGAAGGGGGATCTATGGCGCGCTCCGCGCTCGTTGCCTTTCTTGTGTGGTCAGTGGCGTGGTTTCTTCCAGCCGGAGCTTTGGGACAGGGCGAGACTACGAGCGCCGTCGTTGGCCAGGTTCGGGACTCATCCGGTGCCGTCGTGATGGGCGCCACGGTGACGATCATGAGCCTCGATGCCGGATTACGGCGTATCGCCACGACCGACAACGCTGGCCGCTTCGATTTCCCTCAATTAAGGCCGGGAGTCTATTCGGTCAAAGTGGAGGCGCCCGGCTTCGAGAGCCAGAAAAACGACAATGTCGTTGCCAGCCTGGGCCAGAAGCAGACCGTAGACTTCATCCTCAGAGTCACGCGAACCACCGATTCGGTTGAAGTCACTGGCGAGGCCCCGCTCATCAATCCGGAAAACGCAAACACCGCCACGACCCTGAATGCGCAGACGCTGGAGGATCTGCCCAATCCCGGCGGCGACCTGACATACCCTCTGCAGTTCGCGCCCGGGGCTCTCATCAATACTGCGGGGAGCAGCAACGATTTCGTGGGCGGCACCAACGGGTATGGCAACGTGGAGTTCAACGGGCTCCCTGCCGTCTCCAATGGCTACATTGTGGATGGGCTGGAAACGAACGACCCGCTCACCAATCTCAACAGCGGCCTTTCTACCAACCTCGTCCTGGGTCTCAATTCGATCGCGGAAGCGACCGTCAACACCCTTTCCTATTCCGTCGACCAGGGGCGGTATGGAGCCTCCCAGGTCAACTACGTCACCAAGTCGGGCGCGAACCGGTTTCACGGAAACCTGTATGAGTTGTGGAACGGCTCTCTACTGAACGCAGCGGACTACTTCACCAATGCGACAGCAGGGAACCACAAACCCAGGTCGACGGTGAACCATTTTGGGGGGAGTCTGGGCGGGCCGATTGCGAAAGACAAGCTGTTCTTCTTCTTTGACAGCGAATGGGTGCGGATCGCACTGCCCATCGTCACTCCGACGATCGTTCCCAGCTCGGCATTCCAGCAATACGTGCTGGAGCATCTACCTTCTCCTTCGGTCCCGTTCTATCGGCAGATGTTCTCGCTGTACGGAAATGTCAGCGGCACTCCCACCGCGATTCTGGGATGCCCGCTTGGCTCTGGCGCGGACGGTTGCGCAAACCGGCAAAGCGTTTCGCATTCCAGCGACGACCACGAGCAGGTGCAAACGGCCCGCATAGACTGGAATATCAACAGGGAAGATACGGCCTGGCTTCGCGTTCAGGCCGACACGGGCGTGCAGGCGGCCTACACGGACCCTATCAACTCCCTATTCGATGCGGTCTCTCCGCAGCCCCTTTACTCCTTCGCCGCAGGCTACACGCACATCTTCTCGCAACACCTGGTGAACTATTTGAATCCGGCGTTCTCCTGGTACGAGAGCCTGTTTGGACCGGCAAACTTCAAAGAGACGCTGGCGGCGTTCCCGATCGCCTTGGAGGGCAGCGGCGCCAATGCCTTCACGCCCATCGGAGGGCTCGACAACACATGGATTCAAGGCCGGCGCGCCTCGCGGTTTTTCGTGAACGACAACCTCGCCTGGAACCGAGGCGCTCACGAGCTCCGCTTTGGGACCAACACGCGCATCCTCCGCTTGAACGATTATGACTTCGGAGAAGGCACGGTTCCCACCGTGACTTATGCCAACCTGCAGCAGTTCATCGGTGGAGTCGCGAACACCGCGTCCGAAGCCTTCCCATCGAATGCCAACGAGCCATTCGACTTTCTCAATCTCGATCTCTACGCGCAAGACACCTGGAAGCTTGCCCGCTCGCTCACCTGGACCTTCGGCCTGCGCGATACCTTCAATTCCAATCCGCTGAACCCGCACGATCAAGCCGCCCGCCTCCGCGGCTCTTTCGGCTCCATCTCGCACGATGTCAATCAACCTCTGAACCAGGCCATAGAAACCGGTCTCAGCAATCTGTTCTCGTCCACGCCGCTGGCCCTATTGCAGCCGAGAACGGCAGTGGCCTGGCAGTTCGAGCCAAAATCCGTGCTCCGCACCGGCTTTGGAGTTTTCAGCGATATTTTGCCGGGCACGGTGGCCGACCTGATCGGTATGAATCCTCCCTACGACAAAACTTTCCAGGGTGGAGCGCTGGGAAGCGTGGGTGGAACATCCACGGCGCCGGGAGTGCCGGGCAGCGCCGTGGATGCGACGGTTGCCGCAAATCAATCCTTTACTTCCGGGTTTCTCGAGGGTCAGGTCTCCTGTGCATCGATTCAGACCGGTCCGCCGGGCTGTCTTCCGGCAGTTGCCATCACGGCGATTCCCGACGGTAAACTCCACGCGCCGTACTTCATGGAGTGGAGCCTGGGCATGGAACGTCAGCTCGGAACCGCCGTCAGTCTGAAAGCTCAATATGTGGGCACACGGGCCCTCAACCAGCCGTATACAACGCAAGTGAACGGCTACCAAACGGTGTGCCAGGGCTGCTTTGCGCCCTTCCCCTACCTCCAACCGGCAGATCCTCGGTTTGGCGCTGTAACGCAGTTCTCGACCGGTGCCAGCAGCCGTTATAACGGCCTTCAATTGACCGCGATGATGCGCCTCAGCCATGGCCTGCAGGGAGAGATCAACTACACCTTGAGCCGCTGCATCGACACAGTCTCAAACGGAGGGTTCTTTTCGTTTTCCGCGGGGGGCCTGCTGTCGCCGCTACCGGGAGACCTGGCGCGCGATTACGGCCCCTGCGACTACGACGTCCGCCACAATCTGGATGCGCAGTATGTGTATCGGCTGCCAGTCCGTGTGCGCAACTATGCGCTGGGCTATGCGCTCAATGACTGGCAGATTTCCGGAACTGCTTTCTGGCACAGCGGCGTTCCGTTCTCGGTGCTGAGCACGCCATATTCTGCGAACGGAAACGGGATTGTACAGGGCAGCGGGCCTCAGTTTGCCAGCGCCGTTCCGGGCGTCCCGCGATACCATCGTTATTTGATTCCGGGAGTGACCCAGGCGGGGACGCTGCAATGGCTCAACCCGAACGCATTCGTTTCGGCGGTCGACCCAAGTACCGGGCAGTGCGCCGGCGGAGACAGCCCGCAAAATTGCCAATTTGGAAACCTTGGCCGCAATGCCCTGCGCGGTCCCGATTTCCTCTGGAGCGATTTCTACCTGACCAAGGCCTTTCCCCTGGCCGAACGGCTGAAACTACGGTTTGAGGGCCAATTCTTCAATGTCTTCAACCATCCGAACTTTGCGATTCCCAGCATGGTGCAGGCGGGCATTCCTGGAAATGCTTCCACGCAGAGTGGATTTGGAGCGCTCACGTACACGACCTCGCCACCGACGGGGCTGCTGGGCGTGGGTCTGGGAGGCGACAGCAGTCCGCGCATGATTGCCTTTCACGCGCGGCTGGAGTTCTGAGCACACTCTGGTGTTTTGGCGAATCGTTGGCGGCGCGAAGGTGCTCCGAGGGGAGGACCGAGGAGACGGCGGTTCCTCCTTAGTCAGCTCGGTGGCACGCCTTCGGCGCGGAGGATGCTTTTCCGGGTGGCGGGAGGACGATGCGCCGATTGGCTTCCAGGGTTGGGTGTAAGGGGGCAGCGCGGAGGTGGCGACGGGGGGTCCGGGCGCGGCTTCGCCGCGCTAATTGATTTCAAAAGGCGCGTGGGATGGTTGCGGCACCCTTCGACAGGCTCAGGGCAGGCTTTGAAGCCGTGCCCGTTCAAGGCAGCGAAGGGCAGCCGCAGGCCCTCTTCGGCTTCGCTCGGGGCAGGCTTTCGACTCGGTCGCCGCGGCGACCTTCGCTCAAGATGACAGCCAGGTATTGAGCGCTCGCTCAGGATCACAGCGAGGATGGGCTGCATTGTCCAGCGGCTAAAGCCCTCGTCATTTTGGGGCCGCTTTGCGGCACGACTGAAGTCGTGCCCTTTCAAAGCGGCTGCATTCAGGGGCTGCATTCAGGGGCCTGAAGGCTCCTGCTCCCTCCGGATCAAGCTGCATTCAGGAGCCTGAAGGCCCCTGCTCCCTCCGGAAAAGGCCCGGAGCCGTCAATGGAGCCCCTGGACCGGCGTTAGAAGCCCATGATGTTGTAGCCGCAATCGACGTACATGATTTCGCCGGTGATGGCGCTGGAGAGGTCGCTGGCCAGGAAGAGGGCCGCGCCGCCGACTTCGAGCTGGTCGACGTTGCGATGGAGCGGAGCGCGGTCGGCGTGGGACTTGAGCATGTCGCCGAGGTCGCCTACGCCGCGGGCGGCCAGCGTGCGGATGGGGCCGGCGGAGATGGCGTTGACGCGGATGTTGCGGGCGCCGAGGTTGGAGGCCAGGTAGCGGACGGCGGACTCAAGGCCGGCCTTGGCGACGGCCATGACGTTGTAGTTGGGCACCACCTTCTCGGCAGCGTAGAAGCTGAGGGTGAGGATGCTGCCGCCATCGGTCATGAGCGGGGCGGCGGCGCGGCTGACGGCGATGAGCGAGTAGACGCTGACGTCGAGGGCGACGCGGAAGCCCTCGCGGCTGGTATTGATGAACTCGCCGCGCAGGTCGGCGGCGGGGGCGAAGGCGACGGCGTGGACGAGGATGTCGAGCCGGGCGTACCGCTGGCTGAGGGCGGCGAAGAGGGTGTCGATTTCGGCGTCGTTGGAGACGTCGCATTGGAATCCGCTGGCGCCGGGCAGCTCGTCGATGAGGCTTTGGGCTTCGAGCTTCATGCGCTCGTTCTGGTAACAGATGGCCAGGGTTGCGCCGGCCTCGTGCAGTCTTTGGGCAATTCCCCAGGCAATGGAACGCTTGTTGGCCAGCCCGAAGACAACGGCCGTCTTACCCGCCAGATTGATCATGCTTGCTTTCGTCCTCCAGGGTCCGTGTTCAAGATCGATTCAGGATTGTTGAGGGGAATGCCGGACCCGCCAATTCTTAGAATATCAGTTACCAAGAGGATATCAGCCGCCCAGATCGACGAGTTCGACCCGGCCGGTGGGGCGATTGAGGAAGCGGGAGCCGAGGCGCTCGAATTTCTCGACGGAGTCGGTGGCGAAGCAGCGGCACTCCGTGCTTTCTGAGCTTGCGCTGGCTTGAGCGAGAGCGGCGACGCCGAAGTGGCGGACGGCAGCCTCGGCGGCGGCTTCGGCGGAGTCGATCACCGCCATGCCGGCGGGCACGGCGCGGGCAATGAGCGGCCTGAGCAGCGGGTAGTGGGTGCAGCCGAGGACCAGCGTATCGGGGTTGAGGCCCTGGGCGGCGGCTTCGGCGGTCAGTTCGTCGAGATAGATGCGGATGACTTCGGCGGTGACGGGATGATTGGTCCAGCCTTCCTCGACCAGCGGGACCAGCAGCGGGCAGGCCTTCTCAAGGGCGCGGAGGCCGTGGGCGCGGCAGGCGGCGGCGTAGGCGTGGCTGTGCACGGTGGCGTCAGTGGCGATGACCAGTACATCGCCGGTGCGGGAGGCCTGGCGGGCGGCCGCTGCGCCGGGGGCGATGACGCCGAGAACGGGGACGGGGACGGCATCCTGGATGGCGTCGAGAGCCAGGGCGCTGGCCGTGTTGCAGGCGATCACTAGGAATTCAGCGCCCTGCTCGCGGACCAGAAACTGCGCGCTCTGGGCGGCGTAGCGGGCGATGGTGCGGCGGGATTTGGAGCCGTAGGGCAGGCGGGCGGTGTCGCCAAGAAAGGCGAAACGAGCCTGGGGAAGCCTGGCTACCAGCGCGCGCAGAACGGTGAGGCCGCCGAATCCGGAATCGAAGACACCGATGGTGGGGGCGAGAGGTTTTGCCGATCCTTCGCGGCTGGTTCCGGGAGAGCTCATGGGTGCGCTCCCTCGGTTGGGACGGCCTCGGCGGCCAGGTAGGTGCGGGTGAGGTCGGCGTGACCGGCGAGGGTGGCGCGCGGCTGGCCGTCCACCAGGAAGCGGACCTGAGTGACGCGAGGCAGGTTAGCGTGCAGGGTTCCGCAGATGGAGAGCACGGTGAGCGTCTCGGTTTCAAGGCCCGATGGGTGGCTGGCGACAAATGCGCCCGTCAGGTTGACGACGGCGAGCTGGGGGCCGGTCGGCTGCGGGCTCCTGCCTTCCGGCACGGGCGCTGCCGGGGCAGGCTCGCCAGGTTTGAATCCCGCGCGCGGAAGATTGCCGGCAGCGGGCGCGGAGGAGCTTCTCGCCGGGTTCTGGCCTGAATCCAGCTCCGGGTTCGGGGCCGGCAGCAGGAAGACCTGGGCAATGGAACTGGCGCCGCCGGGAACAGGATGGTTGGCGTCTGGAGCGGCATAGAGGTCCATCAGCTTGCCCAGCACGACGCGGGCGCGCGAGCCGGGGTCCTGGGGCAGCGGCAGCGATTGAACCTGGGTGAGCAGGGAGTTGTCGGAATCGCTGGCCACCAACAGGGTGGCCGGCACAGTTGGAGCCACCTCGGGAGCCTGCGTGGGCGCCGAGTCCTGGCCGGCCAGCAGGCGCTGATGGGCGCGCTCGCGCAACTGCCAGAGGAGCACACTCATGCCCACCGAAGCCAGGAGCAGGACGGCGAACAGGATGGTCTGGTAGCGGGGTATCATGGCTGACGGCCCTCCGATCGCCAGGCGAGCACAGCGGCCGCCAGCGCCTCGGCCACACGCGCCTGGTACTCCGGATCGTCCAGCTCCGCGGTCGCCTTCTTGTCAGGGCCGCGCTCGGGCGCAATCTCGACAGCCACGGCAGGACATGTCATGCTGTCGACCGCCAGCAGGGAGGTGCGGCCCAGGGTAACGTTCATCCCAGCCTGGAGCAGGGTTGAGTTGAGCGTGCCGGCAAGGGCCAGGCTGCGCACAACCGAGGCGGCCTGGGCGGTCTTCCAGGCGGCAAAGCGCGTGGGCTGCGCCGGGGCCAGCGAAGAGACAAAAAGATGGATGCCGCTGCCGCTCTCAGAGCCGTGCAGGCTCAGGCAGGCCTGGGCGTTGGCGCGGTTGGCAATAGTGGCCCTGCGGTCCAACTCCACCGTTTCATCGGATTCACGAGTGGTGACCACCGGAATGCCGCGCGCTGCGAGGAGGGAGCGCAACCTGACGCTGAGGGCAAGAGTGAAGGCCTTCTCCGGCTGGCCGTCCGCGAGGCGCCCGCCAGGGTCGTCGCCCCCGTGGGCGGCATCCAGCACCACCACAAAGCGGGCGGCAGGAGGCGCAGGCGCGGGGGGAGCTTGTGCGGCGGCAATCGAGCCGGATAGCGCCAGGAGCAGCCAGACATACCAATGCCTTTGGAACGTCCGATTGTCTTTTTGGAGCTCGGGACGAATTTCGAGACCAACCGGCAAGAAGCATACCTCAGGGGCTAAAGCCCTGTTGATTCTGCGACACTTACGGCACGACTGAAGTCGTGCCCTGACACTTCTGACGGTTCGAGAGAAGATTCTCCGCATCCCGCGAAACCCCGCCTCCCTCCGAATCGAGTCTTTCCGCGGCCTGTAAAACCCGGACCTGCTGCCCGAGCGGATCTCTTCCGCCTGTTGCGGCTAGTCCAGCGCATAAATCGTCAAACCGCTGAGCAGCTTGGGGAAGAAGTCGGTGGACTTCTGCGGCATCACTTCGGCGGCAAAGGCCACTTCCCGCAGTTGCTCCATAGAGACGGGATTGGTGAGGAATACTACGTCGGCCTCGCCCTGGCGAACCTGGTCCACCGCTTCGCCCGGGTCGCGCAGGTAGCGGATATTGCTCTGCTCGCGAACCTTCTCCGCGTCCAGGCCGAGCAGCCGGTCGAGCACGATGAAGTGCAATTGACTCAGGTCGAGCCGGCGCTGGCGCTCGGGCAGGCCGGCCAGCGCCGCGGCCACGGCTTCCGGCCTGGAGCGCAGCAACAGAGCGCCAGAGCGGGTGACGGCGACAAAGGCCGTTCCTTCCTGGCGGCCGAGCAACTCCAGATAGTTTGAGGCATCGGCCGTTTCCAGCGCCTCAAGGGTGAAGAACTCCTGTGCGGCGATAGCAAAGGCCAACGAATCGAAGTGAGGCAGGCCGTGAACCACGCGATGGGTGGGCAGAATCACCAGGCCGTCGGAGTCCATGTTGACAAAGGTCATCATCACGGCGGCTTCAGGATAGGCCGGCTGTGGCATTTGGCTGGTGCTGAACTCAGCCTGCGCCCGCAAGGCGGCCGTGTGTTCCCTGGAGTAATTCAGCGCCGTCTCATAACGGTGGTGGCCGTCGGCGATGATCAGCTTCCTGTCGTCCATGGCGGTGGTCAGCAGGCGGATGGCCGCAGGATCGCTGACTTTCCAGAGACGGTGCAGCACGCCGTATTCGTCGGTGACCTCGGCTTCGGCGGGACCGTTCCCGTCGTAAAGAATCTTCTCCACGCTGCCGGCCGGGTCGGAGTAAAGCATGAAGATCTGCCCGAAGTGCGCGCGAGTGGCCTTGAGC
>Ga0326727_10017778_pt1 | contig 14660 bp, 11 predicted proteins | sample MB2enrmetagenome_FD_207643 | JGI IMG/M metagenome (GOLD analysis project Ga0326727, IMG submission 207643) | Lab enriched peat soil microbial communities from McLean, Ithaca, NY, United States - MB29MY | ecosystem: Environmental > Terrestrial > Soil > Wetlands > Peat | place: USA: New York... | reverse complement strand
TCCGACGGCCATCAGAGCCGCCTTTGCCCTTTCTGCCAGGGCCAAATCAAAAGTCACCAATGTCGATGTGGTCAATCGAAACCTCGACCGCACCGAGATGACCATCGCGGTGGAATATCAATACGATCACAACGACGCCATGCCACAGATGGGTGTGGACGTCGCCGCCACCGACGAACCGCAGACCTCCGACCTTTTCTCCAGCCCGTTGGTGGACGTCGGCAAAAGCAGCCGTAATTTCGTGATGTTCCCCGTCAAACTCAACCTCCAGGCCACTCAGGCCCTCAAGCGCACCACCCTGCCGACCGACAAAGTCTGGATTTACCTGGCTGACGCTGCCGGCCAAAAATCCTATATTTTTCAGGCAACCATGCTCCTGGTCTGGCATCTGCCCGGCGCAGCCAACGCCGCCGGTGCCACCGCCCCCAACTCGCCCAACACTCTCCAAATCGAGAGTTTCAAACAAAACGACCTTTTCAGCGGCTACGTCGCTGTCAAATATGACTGCGCTGGCAAAGCCGGGCATCTCCGCCTCCGCGTCTATGACTCCGCCAATCCCTCCTCCGCCGATTGGTTCGCCTCCGAAGACATCCCCATCAAATCCGGGCCTGGCTTGCAACTGGTGCGAATCAACGTCCCCAAAGAGGCCGCCTCACCGGACTCTTTCAAGGCCGACACCGTCGAAGTCCAGATGCTCGATGGCAAGGGCCAAGTCGTTGCGCGTCTGCAAAAGCAAACGCCGATGAATTGGGCCAAACCCAAGTGAGAGGTCAGCTTTTCCCTGAAACCAAATTTAGGCTTCGCCCGATTGTCTTGGCGAGCCGGTTGGGTCACAGTAGCACCGTTGTTTGGGGGGATAAATGAGGCTCGGCTGGTGATTGGTTGCATCAGCCGAGCCTCTCTCTTTTTGCCCTTCTCCACTTGCCCAACGCCCCCGGGCCCGCTAATGTAGTGACGTTCGATGCGATTGCCATTGCCTGAGAATTACCAGTCCCTTCGGCCATTCCGCCAGCTCTTCGGCGCAGGCGTGCCGATCCTGATGTACCACAAAATCGCCCCACGGCCTCGCCGCGTGCGTTTGAAGGGCCTCTATGTCTCCCCCACAACCTTCGTGCGCCAAATGGCCGAATTGACCGCCGCCGGGTTTATCAGTTGCACTCCCGCCGAGGCCTGCCATGTAAACGGCACCCTCAACCGCCGCGTTACGCTGACTTTCGACGATGGCTTTCGCAACGTCTGGCAAAACGCCCTCGCTCCTCTGGCCGAACATCGTCTGCGGGCTCTCCAGTTCCTGGTTCCCAACTGCATCGGCAACGTCAACCAGTGGGACCTGCGCGACGGCGAAACCCCAGAACCGTTGATGGACCACGCCGAAGTGCGCGATTGGCTCCGCGCCGGCCACGCCATCGGCTCCCATTCCCTCACCCACTCCCGCCTGACCCGCCTGTCGGTCCGCGACGCCCGCGAGGAAATCTTCGCCAGCAAGAAAAAACTCGAAGACACCTTCGGCGTGGCCGTCGAACATTTCTCTTATCCCTATGGCGAGTGGAATCCCACCGTGCGCGACCTTGTCATCGAAGCCGGCTACCGCACCGCTTGCACCACAGCCTTCGGAGTCAACACGCCCGTCACCTCCCCTTTCGTTCTCCGCCGCATCACCGTCCGGCATCCCACGCGCACCTTGCGTTCCCTCAAAGCCAGACTCCTTGGGATCACTTGAAAAACTTGTGAGTTGACATCAAACCTTGCGCCGCTGTTCGGCGAAAAATCCCCGCAGCAACTCGCCGCATTCCGCCTCCCGCACGCCTCGCGTGATCTCGCACCGGTGATTGAATGTCGGCCATTGCAGCAGATTGAGCGCGCTCCCGGCCGCGCCCCCTTTTGTATCGCCCGCACCGTACACCACCCGCGCCAGCCGCGCGTGGACCACCGCCCCCGCGCACATCGCGCACGGCTCCTTGGTCACGTAGAGCGTGCAATCGGTCAATCGCCAGTCCCCAACCCCTTCCTCCGCCTGCGTTACCGCCAGCATCTCCGCGTGCGCGGTGGCGTCCTTGAGCAGTTCCACCTGGTTGAACGCCCGCGCGATGATGCGCCCCCCGCGCACGATCACTGCTCCGACCGGCGTCTCCCCGGCCTCGTAGGCCCGCGACGCCTGGCGCAGCGCTTCTCCCATAAAGTACTGGTCGCTCTGCAAATCAATCACCGGTTCGTCCATTGTCAGGCAGGTTTGAACGGCGCGCTCTCCTCCATCCGCCACCGGTTGCGGCCGTTGGCCAGGCAGTGGCAATGAGCGGAAAAAAATCCGCCGCGATGCCTCCAAAAAAGCGGCCAGATCCGCTCCGCGTCGGTCTTTGGGATGGGCAGCGCGGCAATCTCCGCGGCGTCGAAAAAGGCAAATTCGCCTTCCCTGTGCGGGGGCGGCACGCGGTCCAGTCGCGGTTTGACCTCGAATAAAAACATCAGCCAGTGCGCCTGGCCCTCGTAGCCGTGCTCGCTCACCATCCCCGTCAAATGCATATCCTCCGGCCTTAGTGTCAAGCCGATTTCCTCGCCGGCCTCGCGGCAGGCGCACGCGTAGGGCGACTCCCCCGCTCCCATCTGCAGCTTCCCGCCGCACGGACTCCACAAGCCCCGGTTCGGCTCCTGCTTGCGCCGCATTAGCAGCGCCTGCTCCCGCCGGTTGAAGCAATAAAGCAGCGTGGCGATTTTGTAGGGAAGCCTCATGCCGGCGCTCGGCTACTTTTTCCCGACGCAGTAAAGATGCCTCGGCGCGCGCACAAACAGGCACCCCTGCGCCGCCGCGATCGTCGCGTGGCTCAACCCCTCGTCGCTCTGGTCCCCCTCGCCCATGTCGATTGTTGACAGAACCTTGCCGTCCGCCGCCGACTCCACCACCACCGTCGCGTGCTCGCTCAAACAGTATATCTTGCCGTCCGCCCCCGTGGGCGAAGCGCGGAAAATCTCATGCACGCCCAGCGGCTGCTGCCAGTGGACTTGGCCGCTCTTCGGGTCAAAACACACCATCATCTGCTTGTCGCCGTCGAGCATGTACAATTTGTCCTGGTAAAACAGCGGTGTCGCGCAATCGGTCGAATACTCCGAATAGCTCCACGCCAGCCCGTTGGTCGTGATGTCGCCCTGGCCGCAATCGTGAAAGGCCAGAAACGGATTCCGCTTGGCCCCGCACACAAAAACCATGCCCTCCGCCACCAACGGCGACGGCACCAGTCGCGAATCTGGCCGATGCCGGAAATTCCTCAATCCGCCTCCGCGCCACATTTCCTCCCCCGTGGCTGCGTCGTGTCCGGTGACGTAATCCCCGCCCACGATCACGATTTCCGTCCGGCCCCCGCACTCACTGGGCATCGGCGTCGAATACGCCTCCAGCGACTCCTGCACCGCATCGCTCGGCCGCACGTGCCGCCAGATGTTGCTGCCGCTTTGCGGGTCAAGGCACAGGAGAAACGAATCTCCCGGCCCGCGCCGCAGCACCTCCACGTAGAGTCGCCCCTTGTAAAACAGCGGGCTGGAGCCGTAGAGCCAATTGATCGAAAACTTGCCGTACTCCGTGGCCAGGCTTCGCGCCCAAAGCGGCCGCCCCGAAAAATCAAACGCCGCCATATCCCCCGTGCCGAACAGCGTCCACACCGTTCTCCCATCCGTCACCGGCGACGGCGACGCCATATTATTGCGTCCCTTGACTCGATTGCCAACTCCCACCTGTTTCTGCCAGCGGACGGCACCCGTCCGGCGGTCCAAACACATTATCAATAAATCTGTGTCCGCATCCGGGCTGTTGATGAAGACCGCGTCATCCCACACGATCGGCGTGGCGTGGCTGGGGCCGGGCAGGGGCGCGCTCCAGAGGACATTCTCCGTTTTGCTCCACGACTCGGGCAGATTGGTCTCGCTGGTCGCGCCGTTGAGCAACGGGCCGCGCCATTGCGGCCAATTGGCGGCAAAACCAGCGCCCGCCGCCAGCCATAATGTAACCCAAAGGCACCGGGACAGGATTGAGGCAGCTTTCATATCTCGTCCCGGCATTGACGGCTCAACCCGGCGCCAAAGCAAGAAAATAAACGCGGCGACGGCGTGGATTTTTCTTATTTACTGGCTGCTTCGCGCTTGGCTTCCCAATCGCGGGCGGGGCGTGTCTGCGATCCGCCCGTGGTCGTGATTTTCCCTTTGATCGTGTCCGCCGTCACGGTGCCATCGTACGTGATGGTCAGCGTGTTGTCGCCCATTTCCCGCGTGACTTTGAAGGAGATCTTGTTCCCGTCCAGCTTGCCATCGGCGATTTCCATCGGAGTCGCTGCGCCCCCGCGCCCGGGCGCTTTGAGCGTCCCGCTCAGGGCACCGCTGGCATACTTGAGCGTCAGTGTATTCGTTCGGCCGGGGCCCCCGTTTCGTCCGGCGTTGACCCACGTCCACGTGCCAGTCGGATCGACCTTGGCATCCTGCGCCTGCGCCAGGGCCGCCATCCCAAGCAGCGCCACTGCGCATGTCATGGCTTTAAAAAAGGTAACTGCTGTCTTTGTTTTCGCGTTCATAGTTCTAATTGTTTGTTATTTAAGAATTTGCGGGTGATACCCTCATCCCGCAAAATGATTGACTCTTCTCCAGACTGTTGCGCCCCGCAAAAGGTTACAACTCCTTCACGGCTTTTGGTGGAACGCCTGCCGCGAGCGATATATTTGCAGCAACTCCAGGTTCCGCGATGCCGCCGCCTTGTTGCCTTCCTTGGCGGCCAAATCGGCTGCCTTTTGCGCCGTGGCCACAGCCTCATCGAAGCGGCCCGCCTCCGCGTACGCCGCCGCCAGTGTGCCCAGGAAAATAAACTGCGTGTCGCGCGTCAACTCGCACGCCCGCCGGGCCAATTGCACCGCTTCCGCCCCGTTTCGCAACTCACCACGCGGGTTGGTCGCCAGCATCCAGGCCAGATTGTTCAGCACTTCGACCTGGTTCGGCTGCAAGGCCAGTGACTTGTGGAACTCCGCGACGCCGTCGGCCGTCTTGCCTTCCGCAAGCAACGTCCTGCCCAGCCAATCGTGTGCTTCATAATTCCGCGGCTCAGTCTCTATCGCCAATCTAAATTCCCCCGCCGCCTCCTCCAGTCGTTTCTTGCCCAGCAATGCCCGTCCAAGGGGCACGTGGATGGCCGCCAGGCTCGGATCCAGGCGCTGCGCGGAGCGGAGCGTCGCGATCGCGTCGTCATATTTTCCCTCCAGCATCAAAATGTTGCCCAGCAACCCTTGCACCAATCCGTACTTCGGAACGATGCTCACCGCTTTGTCGCATTCGGCCTGCGCTTGTTTCAACTGATTGTGGTTCATCAAATACGCCGCGTAATTGGCGTGCCCCAAAAAGTTGGTCTCCGGCTCCGTCACCCGCGAAAGCAGCGTGCCCTCGTTTCTCCAATACTGAAGCTGATTCGAGGTGGTCACACAACAAGCTGCCAGCGCCACGCCGCACAACCCTCCCAGGATCACACCGCCCATGCGCCATCGGCCTGCCAGGTCGTATGCATCCCAGCAAATCAACACCAACAGCCCGATGGAGGGAAGATACATGTACCGGTCTGCCATGGGCTGTCCCCCGGCCGCCACGAGGTTCATCACCGGAAACAACATGCCCGCATACCACAGCCACCCCACCAGCCAAAACGGGCGCGCCTTCCTCACTTGCCAGGCCACGGCCGAAATCCCCGCCAGCACCAACGCTATGCAGATCAGCTCCCATTTCGGATAGTGAATGACAAATGGATACATCGCGCCCAGGTCCGACGGCCAAACCGTCTTTTCCAAATAGCGAAAATACGACACTCCGGCGGTGACGAATCGTATCTTGAACGGCAGCCGCGCCACCGCCGATGCCGCCCCTTCTCGATGCGCCGCCACAAGGGTGACAATGCTGGCGCCAAGTGACAACACAAAGAACGGGATTTTCTCTGTCAATAGCTGCAGCTTGCCCGGCCCGGCCGGTCGCTCTCCTTCCCCGCCCGCGGCGGCCTGCCCTGATTGCCATCGCCCCAGCGGCCACCAATCCAGCAGCAGCAACACGCACGGCAGCGTCACCACCATCGGTTTGGACATCAATCCCAGCGTGAACCACACCAGCGTTCCGAGGTAATAAATCTTGGCCTTTGGACTCGGAGCTTTCGACTCCTCCACGTAGCGGACGTATGCCCACATCGCCAGCATCCAGAAAAACGCGCTCAAAACATCCTTCCGCTCCGCTATCCACGCCACCGATTCCACGTGCAACGGGTGCCAGGCGAAAAACGCCCCCACCGCCGCGCTGCGCCATAGGGCCCCCGTCATCCGGCGCAACACCAGAAACAATAGCATCGAGTTCAGTGCGTGCAGCAACACACTGGTCCCGTGATGCCCCCCCGCCTTCGGGCCGAACACCTGGCAATCCATAATATGCGATAGCCAGGTCATCGGATGCCAATTCCCCGCGTACCCGGCCTGAAACGCCCAGCGCACCCCCTCGGCCGTCAACCCGCGGTTGACATGCCCGTTGGCGGTGACATAGATCTGGTCATCATAGTTGACAAACCCAAAGTGGAACGCGGGTGAGTAAAGCGCGACCGTGCCAAGCCCCAAAACGAGACAAACCGCCGCCACCCGCCAGCAATCTTTTCGAGCCATGCCCGCCAGTATAGCAATCGATGGGCGGCGCGAAAGCTATTTTCAACGGCCTGATTATCTCGCCCCCGGGGGCGGCCCTGCGCCGGGGCTTCCCCCCTGCGGTGCCGGAACCTCCCCGTGGCCCGGACCACCGCCACTAAGCCAATCTGAGAGCAATATCATCTCCAGCGCTGTCAACCCAATCGGTCCTTTGCGAATCATGGCCAATTCGTTGGGCGCCGGCCGCGTGATCTCCGTCGCCGTGGCCCCGGTCGGAGCCCCTAATCCGTTCAGCCAATCCTCATCAATGGTCCGGGCATCGAGCTCCTCAGCGGATCGCCCCCATTCCCGAAGGCCCATAATCCCTCCGAGCAGTCGCCATTCCGCCAATCGCGGTCCAGTCAATTCCCAATCATAATAAATCAGATTGGTCCGCCCCTTGATCTGCTCCCACAACTTCTCCGGCGCCGGTTCGTTGTGTCGCCCCAACGGGAAAAACGACACCAGCAGATACTGCCCCGCCTTCTCTTGCTCCGCCTCCAGGGTCGGCGCCACAAATCGCCGGCCCGTGCAAATCAGCCTCCTTTTCGCCCCTTGCCAGACCAGCGCCGAATCATTGAACCGCTTCAAACCCGGATTGAACGCAGCCGGCGCGCTGGTGGACAGCCCTGTCAATGTGTTGCTGGCGTCCGCCACCGGCCACGCCATGTAAGTCTGAAACGGCATCTGGTTCATCGCCCACGCGTAGAATTGATTGGTCAACGGATTGCCATCCAGCAACGCATACTTCGGACTCAAATTCAAATACGCCGCCACGTCCTGTCCGGCTGTAAAGCTGTCCAGCGGATTTCGCACCAGCTCGGTCGGAGGACGCCAGCCCTCCGATTCCCACCGGATCGCTTGCTCATAAACAACCCGCGCGTTCCATTCCAGCTTGTCCACATCCGGCTTTACGCTGAGGTGGATTTGGGCCGGCTTCAGCACCCGCGACCATTCGGGCAGCCAGACCGCCAGACGCCCCCAATCAAGGTCCGCTTCCAGCCAATTGTCCGTCAACGCCGCAACGGGGCGGCCGTGCTGGCGCACCCCCTGAAGATACTCCGTTTGCGCCGGCAGCAGGTCGCCTCCCCGGCCCGCCACCAGCCAATCGCCCGCCGGCACAATCCAAAATGAATCCGTAGGCCCTCGGTTCCAGCGCCGTCCATTGAATCGTTCAACTGTAAATTCCTCCCCGCCTCCGCCAAGCATCCGGCTTAAATTCCCCTGCCACGATTGCGCGCCTTTGGCGTCCAGGTGCAGCGCAACCACGAAATTGAAGACATTGGACGCGGGCGTGCTGAAACAGCCCACGGATTCGTTCCTCACAACGTCCCGCAACAAAGCCCCCACCAGCGAAGCCGTGGACGAGTTCGTTTCAAGTTGCAAGGACTTGGCCAGCAGCCCGCCGACTCGATTTAACGCAAGCTGTTCAAATTCACCGGCGGAGCGCCCGGCCAAAAGCTTGTTGAGCGCGCTCAGATTGGTGTTGCCCGCCAAGACCGCCCCTCCCGCGCAATGGTATCGTACCGCCACGTTTACCGCCTCCGCCCCCGCCCCGAAAGCCGCCCCGGTCAGCCACAATCCCGCCAATATCCAAACCCAGCTCTTCCTGCTCATAATCATAATCTTAATCGTAATCTTCTTCTCCCGATCGAACAGCCGATTCCTTCGGATCACGATTCCAGCCAAAACTAGGGTCGGGGGCCAAAACCAGCGAGCATAAAATGGTAGCGCGTACGGGAATGACACCCGGATGTAGTCAATTAGAAATGGCCGGGAAAGCAGTAAAACACCCGCCTAAACTGGACTGGTCAACGAATAAACGCGACCCGGCATGAAACTGGATATTCTGCGGAGAATCTCAGGCCCGAACGGAAGGATATGTTCCAAGCGATTGGACTTGGCCCGCAGCACGACAATGGCAAATGGAAAGCTTCCGGTGCGACTCTGGGCCGGCAGATTCTTGTCCACCGTGAGGAAAAGGTCAAATTTCCGGGAATCCGCAATAAGCCGGAGCAGCCTGCCGTTCTTGACGCTGGCCCATCCGGCTTGCGGCGTCGTCGCAACCTCATGGCCTGGCAATCGCGCGGCCAGGCCCTTGGGGAGGCATTCATCAAGGAGAATGCGCATTCAGGCCGGCAAAAGAGCCTTTCCGAGGATTGCGTTTACAGATTCCTCCAGGAACCTGATGGCCTGTTTTCGTGAAACGGTGGGATACTGCTCCAGAAATTCGTCCAGCGTGTCTCCCCCTTCGATATAATCGAGCAAGGCTCGCACAGGAACGCGCGTGCCGGCAAAACAGGGCGTGCCGCTCAAGATTTCCGGGTCAATCCTCACGACGGAATTCTTCTTCATGCCAGAACTTAAGCCTCTCACGGCCCGCATGGCAACTCCACAAAAAGTTGGTAGCGCGTACGGGAATCGCACCCGTCTTTCAGCCTTGAGAGGGCCGTGTCCTAACTGATAGACGAACGCGCCATTTTCAACCAAAGACTATCGGCGCCGCATCGAAGTGTCAACCCGCTCCGACTGTCAATCTTTTCCACCTTCCATAATTCCCCCGTTCCTGCGTCCTTGCCTTTGGGCAATCACGCCGCCTTGGCGGTCGGAAGATCCTCAATCCGCGTGATGTGAAGGATCGCGCATTCGACGCATTGAATCGCAAATCCTTCCGCGTTGAGTTCAACGCCAATTTCCATCACCCCTTCTTTGAGAAAGGCCGCATCGTGATTGGGTATGTCGAATGTTTTGCCGTCCGAGAGACACACGCGAAATGGTTTGAACGGCTGCGCCCTCATGCGTTCTCTCAGATGACGAGCGGTTATCATTCCGGCAGTATATCCCTTTCGATTCCTTCTTTCAAGTCTCCCGCGGTTTCGCTTGTCTCTTCTCCGGGCCCGCGGCATCTTCCGCCCGTGGACCTATCATGAACCCGGCCGCACCCGACAAGAAACTCAATGAAGCCCGCGCTTTTTTGACCGAATTCAACTTCTCCCAAGCCCTCCTCGCTTACGAAAAACTGTGCCGGCAGCATCCCCGCGATCCCCGGATTTGGTACGAATACGGTTGCGCCGCCGGTGGCGCCGGCCAATTGGACCTCGTCGATCGCGCCTGGCGCAAGGCCCTCGACCTGGAGCCCGCCAACAGCCAACTCCTCCTCCAAATGGGCCACCGCTACCAGTCTCTGCGCCAGCCCGACAAAGCCCGCGCCGCCTTCGAGCAGGCCGCCGCCGCCGACCCTCGCGCCATCAATCCCCGCATGGCCCTGGCCATTTTCTTCGAGCAGAATCATCGCTTTGACGAGGCTCGCGCCGCCGTTCAATCGTGCCTCGCCATCGATCCCCAAGACGACCAGGCCCGCTATTTCGCCGCCTTGCTCGACCGCCGCGAAAACAAACTCGACGACGCCGAACGGCGCCTGCGCGACTTGATTGCCTCCGGCCCGCGCCATCAATACGTCCAATACGCCAGCCGCTATGAATTGGCCGAGGTCCTCAACCGCACCGGCCGCTTTGATGATGCCATGCAACTGTTGGCCGAGGCCAAATCTTTGGTCCGTGCTTTAGGCGACATCGACGCCATGTTGAAGGAATATGATCAAGAAGCTGAAAAATATCGCCGTTCCACGCTGACGCTGCCTTCCAATATCCTCCGCGACTGGTCGCGCGAATTTCCCGAGCGCACCCGCGAACCAATACCCAGGCTGGCCTTCCTGGGCGGCCACCCCCGCAGCGGCACCACTCTCCTGGAACAAATCCTCGGCGCTCACCCGGACGTGGCCGCGCTCGACGAGCCGGGCGCTTTCACCTTCGTCGCCGCCAACCTCTTCAACACCTCGCCCCAACTTTCCCCCGCCCGCCTCAACATCATCCGCCGCAGATACATCGAGGCGCTTCAAAAGGAACTCGGCCCCCCCGCCGCCGGCAAACTGCTCCTGGACAAAAACCCCTCCCCCACCGCCAAACTCCGCATCTGGCTCCGCCTCTTTCCAGAATTGCGCGTCGTCATTGCTTTGCGCGACCCGCGCGACGTCGTGATCAGTTGCTACTTTCAGAACATCCCCTTGAATCCCTACAACGCCAATTTCCTCTCTCTCGAGCGCGCCGCCCGCCATTACGCCAACCTGATGGATATCTGGCTCGCCGTGCGCCAATGGGAGGGTTTCTCATGGATTGAAACCCGCTATGAAGACATCGTGGCCGACCTCCGCGCCGAAGGCCGCCGTGTCACCGAATTCCTCGGCTTAAGCTGGCACCAGGAGCAGGAGCGGTTCCACGACAAAAGCGCCAAAAAGCGCATGTACTCCCCCACCTATCACGACGCCAGCCAGCCCGTTTACGCCCGTTCCGTCGCCCGTTGGCGCGACTTCGAGAAACACCTGGCCCCGGTCCAGCCGATTCTGGAGCCTTACTGCCGCGCCCTCGGATATTGTTGACAAAAAATCTCGGCCTGCCGCGCCTACTGCGGGAGGATTTGCGCGCTCAGCCGGTAGAAGGCGCCACAGCCGTTCGGCTCGGTCACCGTAAACACGCCCTCTCCGTTGGTGTCCACCGTCACCGTGTTGGTCAACGCCGTCCATCCCGAAACCTGCAGGTTGGTGCTGCATTGCAGTTGGTAGCTTCGCCCGCCCTGCCACGGAGTGAAAACCACCGCCACTTCGTTCGAAGCCAGATAGTTGATGCTGAAATTCACGTGCGACGCCGGGTCGGTCGGGTCGGTGCCAAACACGTACTCCGCGTAGTTGGAGTAGCCGTCGCTGTCGGCGTCCACCGAACCGCCGGCGCTTGGGTTGGCGTACGCGTTGGTGCCAAAATAAAAATTGGCCCACCACGCTGGCACCGCGCCGTTGGTCGGGTTGTCCTGCCCCGTGTCATAATCCCACCGCATCGCGTTGGCCACAACGCTCTTCCCGGTCTCTCCCGTGTCGTTGTAAATGGTCACGTTCCCCCCCGTCCCGTTGGCAAAATACATGTTGCTCGCCAGCGGCTGCCATCTACCCCCGTTGGTCGTTTGGTTGATGCTGAGCATGACTTCATTGGTCGCTCCCGAAATATATACCTGCGCGTTGGTCGTGTAATTGGTCCCCTGCGGATGCCAAATCGACACGTCGTAATTGCCGGCGGCGGGAATATACGGGGCAAACACCGCCCACGCCGTCGCGTTGCTGTTCGTTGAATTGGCCGATTGATAGTAGTTGCCGTAGATGCCGCTCCCCACCGTACTGGCCGTCCACAGGCCGGAGTAACTCGCGTCCGGCGTGTTCAGTATCAATGTGTCGGTCGTGGCAAAGGTACCGTTGGTCGTGTATAGCTTCCCTCCCACCCACGACAGTATCGTGTAATAGTAGTTTGTGCCCCGCGCCAAACCCGTCAGCAGGGCCACGTGATTGGAGGATTCCACCGTGCTGACCGACGAATAGCCGCCCTCGGCCGACGTCAATCCGTACTGCACCTGGCCCGTGGCAAGCGCCCCGGTTCGCCAACTGATAAACGCGCTGCTGGCCAGCGGCGTCACTACCACGTTGCTGATCATCGGCAACGCCGCGATGATGCTCACCACAGCCTGCGCCGTGTTATTGGCGGCATTGGTGTCAAAATCCGCGCTGAACACGCTCACCTTTTCGGTCCCGCTCCCCGTCGCCTCCGCCACCGCCGATAGCACGATCAACTCCGACTGCCCGGCCGCCAGCGTCCCCAGATTGAACACCACCTCGTTGCCGTTGATGCTGTAATTGTTCGCCGGCTGCAACACCGCAATCTGCCCCAATCTGGCCGACAGCGTGTTGGTTACCAGCACGATGCCGTTGGTGGACGGTCCCGCGTTGGTCACCACTTCCGTGTTGGTCACCGTCTGGCCCACTTGCAGGATGCTCAGCGATGGCGTGATCGATATGCCCAAATCCTCCCCGTTGACCGTCACCGTCTCCAACGTCGCGTTGTTGGCCAGATTGGTGTCGAAGTCCTGGCTGGACACCGACGCAAAAACCGTCGCGGACGGCGGGCCGCTCAGGGCCACCGCCGAAATGTCCAGTGTGGCCACCTCCCCGGCCGCCAGCGTGCCAAGGTCAAACATGATTTCATTGCCCGTCACCGTATTGGTGCCCTGCGACTGGCTCACGGTGAATTGACCCAGGTTGGTCGAAAGCAGCGTTTGCACCGTGACGATGCCGTTGGTCGAGAGCCCAAGGTTGGTCACGCTGATCGTGTAGTTGAAGGGCACACCCAGATTCACGCTCGCGGGCGACGCGATCCCGATGGCCAAGTCCTCCCCGTTGACCGTCACCGTGTCCAGCGCCGTGTTGTTGGCCTGGTTCGTATCGAAATCTGAACTGGACACAGACGCAAAAACCGTCGCCGATGCCGGTTGGCTCTGGGCCGTCGCGCAGACGCTCAGCGTGGCCACCTGGCCCACGTCGAGCGTGCCGAGCGTAAACCAGCCATCAATCCCCGCCACATTCGTGCCTTGCGACTGGCTGACGTTGATCTGCCCAAGGTTGGTCGAATAATCGAGCACCACGCTGATGATGCCATTGGTCGAGGGTCCCAGGTTCGTCACGCTCACAGTATATATGGAAGGCTCCCCCAGATTCACGCTCGGCGGCGAGACAATGCCTATGGCCAAATCCTCGTCGTTTATCCCAATGGTGTTGGTCGTCGCGGTGTTGGTCGGATTCAGGTCAAAATCCGTGCTGCCGGTCATCGCCACGTTAGTGGCCCAAGCCGGCCAGCTCTGTGCCACGGCTAGGACCGTCAGCGTGGCCGTCTGGCCCGCGGGGATGATCCCGGCGTTATACAGCACCTCATTGTTCGTCACGATGCTGCTCCCCTGCGACTCGCTGGCCCCCAACAATTCGATGTTGCCGGAAATCATGTTCGTCACCATCACGTCTCCCGTATAGGACAGCCCCAGATCCCCCACCCTCACCGTGTAGGTGAACGGCTCACCCAGATTCACCCGCGCCGGCGACGCCATGCTGATGCCCAATACCTCATCGTTGACATAATATATGTTTGTCGCGCTGTTGTTGGCCAGATTCGTGTCCACGTCCAGGCTCCACACCGTCGCCGCGTTGGACGCGTACGTCCCCACGCTCAACGCCGTCGCCGTCACAACGCTGGTCACCGGCTGGTTGGTCGCCAACAGCCCCAGGTTGATGACCACCGTATCGTTGGTCACAAAGTAAGTCCCCGGCGTTTGCACGGTAAAATTCCCCCAGTTCGTCGAATACGTGTTGGTGACGATCGCCGGCGCGTTGGCCGACGGCCCGTTGTTGATCACCGTGATGTAATTGCTGACCCGGTCCCCAATCAATACATTCGTTTCAGACGTGGCCATCCCCAATGCCAGCTCCTCCCCGGCGATCAACAGCACCAATCGGTTCGTATTATTGAGCGGATTAAGGTCCGTCAACGGCGAATACACCGTCGCCACATTGGTCGCAAAAGCCGAACTGGTCGCCGTGACGCGAATCGTATTCGTCAACGCCTGTCCCAGTAACAGGCTCGGAATGTTGAAGACGATATTCGTCACATTGTTGATATATGTGATCCCATGCGCCGGGACCACCGACTCCAGCGTGACATTGTTGGCCAGCGTATCGGTCACCACCACCCCCGTCGCCTGGCTCGGTCCATGATTGCTCACCACTAGCGTATAGATCAGCACCCCTTCCGACACCACAGGGTTGGGCGAATTCGTCACCCACACGCTCAAGTCCGCCGTCGGCACCACTATCCCCCCCGACAACGTGTATATATCAAAATTCGTCAAGTCTCCATCCGGGTTGTTCGTCGTCAGGTCCGAATTGTCCGCCCACGCCGGATAGAAAACGCCCCCGTACGCCGCCAGCCCCGTGTAGTGCCCCCATCCCGTCAGGCTCGCCGAACCCGCCTCCAACGACGCGAAGCCGATCGCCGGCGGGTTGGGAGTTTGGTTGAAGTTTATCAACGGCTGATTGGCCAAAAAAGTGTTCCCGCCGTCCAAACT
>Ga0326727_10017777_pt1 | contig 14660 bp, 13 predicted proteins | sample MB2enrmetagenome_FD_207643 | JGI IMG/M metagenome (GOLD analysis project Ga0326727, IMG submission 207643) | Lab enriched peat soil microbial communities from McLean, Ithaca, NY, United States - MB29MY | ecosystem: Environmental > Terrestrial > Soil > Wetlands > Peat | place: USA: New York... | reverse complement strand
AGTGGGAAGTAAACCTCCAGCCGGACCGAGCGCCGGACGATGAACCATTTGTCGGCGCGGTCGCAGGGGCGCGGGGATAAACGCTTCCCATGTCCGGTTGACTCTTCAGAATTCCCGCTGAAGGCTCTTCCTCTCGCGCGATCAAAGGGCTCGCTGGTCACTATCGCGGAAACGAGGAATGTTATGCGTTTCATGAAGATGTTGTCACTGACTTTCATTGCCCTTCCTCTCCTACTTGCTCAGGCGCCACCCGCCGGCGACGAATCGTGGCCCAAGGAGATCGATACCGACACCATTCATCTGGTCCTCTACATTCCTGAAGTGGAGAGTTGGAAGGGTAACCGCCTCGAAGCCCGCTCCGCCGTGATTGTCACGCTTAAGGGAGATACGACCGAAATCTTCGGCACCGTCTCGATCAATGCCCGGACGGAGGTCGATAAAGAGGCGCGGCTGGTTTCCCTGGAGGACATCGCCATTAAGAAGGCCGACTTCCCGACGGCGCCCCAACTCCAGTCCAGGTTGCGGAATGCTGTTCGCGAGAGTGTAGCGAGCTGGCCGCATACCGTATCGCTGGACCGGCTCCTGGCGGATCTTGAGATCACCCAAACGGAAACCCAGGCCGAAACGGTTCACTTGAAGAACGATCCGCCCAAAATCATTTTCAGTAATACACCGGCCGTATTAATCCTGATCGACGGCGATCCCGTATACCGCGCCGTCGAGGGTACTCCCTACACCCGCGTTGTTAACACCCCCGCGCTGCTGTTGTTCAATCCGGCCGCTGGAACGTTCTACCTCGACGGCGGAAGTTGGTGGATGACCGCGTCGTCATTGACGGGGCCGTGGACCGCGGCAGTGAATCCGCCCCAGGACCTGGCGGAGATCAAGGAGCAATTGACCAAAGATGAAGAAAAGGAAGCTCCCGAAGCTGCCGCCGCGCCCGCGGGAAATCCGCCGGTGGTCTACGTGAGCATGGTTCCCGCCGAACTGCTGGTGACGCAAGGCGACCCGGCATACGCTCCCATTGCGCGAACCGGCCTGCTGTACGCCACGAACTCCGATAACGATATCTTCATCGATACGAAGTCGCAGCAATTTTACACACTCCTCGCTGGCCGGTGGTTCCGCGCCAAATCACTCCAAGGAACATGGGAATGGGTACCGGGGGACGAACTGCCGGAGGATTTCGCTCGAATCCCTGCCGAGAGCCCGAAAGGTCATGTTCTGGCTTCGGTTCCAGGCACTGAACAGGCTCGGGAAGCCGCTATCGCCAATGAGATTCCTCAAACCGCCACGGTCCGGCGCAGCGAGGCCAAGCTGGACGTCCAATACGACGGGCCGCCCAAGTTCCAGCCGATCGAAGGAACGGCAATGGAGTACGCCATCAATACCTCCGCTGATGTGATCCACGCCGCGGGACGCTATTACGCCGTTCAAGACGGCGTCTGGTTCGTGGCCGATTCGCCGCTGGGCCCTTGGGCCGTCGCGGATTTGATTCCTGCTGAAATCTACACAATCCCGCCGAGCTGTCCTCTTTATCACCTCCGCTACGTATACGCCTATGGAGCGACTCCGGATGTCGTCTACGTGGGCTATACGCCCGGTTACCTGGGAGCATTCGTTTCTGGTGGCGTGGTGGTGTTCGGAACCGGCTGGTGGTATCCGGGATGGTGCGGAGACTTCTACCCCTACTATTGCTTTGGCTGGCCGTGGACCTGGGGATTCGGATTCCGGTTCAGCTACTGGGGCGGGGGATGGTTCTGGCGGCCAGCCCGCCATTACTGGTGGTATCACAACAACCCGCTCAGCCACCGCATCTTCTCGGAACATTGGAATATGCATTGGGGCACTCCCAACCGGGCGTGGATTCGTGGCAACGTGAACGCATACAGTCATTGGGGAGGAAACGCGGTCGCGCCGCGCACCTTCCAAGAGCCCGCAAGAGTCTCGATGCACGGCAGCGCCGCCCACCCGGATTTGTATGTGGGCAGGAATGGGCAAGTTTACCAACACCGATCGGACGGCTGGTATCAGCAGAACGAGTCCGGACAGTGGCAAAAGAAACGTTCGAATCCAGGACTTGAACTGCAACGCCAATCGCGCGCGCTAGGCCGATCCCGCCAGGGGGAATTCGAAATCCGGGGGCAGTCGCCCGGAATACCCCGAACGACGGTTCCCTGGGGGGGACACGGCGGGCATTAAATCGCTAACTGTGGTACGCTGGGATTTCGAGGAGTTTCGCAGCCAGAGGCGAACCGTCGGCATCCAAATGGAGAAAACACGATGGCTAGCCCGGCTACAGGTGAACCTCTTGAGCATGTATCGTTTCCGGTTGAGGCCGGATCTCCCCATCCGTTGGGAGCCGCACCTTCACCTGGCGGAGTGAACTTTTCACTCTTTTCTTCGAATGCCACAAGCGTCGAACTGCTCCTCTTCTCAGCGCACAATGCCTTGGAACCCTTTCAAAGCATTCGGTTTGATCCTTATGGGAACAAGACCTTTCATTTCTGGCACGCTTTTGTGCGCGGACTGAAACCAGGCGTGCACTATGCGTACCGTGTCGAGGGTCCATCCGACTCCGCGGGGCACAGATTCAACAGAAATAAGGTCCTGATCGACCCTTACGCCCACGGCAATTCTAATACTCTTTGGGATCGCGGCAGCGCTTGCACGCCGGAGGATAACGTAAGGACCTCCATCCGCTCGGTTGTCATTGATGATTCCGGGTACGATTGGGAGGGTGACAAGCCCCTCAACCGCGCGATGGCCGAATGCGTCATCTATGAGGCGCATGTCCGTGGCTTCACCCAATCTCCGACGTCGGGCGTTCGGCATCCCGGAACTTTCGCCGGCCTCATCGAGAAGATTCCTTACCTCCAGGATCTCGGCATTACCGCGGTAGAATTGCTTCCCGTCTTTGATTTCGATGAGACTGCGGTGCTCAGATTCGTCGATGGGAAACCCGTGCACAATTATTGGGGGTACAGCACCATTGGTTACTTCGCGCCCCAGTCCTCTTATTGCCTCCAGCCCGAAGGCGGAGGCCACTTGCGCGAGTTCCACGATCTGGTCAAGGCTTTGCACAAGGCGGATATTGAAGTCATTCTCGATGTGGTGTTCAACCACACGGATGAAGGCAATCACCAGGGACCAACATACTCATTTCGAGGCATCGATAACCGCACCTACTATTTGCTCGTGCCGTGGGCGCTGCAATACTACATGGATTATTCCGGGTGCGGGAACACCTTGAACTGCAATCACCCCGTTGCCGCGAAGATGATCATCGAGTGCCTGCTCTACTGGGTCCGAGAAGCCCATGTGGACGGCTTCCGTTTCGACGAAGGGTCCATCCTTTCGCGTGGTGAAGATGGATCTCCTGCCGTTCACCCCCCGCTCGTTTGGAGTATCGAGTTGAACGAATCCCTGGCTGATACGAAGGTGATTGCGGAAGCGTGGGACGCCGCAGGCCTCTATCAGATCGGGCATTTCCCCGGCGACCGCTGGGCGGAATGGAACGGACGCTATCGCGATGACGTCCGCCGCTTCGTGCGGGGGGATCCCGGGCTCGTGGGCGCCATCGCGTCGCGGTTGGGAGGCAGCGCGGATATTTATCAGGAACGGGGCGGGTCGCCATTGAACAGCATTAATTTCGTGACCTGTCATGACGGTTTTACCCTCCGCGATCTGGTTTCCTTCAACCAGAAACACAATGAGGCGAACGGGGAAGACAACCGCGACGGCATCAATGACAACCTCAGTTGGAACTGTGGAGCGGAGGGTGATTCCGACGATCCCGATGTCAACGCGCTCCGCGAGCGCCAGGTTCGCAACTTTATGGCAATCCTGCTGCTCTCGCGTGGGGTTCCAATGTTCGTGGCCGGCGACGAGATATTTCGTTCACAGAGAGGCAACAACAACGCCTATTGCCAGGATAACGAGATCAGTTGGATTGACTGGACGCTTGTGGACAAGCACTCCGGGCTGCTCCGTTTCTGTAGGAGCATGATTCAGTTCCGGAAGTTGCACCCCGCACTCCGGCGCGACCAGTTTTTCAACGGTTCGATGAACGATCGCGGCTTAAAGGACGTAGCATGGCACGGCACGAAACTCAACTGTCCCGGATGGGACGATGCAAATGCGCGCTCTCTCGCGATGACCCTGGCAGGGTTCGGAGGAGACTCCGACTTGCACGTTATGTTCAACATGTTCTGGGAAAAGCTGGATTTTGAACTACCCGTTGTGCCGGGGAGGCGTTGGCGCCTGGCCGTGGACACCGCCCTGCCTTCGCCTCACGACATCGCTGACCCGGGCTCTGAGCCAGAAGTGTTCGGGAACACGCGCTTGGTCGAGGCCCGAAGTATCGTGGTCCTCGTGAACCGAACATAAGAGGGCCATATCACTTCATTTCATTATCGTCTAATGCCATGTTGGATTAATGACCGATATGATCCAAGGCGCTCGGAAGATTGCGAACTTCCGCGATTTGGCTCAGGTATCGCATCGAGCCCGCCGTCCCCAATTCTAAATAGCTCACAAGCCATTTATTTTCATATATTTATTGGGGTCCGAGGAATAGTGAGTTTATAACTTGCCTGTTTTCAGTGATTTGTTGGGGTGGTGAGGAACTTTGCGGGTTTCTTCGGTTTTTGAGGTCCTGAAATCGTTCTATCTCATTTAGTTTCATTAATTAATAGCTAATTTCATTTAAGTCGCTTTCTTTCAATACTTTATTGGGATAGTCCATTATGTCGCTTATTTTTACCTTTGTTTTCAATACTTTATTGGGAGCGCCCTTCATTTTCGACGTTTTCTTTTTTTTTCGATCCGCACATGATTTACATCAAAAAAACCACCCTTTGCCCACCTCGGGGATCGTCCGACCCGATTCCCCGGTCCCGAGCCTTGTGCGCACGCAGATCCGCTGAGTGATTTCTCGTAGGCCACACCCTCAAACCAGGAGGCTAGCATGTTAAGGGCCAATCCTCATCGCCCGCGTCCGTGGCCACCCACTTCGGGCACTATCGCTTCCTCGGGCGATGAGGAAGCAAGCTTGTCCAAATTACGGCCGGTTGCTGACGAACGATCTGCGGCTTCGCCGCTTGTACGGAAAGGCTCCGCCTTTCCGTTCCGGGAAGCCACCTATCCCGGAATTCTCACCAAGTTTTGGAAGGGCGGGGCTCCACAGGCTGCGGATAAAGGTCCCCGTGCTGTCATCCTGAGCAGCCGCGAAGGATGACAGCACTGCGAGCTTTTTCCACAACCAAGTACCAGCTCCCCGCCACATTTTCGCTGATTATCGCGGCCAATTTTCACGAACTTCGCGAATTCGTGATGGGGTCGCGGCCTTAGAGTTCGTTTAGTCAAATGTTTTCAGTCGATTAGGTGTGGCATCCGCATTGCACTAGGGAGGATGTGCTTGTTGTAAAACAATGGGGTAAGAAAGTAAGTTGAATATCCAAGGAGGACCGTATGAGCGTCGTTACGAGCGTGGCGAGGAAGGTTATCCGCGATAAGGTTGAATCCGAAGTCAAGACCATCACGGCAAAGCTGGAGACACTCAAAGCAGAAGCTGAGACCGCAAAAGCCGACTTCGAGATCAAGGCGATCACCGAGCTACTGGCCAAGCAGCGTGAGATTCTCCACAAGCTGCGGGAAGCAAACAAGTAAGGCGGCGACAGTCTTGCCAATTGGAAGGCGCCATGAATACGAAAATCTCCGCAATCGCGTTCGGATCGCCGAGTTGAAGCGGGAACAGTCTAGAATTCCCGGAAAGGAGCGCTGAAAATGTTAGGTCAGATCGATGTGATGGTAGTACAAGTTACCCAGGAGATGATTCACCACTGGGGATGGTTCCTGGCGTTTGGGATCGTATTGATATTGCTCGGGATCGGTGCAGTCGTTCGGTCCGTCACGTCCACGGTGGTCTCGATGTTGTTTTTCGGATGGGTGCTGGTTCTCGCGAGCGTCATTGAATTCGTCAATGCGTTCATGGTGGGGAAATGGGCGGGATTCTTCCTGCACCTCCTGATCGCAATTCTCTTCGGAATAACCGGTGTCATATTCCTGAAGAATCCGGGGATAAGCGCCGAAGCTGCGACTTTGGTGATGTCCATGTTCTTTCTGATCGCCGGAGTGTATCAGTTGGTGGCCGCGTTCTGGGCCCACATGCCGGGTTATGGTTGGCAAGTCGCGAATGGAGCCATTACCTCCCTTCTGGGTGTTCTGCTGTTGGCGCAATGGCCGGTTTCAGGGCTTTATGCGATTGGGCTCTTCGTGGGGATTGATCTGATTGTCTACGGTTGGGCCTGGGCAGCAATGGCTCTTGGCCTGCGCAAGATGATGTGAGGGCAGGGAATAAGGGCGGCCGGGGACGGCGTAGGCCCGACCGCCCACCCTCCAGGAATCCAAACATAAAAGGAGAACGGCAGTGTCGGAGAAACACAAAAATGAGCATCAGCGGGAAAAAGTCAGCGCACAACCTTATTTTCATCAAGCAGCCAAGGAAATTCAGCCTTACGGAACGGTAAGCCACTTGGTTCCACTTGGGCTTGAGGAGCCGGTGCGCTTGGAAATGACCGAGCAACTTAACCTTTTGCTTGCCGATACCATGACCCTCCGCGACTTATACAAGAAATCCCATTGGCAAGTGGCGGGCGCCACTTTCTATCAGCTCCATCTGCTTTTTGACAAGCATTATGGCGAGCAAGCGGAACTTGTCGACGCCATCGCGGAGCGGGTTCAGTTGCTCGGGGGTGTCAGTATTGCCATGGCCGCCGACGTTGCGGAAACCACACGAATCACGCGTCCTCCGCGCGGTCGCGAGGAAGTACCGGTGCAAATATCCCGATTGCTGGATGCGCACCAGGTCATCATCCTTGCCACCCGGAAGCTGGCGCGTCGCGCCAGTCAAATTGGCGATGATGGGAGCAATGATTTCCTGATCAGCGAGGTCCTGCGCACCAATGAGTTGCAGGTTTGGTTTCTGAGCGAACACCTCGTGAAGGAGCCTCTGGTCGAGGCCAACTAATGACCGAATAGTGCCGGTGCAGCTTGGTGAGCGGACGCCACAGGAAATCCGAGTGGGAGTTAAGCGCCAGTTCCCGGAAAGATGAGTCGGGGAGAAAAATATATGGGGATAGGAATTATGGAAGTATCGCAGGCGGGTTCACCTGGCGTTCTGGCCGGGATCGGTGCAGCTCAGGTTTCTGTAAAGGCACGAAGCGGAATGCCAGGAGGGATTGGCCCGGAACCTTTCAGGCAATTTGACTCCGTCCGAACTGCCGCTCCGCGCGATATGCACAATGAATGGGCCGTCGTTCAGCAAGCCATTGCCGGGGATGCCGATGCCCAGGAACATCTCTTCGCCCGTCACACGCGGAAGCTCTATCGGATTGTCCTCGCGCTGCTCAACAACAAGGAAGACGCCGAGGATGCGCTACAGGAGGGCTTGTGCAAGGCGTTCACCAGCCTGCACACCTTCCAGGGACGGTCGTCTTTTTCCACGTGGCTTACGCGCGTCGTCATAAACTCAGCGTTGATGGCCCGCCGCAGAAAAAACAACCATCCCGAAGCCTCCTTGGACGAGGTGATGGGTAGTCAGCCCAAACAGATGCCGCGCGGATTCGTCGATCCGCGGCCTGGTCCAGAAGAACTCTATGCTGAGGCCGAGCTCAACACCCGGATCAAAGAACACGTCAATCGACTTCCGCCGGCACTGCAAACGGCCTTTCGACTTCACGCTATCTACGGATTTTCCGTGCCGCATTCCGGCAAGGTGCTGGGCATCTCAGCGAGCGCCATCAAATCGCGGGTCTTTCGGGCGCGATTGAGGCTGGCATGCGGGTTGCGCCGATCGCTCGAGATGGGTGCGACCCCGCTCGTGTTGAGAAAGGGTGGCTATCGGAAAGTTATGGGTTGAGGGACGAACCGGGAGGAGGAGCAGATGATCGCAACTCCCACCCATAGAAGCCCCGGCAGCTATTGCTGAGGGGGCGTATACTCGGAGTTTCAGGGACTAGATTGATCGCCAACATTGAAATGAAGTTAGGATCGCGCGTGATTCTGCTCGCGCATCAGGAGGTGGAGAATGAACGCACCGGAACCGTCACCAGGGAAACATGACCGCGACGCTGAGAAGAAACGCCAGGAGCAAAATCGTCGTCAGTTCCATTTTGCCATCGGTTACTTGATCACCAGCCTGATTGCCTTGTGGCTATTCCAGGTATTTGTCTTAGCTCCCGCCCGCAACACGGAAATTCCTTACAACGAATTCAAGAAAAAAGTGGCTGCGAGTCAAATCGAAAAGGTAACCATCGGTGAAAGGACTATCATCGGCGAGATGAAAAATCCCCAACCGGGCGGAAGTCCGCCGGTCGTCCCGTTCACCACCATGCCTGCGCCTGCCCCTGGCGACCCCAAATTGATTGAAGAGTTGCAAAGCGCCAATGTAACGTACCAATTCGAGCACCCGCCGAGCCCCCTGACGGGTATCTTGCTGAACCTTCTGCCGTTGCTCCTACTCGGTGTTTTCTGGTACATGGCTTATCAGCAGGCGGGTGGGGCCGCCGGGATGGGCAGTGTCTTTGGGGTCGGGAAGAGCAAAGCGATCGAGGTCAAACCCGAGGATGTTACGGTCACCTACAAGGACGTGGGCGGAGCGGATGAAGCCATTGCTGAGCTCCAGGAGACTATTCAGTTTCTGAAAGCGCCCGAGCAATTCGCAAAACTTGGCGGGCGTATTCCCAAGGGCGTGTTGCTCGTCGGCCCTCCGGGCACCGGCAAGACGCTGCTCGCTAAAGCCACGGCTGGTGAGGCCCAGGTCCCGTTCTTCGAGACCAGTGGCTCGGAGTTTGTCGAGATGTTCGTTGGGGTGGGCGCCGCTCGCGTGCGCGACCTGTTCGAGCAGGCGCGCAAGGCGGCTCCGGCGATCATTTTCATTGACGAGATTGATGCCATTGGTCAGAGCCGGGGAGGGACGATCCGCATGGGCACCAATGACGAGCGTGAGCAGACCCTCAACCAGTTGCTGGCGGAGATTGACGGCTTCAAAACGGACTCCAGCGCGCCCGTCATTATCATGGCGGCCACCAACCGTCCGGAGGTGCTCGACCCGGCACTTCTGCGCGCGGGCCGCTTTGATCGCCAGGTCGCCATCGGCAATCCCGATCTCATTGGCCGGGCACAAATCCTGAAAATTCATAGCAAGGGCGTCAAGCTGGCGGCAGACTTCGATATGGAGCAGGCCGCCCGGATGACGGCGGGCTTCAGCGGCGCGGATCTGGAGAGTGCCATGAATGAGGCCGCGTTAGGCGCTGCCCGGCGCCAGGCCGCGGCAGTCACCCTGAATGATTTCGAATCGGCCATCGAACGGGTGATCGCGGGTTCCGAGAAAAAGAGCCGGGTGATGAACCAGCAGGAACGCACTACCGTTGCCTACCACGAGTCCGGCCACGCGCTGGTGGCGGAACTGGTGCCGCACGGTGAACCGGTCACCAAGATCAGCATCGTCCCCCACAGCCGTGGGGCCTTGGGCTACACTATGCAAACCCCCACCGAAGACCGCTATCTGCTCTCCATTGATGAGCTTAAGGACAGGATCGCCGTTATGTTGGGCGGGCGAGCCGGCGAAATGGTGGAGTTTGGGACCATCACCACCGGGGCCAGTGACGACATTCAGCGGGCGACTGATCTGGCCCGCCGTATGGTCACGGAATTTGGCATGAGTGAAAAGCTCGGTTCGGTGCGTTACGCAGGTCAGCAGCTCCAATACCTGGGGGGATCGGTCGAGGACAATAGCCAGCTCAGTCCCGAGACTCGCCAGGTGATCGACGGGGAAGTCCAGCGGATTGTGACCGAACAGTACGCGCGTGCCCAGCAACTGCTGAAGGAGCACGAGGCTGCACATAAAATATTGGCCCAGCAACTGCTGAAGAAAGAGACGGTGAGCGGCAGTGATGTGAAAGAGGCACTGGAGAAGAGCCAGAGCTCTGAAACTGCTGCCCCTGGCGTTCACTCAAATTGAGGGGTCCATAATTCACGGAGGAAAATAAGATGGGTGGAATGATCCCCTTAGCGGACGCATCTCGACGGACGGTGAATTTCCCCGTAGCCACCATGTCAATCATCGTGATAAACGTGATTGTCTTCGTGATGGAGCTGATCGGTGGCGACGCGTTTGTATTGAAGTGGGCAGAGGTCCCCGCCAATATTGTTGCCGGCCACCACTGGATCACCATCTTGACGGCGATGTTCATGCACGCCGGCTGGATGCACATTATCGGCAACATGGTATTCCTCTGGGCATTTGGCCCGGAAATCGAAGACGCCATGGGGGCGCCAAAGTACCTGGTGTTTTACCTGCTCAGCGGCCTGGTGGCTTCTCTGGCGCAGATTGCCATAATGCCCCATTCCACCGTTCCCAATCTTGGCGCCAGTGGCGCGATTGCCGGTGTAATGGGCGCCTTCCTGGTTACTTACCCTCATGATGAGATACGCACGGTGGTTCTGTTGGGGTGGTTCACCCGCATTACCTTTATTCCCGCGGTGCTCTTGATTGGGCTGTGGTTTTTGATTCAGCTTTTCAGTCAGGTCGGCGCCGTGGCAGATGCCCAGGGGGGTGGTGGCGTCGCTTATGCCGCTCACGTGGGCGGCTTTATCTTTGGGGCAGTAACCGCCCGCCTGTTTGAGGGCTCCGGGCGCTCCTCCGAATAGGGTACTCGTCATGTCATCGAATGCTGCTGCGACCCAGGTTGCAATTACCGGCTTGGCGACACAGGAAGCTGCGGCCCGGCTCGACCAGTTCGGGCCCCATGAGCCGGCGGCAACACAGGTGGTTCGCGGCAAGGCGATTGACCAACGAGAGGGCGTATGGCCGACCATGTGACTGATGCCCCCTACTGGAGTCGCGATGTTGCCGGGCTGAGCGCTTCTCTGGGCTCGGGCTCCGGGGGTTTGTCGTCCGAAAATGCCGCCGAGCGGCTTCGCCAAGTCGGCCCCAACAGCGTCGAGGAGGCGAGCCACCTGAGCGCTTTGCGCCTGCTCCTGCGGCAATTCGAAAGCCCCTTCGTACTCATTCTCATCTTCGGCGCCGTGATTTCGCGGGCGCTGGGGGACCGGGTGGACGCCAGCATCATTCTGGGGATCGTGCTGGGCAGCTCGCTGCTCGGTTTTTTTCAGGAGTACCGGGCATCGGCCGCGATCGAAGAGCTGAAGCGGCGTCTGGAGTTGACCTGTCGTGTGGTACGCAATGGCAGGGAGCAAACGGTGCCGGCCAGCACCCTCGTGCCCGGCGATGTCATCGTGCTCTCGGCGGGCAACCTCATTCCCGCCGATGGGCTCCTGGTCGAGGCCACGGACTTCATGGTCAATGAAGCCAGCCTGACCGGCGAATCCTTCCCGGTCGAGAAGCAGCCCGGGATAGTTCCGCCGGAGACGCCCCTGGCGGGCCGCACCAACGCTGTGTACCTCGGGGCTTCGGTGCAGAGCGGCAAGGCGAAGATGCTGGTGGTGGAAACGGGGCGCCGGACCGCCTTCGGCGCGATCGTAACGCGGCTTAAGGCGCGCCCGCCCGAGACGGAGTTCGAGCGCGGCATTCGCAACTTCGGCTATATGCTGATCCGGGTGATGTTCGCCGTCGTTCTGTTTGTGCTGACGGTAAACCTGCTTCTTGGCCGGCCGTTAATCTCCTCCCTGCTATTTGCGGTAGCGCTTGCTGTCGGCCTGACGCCGGAGCTGCTTCCCGCCATTATCAACGTGACCCTCGCCATGGGCGCGCGCGGGATGGCCAGGCAGGGTGTCATCGTCCGCCGCCTCGATTCGATTGAGAACTTCGGCAGCATGGACATATTCTGCACGGACAAGACCGGCACGCTGACCGAGGGCGTCATCGTTCTTCAGGACGCGACAGACCCAGACGGGCGGACATCGACCGGGATCCGCCAACTCGCCTTTCTCAACGCGGCCTTCGAGACCGGCATCGAGAACCCGCTCGATGCCGCGCTCATAGCGGCCGGCAAGAGCGCGGGACTCGCGACGACAGGTTATCGCAAGGTCGATGAAATTCCGTATGACTTCCGGCGCAAACGGTTGACGATCGTCCTGGCGGTGGACGGCGATGCAGCGCAGCACCTGATCGTCACCAAGGGCGCTTTCGCCAATGTGCTGGCCATCTGTTCCTCCGTGGACCACGACAGTGTGAAGGTTCCTCTCACCACGGACGCGCACGAGCGGCTGGAGGCGTTCTACCAGGCCAAGGGTGAGGCAGGATTCCGCGTCCTGGCCGTGGCGACACGCCAGATCGCCGCCAAAGACCGCTACGGTTATGACGATGAGGGGGGGATGGCATTTGCAGGATTCCTGGTCTTCTTCGATCCGCCGAAAGCGGATGCGCAAAAAACTCTCCGCGATCTGACCAGCCTCGGCATTCACGTCAAGGTCATCAGCGGCGACAATCGCCACGTCACGGCGCATCTGGCGGAGGCGGTGGGGCTCAATCCGAAGTCCATACTCACCAGCGACCAACTGGCGAAGCTCAACGATGAGGCGCTCTGGCAGGTCGCGCCGCGCACGGATCTATTTGTCGAAGTCGATCCCCAGCAGAAGGAGCGCATTGTCCGCGCCTTGCAGCGCACCGGACATGCCGTGGGGTATCTCGGCGATGGCATCAACGATGCCCCCGCACTGCATGCGGCCGATGTTGGCATCTCGGTGGACCAGGCCGTGGACGTCGCCCGCGAGAGCGCCGACCTCATCCTTTTGAAGCCCGATCTGGACGTCCTGCGCCAGGGCGTGGAGGATGGCCGGCGCACTTTCGCCAACGCCCTCAAATACATCAACATTACCACCAGCGAGGGGTTCGGTTACATGGTCACCATGGTGTGGGCAACGCCGCTGCTCCCTTTCCTCCCCATGACCGCCACGCAAATCCTGCTCGAGAATTTCCTCTCTGACCTGCCGTCGATTACGATTTCCACCGACAACGTTGATGCGGAGACCGTAAAAAGCCCGGAGCGCTGGCAGATCAAGGACGTGAAGCGCTTCATGATCGTCTTTGGGCTGCTCAGCTCCGTCTTCGATCTGCTGTCGTTTGCAATTCTGCTGCTGGTCTTCCATGCCCATGAAGCGGTTTTCCAGACGACTTGGTTCGTCATTTCCCTGTTGAACGAACTCGCCGTGGTCCTGGTCCTGCGCACCCACGGGCCCGCGTTCCGCAGCAGGCCGAGCCGCATGCTGTTGTGGAGCACGATCGTCATGAGTGTTGTTGCCCTTGCTATCCCCTATCTCGGGCGTCCTGCCTCGGCGTTCGGTTTTGTGCCGCTGTCGGCGCTCCAGATGGGGACCGTTCTCATCATCGTCGCTGGATACGTCGCAGCGACAGAAGGGGCGAAGGCATGGTTCTACAAAACGCCCAAGGCAGCCCAGGCGGTTGCTGTCGCATAAAATTTCTGGAGGGGTCTTAAAATGAGGGCGGTACGCAAAACATTTGTTTCATAGGAAAACTAACCATGTCTCAAAGCGCTGCTGAAACCTCGATTGCCCTTGTCGGATTGACGATACAGGAAGCTGCGGCCCGGCTCGACCAGTTCGGGCCCCATGAGCCCGCAGCGGCACCGGTGGTTCGCGGCAAGGCGATTGACCAACGAGAGGGCGTATGGCCGACCACGTGACTGATGTCCCGTACTGGAATCGTGAGGTTGCCGGGCTGAGCGCTGCTCTGGGCTCGGACTCTGGGGGCTTGTCGTCCGAAAATGCCGCCGAGCGGCTTCGCCAGGTCGGCCCCAATAGCATGGAGGACGAGAGCCACCTGAGCGCTTTGCGCATACTCCTGCAGCAATTCGAAAGCCCGCTCGTCATTATTCTTATCTTCGCCGCCGTGATTTCGCTGGCGTTGGGGGACCGGCTGGATGCCAGCATCATTCTGGCGATCGTACTGGGCAGCTCCCTGCTCGGTTTCTTTCAGGAGTACCGGGCCTCGGCTGCGGTGGAAGAGCTCAAGCGCCGTTTGCAATTGACCTGTAGGGTGGTACGAGATGGCAGGGAGCAAACGGTGCCGGCCAGCACCATCGTGCCCGGTGATGTCATCGTGCTGTCGGCCGGCAACCTCATTCCCGCTGATGGGCTCCTTATAGAGGCTACTGACCTCATGGTCAACGAAGCCAGCCTGACGGGCGAATCCTTTCCGGTCGACAAACAGCCCGGAATCGTTCCGGCGGAGACGCCCCTCGCGGGCCGCACCAACGCCGTGTACCTCGGGGCTTCGGTGCAGAGCGGCAAGGCGAAGATGCTGGCGGTGGAAACGGGGCGCCGGACCGCCTTCGGCGCGATCTCCGCGCGGCTTAAGGCCCGCCCGCCCGAGACGGACTTCGAGCGCGGCATTCGGCAGTTCGGTTATCTCCTGGTCCGGGTGATGTTCGTCGTGGTTCTCTTTGTGCTGACGGTCAACCTGCTTCTTGGCCGGCCCAAAATCGATTCGCTGCTCTTTGCGGTAGCGCTCGCGGTCGGGCTAACGCCGGAACTGCTGCCCGCCATTATCAACGTGACGTTGTCCGCCGGCGCACGGGGGATGGCCAAGCAGGGTGTCATCGTCCGCCGCCTGAATTCGATTGAGAACCTCGGCAGCATGGATATCTTCTGCACGGATAAGACCGGCACGCTGACCG
>Ga0326727_10017776_pt1 | contig 14660 bp, 17 predicted proteins | sample MB2enrmetagenome_FD_207643 | JGI IMG/M metagenome (GOLD analysis project Ga0326727, IMG submission 207643) | Lab enriched peat soil microbial communities from McLean, Ithaca, NY, United States - MB29MY | ecosystem: Environmental > Terrestrial > Soil > Wetlands > Peat | place: USA: New York... | reverse complement strand
AGATATATATTGCACTATTAGAGACAACACTATACATGCACAAAAAGCGCGCCGGCATGAACAATTTGATTACAAACCCTGCTCGGATGGGGGAAGACCAGTCAGAGCCGGGCCGTCGCGGCGACGCTGGCCCAGCGCCGGGGCAGCCAGCACGGAAGCCGCAGGCATCTGGAACCGCCGGGCGCGGACCCGCAGCTACCGTGGCAGGGGAGCCGGGAGGGCAACCTTCCCGGCGCACCGGTCAGGCATCCGCCTTCGGCACATAACTGAGAATCCAGTAATACTGAAGAAACTCGACCTGTACTTCCGTAGCCATGCCGTCCACGGCAGCGCGTAACTCGGATTCGGTCGGAAAGTTCTTGAGCACCTGGTGAGTGGACCCATCGTCTAATTTGCGTACTTGGTAAGTGTCGCCGGATTCATCCGTGCGCGATAGGGGAGTGCTGCTCCCCGCCACGTAGGCATTATCCATGAAGACCACTCTCGCACTTGGTGACAATATGCGGTGGAAACCGACAAGGAAACTTCGCAGCCTCGGCCTCGGAACGTGTGACCACCAGAAAGCGGCCAACCCGCCGGTAAGCCGTCGCGGCATTGTCAGCAGTGCGTAGGCGTCCTCCCGGCGAAACATCACCTTCTGGGGGTCCGTGGGCTTGCACCGTGCGATGGCCAAAACTTCCTCATTGATGTCGGTGCCAACAACCGACGAAGCCGACCGGGCAACAACCTCCGTCCAATATCCAGTGCCGCAGGCCACTTCAAAGACATGAAGACCGGCAAAGGTGCGCTCAAGAAAACCCCGCAACCGCCGCAAGTCCTCCTGACGCTCCGGCTTAGCGAAGATGCGTTCGTATTCGTTGGCCCGGTCGGCATAGTAGTGGACCATTGAGTTTTCGATGCTCATAAGCTGCGGCATTTCCGGCTGCCGTGTCAGGTTATGCCGCTGCTCGAAATGTGTCGAGATTCGGAGGAAGCCGGGCCGCCCGGCGACGCTCACCCAGCGTCGGTGCTTTTCTCGTCAGCGGGCCGGACCCCGCCGTGCCTGCCGTGCCTGCCTGCGCTCTGGAACATTTTGGAGGCTTGTGCAGCCGGGCACGGGGGATACATTGCTAAAGGTCAGACGGCACACACCAACACCACCAAATTATGAATGACTCGACCCAACAAGCTACGACACCCGAAGCAAAAAAGGGCAGCGAAGCGGAGCGAACCCAGCAGGTTAGGGTGGTTGGCTGGGTAGCAGGTCTTTCTGCTTTTTTTGCGGGCATCACCCTCACGGAGTCACCAACTTGGCCGGTGGCTTTTGGCATAGCGGCGGTTGGCGCAATGGTGACGATCATTTGCTGCTTTATTCTGAGAAGAGGTTAGTCATGTATGCCGCCAACCAGTCACTGGAGCCAGCGCCGGTTGGCGCATCCCCCCGGTTCCGGGGCGGCGCTGACCACTGGTCGGCTGGCGACCGGCTCGGCGCAGCCTACGAGAAAGCAAGGTGCCCCGACCTGCGTGACGTAAACATTTGGAGGATGTGCAAACTGTAGACGCGGCAGGGGTCTGGGGGTGTTTGCCATGATGGGGCGACGGCGAAGCTGGCCGAGCGCCGGGAGGAAGTCGCGGCCTTGGGCGGCGGGGCATTCAGTGGTGACTGGTTCAGGAGCGTGTTAGAGCAGGTCTGGCGCTGAACCAGTTCGTGCTGTTCGGATGGCTTAAACTCGCGCATCTGGTAGCCTGCCCCCAGCGTGAATCTTACAAGCCGATGTCTGCGCTTCTGCCATGCGGTTGCTTTCGTCGGGCTGTGGATGGCGGTCGGCTGGCTCTTCGATCTGGGCGGGAATTCCTACCTGCTCGTTGGCGTGCCGCTCCTCGTGGTGTTCCAGTTGGCCGTCCGGCGGCAACCGCTGTCGTGCCTGTGGATGCGCGACCGTATTCGCTTTCAACCCGGAAGACTGGGGTGGTTGATTGGGCTGATCTGGGCCGCATTGCCGATTGCGAAGCTCGTGGCCGGAGCGGGCACTGCTCCTTGGCCTATAACCTTGTGGTACATCGCCTGTGCCGTGGGCGCATTCGGCACTGGGTTTGCGCTCCGCCATTTCGACCGGGATACCGTTCAGTCGCTCTGGCACTGCCTGATGAGTGCCGGACTCGTCGGTTGCATCACGGTGCTGACCGCTGCGGTCACCCTGCACCGCTCACTGGTGCCCACCTTGCCTCGCGTGACTTCCGGGGCCGTGGATTTCTTGCTGTACGTACCGGTCTGTTTTGTGCTGGCAGAGGTGGTTTTCGGGGTGCCTTGGACGCGCACCTGCACCATCCGGGGGAGTACCGCCCGGTATTCTCCGCCGTGTTCGTCTCCGCACTGTGGGGATTGTGGCACTTGCCGCTCCTGAGCTTCACCAGCGTCGGAGGGTTCATCGTGCTGGCGCTCAGAGTGGTGTTGGGGCACGTGGTGGTGGGGGTCTTCCTGTCCTTTGGCTGGCGGCGCAGTGGCAACCTCGGAGTTCCAGCGATAGTCCACGCCTTCATTGACGCCGTGCGCAACACTTTCCTCGTGGGTTGAATGCAGCGGCAGCCATTACCTCGGTAGCCCCGGTCCTCTCGTGCTGGTGGAACGGGCAGCCCGCCAGCGCATCATCAATCCGGGCCACCCGGCGAAGCTACCCCGCCGCCGGGGCATAATCCTGGCCAGCACAGGCAATGGTCGGCTTGGAGGCCAGGCCAGTGCGACTGGCGCGAGGTGCCACCCAGCCATCGGCCATTTGTTTACAATCAGGGCCGTCCCTGCGGAGCAGCCATCACGCTCTTCGGCCACGGCTCCGGGCTGCTAATCACGATGGCCGTGGACCGGCTGGATGTGTCCTGAGGCCGGGTGGTCGCCTGCGTCAGCGCGGCCTGCCAAAATGTGAGGCGCTCCGAACCTCGAAATGTACACAATAGGCGGATGGATAGATTGCAGACGCGGCAGGACTACTCTTTTGTTTACAAAGATAGGCAATGGCGACGTTGTCCTGCCCAGGCTAACGATGCCGCCGACTGGAGCACGGGTGGCAAGGAGGCGGCATCCGTGTTCCGTAAACAAAATGGATATTCGTTTTGTTTACAGCACTCGTGAATGGCCCCGCACCAGAAGCTGGCGAGATTGGTGACCCGGAGCCACCGGAATGCCCCCGAACGCGGCCTTCCGGCGGGCAATGGGCGGAACACTGGCCCATGTAGTTAGCGCATGGTCCTCATCAACATGGTCGTCGCGCCGTCCAGCGCACCTCAAACGTTGGCCGCCCAGCCCGCGCAACCCACACCGCCGCCACCACGAAAGCTGGACCCCGTTGACAGGGAAATCATGGCCATCCTGCGGCGGGCCGGAAGATACGGGTTGCCAGTTTGGCAACTCTTGGACGAGACAGCTTACAGCCAGAATCCAAGCTCGCGGGCTGAACGCCGTGCGCTCCGGGTGGCGGCTTGGTCGCGACTGCGACGCTTGCTCCGCGATGGCATGGCCCACTGGTTCGGCAGGAAGAACATTACGGCGACCAAATTGCCGCGCATGAGTGTCAGGCGACGGTGGTCATTTTGCCTCGGCAGTACAATTGCGGAAAGCCCAAGCCCAAGAGAGCAGGCTCAGCCGAAAGAGTTCTGTACCAACTGGATAATGAAAGGTCCGTCTCAACTGGCCCCAGCCGGGTCTGCTCAAGAAACCGAAAGCGCGAAGGCCATGACTGCTCCAGGCAGCCCACAGCCCAGGCACACGGATGAAATCCGGCAGGTGGAGGTCCGGTCTGCCGCCCAGAGCCTCGCCCGCTTGCCTCGTGGCGTGAAGCGCAAGCTGAGCGGCTTTGCCGGAACAACCCGGCTCTGGCGTGGCCGACCGGTTCTGGTGGCGGGAAGCACCCCTGCGTATGCGCTTGGTGCCCGCAGGCAAAAGGTCGTTTTCTGCCTCGACCCCAGTCTTGCGCTGGAGCGTGGGCGATGGGGCGTCGTGCCGGGGTCCGCAGTTCGGATTCGCAAGAATGAATCGGCCAGCGCCTTGGGCCGGGCGAAGCGCGGACGAGTAGAACGCAAATCTGAGTTGAAGGCCCGCACTTCCAGGGCTAACGGCGCGATGCCATGCGGACCAGGAAAGCGACGAGGCCGCCCACGTCGCGGGCCTATGCCCGTGTTTTAGCAACCATGTCACTCCGCGTGCTGGTGGTGCCGCGCTTGGCTGTTACAGCCCGGAGGCGATGGTCAGCAGCCCGGCGGACCTCCGCTACTAGGTGGGCCGGGTGGACAGGGTGGTCAGGGCAAAAGCCTCTATGTTATTTCTGCAAGAAGAAGTCCCGGCAAAGGGCGACGAACGTCGCCTTCATAGGAGAACATAACCCTTTCAACCCTGACCAGCCTGACCACCCTGACCACACGTTGGAATTCAACAACTTACGTGGCCATACCGCGCCATCAGTGGTCAGCCCACCCCTGACCGGCAGCCGTCAGTATTCTGGGTAGGGTTTTAAGGAACCCGTGTGTTCGTTATACTCCCGCTCGAAGTCCGGGTTAAGCTTTATCCCGGCGTAGACCTGCTCTCGACTCCCTTCGCGCCGTGGTCTTGCGACTTTAACTTTCCCGTAGGTCCGCTCAAGCAACAGCCTGCCGCAAACGCTATCCTCCTTGAGTCCGGCGGGGAGGTCAGCTTGGTCCACAAAGTAGGCAAAAGGACGACGGAAAAGGTTCTTTTCGATGGTTGCCTCCGGGTTCGGCACGCAGCACTTCTCAATAAAGACCTTCATGGGGTCATTACGCACAGCGAACTGGGAACGAATCAGCAGTTCATCTTGCAGCGGTTTGACGCCATCCAGAATACTTTGCAACGCTGGAACCATCCAGCGCGTAAACACACCGTCCCGTTCATTGGCGACCATATCAAGGAGTTTGGGGTCGGGTTTGGCAGGCACCTTGTCCCAGCAGAGGAATTGAATCCGCCGCAATTCAGCATCCGTGCCGCTCCGAAAGCGTGGCAGGTGGTTTGTCAGGAAAACGAGTTTGGCGACGTAATCGGTCATGGTGTACGGGCGTCCGTAAATCATCCTGACCTCCAAAGGCTCACCGCCGACCAGCAATTTGAACCTGCTGGATTGCCCCAGTTCATCCGCGTCCAGTTCTCCGCCCACGTTCAGCAGGGCGTGTTGTAAAGATGGTATCGAGTACCCTGTCGTAGAGCAGATGTCCGACAAGCTCAGGTTCTTCTTCAGCCCGGTGCCAATGGCCGCGCCAATTCCATTTTCCCAGATTGTGGACTTGCCCGTCGTCGAGGGGCCGTAATTTACCAGCGACAAACGAAATCGGAGGGACGGGTAAAGAACATATCCGAACCACCAGTAGAGCAGATTCTGGGCCTGCTCGCCGGGCTGTGCTTCCACGAACACGCGCTCAAAAGTGCCGTCACCCGCGTTCGGGTCATAAGCTGCGGCCAACTGACCAGTAAAACAGTGCGCATTCGGGTCATGCGGCATCAGCCGAACGCTGGTTGCCGTGACCCGCAGCAGGCCATTGCGGCAGTTAATCAAAACAGACCGCTGACCTTCGTCCTCCCAGATACACGCCGTCTTCAATGATTGCCGGGGAACTTGCTGTTGTTTTTGGAAAGTGGCCATCACCTCCGCGACCCGCTTGCTCGACTTGAGATGACAGGGGAACAGGTCCAAGGCTATCGGTTGGTAGATTTCCTGCTCAACCTGCTTCCAAAGCCCGTTCTCGCCCGCGTACCACCTATCGCCCACGCACTTCATCGGGGGCACGCAACTCTGGAAATCAATGACGTGGTCGATGATAGCCCATTTCTTTGCCTGACCGCCTTCGGTACGCTCCGCCACCCACGGAGGCGTCCAATCCCCCATCTCTCTGGCCAGTTGGAAGAGGGTCCCCAACCCGCACGTCCCGTCGCCGCCCTCCATTGCTCGCTCAACGCACCCCTCGTTGCCTGCGTAGTGCTCGCCCGCCAGTTCCAACAGCCATGCACTTGCCTCGTCGCGAATCGAGGCGTCCTCCAACTTCCTAAACCAAGCCCCAAACGCATAACCGATGCGCGTCCAGTGTAGGTTTCGCGCACCCTTTCCAGCAGGCAGGTCTGCCAGCCAATCCTCCAAACTCTCCAAGGCGGAGCGGACGGTGTCCCACTGCTTCTCCGCGGGATACCCATCGAAAGGAAAGCCTCGGCTCTCGCGGGCAGGTTGCCGTGGCTCGCCTCCCTTCTTCTGCTGGGAGCCACCCTTGGAATCTGCTGCTGGCCCGCTCGCGTTCGCCCTCTTCTCCGGCTTTACTTTCCTGCCTTCAACATGAAGCGCCACCAAATCCTCATCCGGGTGCAGGATGCAGGAGTCGGGATTGCAAAAGGAATCCGGGTCGTGCATGAAGAAGCAAAGCTGGGCAACCGCCTTCGCCTGTTTGTCCACCGAGATGGACACGCCCGGATATTTCGACGCGATGTGTCGCTCGAAAGTCTCAAAGCACGCCAAGCATTTCTTCTCGTTAAAAGCCGCGTCGTCAGGGATTCGGACGAGCAGCTTGACGCCGGTTCTGGACGGACTGAGGGCCGCCCGGAACACCAGCCGGTCGGCTTTTAACGCGGCCACGAGCGCCTGAATATCCAGCTTCAGCTTGTCGAGGTCTACACACATCAACCCGGCTGAAGTCAATATGCTGCCGTTGTTCCGAACCCCGAATTTACCCGCCCACACAAATGCGGACAGGCGCATTGCCTTTGCGTGCCGCCACGCAATGGCCTTCAGCGTGCTTTCGACACCTTGCTCATCAAGCTCATTCGATTCTCTCAGCAAATGGGTGAGTTCCTGCGCCAGCGATTTTTTCTGCTCACGCCATAGGTTTTGGAGGCAGACGGTGTGGTCGAAGTCGAAGCTGCCCTTGCTTTGAAAGTCGCCGATTAGGCTCCCCAGTTCACGTTGAATACGCGCAGAGTGCTTGAGCGCTTCGTCCACGTCGCGTTTGGATTTGGCAGACTGGACAAACGCGATAGCGTCTCCCACGGTCATCTGGCCTATGATGTCATTGCTCCGCGCCGTGCCGATGCTGATGACCCGGTGCATGTCAAAAGGTGTGCCGACCTCGACACGATGCCCTTCAAACAAACTGATGTCTGATTTTCCCGCCGGGTGCGTTGTCCGTACCGGGGGCTGGTCTTTTTGGGCCGGTGCGCTGTCGCGCCGGGTGGCATCACCGTGTTGTGTCGAACGCCCGTTTGATGGCTGAGCCGTATCTGTCGCTGTTGTGGTCATGCGAATGCCCCAAATGTATTGCGCCCGCCCCGGAGAAGTCGAAAGTGGCCAGCGACGAGCCATCTTCCCGGTAACGGGCGCAAAGCGTAAGAACTGGTTTGTCGCTAGTTGTCATGTCGGGCCTTTCGTGCCCATCGTAATTACACCTGTAAGAACTGCCTCTTTGAGATTTTGAACGTCCCGGTCGAAATGGAGGTGCTGGGTGAGTTTGTAAACTTTTTGTGGTGCTGGCGGTGGCGGCTTCTCGTGCATCAAAGTGGAAATGCCGAAGTGCCACCTGACCTGCCCAGTGGGGAAGGCGAAAGCCCGGCGCGGCGTGCGTTCTAGTGATGTTATCTGGCCGCACCAACAGGGTGCCGCCATTGCCGCGCCGGGCAAATTCAAGAGTGAGCGCCAAAAGGCTGACGTGGGGTTGACCCCCACGAACACAAGCACGCAATCCAAGGTTCTCGTCGAGTCGTACACAGGATGCTTCCGTCGTCATCGTGAATGTTTATCGGCGTTCCCGGTGATGACTGCGTTCTCGCGAGTTGCGGCTGTGCGCCGCTTTGTTTTATTGGGGCATGGTGCGGCCTTGGTATCCGCCGAGCGGGCGACTTGTACGGCGCGTCGTCATCGTGGGTATGACTGACCGGTGCTCCGTTATGGTCGCGGTCGTGGAGATGGTTGTGCAGGTCGTCTTCCACGTCATCATTATCCACGTGGGCATCGGCGTGGTGCTGGCTCGCCTTGAGCCGCTGCGACCGGCGCGGTGGCAGCGCGTGGTTGGCCTCGTCATCCGGTTCTGGAACCGGGCCGCCACTCCGGGGTGTGGCGCGGGCGTCGGCGGAATTATCGTGGTTATGCCGGGGAGCCGGTGTGTTCACATTATGAGGGAAAGTTGGGCTGGTTGCTCCGGCGCAGATGCGCGGCAGGAGATGCCGCTAATAGCCGCCCAGCCCAACAAGTTGAATGTATTCGCTTTCATCTGTCTTTTTCAAGAGGCAGAGCAATGCCTCGACTGCTTTAACTACACACCAAGAACAGACTTTTTGTGGATTTAGCAGTGCGGGTTCAGAATTTTCTTTGGTGACCCTCTTGGCAGCGGGTCATCCGCAGGGCACCAAGGCACGCAACGCCCGCTATTCACGGGCTTAAAAGGTCGGGCGGCGATATGCCGGGCGTGTGGTGAGCATTGGTGGCTCAAGCCGCGCCAGTGTCACGCTGGCGGTAAGCAGCGGCGGCACGCCTGGCTGCTGACCCTCAGGCTGCAACGCCCGACACGTTTACAGGGGGTGCCGCGTTGGCCTGCAAATCTTAATGGCGCTGCCGGGGATCGCTCCAGCCTACCCAACGGCGTCGGCGGCTATTTCCAATATCACTTATTGCTAATGCCCACATTCCGAGCGAGACGCGTCATGCCCTGATAGCGATCTTCTACCGACCGAAAAGCCTTTAGGCCGTCCTTACCAACAGCGGGCGCGTAGTCGAGCACTTCTAAAAGCGTGGACAACGCCGTGGCGGCGCGGTTGCACACGGCGCGGAAGGCATTGGCTCGTTCCGCCGACGACCTGCCGTACCGACAGGGATTTGGTATGCGCATCAAAGCCAGACGACTTATCGTCATTCCTGTTGACAACGCCCACGAACACGGCCAAGCAGGCTTACTGCCGCGCCCGCATCAAGCATTCAGCACAGCAGCAACCTTTTCCTGCGTCTGGGGGGCAAGAAGCCAGCGTGGCGCAGGGCGGAAAAGCCAGCCGCCCCAGGGATGAAGCTGAACTTCAATCGGCATTTTCGCGCCTTTGAAGTGAACCCAATAGCGGCTATTCTCAAGTTCAACGACGATCTTTTCGGTGATGTTCCTGATTAACTGTCGCACCGACGATCTGAATTCCGGCTTCTCCATGCGCCCGGCGAACTGATCGCGAAACTTTTCGTAGCTCTCCAAGGGCGGTGTGTTCTCGTTGACCTTGACCGTCTCAGCCTCCACCTGCTGGCGAAGCTGATCTTCCTTGGCCTCGATCTGCTTCAGCCGCACCAGAAGGCTGCGCGGAGGGTTGTCTTCAGCCTCAATCAGCCGCAGGATTTTCTCCGCCTGCCTTTCTGTCTCCAGCAGCTTGCCCTTGAGTGTGTCGAGGACAGAGGATTTGTTTGAGCCGTCAGCCAGAAACTCACGTCCAAGGTCACTGTGGGCCAGCAGCGAAATGAAGGAATTTTCCATCGCATCGTAACGAATGGCGGTCATTCGGCAATCGCTCGTGCCCTGCCGTGCCGCGCTGCAAACGAGGTAGGCGTAGAATCTGCCGTGCGGTCTGTTTTGAACGTGGCGCATCAGCGCCCCACCGCACTTCCAGCACCGGCATACACCTGTAAACAAATTGGCGTCCTTGTAGCGCACCGGCACAGTCAAGTGCTTGCGTTGTGCCAGCCGTGCCTTAACCGCGTAAAAAGTCTTTTCATCAGCGATGGCCGGATAAATACCGGGAATGGGCGGGTCAACGTGCGTGCAGTAGCCCAAGACAGCCAAATTATTCAAGGTTAGCCAAACATAGCTACCGCTCCAGCCCTTGCTCGGATTCCGTGAGATGGTCGGCGTGTCTTTGAGCATCCGGGCGATGGAGACAACCCCATAGTCTTCGAGCGCGAGTTTGAACATGCGCCGGACCACAGCGGCCTTGTGCTCGACGACGACCGGTCGTTTGGTATCTTCATCCCACTCCAGCCAGCTTGGTAACTTTTGCCGGATAGGTTTGCGTTCCTCAATGATCTGCCGCTTTAGCTTGGCCCATGCCTCCTTGCCACGAAACGACTTCTTCTCGTTTTCGGCATTGGCGAGAAACGCCTGAAAGAAGTTCGGAAACAGAACTGATGGATCGTTATAGTTCTGGCTGGTGACTTCGACTCCGGTCTTCAGAATGACGACGCTTACGCCTTTGTTCACGATTTGCCGCAGGTTGACCATTGCGGTGATCGCGTCCTGCCGGGAAAGGCGGTCGTTGTCTTCAATTACGATGATGTCACCCGGCTTGACCACCCTCACCAGTTCTGCCAGCGCACCATCTTGGAGGTTCTTGCCTTTCCACGCGCTTGTACCGCGGTCGGTGAAACTGCGCTGGGAGAGCTTCAACCCCTTGCGTGCGCACCAGTCCTTCGCCATCTGTTCCTGCCTGCGCTCGCTGTCGCCCCAAGTCTGCCTGTCGCTGCTCCAACGGATATACGAGTAGACGTTTTTTCTTTTCATTTGCGGCCAATCTGTTATGCCACTGCTAAGAACAGAATTTGTATGGCGACCTATAAGATTATCGGAGCCGACCAAAAGGAGTATGGACCTGTCACGGCCGAGCAGTTGCGCCAGTGGCTCGCCGAAGGCCGCGTCAGCGCGCAGACCCAGGTTCTGCCCGAGGGCGCAATGGAATGGAGGCCGCTGGGGAACCTGCCGGAATTTGCTGGGACAGCGCCGGTCCCGGTCCCGGTCTTTACCGCAGCGCCACCCGCAGGAGCAGACGCCGCGGAAAGGGTGAAAGGACCGGCGATCGGTCTAATTGTGGTAGCCGTCCTCGGCGCGCTTTTGCAGATGACCTCCCTCATTTTGCATTTGGCGGCCCCTTCCATCCTGGCCAACAGTCGGATGCCTAACCAAGCCTGGACCAATATGTTTTCCGGCACGATTGGTGTGGTGTCGGGGTTCATTGGCCTTTTGGTCAGCGGCGTTATCTTCTTCGGCGCGATGAAGATGAAAAAGCTGGAGAGCTACGGCCTGGCGATGACGGCCAGCATCATTGCGATGGTCCCTTGCTTTTCGCCGTGCTGTTTGCTGGGCCTGCCGATCGGCATCTGGGCCCTGGTGGTTCTGTCGAAGCCGGAAGTGAAGAGCACCTTCCACTGAACGCGCCTGCCATGTACACAATTATCGGCGGAGACCAGAAGAAATACGGGCCTGTCACGGCCGACCAGTTGCGCCAGTGGCTCGCCGAAGGACGCGTCAATGAGCAGACCTCGGTTCAGTCTGAAGGCACGACCGAATGGAATCCGTTGGCCGCTTTCCCTGAGTTTGCGGATGCCTTGGTTTCGAAGCCGCCGGCCGGGGGCCTGCCACCGGCTGCCGCCGCGCAACCGGGCTTGGCGGAAGACATTTTCAGCCGTGACTATGATCTGGATATTGGCCGCTGTGTCGGAGACGGCTGGAATATGTTGAAGAACAACTTCGGCACCGTTTTCGGCGGGGTCGCCATCTTCCTGCTCATTCAAGTCGGGTTTAGCTTGCTGGGGCTGATTCCCATAGTGGGCATTCTGGCCTCGTTAGGCAGCCTCATTGTCTATGGGCCTTTAATGGGCGGGCTCTACTATCTCATCCTGAAAAACATCCGCCGGCAACGTGCCGAAATCGGCGACATCTTTTCCGGATTCCGCCTTGCGTTCGGTCAACTGCTGCTGGGCTACATCGTCGTGGCCTTGCTAACCGGCGTGGCGGCGCTGCCGGGCATGGCGATCATGGCGGTTCCGATCTTCATGATGATCCGGCATCATGCCATGGAGGCAGGGCCGATCCTGTTGGTTGTTTTTGGGGTTATCATCGCCATGATTCCGGCCATCTATTTGGGTATCAGTTGGATGTTCTCCCTGCCGCTGATCATAGACAAGCAAATGGAGTTCTGGCCGGCGATGAGCGCGAGCCGGAAGATGGTGGGCAAGCATTGGTGGCTGGTTTTTGGCCTAATGGTGGTGTGCGGATTGATCAACCTCGTCGGGTTCCTGGCCTGCTGCGTGGGCATCTTTGTCAGCCTGCCCCTCGTGTTCGGCGCTATGATGTATGCGTATGAAAGCATCTTTTCTGCGCCGGCCCCGCGAACCGCTTAGCCGCTCCGCCGCCCGGAACGCTGCGCTCCTCAATCAATGCGCCACTCCCGGCCTGGGTTCGCTCATGGCCGGACGCCGCATGGCTGGCTTCGGGCAACTCCTCGTTGCGGTTGCCGGGTTCGTGATGCTCATGGGCTGGTTTGTGCTGCTCGCCCTCCAAATCTACAATGAACTCATCAACGACGCCCAGCCGAAGTCCGTCGCGTGGCTGGGCGAGGCGGGCGCTGTGACCTTTGCCGCCGCCTGGCTGTGGGCGCTGGTTACCAGCCTCAGCGTGCTGCGCGAAGAGCGAGCCAATGAGAGCCGGCCGCCGCCCTGCCCTTGACAAGACCGCGGTTTCCCCTGTCATTCCATGAGAAAAAGCAAGACTATGCGCAGATTCACTGTCTTGGCTCTTGGCGCCTTCCTGATCACCGCCGGCGTGGCGGGGGAGACGCCACGCTTTGTGGTTGATGATGAGGAATACGTGGACAAGGTCACCGAGGCCAGCGCCCGGCTCCTGGAGGACGGCAAGCTCAAGTCGCTCGATTCGCTGCGGAGCCAGGTCCATGCCGCGTGCCTCCCCCTTAAGCTCCTGCCCGTGTCCCGCGAAAGGCTCGCCCCGCCAGAGTTGTGCGATCGCTTGCGGCAGAGCACGCTGGCGGTCGGCAATTACTACAAGTGCCCGGATTGCGGCGAGTGGCACTTCAACAGCAGCGCCGGCTTCGTCGTGGGCGAAGGGGGGATCATCTCCACCTGCTGCCACGTGGTGCAAGCCCAGGACGATGGCATCAAGGAAAGTTACCTCATTGCGGCGGACGACACCGGGCGAGTCTTTCCGGTAAAGTCGGTGCTGGCGGCGGACACCGAATCCGATACCTGCTTTGTGAAGATTGATGCGCCCGGTCTGAAGCCGTTGCCGCTGCGGCCCGGTGCCCGCACGGGCGAGCGGGTCTATTGCCTGAGCCATCCCGGCGGCTACTTCTTCATGTTCACGCGGGGGATGGTGGCGCGCGTCAACCTCAAGCGCAACGAGGTCCTCGACGAACACGGGCACACCAACGGGATGCTCACCCGCCCGATCCTGTTTCTGAACGTCACGGCCGAGTTCGCTCCGGGGTCCAGTGGCGCGCCGATCGCCGACGAGGCCGGTAACGTCGTCGCCCAAGTGGCGAGCATCGCCGAGGCCGGGGAACCCGACATCGCGGACACCAACGCTCCCCCTTCACCCAGCGTGGCGTTGCGCTTCTGCACCGCCGCCGAGGAAATCCTACGCCTGACCCAGCCGAACACTCTGGCCCCCCGTGAAACGGTGGGCTCCAACGCTCCCCCCGTCCGGCCCAGGCTGCGGGCGCCGCATTAATAGGCTCAGTTGAAAGCGCTGGACAAACGCCACGGTCAGCTTTTCCGCAGGTATATGCCCCAGCCGCAGCCATTGCCGGGCGTGGTCGAGCTGCTGAGGTTCCTGAGCCAGAAACGGGTGCGCCACGGGGTCGCAACCTCCAACCGCCACCCGCACATCAATGCTCCGCTCAAAGCTCACGCAGACCAATGTTGCGAATAACGCTTGCTATTGGGCGGCGGCAGTGCACTGTAGGCGTGTCTGATAGATAGCTTGTCGCTTCCAGCACATGGTAAATCCTCAGGTGAACCTCGTTCAGTGATGATTTGAAACCCGAAGATCGGGAACGGTTTGGAGATAACAGGATAGAACTAAGGACGTAGAAACATCATAATGAACACAAAATTATTCGTGGGGAACCTTTCGTTCAACACAACTGAAAACGACCTGCAGGACGCCTTCGCGGCGCACGGCACGGTCACGGAGGCCAACTTGATGATGGACCGCGCCACCGGCCGTCCACGCGGGTTCGGTTTCATCACCATGGAAACGCCGGAAGAGGCGCAGAAGGCGATTGACGCCCTGAATGGCTCGACGCTCGACGGGCGCGCCCTGACGGTGAACGAAGCGAAGCCGAGGGAAGAAGGCCGCACGGGCGGACACAGTTCCGGCGGGCGACGTGAGTTCAGCCGGCGCTATTAAGCGCACGATCTTAAACGAGGCGTGGGACTACGGTCCCACGCCCTTTTTCTGACTATTCCATTGCGGCCAGCACCTCGTCCAGGGACAGCGTGGCGAAGGTGGTGGCGTAGTCGGACATGGCGTAGGGGATAACGAGCTGCCGGCCGTGCAGAAGGCTGCCGCAGGAATAGACCACATTAGGCACGTAACCCTCGCGCTCATCTTCATTGGGCTGGATCAGCGGCTCGCGCAGGCGGCCGATCATCCTGGTCCAGCAGAAACGCACCGATGCAGTATTTACGCATCGGCCCTACGCCGTGGCTGAGCACCAGCCAGCCGGCGTCGGTCTCGAGGGGCGAACCGCAGTTGCCCATCTGAATAAACTCCCAGGGAAATGCCGGCTTCAGGACCAGTTGCGTCGCATGCCAGAAGTGTAGGTGGTCGGAAAACATCACATAGATGTTCTCGTAGTCTTGCCGGCTGAGCATGGCGTAGCGGCCATTGATCTTCCGAGGAAAGAGCGCCATCCCTTTGTTCTGCACAGCCGGCCCGTTGAGGGT
>Ga0326727_10017775_pt1 | contig 14661 bp, 15 predicted proteins | sample MB2enrmetagenome_FD_207643 | JGI IMG/M metagenome (GOLD analysis project Ga0326727, IMG submission 207643) | Lab enriched peat soil microbial communities from McLean, Ithaca, NY, United States - MB29MY | ecosystem: Environmental > Terrestrial > Soil > Wetlands > Peat | place: USA: New York... | reverse complement strand
GAGAGTTCGACCCAATACACCGGCCCGATTGCGGTCAATGCAACCACGACGATCAAGGCATTCGCGACGGCTAACGGCAACACGGGCAGCCCCGTAGCCAGCGCCAAATTTACACTTGTAAGCTCACCCCGCGTGTTCACTGGGCTAGCCAGCGGCATCGCCACCCCCGCAGCCACTCTGAACGCCACAGTGCATGATTTTGATTCGGCTGGCCAGGTCTGGTTCCTGTGGGGAACCAACAGCACAGCGCTCAACTCTAACACGGACAAGGTTGCTCTGCCCGCCTTGTCCGGAGCACAAAGCGTGAGCGCGCCACTGACCGGACTTGCGGGCGGTACAACCTATTACTTCCAGCCGGTTGCCTCTACCGTGGGAGGAACCTCATACGGCGCAATCCAGAGCTTCACAACCAATTGAGGCGCTTGTAAAACCAACGAACCTACTCGGGCCGGAAAGAATAATTCTGGCCCGTATATTTTGTATTGAGCCCTGCAATGGCGATCAGGGCCCGCTGGTTTTGGCGACTTGGTTGATGATGCGCTGGATGAGGACATCGTGGACGTGAATGCGGCGGGCTACGTCGGGCATGAACTCAGTGACAAAATGGTCGATGGGCGCTGTGGCCAGATCGATGCCATAGCGCTCGGCGCTGGAGGGCAGATTGGTCCGCCGGCCCGGCACATAGAAGTTGGCGAACTCTTCTTCAATGGCAAAGCCCACGATGTCGGCGTAGTTCACCATCGGCTTGCCGTTGTCGCCCTGGGTCCAATACACCTGCTCGATGGCATGGCCCACGCGGCGCTTGATGGAGGCGTTGGGCATACGGTGATAGTGCGGGTCTTGGTGAACGATGGACGGAATCAGGAAGGTCGAAAAGAATTCGCCGGTCATATCCTGGGTATAGCCGAGGCCCACGTCGCGGCCCCAGCCCGTCATGCCGGGGCCGACGGGAGAGTGCGCGTTAATGCCCACGTTGATAGCCGAGAGGCTCAGAATGGTGAGGGCGTTGAAGGGTTCCACCACGTTGCGCGCCGCCAGCCAAGCCTTTTCGTTAGGCGTCATCGGCTTCACCTTCGGCCCATTGGTGAACCGCATATACCAGTTGATTTCCTTCTGTGGCGTGCAGGGCGCTGGTTGCGTTCCGTGTTGGGCGCCGGGGCTTGCAGGCAGTGTTCCGGTTGCCGGGGCCGCGGGTTTGGTAACGTTTCCAGCGGGGCAGGGCGTTGTTGCGGGCGCCGCGGCGTGGGTGGAGCTTTGCGGTTGTGGGGCATCCGGCAGCGGCAACTCGGGATTCTCCGGCAGACCGGCCCACGCCGGAACCGCGAGCAGAATCGACCCCGCAACCAGCAGCAAGACGGCGTGACACGGCCTCCGCGCACTGCCCAATTGCCATGGGCCGGCACACTGATTCCGGATCTTTACTCTGCAACGGCTTTCCAAAGATCAGATCCCCTGATGGCGAAATTAAATTGTAGACTACTCCAGCAGCAAAATTGGATTGCTGTCTGTTCTGATGATCGGCGGCAACGCGCAGCAGCAGAACTGCCTTTCCTGAGAGTCTACAGAGTTTGACGCAATTTTTCCGTGAAAAAGTTACATGCACGGGAATCAATGGCCAGCGATGCAACCGCCGGGAAGCCGATTCCTGTATTGACCATTGCGGCACATTCGACCTCAAGGCGATTGACGCCATGCGGCGCGCATCGCAAACTGAGAAGAGATGGATTGATTAAATCTCCTTGTACGAGGTGCATACTATGAGTTCTTATCCTCCTCCTCCCCCTCCCGGCCCCGGCGGCGTCGGCGCGCGCGCCGGCGCACGCATCGATGAGGCCATTGAGCTGATCGAAATGGAGCTGCGCCACGCCGTCGCTTATGTGAACGACGCGGTGGTTCCCCAGGTTCGCAAGGAATCGATCACGGCCTTGCGCACCGTGGCCGGCAAACTGCGCGATCTGGCCGACCACTTTGAGCAGACCGGGAGCCCGCGCCGTTGAGGAAGACGCCGGTTGTGGCTCTTGTGCTGGCGGCCTCGTCCATTCTGATCATGTCCGGCTGCGGGCATCAGCAAACCGCGGTCTCGCTGCCTGAGCAACAGATTGCGCCGCCGGCGGTTGAGGGCGCTGAGACCGCGCCGTCCAGACGCGTTGCGCCCGCGCCCGCGCCGCAAGGCGGGGCCAGCGCCGAAGACCGCAAATATATCAGGACGCACAAGCCCATCCTGACCGAGGAGGGCGTGGCGAGCTGGTATACCGCGCCCTACAAGGGCCGCAAAGCGGCCAATGGCGAGGTCTTCAACGACCACGCACTGACGGCCGCGCACCGCACCCTGCCCTTGGGTTCGCTCATCGTTGTGACCAATCTCAAGACGGGCCAGTCCGCCGACCTGCGCATCACCGACCGCGGGCCGTTTGTGAAGGGCAGGATTATCGATCTCTCCATCGCCTCGGCCAAGGCCACGGGCGTTTACCTGGCCGGCACAGCGCGCGTGCGAATCGATGTATACCGCGCTCCCAAGCCCATCAACACCGGCGGCCGCTGGTGTGTGCAGATCGGCGCCTTAAGCAGCAAGCGCAAGGCCAACAAGCTCAAGTCGCAACTGGAGCGCAAGTACCGCGGCGCCAGCGTGATCGAGTTCTCCGGCGAAGACAGCTATTGGGTGCGCATCCGCCCCGAGGGAGACGACCGCAAGCAGGCCGAGCGCATCGCACGCAACCTGCACCCCGCCGAGGGCGAGGCGTTTTTAACGCGGCTGGACTAATGCCTTTTATATAGAATCAACCTATGCCCAGTCACATCGGAATCGTTGCCTGCTCCGCTGAGGGAGCATCTCTTTGTTACCGGACGATCTGCGCGGAAGGCGCGCGGCTTCTTGGGCCTCACGATCATCCCGAAGTTTCGATGCACACGCACTCTCTCGCCGAATACATGAAATGCATTCATCGCGGCGATTGGCAGGGCGTAGGGGAACTTATGCTCTCCTCCGCCGATAAGCTCGCCAAGAGCGGCGCCGATTTTCTAATCTGCCCCGACAACACGATTCACCAGGCATTTCCTTGCATTGAATCGCGATTGAAGTTGCCATGGCTGCATATCGCCGAGGTGGTGGCGGCCCGGGCTGCCGAGCGCGGCTTCCGGCGCATCGGCATAACCGGAACCAGCTGGCTGGTGGAGAGCGAAGTCTACCCGGAAAAACTTGCGGCGCGCGGCCTGGCCTTTGCGCGCCCCAATGCGACCGAACGCGAAGAGATCAATCGCATTATTATGGAGGAGCTTGTTTATGGCATCTTCAAGCCCGAGTCGCTCGCGTACTTGCAGCGCGTCCTTAGCCGGATGAAAGACGAAGGCTGCGACGCCGTCGTACTCGGCTGCACCGAGATTCCACTGATTTTGGACGATTCACATTCTCCGCTGCCCACGCTGGATTCCACCCGCTTGCTTGCGCGAGCTGCTCTGCGCCGCGCAGTTGAAGGGCCGGCCACCTACTCCGGCGGCGGATAGAAGGGCAGCTTGTCATTTTTCTTGTTGGCGCGGCGAATGGTCACATCATCGATCAGCAGCGCCGGGGCCAGCACCGTCTCCGGTATATCGCCAAGGTTGTTGGCAATCCACAGTTGCTTGCCCGCGGCCACCACGCCGGAGCGCAGCGCGCGCAGATCCAGATCGGCCAGTTCCGCGCCGCGCACCAGTTCCCGCTTGCCCTCCGGAGTGACGCGATACAACAGCCGCGGCGTCAGCTTAGCGCCCATGGTTGTCACATCATAGACATTCTTCAGGCCGCGATCTTTGGCCAGCGCCAGCAGCTTGCTGTTCAGCTCCTCGTCCGTCAGCCCGTCCCTGGTCGTCACCTGCAGCACGCCGATGGTAGGCTTGGGCGCCGCGGCGAGCCCGGCGCGTCCGTGGCCGTTCGATTGCGGAAAGTCGCGCACCGGCTCGCGGCCAATCAGATAATTTTCCAGAATGCCGGCAACGACCACCTTGACAGCCTGTGCCGGAACACCCTCGTCGTCCACGTCGTATGCGCCCACCAGGCCCTTGCCGTCATAACTCTTCAGGCCGGGATCATCGACCACGTCAAAAGACTCCGGTAGCACGCGCGCATGGTAACTGGAGGCAAACGGCCCGTTGGTGCGCGCCTCGGTGCCCATCTTGGGCCTTGTCGCCGTCACGCCGCTTGCCACCAGAGTGCGCAGCGTATCGGCGCCAGCGTCGGAACTCATCAGTAGCGGCCCATGATACTCCTCCTCGACCAGCGGAGCCTTGCGCAGATCGGTGAGCGATGCAATCAACGCAACCGCATTTTTCTCGAAGACCTCCGGCGCATCCAGATCCTTGAGCGAAGTTCCGGTGGTCGCATAGGAGCGGTCCAGCCTCATGCCGTCTGCGGCCTGCGTGCCCACCTCGAAAGATTCCTGATAGCCGGCTGCCGACTTGCGCACAATGACGCCCTCGCTGGTCACCAGCCAGGTGGTCGTCACCCGAGCGGAAAAACTCGCCACGGAGTACTGCACGTCGCGCTGGCCATCCTTGACAGAGGCGTCGGTGCGGTAGAGCCCGCTCGACCGCGCCACCCTGGCCTCCCACGCTCGTTCGTCCACCTTCAGCTTGAGCGGCTCGGCCAGAGAAATTACCGGCGTCTCTTTGCTGAAGTCGTCGGCCTGTGGAGGCGTCTCCACTTGCTTGAGTTCGGCCTGCTTCTGCGCGTAGGCCGCCAACGCGTTTTTGTATGCCTGATCGGTGGCCATCCACAGCGCCGACCGCAGCGCAATCGGGTCGTCGTCCAGAGCCGCGAATTGGACAGAGCCGTCGCTCCGGCCTCCGGAGCTGTCCAACTTGTAGTCGCCCACGCGCACCGTCACGCGCGCCACGCGTACATGCTTGCGCAGTGAGTTGCTGGTGGCGCCAAACTCCGCCTTGGTCTCGAAGTTGTCAATCTCTTCGATGCTGTACTGAATGAAGAACGGCTTCTGAAAGTCCTTCAACTGCAAGTCGCTCTTGCTGCGGTCGAGTTCGGTGAGCATGGCCTTCAGCACGGGATCTTTTTCGGCGTCGGCGCGGGTGGGCTGGGGCGCGGTTTGTGCGGCAGCGCTCAGGCAGGTTACGCCGAGAATGGCTGCAACAAATCCAGCTCCAGCAAATCGTGCAACAGAACAAATCGAGTTCATTGCGCCTCCTTCTTTGCTGGTGTAACCGCTTCCGCGCCAGGAATCGGCAGAATCGGCGGCCGCGCCGAGCCCTTGGGTTGCTTCTGCGTCTCCATGGTGCTCATCAGCATGGCAGGAGCCACAGCGCTGACCGGAATGGTGCCTGATTCCGCGCCGCACTCTCCGTTGAAGACCTCGCTCTTGTCGCCCGTGGCCACGATGCTCTTCATGGCGGCCAGCGGCGTGCCCACAATGCTCACGCCGCGCACCAGCTCATCCGGCCGGCCGTCCACATACACGCGCCAAACCACCAGCGGAATGACTTCAAATGCCTGCGGCGAGCGGCGCTGGGTGACGGCAAATCCCGAAGAGATGTCCTCGAAGTAAAGTCCGTAGGGCTTGCCTTGTTTCTTGGCTTCCTCGATCAAATGTTTGCGCAGTTTGGCTTCCGACTCCGTCTTGGTTGAGGTCACGATCAGGTTTCCCTGGCGTCCGGTGGGAACCTTGCCGGCCTGCGCGCGGCCGTGGCCGTTGGAGTTGGCAAAGCTGGCAATGGGTAGCCGCGACATGAGGAAGTTTTTCAAGACGCCGTCCTCAATCAGGGAGACACGCTGCGCCTTCTGTCCCTCGTCGTCATATTGATAATTGCCGCTCAGCCAGGTCTTGCCGAAGGTGGTCAACGTCGGATCATCGACCACCGACAGGAACGTGGGCAAGACATCTTTGCCCAATTCCTTGGTAAAGGTCTGGCCCTCATCGTCGCCGCGCTGGCGCTGGCCTTCGAGCCGGTGGCCCAGCACCTCGTGGAAGAAGACCGCCGCGGCCCGGCCGGAGAGAATTGCCGGACCGTCAAAGGGCTCGGTCACCGGCGCCTTGCGCAGCGCCTCCAGGCTATTGCCCAGCTCGCGCACCGCCTTTTCCATCTCGGCCTGCGCGGGCAAACCCTCAGCCGTCTCCGCCTCGAAGGTCTTTGCGCGGAAGAGGTCCATGCCATCGTCGGCGCGCGTCATGGCAATCGCCACCACCCGCGCCTGCAGGTGCGGCGTCACCACCCGCGAACCTTCCGAGGAGACAAAGTAATCGGTCTCATTCTGCACCACGAACAGCACCATGTTCATGTTCACATCCGGGAAGTCGCGAAAGACGAGCGAGAGCGCTCGCACGCGCTGCTCCCAGGCCGCGCGGTCGATCTTGACCGGCGGTGCCGGCTTGCCAAGGTAAACCTGCGGGGCCTCCTGGCTGAAGTCCGGCGAGGAGTCTTCTTCCTTGGCGCGGACTTCTGCTTCCGTTTTTACCCTCAGGTAGTTTTCCAGCGCTTTTCCGTACCCGGCGTTAGTGGCCAGCCACAGCGACCGCGCCAGCGCCTGCCGGTCGTCCGCCAGCGGCAGTGTGGCGCTGGTGACCGCCGTGCCGCGATGAGCGCCGTGCGTGTTGTCCAGTTTGGGCTCGCCAATCCGCACCTGCACGTCGGCCACGCGCACGTGATTGGTTCCACTATTGATCAACGCCCCATACTGCGCCTGAATCAACACAGCCGATGCGTCGCTCACCGCGTAACTGAGAAAGTAGGGCGGCAACTGCTTTGCGTCCCCCTGCTTGCCCAGCGAGGTAAAGGCGCGATTGAGCTCTATGGACATCGCGTCGAGGAGAACCGGGGTCCCCACGATCGGGTCTTTGATCGTGGGGTGGGGGAGCGGCGGAGCGGCCTGCTGCTGTGCCCCGGCAGCCACGGGACAAGCCAAAGCGATAACGGCAATAATCGCGTGGATGCCGGCGCTGTTGGCCGTCCGCTTTACGAAGGTAAAAGAAATCTCTCTCATAGGCATAAAATCCCGCTCATTCGTCATCAAATTGAATTCTCTCAGAGTAAGCTACTCAAGAGGAAGTTGCCCATGAAGTTTGCGCGCCGAAAAGTGCCGGCACTGTGTCTGGCGTTGCTGCTCACTGGCCTAAATCCGCACCATGGCAACGCCCAGCCCGCGCCGCCTGCCCAGCCTGCGCCGGCAGCCACAGCTTTGACGGCGCCCACGTCCCAGCCCGCCAGCACGCATGCCTACAACCTGCCGCCCGACAAGCTGGCCAAGGCCATCACCCTCAGCCGCATCTCCCTTGCCCTGGAAATAGTTGGCTCACTCTGGGGTCTCGCCTTTCTCTGGTTGCTGCTCAGCCTTCGCTGGGCCGCCGGCCTGGCTGCCTGGGCTGAGCGCCTGCTGCGCCGGCGCTGGATGCAGGGGCTGCTCTTCTTCGCCGTCTATCTGGTCATCGGCGCTCTTGCAGATTTGCCGCTGGACGCCATCGGCCACGCGGTCAGCCGCCAGTACGGAATCAGCGTTCAGGGCTGGGGCGGATGGTTTGGCGATCTGGCCAAAGGCATGGGTATAACGCTGCTCTTTGGCACACCCGTCCTGCTCTTCTTCAACTGGATTGTCCGTGTCTCGCCGCGCCGCTACTGGGTTTGGATTTGGCTGATCTCGCTGCCGCTGACTGTGCTCTCTGCCGTTGCATCACCGTTGATCGACCGCATCTACAACAAGTTCGAGCCGCTTACGAAAACTCATTCCGCACTGGTTGCCCGGCTGGAGCAAGTCGTTGCCCGCACCGGGACAAACATTCCGCCTGAGCGCATGTTCCTGATGAAGGCCAGCGAGAAATCCAACGGCCTCAACGCCTACGTCACGGGACTGGGCGCCACCAAGCGATTCGTGATGTGGGATACGGCCACCGACCGCCTCCCCGACGACGAAGTTCTCTTCATCTTCGGCCACGAGAGCGGCCACTACGTTCTCAACCACATTCCCAAAGAACTTTCCGGCATGACCGCCGGATTGTTCGTTGTTTTGTGGGCCTGCGCCGGTTTTGCCGGGTGGCTGGTGCGCCGCTTCGGCGCTCGCTGGCAGTTGCGAGGGCCGGACGGAACGGCTCCGCTTGCCAGCCGTCAGGGTTTTCTGGTGTTGCTCTTCGCTTTGTCGGTGGCCAGCATCATTTTGCAACCAGCGGCCTGCACCTTCAGCCGCCACTTTGAACACGAAGCCGACATCTACGGCCAGGAGGCCATTCACGGCCTGGTCGCCGATCCGCAGAAGACTGTTGTCTCCGCCTTCAACCATTTAGGCGAAGCATGGCTGGAAGACCCCAACCCCAGCGCCTTCGTCGAGTTCTGGACCTACAACCACCCCAGCACACAGACTCGCGCCAACTTCGCTGCTCACTATGATCCGTGGGCCAACGGAGGGCATGGCAAGTTCTTTGAAAAGTAATTGATAGTTTTCAGTTGTCAGCGGTCAGGATGAGCTGATAAAGGTATCGCTTACCGCTGACTTCTGACGCTATAATTCCTCCATGCAATTTCTATCGCTTGCCCGCCGCCGTGTTGACGCCTTTCCTCCTGAAGCCTTTACGCCGGAACTGGTTAGCCGCGAGGGCAACCGCGTCCGCGAACTCTACGCCTCCGGACTTCTGCGCCAGATCTGGCGTCGCGGCGACATTCCCGGCGCCGCCATTCTCTGGGAAGCTGCCAGCGAGGCCGAGGTCCGTGCCGCGCTCGACAGCCTGCCCATCAAGCAGGCAGGAATGCTGGAAATCATGTTGGTTGTCTCGCTTGCTCCCTATCCCGGCTTCTGCCCCGCGTGATGGATTCAGCGGGCTTTTGAGCACAGTTTTCCACCAGCCCCCTCAAGTCGTACACTGAGATTTCGCTTTTGGAGGAGCGGAATCGCATGACCTATCCCGCAAACTACCGTTACACCCGTGAGCACGAATGGATTGAGCTGGTGGGCGCCATCGGCTCCATCGGCATCACTGACTACGCCCAAAGCTCTCTCGGCGACATCGTTTACGTGGACCTGCCCAAGGTGGGTGACGCGGTCACCGCCAACGCCACCTTCGGCTCAGTGGAAAGCGTCAAGGCGGTTAGCGACCTCTACTCGCCCGTTACCGGCGTGGTCACAGCGATTAACGAGGAGTTGAAGTCCGCGCCCGACAAGATCAACGAGAAGCCTCACGAAACGTGGATCATCAAGGTCAAGCTGGCCAACCCCGCCGAGCTCGACACCTTGCTCGACGCCGCAGCATACGAGGCTTTTATCGCGGAAGAGACGAAATAGGGACTAGGGACTGAGGGACTAGGGACTAGATAATGAAGTATAAGGAGTGAACCATGGGCGAATCGTTCAGGAATCTCTCCGTTTGGCAACGATCAATTGAGTTGACACTGGCTGTCTATAAACTCACATCCTCTTTTCCGGATGCTGAGCGATTTGGCCTCACAAATCAGCTGCGTAGAGCAGCCGTGTCCGTTGCCAGCAACATTGCAGAAGGGTATGGCCGCTCAACCAAGGGAGAGTATATTCAATTTCTGGGCCATGCTCGAGGGTCCAATTCCGAAGTGGAAACGCAAATTGTCATTTCAAAAGCTCTTGGCTTCGGTTCGAAGGAAATGCTCCAAACGACAGAAGAATTATGCAGTGAGGTAGGACGTATGCTGGGCGCATTGATGAAGTCGCAGCGTCCCAAGTCCCTGGTCCCTAGTCCCTAGTCCCTTATCACAGACTCCAACAAAGATCGGATGTCCATGCGCTACCTGCCCAAGTCTCCCGCCGAACGGCTTAAGATGCTGGCCGAAATCGGCGCGGCGTCCATTGACGATTTGTTCGCCATCATACCGGCCGAACACCGTCTGAACCGCGACCTGGCCGTTCCACGCGCGTACGCCGAAAGCGAGATCATCGACTACTTTCGCGCGGCGGGCGCGAAGAACGCTACTAACTACGCCAGCTTCCTCGGCGCCGGAGCTTATCGCCACTACCGCCCGGCTATCATCGACTCACTGATTCAGCGCGGCGAGTTTCTGACGAGTTACACGCCCTATCAGGCGGAGATAAGTCAAGGCACGCTGCAAGCTATCTTCGAGTTTCAGACGATGATCGCCGAGTTGACCGGCATGGACGTGGCCAACGCCAGCATGTACGACGGTTCAACAGGCGCGGCAGAGGCAGTGATGATGGCCGTGCGCGCCACCGGCCGCCATAAGGCCGTAGTCGCTTCGACTGTTCATCCCGAGTACCGCGAGGTGCTGGACACTTATACAAAGCATCAGAGCCTGCCTAGCACGCTGATAGGTTACGACCGCAGGACCGGGCGCATCGATCTTTCTGTGCTGAACGCAGCAGTTACCGACGAAACCGCGGCCGTGCTCGTGCAAAGTCCTAACTTCTTCGGCGTCATCGAAGACATTCCGGCCATCGCGGCGATTGCCCACGCCAAGGGCGCGCTGCTGATCGTCTCCATCGCCGAGGCGGTTACGTTGGGCGTTGTGCGTCCGCCACTCGAAGCGGATATTGTCAGCATGGAGGCGCAATCCTTTGGCGTTGCGCTGAGTTATGGCGGGCCATTCTGCGGCGTTCTTGCCGCCAAAGAACAGTTCGTCCGCCAGATGCCCGGACGCCTCGTCGGCCAAACCGTCGATAGCTCCGGTTATCGCGGATTTGTCCTCACGCTCTCCACGCGCGAGCAGCACATTCGCCGCGAGAAGGCCACCTCGAACATTTGCACGAATCAGGCATTAGTCGCGCTGATGGCCACTATCTTCCTTTCGATTTATGGAAAGGAAGGAATCCGCGAGTTAGCCGAGCATAACCTGGCGAAAGCGAGTTATGCGGCGAAAACTCTCGCCGCCCAACCCGGAGTTAAGCTGTTCTTCACCGGCGCACCTCGCTTCAACGAGTTTGTTCTCGAAACCGAGGAGTCTCCAAAGCGATGGAGCCAGAGGCTGCTCAACAATCAGATCGTCGGCGGCATCGATTTGAGCCGCTGGTATCCCGAACTGCGCAATTGCACGCTGTGGTGCGCAACGGAAATCATTACCCGCGCGCAGATTGACGCCGCGGCCAAAGTGCTCGCCACAAGGCCGGTGAATTCATAAGACAGATAATAGAGAATGTCTTGTCTGCATTCATGTATGGAGATGCGCAGATGATCGAGAGATTCAAAGCCGCGATGTTTAGCCGGCAACTCAAGGCATGGGAAAAGAAGCGGAGGCAAGGAAAACGATCCTTCGTCTTGTACAGGGGAGTGCTGCGCTGGGGCGGCTTCATATTCGTTCTGACCACGCTCACGAATGTGATGGTTCGCCACATGAAACTGGATTGGGTGTCGGAAATCAGCTTGCTGATCGCCTGTCCTTTCGTCGGATATTTTTGGGCGCGGTGTGTGTGGTATTTGAATGAGCTGCACTTCCGAGACGCGATGGAGCAGCAAGGCACGATCACGAAAAGCAAGCCGGGTCAGGCTTGAAGAGTTTGTGCGAGGCAAAAATGGCAACATCTGAAGATTCGGTTTCACGCATCAACGGCAAAGTCCGTCCTCACCCGACGCAGAACGAGGCTCTGCTCTTCGAGAAGTCCTCGCCCGGCAAGCACGCCTACAAGCTGGCGCCGCTCGACGTGCCGGCTGTTGACTCCGCGTCTCTACTTGGTCCCGCCGCACGCGAAGTGCTAGCGGAGCTCCCCGAGCTGAGCGAGATCGAAATCATCCGCCACTTTACGCGGCTCTCAACGTGGAATTACGCCATCGATCTGGGAATGTATCCGCTGGGCTCCTGCACCATGAAATACAATCCGCGCGTAAATGAGTTAGTGGCTCGCATCGAGGGATTGGCCGAGGCGCATCCTTACCGGCCAGATTCGCTGGCGCAAGGGATTCTGGAGGTGATTGATTTGCTCCAGCGCTGCCTGATCGAAATCACCGGCATGGACGCGATAACGCTGCAACCGGCGGCCGGCGCGCACGGCGAGTTCACTGGAATTCTACTGGTTCGCGCATGGCACGAATCGCAGGGGAATCCGCGCAGTAAGATTCTCATTCCCGACTCCGCGCACGGAACTAACCCAGCCACCGCGGCCATCTGCGGCTACACGGTAGAGAATCTGAAATCCAACTCCGAAGGAGGGATTGACTTAGAGGCACTTACACGGCAGGTTGACTCGGAGACGGCCGCGCTGATGCTGACCAATCCTTCGACGATAGGAGTTTTCGAGAGCCAGATCGCAAAGATCGCCGAGATTCTCCACGACAAGGGAGCGCTGCTGTATATGGATGGCGCAAATATGAATGCGCTGGTGGGCAAGGCGCGTCCCGGCGACTTCGGCGTGGACGTGATGCACCTGAACCTGCACAAGACCTTCTCGACGCCCCACGGCGGCGGCGGTCCCGGCTCCGGCCCGGTGGCCTGCAAGGCGTTTCTTGAACCGTTTCTGCCCGTGCCGGTTCTGGTTCAGGACAAGAACGGCACGAACTGCTGGAACTATGACCGCCCGCAATCGGTGGGCCGCGTTCGCGCCTTCTACGGCAACGTGGGAATGTTCATCCGCGCCCTGGCCTACATCCTGGCCAACGGCCCCGACGGCCTGCGCCAGACCACCGAAGACGCCGTGCTCAACGCCAACTACATCCGCGACAAACTCCAGAACATTTATGAGCTGCCTTACAAAACCGCCTCCATGCACGAGGTGGTTTTCAGCGACAAGCGGCAGGCGGCCAGGGGAGTGAAGACCGGCGACATCGCCAAGCGGCTCATCGACTACGGTTTCCATCCTTATACGGTGAGTTTTCCGATGATCGTTCACGGCGCGCTGATGATCGAGCCTACCGAGAGCGAGTCGCTGGAAGAGCTGGATTTATTCATCGCGGCGATGCGCGCGATTGCCCGCGAAGTGGAAGAGATGCCGGAGCTGGTGAAAACCGCGCCGCACTCGACGCGCGTCTCCAGGCTTGACGAAGTGCAAGCGGCTCGCAAGCCGATTCTGCGCTGGGCACCACCTGCGGTGCCGCCAATCGCTCGCTAATCGTTCGCACAGGCTTTCGCGGAAATAGCGAGTTAGCGGGTTACCGGATTGCTTGTCTATTCCGGTACAACTCTTCCAGCGCATCGCATGCTGTGTGCACGCCGTCCTCGTGGCTTAGTTGTTGGGCCACGCTCTCGGCTCGCTGGGCGAGCAGCGGCTGGGCCAGCATCTTCTTCAGCCGGCGCGCTACACGCCACGGTGTATATTTGCCGCGTTGAATCACACGCGCCACCTTCAGCCGTTTCATTCGCCGGGCATTGTCGGGCTGGTCGTGCGAGTAGGGCATAATGAGCATCGGCTTGCCGGCGCGCAGGCATTGCGCCGTGGTTCCCACGCCGCCCTGATGCACCACCATCGCCGCGCGTGAAAACAGCCGGGAATACGGCGCGTACTCGGCCACGCAGATCGATTCCGTCAGCGGGGTTTGCAGACGGTTGCGCGGGTCGGTGCCAATCAGCAGTACCGCGCGAATTCCCAGCCGGATGGCCGCCCGCGCTGAAAACTCATAAAACTTTCCGGCAGCCAGCACCGCCGCCGAGCCCAGCGTGAAAACCACTGGAGGCGGTCCTTCGTCGAGAAATTTTTCCAGGTGAGGAGGCAGCTCCTGGATGCCGAAGTCGGCATCGAAGTAACAGAAGCCGGTAATCAGCGTGTTCTTCGGCCAGTCCTTTTGTTCAACGCCCAGCACGCGCGAGAACAGGGCCAGAACCAGGTTAGGCGAGTGCTTGGCGTCAAAGAGGGGATTAGCGCCTCTGGGCAAACCCAGCTCATGGCGCAGCTCGTAGATAGGCTCCGGCCACTTGCGGCTCACAAACCGCGCTACCCGCTTGATGACCCGCCCAAAGCCCGGCACCGCCTTGTCGGCCCGCGCCAGCCGCGGATACGGAGGCAGCACCGGCGGGTCGAAAGCGGAAAAAAACGAAAGCGGCGCCAGTACGTAGCTGGCCCAGGGAATCCCCGTCACCTCGGCCACCAGCGGCCCGGCGTAGTTCAGCTCGCCCAGCAGCAGCAGGTCGGCGCGCTCTGGCTTGGTGGCCGCGTCAAGCAGATCGGAATATGTCTGGCGCAACGAGGGAAAGAGAAAATCCCTCAGCCCATGCTCCGTGCCATTCTTAATGTCGTAGATCATTTCGACGAGGGCGGTGTTGGCGGGGTCGATGTCTGGCCGGACAGCATGGAATTCGAGCCCCAAAGGCCGAACTCTTGATTCGTAGACAGGCGGCAGCGCCATCACCGGCACATGCCCGCGCCGCTTCAATTCCAGTGCAATGGCGATCAGCGGATTGGTGTCGCCGTAGGTGCCGATATTGGAGAGAACAATGCGCAATTTGAAGTCCCTGGGCCGCTTGGGCCTACAGATAAGAGCGTAATCTATCTGGCCCGGGTTGTCCGACAGAGCTCATTCTGTAACAACCGGGGATGATATTCTTTTTTCGTCGTATCAGGAGACTTTCCATGCTGAACCTGCACGCTCTTCGTCCTGTTGCCCGGGCCTTCGCGGCTGCTGCTTTGCTTTGTGGCTTGATGGCTGCTGTTCACCCCGCCGCAGCGCAGCAGCCCTACAAAATCGTTGATCAGTGGAAGATAGGCGGCGATGGCGGCTGGGATTACCTGCTTGCCGATCCACCGGCCCATCGGCTTTACATCACTCGCGGCAACCATGTCGATATCGTTGA
>Ga0326727_10017773_pt1 | contig 14664 bp, 15 predicted proteins | sample MB2enrmetagenome_FD_207643 | JGI IMG/M metagenome (GOLD analysis project Ga0326727, IMG submission 207643) | Lab enriched peat soil microbial communities from McLean, Ithaca, NY, United States - MB29MY | ecosystem: Environmental > Terrestrial > Soil > Wetlands > Peat | place: USA: New York... | reverse complement strand
CTTCTTTGAATCTCATCAGTCTGGTCTCCTGTAGCCATGTTGTCCGTTTCATTTGTCGTCTCCCAACGACAATATAAACCGGACAAGTTACGTGCTACAATACCGGACATATCATGAACTCGCGACACCTCCCAACAGAGTTGATGACAAGCTCGCCGACAGGTGATAAAATGGAAATCCTGGAAACTAAACACGAGACAACATTTAATAGGTGCTGGATCATTTCATCAGGCGCTAAGCGCCTAAAGGAGACTCAAAAATGGGAATCGAACTGCTTCGTGAGTATGATTTAGAAGGAATTACCCAGAATTGTGTAAAATGGAATTGCAGCTGTGGTGCAGCAAGGGTTATCCCTTTTGAGAAAGTCAAAAACAGGGAAAAGACATCATGCCCGCAATGTGGTTGTTTCAGTTCTTTCCACTCTGGGGTGATTGAAAAGCTAGAAAAAGAGTTAAATAGTGAACCGTCTGATCACTGATAGATCACAGGAAGGTAGCTAATTCCTGCCCCATGGGGAAGATTTGCCGGTAAGCAAGCCGCCCATCTCAGTCTGGTGCTGGTGAGCGGCTTTTAAGTATGTGCGGAAATGAAATCCCTTAATTTTAAAACCCACTTTCATACCAGTTTTGGTGTTGCAATCACACCACGTCTGCTCCTCTGCCCTTGATGGATGCAGTTGCACAGACTTTTAACGGTACTTTGAAGCAGTTGATGTAAATTCAGGTAATTCAACAGCATATGCTTCAACTGTCGTTTTTGGTTGACATATGAGATGTTCAAGTGCTTAACGCAACCTTCTTCCGTAAAGGGAAAAGGCCATGGATTATTCGTCCTGTCTTGACCATCCGGTTCTCTCCGAACGGTATTTTTACCCCTGGCCTAACCGTTTCGAAGAGCCATTTTATGTGGAAGGAAAGGGTGGGCGGCTGGGATGCCGGTATGACCGGGGATTCCCGGCAGGGCTTACGGTTGTTCACTTTCACGGCAACGGCGAGACGGTTGGGGACTATCTGGGTGACTTCAGCGGGCGGATGAAACTCCTTGGGGTCAATCTCCTCCTGGCGGAGTACCGCGGCTACGGCATGTCCGAGGGGGTGCCTGCCCTGGCGGCTATGCTTGAGGACATCCCCCCCATTGTCGCGGCCATCGGCGTGGACCCGGCGCGGCTCATCTTCTTTGGCCGCTCACTCGGTTCTCTCTATGCAGTCCATGCCGCATCGCTTTACCCTCAAGCTGCCGGCCTTGTCCTGGAGAGCGCCATCGCCGATCCACTGGAACGTATTCTGGAAAGAGTGGAGCCCTGGCAGGTGGGGGTGTCACCGGAAAGATTACGCGCAGAGGTCGAAAGGGTGCTAAACCAGCGGGAGAAACTGGCAGCCTTTTCCGGGCGGACCCTCGTCATGCATACCCTTAATGACGATCTCGTGGATGTCTCCCATGCTGAGAGGCTCTACAGCTGGGTCAGCCATCCCAAGGAGCTGGTGATCTTCGACAGGGGGAACCATAATAACATAATGGAGATCAACAGAGAGAGCTACTTTGCCCACCTGGAGAAGTTCGCATTTGCCTGCAAAACGTGAGCGAAACAATCCTGTTCCTTAAGTCGCGGTATTTATCATCCTGCGGATTCATCAACCGCTTAAATACAAAATTTCCTGTTGGTTGAAGGTAATTCTTTACGACTTCTTCTATCTCAAGACCGCCCCACCTTTCTCCTCGACCGGCGGGCCTTAATCGTGTAAGATATTCCCATGACCATTGCACTGCTCTTATCCTATCTTCTGACTGTTGCCGCGGGCTACTGGCTGAGCGCCCTGAACATCATGCACCTTAGACGTTATGGGAATGTTATCCCTGCCGGCTTCGAGAAAGCGATTGACCCGGAAACACTGGCCAGGACCACCGCATATACCCTGGAAAAGAACCGGCTGGGACTGGTCGAATCACTCCTTGACAACCTTTTGCTGGTGCTGTTCCTCTTCGGCGGCCTGCTTGGCGTCTATGACCGCTGGATTGCCTCCCTGAGCGGCTCTTTTGTGGTCGGCGGCGTGCTCTTCTTTGTCCTTTTAACCGTTGCCCAGACCATCCTTGGCATCCCATTCAGCATCTACGACACGTTCAGGATCGAAAACCGTTACGGGTTCAATAACACGACCCCCCGGCTGTGGCTCACCGACCTGATGAAATCCACGGCCGTAAGCGTAATTCTTTTGACCCTCATTGCGATGGGTGGCTTTGCCATTATCCGCATAAGCCCCGGATTCTGGTGGCTCTGGATCTGGGGTTTCTTTGCAGCGGTCTCCATCTTCGTCATGTATCTCTCCCCGTATGTGATCGAACCTCTATTCAACAAATTCGAGCCTGTGAAGGAAGAGGGACTGGAAGACGATATCCGCGCGCTACTGGCAAAAACCGGGCTGCAAGTGAGCCGGATTATGCAGATGGACGCCTCCCGCCGCAGCAGCCACTCCAATGCCTATTTTACCGGGATCGGCAGGGTGAAGCGGATCGTCCTCTACGATACCCTGCTAAGGCAGATGACCCATGGTGAGGTGCTCGCCGTGCTTGCCCATGAGGTGGGGCACTGGAAAAAAGGACACATCTGGAAACGGCTGGTGATGACCGAGCTTTTGGGCCTGGCGAGCTGTTACCTGGCATACCGCCTGACCGCTTGGGGCGGGCTCCCCGGTCTTTTGGGGCTTCCCAATTCCTCCTTTGCAGCGCAACTGGTAATCCTCGCTTTTATTGGCACCATCGCCGCCTTTCCTTTCGCCCCACTGTCGAGCTGGCTCTCCCGCCGGCAGGAACGGGAAGCTGACTGTTTTGCTTCAGGCCTGACAGGCACTCCCGCTGCCCTGGCTTCCTCCCTCATCAAGCTCTCCCGCGAAAACCTCGCCAACCTTCACCCTCACCCGCTCTATGCGCGGTTCTATTATTCACATCCACCGGTTGTGGAGAGGGTACGGAAATTACTGGAGATGGCATCATCTTAATAAGCGGAAAATCTGATGCAGAGGCTAAAAGACGCAAAGAAAATTCGAACCGCGAATCTATGCTTCTTCGCGTCATTATGTCAATGGCTTGAGTCGCATATTCCGGTTTTTGCCTATTGAATGGCAGGCTTTGCCAGCGTCCCTCTGATAGGTATCTTGTACACGCCGGGGGAAATGAGGTATTTGGCAAGGAGGAGAAAGACGAATTTCTGTCTTTCCAGAAAATAGGATTTCGGCATCAATTCCAGGGCCAGGTTGAGCGGTGCGGCGCCAAGCGGTGTTATCGTGGGGAAATCTCCCTTGAGACGGACATAGAGCCCTTCCCCCTGGAGGGTGAAGCTTTCCAGAACGGCCTTGCCATTTTTAACCTTTAAAGCCCCCCGGACCGTATCATATAAGGCATCCGGAAGAGGCATCTCGCTGATCTTCACTCCCGCCAATTCCACATTTTTTACTTCCAGCCGGGCTTCGCCGCGGGTGCTGTTTCCCTTCCCCCTGAAGCTTCCCTGCGCCTGCAAATCCCCTTTCACCCCGGCACCTGTGGCAGTCCGAAAGAATGGTATGTCTTCCAGGCGTACATGGCTGATCTCGACATGCGCCTCACCGCCTGGCATCGGGGCAAAATCACCCCTTACATCCCCGTTGCCGATTGTGGCCCGGTAGCTGAAGCTCACCTTCCCAGCCAAGAGAGGCAGCAGGCGCAACCGTATTGAGGCGGAATCTGCCCTTAAAAGTGGTCCCCTTTCGTCGGCAATCTCCAGGTTGCGTGCCCTGACCCCGAGCGGAAATGCCTTGCCGAATTCCTTTGCCTGGAACGTACAACCGGCGCGCTCAAAAGCCTGCTCAGCGATCTTCCTAAGCTCAGCAGTGGGGATAAAGAGAATGACACAGATGACGAACAAAAGGAGGGCAAAAGGGATCCCGGCGAAAATTGCCGGCCAACGCCATTTCATCAGCGCCCCCCTTGGGGCGCGGTTTTCAGGAGAGCAACGTTCAAGGTCAGATCGAGCCTTGATGGGTCATCAAAGCGGGTCTTGAAGAGGGCCTTTTTGATCACGACCGGTCTGGCCCCTTTTTCCAGCCGGAAGAGGAGATTGACTGTCTCGTTGAGGGTGAGCCCATCCAGCTTAACTTCGGCCGCGTCCTCCAGGTAACCTCCCTGCTCTTCTCCCTTGAGGGGCCTGATCTGGCTCCCTTTCCCCTTGATGCCGATCTCATCGATGATCTTTGCCGGAGAATCATCGGCACGGGTTGCCGTCAGACGGTTGGCGAGTTTCTGTGCTGTGGAGTTTGCTTCCAGGTAGCGCTGTTTCAGGACCAGCATTTCGGCAATGTCCGCCTCGCGTGCCGCCAGCTTTTTGTGCAGCCGGTCAATCCGGTCATTGGCCATGGAGAAGAGAATCGCCAGAAAAAGGAGCAGAGCAATGCCAATCCCGATCCTGAGCCGGATCTGGCTGTCCAGGTGGTGATACCAGTCGGTCGCCAGTTTAAGGTAGTTCATCGGTTCCCCTCCTTCACCGTTCCCCGGAACACAAAAGTCACGCTCCCGTCGGGGCGGGATTTGATCTCGCCCACCTCGGCTCCACTAAAGAGTGCCGCAGCCCTCGATCGAAAATCGTTTACCGCGGCAATCGAACTGGCATCCCCGCGTACCCGCAACTGGTTGCCATCGACCTCGATTTCGAAAAGAGCCGTGACGTCGGCGCTCTTGATGTCAGCCAGTTTCTTCAGGCTGGAGAGAACGTTTCCCGTGGCAGCTCCGCCACCTAGCCTTTTAATCTCCGAGTGGAGTTCGGCCACCTCATCTACCGGTTTTTTCCGGTTGGGAAATACTTCGCGATAGATGGACCTGATGGAGTTGTTCACAGAATCGAGGTCGCGCTTGACAAGGAAATAGCGGAGCGCGGTCTCGCAAGCTAAAAGAAGCAGGCAAACGACAGCAAGGATCAGGGAGATGCGGAGCTTTTGCAGCGTCTTTTTGCGTCCCGCGGTGTAAGAAAGGTTGCCACTCCTGAAGTTGATCGGTTCCTCCAGAGCACAGGCGCGTGCGACGGCGTAAGCCCCGGCCAGGACCCTAGCTTCCGCAGCGAGACCACCGAAGACAGAGGCCATTTCTCTATTTTCGGGGAGAATGGCAAATGCAGGAGGTCCGGCCGGCAGATCGGATTTTTGATTGGCGGCAGCACCATGAAGAAGTACCTTTTCCACCGTTATCCCTTTGGCGATTTCCAGGGCCGCCAGGGTCCGGGATATCTCGACGCAGAGCTCCCCTTGGTGCAGTGTCCGAAAATAGCAGGGTTTGCCGTTTTTATAGACAGCCAGGGATTCGCCGTCGGTGAGGGCGGCCAGGCCACGGCTTTCTTCCTCGGGGAGGAGGGCGCGCCAATGGAACATGGATGTGGTTACGATTTCGGGCTCCACCCCTTTGTCGGTCATGACGGCTATCAGCTCCGCCAGGTCGTGCCGTTTACCCCAGATCGCCAGAATCTTGCCGTCTTCAAGTGGCAGAGCATCGAATACAAGTTCTTCGGTGGCAAAAGCGATCTCCCCTTTCAGTTCCAGGGGGAGAACCTCCCTTATTTTCTGCCGGTCGCTCAGGGGAAGTTCCATCTCGCGCAGAAACAAAAGGGAGGGGGGAAGGGCAAGGACAACTCTCACCCCCTCCCGGCCGGCGGCGGCAACCTCCTCCAGCATAGAGGCAAAGGGATGCTCCCGGTCAATGTTCTCGCGGGAGGCGCCGGCAAAGACGAGCGCACCGCGCTTCAACTGAAACCTGGCGAAAAGCGCGTCGCTTGCGGTCAATTGCACAATCAGGTAGTCCATCAGTATTCTCTCCAGTAAAGGATCGGCTGCGTGGCGCCGGGTTGAACCACCGCTTCGACGATCCGGACGGTCTCCTTAACCTGGGCTTGGGAGATAAGGCGGAAGATCGATCCCTTCTCGTTCTGCATGATCCTGGAGTTACTCGCCAGAGCCAGTGCCAGCGCACTCATGCCGGGAACATTATTCCCCAGGTCTATTGCGGTCTTCAGCGGGGTTATCATCCGTTTATCGATGATCGCCTGGGCAAGGTCATCGGTCATTGTCTCATCGAGTGATGCAAGGAGCTGCTTGGCTGCGGTGTTGACATTTATCGGCGCCACGGAGATACCAGTGCTGGAATAGACGGTGACAAACGGTCGGAGCAGTGCCAGGGTCTTGTTGTCGAACCCCTTGACGAGACGCAGTTCTTCGAAGGTGTCGAGACTTGCGCCCTTCGCCGCATAGGGGGGCATCAAGGTCTGATAATAGGGGGTTTTCGCCCCGGCTGTCCTCGCCACCTCGTTCGTGCCGATCCAGTCCGCCACTGCATCGAGGAGTTGCGGACTAAGTCCGAGTTTTATAAAGAGGCGGTTGGCAATGGGGCGATAGATATCATTATCCTTGCCATTGGGATAAACAATCGCATTGATGTTCAGCTTGCCGCTCTCTTCTTCGGCGGTCACCCTGATTGTCCCAATTTCATCATCGATTGACAAGAGCTTGACCAGGCGGTCCAAGTCAGCCAGTGAACTATACTCTTGCATGCTCAGGCCATATTGCAGGAGCTTGATTCCCCCCGTTATGCCGGAAGCGGCCAAAAGGCTGGCCTTTTGGCTGTCCGTGAAATTCTCGCGGGCTGAGGAGTCCACAAAGACCTCGTCCACGAATTCAGCGGTGAGCGCCACGAGCAGGGTGGTGATGAGCAAGGTTATGAGAAGGGCGAAGCCCCGCTCGTTTTTCAACTCCCCATCCGGGGGGTGGCGATGGTGGTGTAATCCACGGTCTTTTCCCCCTCCTTTAGACTGATGGTGATCTTCACGCTCTTGGGAAGATGCCCGTTATTCAACGCGGTGTCCCAGGTCCTGACCCAATTCGCGCCGTCATAGCATTCTACCAGAAAGCCTTCCAGCTCTTCCATCTGCGGATAGGGGAGGGGGGTTAGGGTAAAATAAATATCCTTCTCCTGTCGGGTCAGGAGGAGTTTATTTTCCTTTTCCGCACCCGTGTATATTAACTGAACCTGGTCCGACAACGTCTGCTGGTCGCTGCGGGGAGGGGCCAAGGCGGTAAAATCGAGTGTCGAGGCCGGCTTGCCGAAATAGTCGCGGTCTTCAACGACGAAATGAAGCATCTTGTTGTTCGTGTTGTAAAAGGCGGCGGAGAGCTCCCGCCGCAGCTGGTCAAGGGTAACGCTCAGTTCCCTGCGTTCGTCCATCTTTAATATCGCCATGTCGCGGCCCCGCATAAGGGAAAAATAGGTGCCGTACAGGACGCCACTTAAGATTACCAGCAGGGCCAGGGCCACGAGCAGCTCTAACAAGGTAAAACCGTTATCGGATACGATCTTTTTGAATCGGCCTCGAACCTCATCCTTCGGGCAGCCTTCGTAGTCTAATCCTGTTGGTACTATCCGCCATGGCAGTGTCAATCTGCCGGACTCCTTGTAACTCGGCCTCCGGCCACTCCCTCCGGATAGCCTGAAGCTGTCAACTTGAGCTAAGCGTACGTTTGCGATGGATTTGAGAGGTAGTCTCCGCATAATCCCTCGATTTCCTTGCCATGACGAAGATGTCCTCACTTCCGCATGCATTTCACTTCGCCAAGAACTGGACAAGATCGACCATTTTCCGTTCCGTATCCCAGGAGACCGTAAAGGTCAGCCGGTTAACACCCGGGAATTCCGTCGGTTTAATCACAGTCTTCCAGGCAATGTCAGGCCAGTCGGGTGCGAATGTCCCTTTTCCCCCATCGATTGCCATAAAGTTGGGATCGTCCAGCTTTGCCCGTGCGAGAATGACGGCAATGGTTTCTTCCCGGTCGCGGTTGACCACCCCCAGGTGGTAATTGAAGGAGCTTATTACCGTCAGGATCACCCCGGACATGATGGCTAGAGCGATCATTACCTCCAGCAGGGTAAATCCAGAACCTGCTGCAGATTTACTGCGGCGCCTGTCTGAGTTGTTGCCGGTTGCTTTAAAGAGTGAAGGGCCGTTAGCCCCAAGTCCAGGATGCTCCTTGTTTCCTCCTTGCATTACGGCTTCCTCATAAGGTCTGCATAGCAGGCAATTCAAGGCGTGATCTCCTGATAGCCTTCCTGGACTTTGACCTTTCCCCCGTAGGGAAAGGCGGTCAGCGTAAAATGGCCCCCCTTTGCCCCTTGCAGATGGATAGCGATGAATTCCCCGAGCCCGGCAACACCGAAATCCACATTTATGATCCCTTCGCCGGTTTTCCCCAACCTGGGGGTTTCAATGTCCTCGATACTCACACCATCGGCAAGGAACTTTCTGGAAAAAAATGGATCATCCGGCGCTGTTTCCTCACCGTTAACAATTTTTTTTACGACAAGCAGGTTGTCGGTCAGGTCGATTTTCATCCGGTATGGGCTCTTGGTTGTGACCGACTGGTCCCCCAGGTATCTGATGACGGTCGAAAGTCGCCGCGCCGAATTGCGCAGATTGGCGCTGTCGGTTGACGGCAGGAGAGGCAGGACAATGATCGCAACCATGGAGAGGATGACGATGATCACCACCATCTCGATGAGGGTAAAACCAGGTGATTCAAATTCGGAATTCGAAATTAAAAGCCCTCTCTCTTCTCTCTTCTCTCCGCACTCCGCACTTGTCGGTCCTTGTTCCACGAACCTCTTGCTATTGTATGTCCCAGGAGCAGATATCCGCATTATTCCCTTCGCCCCCCCTGACGCCGTCCGCACCGTAGGAGCATAGGTCGTAATCGCCGTGCTCACCCGGCGATAAGTAGACATAGTCGTTCCCCCAGGGGTCCTTGGGGACTTTTTTGCTCTCCAGATATCCCTCTGCCCGATAGTTTTTCGGGATATTCCCCACGCTCGGCTTTTCCACGAGCGCCTGCAGACCCTGATCAGTGGTAGGGTAGACGCCGTTGTCCAGCTTGTAGAACTTCAGAGCCGATTCAAGATTCCTGATCTGCACCTTGGCATCGGCGATCTTGGCCTTGTCCGATTGTCCCATTATTCTTGGCCCGACCAGCGCTGCCAAGAGGGCCAGGATAACCACAACCACCATTATCTCGATGAGGGTGAAGCCGCGATTGTTGCTTAACGTATGATTCATGAAAAGATCTCCTCTACTCAAGGTTCAAGACTAATAGATATCGGGTAAAAAACGTTGAGCCTGGAACCTTGAACGTTATTTTATCAACTGGTTCAACTGGAATATAGGGAGCAGCACCGCCAAAACCACGAAACCGACCGCCACCCCCATACCCAGCACTAGCAAAGGTTCCAGAAGGGCCATCAACCGGGATATCGACGCTTCGAACTCCCGTTGAAATGCGTCCCCCGCCTTGGTCAGCATTTTTTCAAGTTCCCCGCTCCTCTCCCCCACGGCGATCATATGGACCAGAAGCGGCGGGAACAGGGAGCTTTTACCCAAGGAAGCGGAAAGACTTTTTCCTTCGATCAACTCTTCCTTGACTATGGCCAGAAAGGCTCGGTATTCCCGGTTGATCACCGTCGCGCTGGTGATATCCATGGCCCTGATGACCGGTACACCGCTCACCAGGAGAAGCCCCAGCACCTTGGCAAAGCGGGAGAGGATCAGTCGCTGCCAGAGGGTCCCGACCAGGGGAATCCTGAGCAGCAGACGGTCCTGGCGGTGCCGGAACTCGTCACGCTGCGCCAGCCGCCGGTAGGTGTAAACGGCCGCTACGCCCAGGAGGATAAGCGCCCACCATCCATTCCGCACCAGGTGGCTGATCTTGATCAGGACAACGGTGATCAGTGGCAGGGCGGCCTTGCTCTCCTCGAATATGGTAACGATCTTCGGCACGACGAAGCCGAGCAGAAACATCATGACGCCGGTTCCGACCACTACCATCAGTATGGGATAGGCAAGGGAGGTAACGACTTTGCTCCGGATCGCGTCCTGGTCTTCCTGGAATTCTGCAAGGCGCTCCAAGACAATTTCGAGCGCGCCGCTCGCCTCGCCTGCCGCCACCATGCTCACGTAGCTTTCGCTGAAAACCCGCGGTTCCGCGGACATCGCCTTGGCCAGGCCCGACCCTTCCGCCAGCCGCTCCCGCACCCGGCCAAGGACTCTCTTAAGCTCGCCCGGCCTTTCCTGCGCACAGAGGGTGGCAACCGCTTCGTAAACCGGTACAGCCGAGCCAAGCAGGGTCGCGAGCCGTCTGGTCATAAGCGCTAGCTCCGGCAGTGAAATCCGCTGGCGTAAGGATGCAAGCCACCCTCCGGTGACAGCCTCATCCGCCGGAACAACAGTGCGGGGAAAGAGCCCCTCCTTTTTCAGGCTCTCCGTGGCGTCGCGGAGGCTCGCAGCATCGATAACTCCGTCGACCTCACCTCCGTTGCCCCGGTATGCGCTATAGCGAAAGCTAGGCATACTCTTCCTGCGTGACCCGCAGCACCTCCTCAATGGTGGTGATGCCGGCCGCCGCTTTGGCCAGTCCGTCTTCGCGGAGGGTCCGCATTCCCCGGGAAACCGCATACTCCTTGATGATTCCGGCAGGGACCTGGCGGGTGATCATGGAGCATAACTCACTGTCGATCAGCAAAAGCTCGTAGATACCAGTCCTCCCCACGCTCCCCAGGTTAAAACACTTGTCGCACCCCCTCCCCCGGTAGAGGAGCTCCGGCATGGTGATGCCGGCATATTCACGCTCCGGTTGGTACGTTTCCCGGCAGTGGGGACAGATGACCCTGACGAGCCGCTGGGCCAGGACCGCGGAGAGTGTCGAAGCGACCATGAACGGCTCAACCCCCATGTCGGTTAAGCGGGATACCGCGGTGGCCGCGTCGTTAGTATGTAGGGTGGAAAGGACCAGGTGGCCGGTCAGGGACGCCTGCATGGCGATCTCCGCGGTTTCGCTGTCCCTGATCTCGCCAACCATGATGATGTCCGGGTCCTGGCGAAGCACCGAGCGGAGCCCGTTTGCAAAGGTGAGATCGATCTTCGGGTTGACCTGGATCTGGCCTACCCCCTTGAGCTGGTACTCTATCGGGTCTTCAATGGTGATGATGTTCTTTTCCGGTGAGTTGATCCGGGAGAGGGCGGCATAGAGGGTGGTGGTCTTGCCGCTGCCCGTCGGCCCGGTAACCAGGATGATGCCGCTGGTCCGGGCGAGGAGGCGCTCCATGATCAGCACGTCGGCAGGGGCGAAGCCTATATCTGCGAGCGAGATTACCCCTCGCTGTTTGTCGAGGAGGCGGAGCACCACCCTCTCGCCGAAAAAAGTGGGAATGATGGAGACGCGGATGTCCACATCCCGGCCGGCGACAATAACACGGAGCCTCCCGTCCTGAGGGAGCCTCTTCTCGGCTATGTTCAGTCTGGCCATGATCTTCACCCGGGAAATAAGGGCCTCCTGTACGACCTTGGGTGGCGCGAGCATCTTGTAGAGGATCCCGTCGATCCTGAAGCGCACCTCAAGTTCCCGTTCGAACGGCTCGATATGGATGTCGCTGGCCCTTTCTTTGACCGCCTGAAAAATGATGGAGTTCAAAAGCCTGATCACCGGCGCTTCATCGGTCAGCTCCAGGAGGTCTTGCGGCACGGAGAATTCCGTGGCGATGGTGGAGAGGTCTTCCCCTTCCAGTTCTTCCACAACCTCCTGGGCCGAACCCGACAGCCGAGCGTAGAAGCGGTTGATAGCTTCCAGAACGGTCTTGGGGGGAACCACTATGCAATCCACTGGCACTCCGTAAATCCCCTGCAGCTCATCGATTGCCAAAAGATCGGCCGGATTGCCTACCGCTACCAGGAGCCGGCCGTTCTCCTCCTTAAGCGGCAGGAGCAGATTGTTACGGACGAACGCGAGCGGGAGGCGGGTTAAGAGGGAGGTATCCACCTGGCTTTCCTCGATTTCCGACTGAAACGGGAAGCCGAGCCGATCAGAGATTTTTTCCAGATCCAAGGTCTCCGTCATGGTTTGAGCTGCATCTCCCCTTCGAGACTAAACGGCTGGTCCATCTTTATCGTATCCTTAAATTTCTGTTTCTGTGCGCCGGTCACATCCGCCAGTTCCTCGGCACCCCGTATGATGCGGGGGGTGAGGACGATCAACAGGTCGGTCTTGGTCCTTTCTTTGCTAGTGCTCTTGAATAGCCAGCCGAGGCCAGGGATGTCTCCCAGAAACGGGACCTTGTTCTCGGTCACGGTGTCCTGGTCCTGGATCAGGCCGCCAATTACCACTGTATCCTTGTCCTTCACGACGACCGAGGTATCGGCCGTTCGCTTGGTCAAGACGAGGTCGGTGGCCTGTCCCTTGTTCGGCGTCACTGATGATATCTCCTGGCTGATGTCGAGCTTCACATACTCCCCTTCACTGATCTGGGGGGTGATCTTTAGGATGATACCGGTGTCCTTCCGTTCCACCGACTGCTGGGCGATCCCCCCCGTGACCACGCTCGATGAAGTGATTAGCGGCACGTTCTGGCCGACAAATATCTTTGCCTCCTTGTTGTCCGAGGTGAGGATGGTTGGAGTGGAGAGGACATTGACGGCACTGTTGCTTTGCAGGGCCTGGAGGATCACCGCAAAGTTCGCCGCTGTTGCGGAGGTCGGAATGGTAACGAAGTTGCTAAGCCCGCTCGTCGCCAGGGTAGTGAGTATTGATGTAATGGCCCCCTGCGGGTCGTATTGACCGATTACGCTTGCTTGGCCATTCGAGGCGGCGCCGAGCACCCCCCACTGCAGCCCCAGGTCCCTCAGCTTGTCCAGCGATATCTCGGCGAGCAGAACCTGGACGAAAACCTGGCGGCGGCGCCTGTCGAGCTTCTGGATCACCTGGAGGAGGTTCTGATAGTCGGTGGGAGAAGCCATGATCACCAAGGAGTTGGTCGCCTTGTCGGGGGTGATGGTGATTTTACCCCCCTCGAAGGGTGACTGCTGCGGTGCGGCGCCGGCTGGTTGAGAGGCTGTTCCGGCCGCTCCCGGAGCGGCAGCCCCTTTTACGACCCCGTCCAGCACTTTGGCTACTTCCGTTGCGTCGGCATTTTCCAGATAAAAGACGTTGACTTTGCTGCTGGTGGAGGGAGGTACGACGTCGATCATGGCGACCAGTTTTTTTACGTTTTCCTTATCCTGGTCGCTGCCGAAGACGACAAGGGCGTTCAACCTGGTATCAGGGATGACGATCTCGCTCCCTGCCGCCTGCCCCGCGGGTTTTACGCTTTTGTCCCTGCTCTTGAGCCATTCCTGCACGACTTTGGCTGCATTTTCCGCGGAGGCGTTTTTCAGAAAGACCAGCTCGGCTTTTTCCCGCTGCTGATCAATGTCGATCAGCTCTATTATGTCGAGGATTTTTTGGATGTTGAGGGCCGAATCGACCACCAGCACCATATTGGAAGGGCCGAATGAGGAAATGTAGCCGTCTTTGGAAACGACCGGCTGCAGGAAAGTCACCGCTTCCGTTGCCGCGATGTGATCAAGGCTTATGACCCGCGCCACATAAGCCTCGTTAACCGGCCCCCGTTCCTGATCTACGAAGATCTTAAGGCCCGATTGCTTGGCCACGGCAGTCGGGATGATCTTATAGACCCTTCCTGCCTGGACAACGGTAAACCCTTTCAGTTCCAGGACCGACGTGAATACATTGAATGCATCGTCGTTACTGAGCTTGGCCGGGGAAAAAACCGATATTTTCCCCTTTACCCGGTCATCCATGATGAAATTCCTACCGGTCAGGTCACTGATGAACTTGACCATGGTGGAGATGTCCACGTCGCTGAAGTTCAGCACCACTCCTTTTGCCGCGGCCTGCAAGGGGGTCTGCATGGCACAGAACATCAGCAAGGCTATTCCTGCCAATATTGTCTTTGGCTTATTCAATGATGTCCTCCGGGTTCTTGGAGGGAAGGCCTGTCTGCCTGCCCTGCTTTTGGGCGGCCAAGTGGGCTGCCCCTACAAATTTATCTTTTGTGCCGTAAAACCTCTTCTCTTCAGTCAGAAGAGGGATATAAGGCACGGGTTTGATTTTGGACTGGTTGAATTTATAAATTTGACTTTTACAAAACATAACAATAATTGTTAACAGGAAACAAAACCTATCCATAAAACCAACCGGATCAATCCTGACTGGAAACAGCGGGAGCTGTTCTCTAAGCATTTCGGATGTGCCAGGTTTGTGTCCAGCCATTTCCTACGGGGGCGTGTTGATCACTACGCCACTACCGGAAAGGGACTGTCGCACCACGATACTGCAACAGAGCCTGGGAAACCTGGATATTGCCCTACAACAACTTACTTTAATAAAAGAACAGGCTTTCCTACCTTCAAGAAAAAGCATGGGCACCAGTCTTTTCAGGTGCCACAGCACTTTCCCCTGGATGGCAACATATTTTCCATCCCGAAGATGGCTCCGATCCGAATTACGGCTCATCGCCGTTCCTAAAATATAGACTAAATATCCCTTACCAAGGGATATCGCCCATAGCGCCGGCCGAACAGTTCTGCCGTCGACTCGCGTCACTGGGTCTCACCGTGAACCTCGGGACTCTGCCCTGAGAAGGATAACGCTTCCCAAGCTCCCCTTTCGGGGGCCGGAGGTGTGCTGCAAGCACCACTGCCTGGTATTTTCTGACGTCCGTCCAGAACGACCACACATGCTTCCCGCGATTCCTTGCAGGTAGAGGGAAGGTGACATGGTCGCC
>Ga0326727_10017772_pt1 | contig 14665 bp, 13 predicted proteins | sample MB2enrmetagenome_FD_207643 | JGI IMG/M metagenome (GOLD analysis project Ga0326727, IMG submission 207643) | Lab enriched peat soil microbial communities from McLean, Ithaca, NY, United States - MB29MY | ecosystem: Environmental > Terrestrial > Soil > Wetlands > Peat | place: USA: New York... | reverse complement strand
GCATTCTCCACGGTTGCCACGCCGAATAGGATCGGAGCCTTGGCCAAAGTGATTTCCGCCATGGCGGGAATATATTCCGCGGCCACCCCAAAACCATAGACATGGCAGGCTTCCGCTCCCTTTTGTTTGCCCAGACCGATGGTGATCATTTTGACTACGCCACTCTCATTGGGGCCGCGGAAAGCGGTATGGGGTTTCACCCGGTTGATCACCACAATGCCGTCCGCCTCATAGGCATGCTTGTCCATGTAAACGGGCAAACCCACGGGCAACCGGCCGATCTCCACCACTTCCATCGACGAGAGAATCTCGCAGCCGGCCGTCGCCTCGGTTACGCCCAGGTTGGCCAAGACCTCTTTCTGGCCCGCCGCGGTAGCACCGCCGTGACTGCCCATCCCCGGAACGATGAACGGCTTACCCCCTCGCCGCCGGATCTCTTCCGCCATGACTCGTGCCAGGGTAGGAATTTCCGCTACGCCCCGGCTGCCCACGGCAATGGCGATCCGCATGCCGGCCTTGATGCTGCCCGCAATCGCCGGTTTCGCTATTTCCGCCCGTAGCGTGCCCGCTACATCCTTGATTTCCGAAGCCGGAAAAGTTTGGCGGACCTTCGCCATGCGCGGCAGTGGAGTTCCTTTGAGTAAGTCCCGGATGATGTCCATAACCCGTTTCCTTATCTGACTGGTTTCGCTTCGGCAAGATCCCGGCCGGCCACGACCACGTAGGTCGGACGGCCTCGCCGCGCCCAATCCACCAGGTTCTGCGCCGCCTTCCGCCGCATCTCCGGCTGCGACTCCGCCGAATAGTAAGCCGCATGCGGCGTGAGCAGCACGCGAGGATGGGCCAGCAACGGAGAATTCGCCGGCGGCGGTTCCACCGGCAGCACATCCAGGGCGGCGCCATCGAGTTGGCCGGCGTTCAGGGCGGCCAGCAAATCGTCGACGTTGACGACCGCCCCACGCGAAGTATTCACCAGCACACTCGTCGGCTTCATCATCGCCAACAGCTTGGCATTCACGATGCCGCGGGTTTCCTCCGTAAGGGGAACGTGCACCGAGATGGCGTCGCTCTCCCGGAATAGCTGTTCGAGCGATACCCGCTCTACATAGGCCGGGAAGTCGCCATCAATGATGTAGGAATCGTGTCCAATCACCCGCTTGAAGCAGTTGCGGCCAAGATGGGCCATTCGTCGGCCGATCCGCCCCAGTCCAAAGATGCCAAGCGTCTTATTGCTTAGGCGCAGAACGTCTCCCGCCGACAGGTAATGCCATGTCCCCTGCCGGATGTCGCGGTCGTACCACACGACGTGACGCAGCAGGGCCAGGGTCAGAGCCAGGGCGTGCGTGGCCACCTCGCCCACCCCATAGTCCGGCGAGTTGGCAATCCACACGCCGTGGCGTTGGGCGGCGGCGGTGTCAATGGTGTCGACTCCAGCCCCATAGCGGCTGGCAATCCGGATCTCCGGGCGCGCGGCGAAAACTTTCTCGCCTACCGGAGCATACTGCACCAGGAGCCCGAAGCAGCCCGCGGAGGCGGCGATCACCTCTTCCTCCGTCCGGCATTGCGCGGTCACACACTCGATGCCCGCTTCCCGGTAGAGTTCCTGCTCAAGTTGCAAATCAGGGTAATCGTAGTCGGTGATCAGTACCTTCATTTATCCGTTCCCCGTTTCCCCTTCCCCGTTTCCCGAACTTACAAGAGTTAGCACGCTAACGGAAGACGTCAACGGCATTCTCTGTTTTCCCAGCAGGGTCGAGCCTTAGACGCATTTGGTAAACAAGCGTTCGAATGTATCTGGTGATAAGAACACGCTGGCATTTGCTCTGCCGATCACCCGATCACCCGATCGCCGGATCGCCCGATTGTCTACTTAACCGATTCTCTTTTCTCCCAACCTCGCCGGAACAGGGGCAGCCAATTCCCCACATTATAGGGATGCTTCCGGATTTCTTCCAAGTTTAGATCGGTGCCCAAGCCCGGACATTCCGGCGGCTGGATAAATCCGTTTTCCACTTTCATGGGATTGGTCAGAAGCTTCTCTTCCCAAGGATCGTTGAACTCGTCGAAAATTTCGTGAATGAAAAAATTGGGTGTGGCCATATTCAGATGGGCGCAGGCAATCGAACAAATCGGCCCCTGGGCGCTGTGCGGAGCGGTTACCCCATTGGCGGCGTGTACCATGCCACAAATCTGCTTGGCCGCCGAAAGACCAAGATATTGCGGTTCGAGCTGAATGATGTGAACCGCGTCATGGCTCAACAGTTCCAGGAATTGCTCCCGGCAGTAATAGTCTTCCCCGCAGGCCACGGGCACAGGACTCCGTTTGGCGACTTCTACCATCGAAGATATTCGTTGCGGAGGCACCGGGGCCTCAAACCAGGCCGGCCGATAGGGAGCCATCGCTTCGGCAAACCGCAGCGCCGTGTGAACGCTAAAACGGTTATGCCCTTCGATCAGGATATCCACCGTGGGGCCGACCGCGTCCCGCACCGCCTTGATAATCTCAATGGCCAGATCGAAATCCGCCAGCTCGACGGTTCGCCAGGCATTGCCAAAGGGATCGAATTTCAGCGCCGTATAACCCCTTGCTTTCACCTGCTTGGCTTTTTCGTGATAGCTTTCCGGCGTGCGCGGCCCCCGGTACCAGCCATTGGCGTACGCCCTCAGCTTGTCATGGTTGCGTCCGCCGATCAGTTTGTACAGCGGCTTGCCGCACACCTTGCCCATAATGTCCCAGCACGCCGTCTCGATGGCGGCCAAGGCCGCGCCCTGAATCTGCCCGCCATCGGAATACACGTCCCGGAACAGCTTCAGGGCTACCGTTTCCGTATCGAACGGGTCGTGCCCGATCACCAAATGGCTAAGCTCGTGAATGGCCGCCTCCACCGTCTTGGCAAATCCATTCAAGGTCCCTTCCCCGACGCCATAAACCCCTTCATCAGTATTGACCTTGACGAACAGCCAGTTTTTCCAGGGATTGCCGGCGATAAAGGTCTCAAGACTCTTGATTTTCATCCTGCCCCCTACCGAAAACCGCTCACCAGCCCATTTTCAACCAAATTCATTCGTTTTGCGGGAAAAACCACAGAAAAGTCCTTTCACCGCAGAGGACGCAGAGGTACGCAGAGGAATTTTGAATTTTCACTTTTGAATATTGATTCAAACCCCTGAGGCCGATGGTGATGCTAATTTCCAGTCAAAATTCGAAATTCGCGAATCAAAATTCTTCCTCCGCGTCCTTTGCGTCCTCTGCGGTAAAAAGGGCTTTTCTGAGAATTATCCGGCAATTCTCGGTTAAACTAGGCCAGAACGTTTGGGGTGCAGGAGGCGATTCTATGTGTGTAATCACCATTTCCCGGGGAGCCTACAGCGGTGGTGAACTGATGGCGGAATGCCTGGCCTGGAAACTGGGCTACCGCTGTGTCGACCGGGACGTCATTGTCGAACGGGCGGCCGCACATGGGGTTTCACAGGATGTCTTACGGGATGCTCTCCAGAAACCGCCGGGTTTCCTGGAGCGGTTCGGCCACAAGCGCTACATTTATCTCGCCCTCATCCAGGCCGCGCTCACGGAGGAAGTCCGTACCGGCGACGCCATATACCACGGCAATGCCGGCCACCTGCTGCTACGGGAAGGCCCGCAGATACTGCGCACCCGCATCATCGCTCCCCTGGAGTTTCGCATCCGCATGGTGCAGGACCGGTTGCGGTATGGCCGCGACGAGGCCATCTCTTTCTTACAAAAGGCGGATGAGGATCGCCAGAAGTGGACCCATTTCCTTTATGGGGTGAATTGGGGAGATCCGGCCCTCTACGACGTGGTCATCAATCTCGAACATATGGGGATCGAAGAAGCCTGCCACGTGATTTCCAGCTTGGCCAAGGAGAAATGCTTCGAGTTCACCGCGGAAAGCCGGGCGCGCATGGACGACTTGGTAGTGGCCAGCCGGGTTAAAGCCGATCTGGCCGTTAACCCCGCCACTTCCGATCTGGAAGTGGAGGTCACGGCACGCCGCGGGCAGGTTTCCATCACGGGCAAGATCCCGCGTTTATCGGAAATCCAGGAGATCGAGCGCGTCGCCCGCTCCGTGCCGGGCGTGGCCGGAGTGCAACTGGATGAGTTGATGACCGCCACCCGCGATTAACTAAATACAACGTTTCCCGTTTCCGGTTTCCAGTTTCCAGCCAGGAAGATACTCGCTTCTAGCGCAGCCCGCTGGAAACGGGAAACGCTGTATCCCCCCAGCCTCCCCTACAATATTTCCGCCGCTCATCCGTCTACAGGAATGGATGAAGCAGACGTTGGACACGGGGTTCATGACCGAGCAAGACCAACAGATCTCCGCGGCGGTTCTGCGGGAACAGGGCCGGCTGCGGAACTTCATCCGTAAACGTGTGGCCGACGAGGCCGACGCCGAAGATATTCTCCAGGATGTCTTCTACGAATTGGTACAGGCATACCGGCTCATGAAACCGGTACAGCAGCTTAGTGCCTGGATGTTCCAGGTGGCGCGTAACCGGATTATCGACCGCTTTCGCCGGAAAAAACCCGCGGCTCTGGCGAACGGCCCCGCCAGACTTGCGGAGGAAGGACGGGAATTTCTGTTGGAAGATCTGCTCCCATCGCCGCAGGCCGGACCGGAAGCACTCTACGCCCGATCGGTGTTGCTGGAGGAACTCGACGCAGCTTTGGACGAGCTGTCGGAAGAACAGCGGGAAGTGTTCCTGGCACACGAGGTTGAAGGGTACAGCTTCAAGGAAATATCCGCTGCCACCGGTCTGAGCGTGAATACCTTGCTCGCGCGCAAGCACTACGCCGTGGTCCGTTTACGCCGGCGGTTGCAGAACATCTATGACGAGTTTGGCCAGGAATGAGGGAAAGAATGAAGACCCAAATGATAAGAAGAGTTCTGAGGTTCGTGTTGTGGGTGACCATAGCCGTGGTGGTTTTCGGTTTTGCGGTCATGATCCTGTGGAATTGGCTGATGCCCGCCCTGTTTGGCTGGAAAACGCTGGGTTTCTGGCAGGCCGTAGGCCTGGTAGTTTTGAGCAGAATTCTGTTCGGCGGGTTCCGGGGCCACATGCACGGAAGCATGGGTTGGCGGCGCCGCATGCAGGAGCGTTGGGAACAGATGACGCCCGAGGAGCGCGAGAAATTCCGCGCCGGCCTCCGGCACCGCTGCGGCCACTTCGACGCGCCCCCGAAACCAACCAGCTAACCACAATTTAGGATTGAGGAATTCGGATTTGGGATTTTAAGACCGTAGGCAAACTGGTGCGCAAAGCGGTTGATAGCAACGTACGAAAATCCCCAAATCCGAAATCCAGAATCCCAAATATTCTTGCTGGCTGGAGGTTCTCTCATGAGTCAACGGGTATGTCCCCGGTGGCTGGGATACTTCCTCGCCAGCCCTCTCCGGCGCCTCTCAACCAATCCGGTCCGGATCGTGCTCCCTTTTGTACACGAAGGCATGACGGTACTTGAGCCCGGACCGGGCATGGGGTTTTTCACCACCGAACTGGCACGGCTCGTAGGCCCATCCGGCCGGGTCGTTGCGGTGGATATACAAACCAAAATGCTGTCAGGACTGAAGCGCCGGCTGGCCAAGCGTGGACTCCTGGAGCGCGTGGACGTGCGCTTAACCGCGCCTGATTCCATGGGTCTCGACGGCCTGGACGGCAAGTTTGATTTCGCGCTGGTCTTTGCGGTCGTGCATGAATTGCCTTCTGGGGTGTCCTTCTTCGCCGAAGCTGCCAAGGCGTTAAAACCGGGCGCGCTCCTCTTGCTGGCTGAACCGCGTGGGCATGTCAACGAGGCACAGTTCGAGGCCGAACTGCAAGCGGCAGCCCAGGCGCAACCGGAACTCGTGGATCGTCCGGCCGTTCCGCGCAGCCGCGGTGCCCTGTTGAAGAAGCGCCTGGCTCCGGAATAAAAGATAAAACCTACCACAGAAACACAGAGGCACAGAGATGGAGCAGTCGGGCGATCCGGTGATCGGGTGATCGGGTGATCCGGTAACGGGTGCTCCAACGATCGGAGGAGCGGGCGTTGGTGCTGCCGATCACCGGCACATTTTCCCGTTGTCGGTGTGGTGAAGGCGTTTCTTCTAATTTTGCGTACAATAGGATCGCTTAGCCAGCAGCACTCAAGAGAATTCTGGTTTGGGCTGATTGCTGAGTGCTGACTGCTGAGTGCTCTTGAAAAGGTGAACTGTCATGAAGGGACTAGTTAAGTACGCGAAAGGGCCAGGCAACATGGAAATCCGGGAGATGCCGGAACCCCTCCCTGGTCCGGGACAGATCAAAATCGAGGTGCATGCGGCCGGTATTTGTGGTTCCGACCTGCACATTTTCCGGGATGATATCGATGGTATTCCCATCAATCCCCCGGTTATTACCGGCCACGAATTCGCGGGCGTGGTTACGGCGGCGGGCGAAAATGTCAGCCAATGGAAGGTGGGCGACCGCGTCACTTCCGAAACTGCCGTCAGTTTCTGCGGCGACTGTCTGCACTGCCGGACTGGCTTCTACAATCTTTGTTCCAATCGCAGGACCCTGGGGTACTGGTACAACGGGGTCTTCGCACGCTATACCGTGGTGCCGCAAGAGAGAGTGCATCGTCTGCCGGAGAATATCGACTTTCTGGCGGGGGCGCTCTGTGAACCTCTGGCGTGCGTCACCCATGCCGTAATGGAACTTACGCGTATTGAAGCCGCGGACGTGGTTTTAGTCACGGGACCGGGATCCATCGGTCTGCTGGCGCTGCAAGTGGCCAAAGCCCAAGGCGCGACCGTGGTGGTGGCGGGAACCAACATCGATCAGGAACGACTGGCAATGGCCAAAAAGCTGGGGGCCGATCGGGTCGTGGACGTGACCCAGGAAGAAATTTTCGCCGTCATCAGCGGGCTCACCGGCGGCCGGGGCGTCGACGTTCTGCTGGAGTGTTCCGGAGCGCCCAAAGCCGTTGACTCCGGCTTGCTTCTGACCCGCCGGGCCGGCCGCTACACCCAGATCGGCCTGTTCGGCAAACCGCTGCAAGTCGATTTTGAGAAAATCTGCTTTCGCGAACTTAAAGTCACCGGTTCTTTGGGTTCGACCTGGACTTCCTGGGAGAAAGCCCTGCAGTTGCTGAGCACAGGCCGAGTCAACGCCAACATCCTGGTTTCCGATGTCCTGCCGATTACCGAATGGGAAGCCGCCTTCGACAAGTTCGAAAAAAAGAAGGGCCTCAAACTGGTGCTGACACCCATCTAACCGCGATTTGGGATTTAGGATTTCGGATTTGGGAATTCGGCGAACACCTACCACAGAGACACAGAGAATCTTTTAGGGAAATGTGGATTTGGGATGGGGGGTGTTCTCCCTCTGTGTCTCTGTGTCTCTGCCCTGAAAATGTAGCGCTGGCCTCCAGGCCGGTTGTGGCGGGGCCTCTGGCCCGCGCACGAGCATGCTGCCGGCGTGGACGCCGCCAGCACAGCCGGTCTGGAGACCAGCGCTACTAACCCATTTTTCATGTTTTCTGGGTGGGATCATCCCATGTGCGACTGTGGTGGGTGTTGCTTCCCAATTCCGCAATCCCAAATTCCCTCGCTGCCAGCTTCTCCGCCTCCTCGATCATCGCCTCGAAGCTTACCCGGATGCCTTCGGCCCAGAAAGTTTCTTCCTTGGGATTGAGGCCGAACGGCTGTAGCAGCTCGACTACATCTTTCGTCGCGCCGGAACGCAGCAGATCGAGGTAGAGCGGCTCGAACCGGCTGCCAAGCCGTGCCTGTTGGGCATACAAACTCTGCGTCAGAAGTTCGCCGAACGCGTAGCCGTAAACATAAAACGGCCGATGAAAATGCGAAACATACGACCAGAGACGGCTGGCATTTTCGTAGGTAAAAACTTCGCCCTCTTCGCCATACAGCTCTTTTGCCGTCGCCAGCCACAACCCATTAAGCTCTTCCACAGAAAGTTTCTTTGGCTCTTTCCACTCGCTATAGGCCTCGTCCATGCCGTGCACGCGGCGTTCGAAATTGGAAAACCCGATCTGCCGCACCACGGTATTTAGCATCCCTTCAATTTTCTGCGTGCTCAGCGCCAGGAGCGCCGTACGGTCACTCTCTTTCGCCAGACGCTCTTTCAAAAAATTGAAGGTCGTCATTTCGCCAAAAACCGACGCCGTTTCACAATACGCGGTCGGCGGATGGAACATGAGCGGCCCTTGCGCTTCGCCGGCCAGAATGCCATGGACACCATGGCCAAGCTCATGCGCTAGCGTCATCACGTTGTGATTGGAACCGAGGTAATTCAAAAACGTAAACGATTGCGGCCGGTTTCCGGGAAGCACGAAAGAACAATTGAAAGCTCCGCCGCGTTTTCCCTTGGTAGCGGGCGCATCGATGCGCTTCGCCGAAATAAAATCGCGGATGATGCCCGCCAGCGTAGGGCTGAAACTTTTGTAGGCCGCCAGCACCGTGGCCATCGCCTGGTCAAAGGGCACGATGGTCGTATCGGCGAACGGCAATGGCGCATTGCGATCGCTCCACTTGAGCGTTTTCATGCCGAGCAGTCCGGCCTTGAGGCGATAGTAGCGGCGGGCCAGCGGCCCGGCGACGTTCTTCACCGCGCCGTGCAGCGCGTCGACCACGGCATCGGGAATGCGATTCTCTTTGTTCCTCGCCTCCATGGGATGGCGGTAGTTGCGTTCCTTGCCCTCCACGGCTCCTCGCCCCACCACCACATAAAGGGTTTGCGCCGAATATTTGGCGAAGTATCCCCCCAGACCGTCGTTGATCGACTTCTGCACCTCAGCGCGCTCGGCCGCATCTTTCGACGTCGTGAGCAGTTCGAGCATCTCCGTCAGGTTCTTCTCCTCGCCCTTATGCTCGAAGCGCAGATCCGCCTCGCATTCGTCAAAAAACTCATGCCATGAACTCGGACCGAATGGGGCCCGCTTGGTGAGCGCAGATTCTACCGCTTCGCTTAAAAGGTGCGGCTTGAAAATCCGCTGGTGCTCAATCCACGGCCGATGCTTCCGTACCCGTTCATCGCCCGCATACAACCGCGCCAGCGCCGTATCATCCAGAGCCACCAGTTCCAGGTCGAAGAACGTCAGATATTCGCCTTGAATCTGGCTCAAGATCCTTTGCGCTTCCGCCACCTTGGCCTTTACCACCTCATTCGTCACATCCAGGCTTTGCTGGAGAAAAAGATAGACCATGATCTTTTCCCCGAGCATCTCCAGTTCCGCGTAGTCGCAAATCGCCCGGCCAAGCGTATCGGCTAGCTTGCCCTTGTAGTTCGCCCTGAACTCCTCCGCCAGCTTGGCGAACTGCGCAATATCCTGATCGATCTGCGGATCATCCACCGCGGAGTACAGGCAGGTTAAATCCCAACGAACCCTATCATCAGCAGTAGTAGAGTCAGGCATAGTCTCTATCAAGGCTCGACTTTCAGGATGGGAGTGGCAAACAACCCCACTTCATAAATTGTAGCAAGCGCAGGAGACATGGAAAAATCTGGGATTTCGGATTTGAGATTTCGGAATTCGATGCTATATATCCGTTTGGGTTCGGCTGAATGCTGATTGCTGAATGCTGAGTGCTCAGCCCTAAGGAGGCGCGCAGCGATGATTCGCCGTGAATTCTTCAAGAAGTCGTCTCTGGTGGCCGGGGCGGTATGGCCGGCACAATCCTTGCTCGGTTTAAAGGCTTCCGCGGCTGCTACCCCGCCTCCGTGTGAGCCGGCGGAATTTCCCAAGTCCCCCGGGCTGACCGAGTATGTGGCTAAGTTCATCGTGCAAACAAAGTATGAGGATATTCCCGCCAACGTAATCGAACTCGGTAAGAAAACCATTCTCGACGGATTCGGGCTGGCACTCGCCGGATCGGTCTCCGCCAGCGGGCCGGTTGTTCGGCAATACCTAGCGACCTTGGGGCTGACGCGGGGTAAAGCGAGCATTATCGGGACCAGGATGAAAGTGCCCACGCGTTTTGCCGCTCTGGCCAACGGCATTGCCATTCACGCGGATGATTACGACGATACCGGTTCCGCATTGCACGTGAACGCGCCAGTGTTGCCAGCGGCATTCGCGTTGTGTGAGTTAAACCGGGTCTCGGGCAAGGATTTTATGCTGGCCTATCAGGTCGGCGTCGAGGTGGAAAACAAAGTTGGCGACGCCATGTCGCGGCGCCACGATGAAGGCGGCTTTCACACCACCGGTACGTGCGGTGTCTTCGGCAGTGCGGCAGCCTGTGCCAAGCTGCAAGGACTGAATCTGGCGCTGACGGCCCGGGCCCTCGGCCTGGCCGCCTCCCAAGCGAGCGGCGTGCGCGACAACTTCGGCACCATGACCAAACCGTTTCACGCCGGCCATGCCGCCGAGGCCGGTGTCCTCTCCGTCGATCTGATCGGGCTGGGTTGGACCGCCTCCGAAGACATTCTGGAAGCTCCCCTTGGCTTCTACCAGGCGGAAGGCGGCTCCTACGATCCACGACTGATCGCCGGAAAACTGGGAAATCCCTGGATGTTTGCTTCGCCCGGCGACTTGATCAAGCGCTTCCCTTGCGGGACCATCCAGCAGGCCGTGATGGACGAAATGTTGCGCTTGATCAAAGACCACAACCTCAAGGCCGCCGAGGTGGAGAAAGTGGAGGTCGGCGGGAATGCGGCGAACGTTGCCACGCTCTTCCGCCACCACCCGAAGACCGGCTTGGAGGCCAAATTCAGCATGGAATATGCGGTAAGTATCCTGCTGGTTGAGGGCAAAGCAGGACTGGCGCAGTTTGCCGACGCCGTTGTGCAAAGGCCGGACGTGCAAGCCATGGTCGAGCGCTCGCGCTTCTTCGTCGATCCGGAATACAACCAGTCTGGCCGAACCCTGCAGGCCACCCTGCTGGAAGGCAACATCATCCGGATTTACCTGCGGGATGGCAGGGTCATCCGCGGCGAGAGCACCGCGGCGAAGGGCAGCCCCAAGAACCCCATGACCTATGACGAAGTCGCCGAAAAATTCCGCGGCAACGCCGAATTTGCCAAATGGCCCAGGCAAAAAACCGAGTCGGTAATCAAAATGGTAAGCTCGTTGGAAACCGTAGCCGATATGCAGAAATTCACTGCCGCACTGGCCGGGTAACCGCCACGTATCCGGATGCTGTAGACTACCTTGCAGGTACTCTGCATCTGCATTTCCGGAGGAATTTCAGCATGCGAATCACGACAACCCTGGGTGCGGCCGTTGTGTTCCTTCTGGCCATATCCTTAAGCGGTTATGCGGCAGACATGGCGAAGATGCCCGGTGGGGTGACCGTGGCAAAGACCGCCCTGGGGCCGGTGCTTGCCGACTCCAAGGGCATGACCCTTTACACCTTCGACAAAGACACTACGCCGGGCAAATCGGTCTGCAATGGCCCTTGTGCGCAGAATTGGCCGCCGCTGGCGGCCGCGGCTGATGCCAAGCCGATGGCGAACTGGACCGTGACAACCCGCGACGATGGCTCCAAACAATGGGCTTACAAAGGCAAACCACTGTATGCCTTCGCCAAAGACAAGAAGCCAGGCGAGACCACCGGGAATGGATTTCTGAATAACGCCTGGCACGCTGCCAAACCTTGACGTAAGTAGGCCTCCCTCCTGTTCCCTTCTGCCGGCCGTCCCCTTCAGTTGGGGGCGGCCGGCGTCTTCAAGTAGGGTAGTAAGAACCGCAGCGCCGCAGCCTGAATTACTCGTTACTTCGGATTGTCATCCTGCGGGCGGCAGAAGGCGTGTGGGACCTCAGTCCTGCGCTTATCACTTGCGTACAGATGACCCGATTGGGGGGTACCTACAGCCCAAATTACCCTCGATTGCCCTAAAGATTGGCAGTTGATAGGCCGATATCTTGGGTTGTAGGGGTAATAGCGGAAGTTTCCGGAAGTAACGGACTTTCGATAGGTTTGGCGTGTGAGCGGTTTGTCAGTCAATACCGGGCATGAAGGCTACCTCGGACACGGCAATGGCAGCCCTGTCCTGCCCGGGGTCGTGGGAATTCCCCCGGATCTGGCCCTACCGCACGACCGGACTTCCTGGACCGAACTGCAGTTGCCTCCTTTTTCCACCGTGGCCATAAAGGCTCTGCAGCTCGTATCCGCCAATGCCTCCTTACGCCAACTTGCCGATCTGATTTCCACGGACTCGGCATTTTCCACCGAGATCCTTACCCTGATTAATTCCCCCTTGTATGCTTTTTCCAAGACCATTCGTAGCATTCAACAGGCCATAGCTTTGCTTGGACTCGAGCATATCAAGCGCCTGGTGGTCAGGGTTGGGTTCCGGGCCTATCTGGGCCCGGGGCTGAGAAAACCCGCCCTCCAGGGCTGTTGGCTCCATAGCCTGGCTTGCGCCATGATCGCCGAAGAACTGGCGGAATTCAGCTCCCTGGACCGCGGAACCGCCTACACGGGCGGCGTATTGCATGATATCGGCAGGGTGGCGTTAGCCGTGACCCAGCCGGAGCAGTACGAATGTTTTTCCGAGGAAATTCAGGAAGATCAACCGGCGGCGCTACGCCGGGAGCGGGAGTGCTTCGGGGTCGACCACTGCGAAGCAGGACGGCGTTTGTCCCAGGAATGGAACCTGCCAGGTGAGTTCGCCGATCTCATCTTGCGCCATCATATCCAGCGGGAAAGCCGCCAATTCGATATGCTCAGGCTTATCCGTTACGCATGTATGATGGCCACCTCGATCGGATTTGCTGCCGTTTACCTCTACACTCCGCCCACATACGAAGAACTGCTCCGTGAGTTGCCGGGAAAAATACGTAGCCACTTCCAGCTAGATCCCAAATACCTGATTTCACGGATCGATGAAAAGATCAGTTCGATTGCATTCCAATAGGAACAGTGGTCGGTGGTCAGTGGCCAGGAAAGAGCGGCTCCGGCTACGGCAACCAGCTGTTCGACTCTTGAGTATGCCCTGCAGTCTGCGGTGCAAAGGTTTCGATCCTTTCTCGCCTTTGGGTCTGATGTTGGCTGAATGCTGACTGCTGAGTGCTGAGTGCGGGAAACGAGGAACGGAAAACGGGAAACGGAATTAAACTGTTCCGGTGCGATATTTGTGGAAATTTCTGACTGCCGCCAGCGAGGTGCGCCAATTCCCTCCGGCTACCGTGCCGGAGATCGCCTTTCTGGGGCGCTCGAACGTTGGCAAATCGAGCGTGATCAATTCCCTGCTGGGCGAAAAAGTCGCCAAAACCAGCTCGACACCGGGACGGACCCGCACCATCAATTTCTTTTCCGTGCGGCGCCCCGGCAGTTCCCAGTCGGACGTGATCTTCGCCGACCTGCCCGGCTACGGTTACGCCAAACTGCCCAGGGAAGTCACGGTCGAATGGCCCAGATTCATCGATCCTTACCTGACTGACCGGCGGTCCTTGGCGTTATGCGTTTGCCTGGTGGACATCAATGTTCCGCCGCAGTCGCGGGACCGGCAGTTGGTGGAATTCCTGAAAGCTGCCGGCCGGGAGTTCTTGTTGGTCGGCACCAAGGCCGATCGCCTCTCCAACCAGCAGTTGCGCGCCGCCGTAGAAGGCCTCAAGAATGAATTTCAAGCCGAGCGCCTGTTACCTTTTTCGGCTAAAACCGGCGCGGGACGGGAAGAACTCTGGAAGGAGATACGGTCCGTTGCCGAAAGGAAAGTCGAGCCTTGAGTGCCCCCCATCGCCTTTGCTAATCAAAATTCACAATTCATAAATCAAAATTCTCTCCCGCATCGATCATTTATTCTTAATTGCATGAAATTTCTGACCGAATACTTGACGCTGCACACCAGGAAACGCCGGGAATATGTCCACCTCACGCCGCAGGTGGAGGCCATCGTCAGCAAGAGCGGGATCAAGGAAGGTATGGTGCTGGTGTCGGCTATGCACATCACGGCCGGCGTCTACGTGAACGATAATGAGCCTGGCCTGATCCATGATATTGATCGCTGGCTGGATGAATTGGCGCCCGCCAAGCCGGATTATCAGCATCATCAGACTGGAGAGGATAACGGCGACGCTCACCTCAAAAGCATGCTGGTCCACCATCAGGTCATTGTTCCTGTTACCCAGGGCCGGCTGGATTTCGGCCCCTGGCAAAGGATCTTCTACGCCGAGTTCGACGGGCAGCGCGATAAGCGCATCCTGGTCAAGGTCATGGGAGAATGAAGAGAATTGAGAATTGCGATTTCGGATTTGGGGTTTCCAGTTAGTAATTGGGTGATTTGGGAATTTGGTAATTTGCGAATTGCAATTTGGGATTATGCTGGCTGGTTGGACTTGCCCAATTACCAAATTACCAAATCTCCTGGGGTCCACTATGAGTGAAACAGCGTTGCGCAGCGATATGGTAGTTTCGACCGGGTGGCTGGCGGAGCACTTGCACGATCCGAACCTGGTCATCCTGCACGTGGGTGTGCGTGGCCATGAGGACTATGCCGGCGCGCATATTCCGGGGGCCCGGTTTGCGGCTTTGGACGAGATTGCGCCCGTCAGGCCTGGCCTGGGATTCGAGCTGCCTACGGCGGCTGAGGCGGAGCGGTTATTTTCGCGCCTGGGCATCGGGGATAATTCGCGCGTCGTCATTTATGGAGATTGGGCAGGATTGGCTGCGGCCCGCGCCTACTGGACGCTGGAGTATTTTGGTCACGGCGATCACGCCGTAGT
>Ga0326727_10017771_pt1 | contig 14665 bp, 13 predicted proteins | sample MB2enrmetagenome_FD_207643 | JGI IMG/M metagenome (GOLD analysis project Ga0326727, IMG submission 207643) | Lab enriched peat soil microbial communities from McLean, Ithaca, NY, United States - MB29MY | ecosystem: Environmental > Terrestrial > Soil > Wetlands > Peat | place: USA: New York... | reverse complement strand
TTCGCCAGGACCCGGACATCATCATGATCGGAGAAATCCGAGATCTCGAGACCGCGGAGATCGCCATGCGCGCGGCGCTCACCGGCCACCTGGTTTTCAGCACCTTGCACACCAATGACGCCCCCAGCGCGATCACTCGCCTTACGGACATGGGCGTCGAGCACTACCTGGTTTCATCTTCGTTGGTTGCCGTGCTCGCGCAACGACTGGTGCGCGTGTTGTGCGACGAATGCAAGCGACCGTACGCGGCGGAGATCGACGAGTTGCGAAAACAAGGCTGGGAAGCGACAGAGCGTATGACGCTTTACAAAGCCGGCGAATGCGCGCATTGCGGGAATACCGGCTTCCTCGGACGGGTGGGAATCTTTGAATTCATGGAGTTGGAGGAAGGAATCCGGCGGGCCATCGTAGCCCGGGCCGACGCCAGCACTTTGCGTGTGGCGGCGCGTGAAAGGGGCATGCGCAGTTTGCGCGAAGACGGATGGCTGAAGATTGCCTCGGGCCAGACTACGGTGGAAGAGGTGCTGCGCGTGACGCAGGAAGTCTAGTTAGTCGTATTCAGTTGTCCGTTGCCACTGTTTTCCTTGTCTGCTGAGCGAAGCGAAGGATCCCGGCAGTTCGTTGCCGGTTGCCGAGCGCAGCAAAGCAACGGCAGATATCCTTCGCCTCGCTCAGGATGACAGAGGGGTTTTCCGAAATTCGAGTTTCGATTTTCGCATTGCAGTTCTTGACGGGTGTGAGGAATGCCAGAGTTTTCGTACAAAGCGATCAAGGGCACGGGCGAGTTGGTGCAAGGGACGCTGGCAGCGGAAACTGAACCGGCCCTTCTGGCGCAGCTTCGCCGCATGGGATGTATGCCCATCCACGTGAGCGCCAAAGACGACTCCACGGGCGTGTCTTGGGCGTTGCTCAAACGCCGGGGTGCGTCCTCTTCCGACCGCCTGGTTTTCGCCCGGCAGCTTGCCACGCTGGTGCGGGCCGGTGTGCCGCTCGACCGCAGCCTCTCGCTCAGCCGGGACTTGGCAGAAAACCCGGCCCTGCAAGCGGTGATCGCCGCCACGCTGAAGGAATTGCGCAGCGGCCAGTCGTTGGCTAACAGCTTGGCCGCCAACCCACGGTTTTTCCCGCCCCTTTATGTCGCCATGGTGCGGGCCGGCGAAGCGAGTGGCACGCTTCCAGCGGTCCTGGATCGCCTGGTGGAGTTTGAGGAGTTTAGCGCGGAACTGCGTGGCTATCTGATTTCAGCGCTCATCTACCCCATGGTTCTGATGGCGGTGGGGAGCGTGGCGATCGCTTTCCTGCTCGGCTTCGTAGTGCCCCGTTTTGCGCAGATTTTTGAAGAGGCGGGGAAGGAACTGCCCCTGCCGACGCAAATCTTGATGGATGTTTCCCAAGCTTTCCGCGACTACGGGTGGATCGCGGCGGTGGTTATTATCTTAACGGTCGTGCTGTTTTCCCGTTGGGTGCGGACCGAAGCCGGCCGGTTGCGTTGGGACCAGTGGCGTTTGAAGGCGCCGCTGTTGGGGGACGTCAGCTTGAAGCTCGAAATCGCGCGTTTTGCGAAGACCATGGGCACGCTGTTGAATCAGGCGGTTCCCATTATTTCCGCACTGCGCCTGACGCGAGAGGTGTTGAGCAATCGCCGCGTGGCCGCTGCGGTTGAGCCGCTCATCCAAGGGGTCAAGCGAGGCCAGGGTTTGGCCGGGCCGCTCGCTGAAACCCGGATGTTTCCGGCACTCGCCGTGCAATTAATGACTTTGGGAGAGCAAACGGGGAAGTTGGACTCCATGCTGCTCGAGTTGGCCACAATTTACGACCGGGAGGTCCGGGTGGCCACCAAGCGTTTGGTGGCGCTCGTCGAGCCGGCCGTGATTCTGGCCATGGGCCTGGTTGTCGGAACGATTGTGATTTCTACTCTGCTGGCAATAGTCAGCATCAATGAGGTGCCCTTCTGATGAGTCGAACAAGAATAGGGAGAACCCATTTTTCAGGACCGGATTCCACGCAAGGCTTCACTTTGATTGAATTGATCGTCGTGATTCTCATCCTCGGGTTGCTGGCGGGCTTGGTGGTCCCTCGCCTGTTCAAGCATGCCACGCAGGCCAAGATCACGGTGTGCAAGGCGCAGATCGCCGCCTTCCAAACCGCGCTGGGAGCCTACAAACTGGATACCGGAAATTTCCCCAGCACGGACCAGGGTTTGCAAGCGCTGCGGACACTCCCCGCCGGGGTCACGAACTGGAATGGTCCCTACCTGCCTAAGGACATTCCCTTGGATCCCTGGAACCGTCCGTACATTTACAAATTCCCTGGAGAGCACGGTGATGAACCGGACATCATCAGCTATGGGGCCGACGGGCTGCCGGGCGGTGACGGAGAGAATGCGGACATCCTTAGCTGGAAATGAAGCGGGCCACCCACGTTCGCAGGAAGCCGGCGTGACGCTGCTGGAACTGGTGATCGTTCTGGCGATTCTCGGCTTGACAGTGTCGATCGTGGCTCCGCGTTTCGGCAACTGGAGCGAGGAATGGACGCTGAGGAGCGCGGCCGAGCGAGTTGCGCAGACCGTCCGCTACGCCCGGACGCGCGCACTTTTCGAGCAGAGCTATTACGTGGTGGAAATCGAACCGTCAACACACTGGGTGCGGGTTTTCAATCCCGCCAGCGGTTTTTCGCGGGCATACGTGCTTCCTCGTGGAGTGACGATTGATGACGGCGAAAACCCAATGCCTTCAATTGTACGAATCTTGTTCCCACCCTCGGGCGTCGTCGAGGAGAGGAACCTGTGGTTGAGTGACCGCCGCAGAAGCACCTACAAGGTTCATGTGAGTTTCTTGATCGGCAATCCGGTTGTCGAGGCTGTCAAGCAGGGGTCACGCTAAATGCAAAGAACCATCCCAAGCCAGCGCGCGGCGGGAATGAGCCTTCTCGAAGTACTGATGGCCATTTCGCTCCTAGGGGTGAGCTTCGTGACCATTTTCTCCGGTCTTTCTGCGGCCCTGCGCGCCACGGGCCGCCTGGACGCCTTTGATCGAAGCAACGAGTTCGCCACTCAGAAACTCAACGAACTCTTCTTGGACCCCACCTTCGGGGCAGACCAAATGCGCTTCGGAACTTCCCCCTCCGGTATCGAATGGGAAGCGAGAACCGAATTGCTTGACCAGCGGCCGCTGCCCGGGGCTCAGAAGTCGGCGCAACTGGTTCGGATTAACCTCGAGGTTTCCTGGCGCACGCGTTCGGGCCGGCAGAACTTGAGCCTGGAGTCGCTGAAGTTGTTTATTCCGCCGGCTCCGCCAAGCCCGTAAGGGCGGGATTCAGGAGTCAGGAGTCAGGAGTAAGAACCACACACCCAGGAGAGAGAGCCGGAGTCGCGAATGAGGGATACGGGGATAAACACTGAGGAACTGCGCAACGTAGGGGAGCGTGTTTCCCTGAAGCCCGAATCCCGCATCCCGAATTCCGCTTTTCCTGAAGCCCGAATCCTGAATCCTGAATCCTGCTTTCCGGGGTTCACCTTGTTCGAAGTGCTGCTCAGCATAACGCTGATCGGATTCTTAATGTTGGCTTTGCTTATCGGGATGAGGGTAGCAAACCGTGCTTGGCGAACCGGAGAGGCACGATTGCGCCAGGTGCACGCCGCTGCTGAGCAGAGTGATTTTGTCGTGACGCAAATCTCGTCGCTGGTACCCTATCGGATCACGTCGAACGACCCGAGCCTGCCTGGAGCGCTGACGGTCCTCGAGGCTACCGCCAACTGCCTGCGCTTCATCAGTTCATACAGCAGCGTTTATCGCAGCCGCACGGGATTAGTGCTGGTCGAATACGGGATTGTCGGACCGTCACGCGGACAACTCGAAGTAGTGCTGCGCGAAACTCCTGTGGCGGACAACGAGAGCCTATATCACAAACTCATCCTAAGCGTCACCCACGACCCTGATACGGGGCTGGCGGTGATCAACTATCAGCCGTTTACGGCCCGGGTGAGCGACCTGCGGTTGATGACGGGTCTGAGCGAAGCAGCGTTCTCGTACTTGGATTTACACCCCCAACAAAGTCCCGTACCCGTTTGGCGGCCGGATTGGCGGAGCAGTGTGGAAGCGCCTTATCCGGACGCGATTCGGCTTCAGTGGGAGCGTGGACGTGAGTTGGGAGAAGAGGTCATGCCAGTGCGTGCGAAGTTCATGCCGCTGGGGAAGTAAAAGCAGGAGTCAGGAGTGCGAACCGCACACCCACGAGAGAGAAATCTGGAGTCGCGAATGAGGGAGTCGAGAATCAGCACGCAAGAGGCGCACAGCGCACGGAAGTATGTTTCCCTGAATCCTGAATCCCGAATCCTGAATCCTGCCTCTTCCGATGCGGGCATAGCCTTGCTGGCGGTGATGTCGGCGGTCAGCGTGATGCTCTTGGTGGCATTAGCGTTCTCAGGTTCCGTTCAGATCGAGACTCGTTCGACCATTTATCGCAAGCAGGCCACGCAGGCTTACGCCATGGCGGTGGGGGGAGTACAGGCCGCCATTCTGGAGATCGCCTATCCGCCCGCCCAGGATCAGAGTGACAAGCCGCGCCTATGGAGGAAAGGGCAACGCACGGTGCGGGTGCCTTACGCGCAGGGAGTGGCGCTGGTGGAAATCGTGAACGAGACGGGCAAAGTCAACCTGAACGTTGCGGGACAAGAACAACTGGCGCGATTGTTTGAAGCGCGAGGGGTGGGAAAGGAGCAGGCGGCCCGACTGGCTTTAGCCATCGATCATTGGCGGAAGCCGCCTGGCTCCGCGGAAGAAAGTTTCAAGGCCTTAGACGACTATTATCGTGAGGCCGGATATCAGCCCGCTCATAATCGCTTCGCTTCCGTAGAGGAAATGCTGCTTGTTCACGGCATGAACCGGGACATCTTTTACGGCACGGCTGAGTTCGGCCGCGATGGAATCCAGACCCTTTACGGTGTTGGCCAGGACTTGACGGTATATTCGCAATCTAGCCAGGTGAACGTGAATTATGGCTCCCGAGCGGCACTGTTTAGCGTGCCGGGTATGACGGAGGAATTGGCAGAGAGCATCATTCAGGAGCGACGCAAGGGCCCCTTCGAGTCATTAGACGACTTAACGCAACGTCTGGGGACCTCTGTCCCGGACGAGTCTCAGTCGTTCCTGGGCGCTACGGATGACGGCAGGACCTACACCATCCTCTCGGTGGGGATGGTCAATAACTCACCGCTGCGACGGGCCGTTAAGGCCGTTGTCAGCGTTCAGCCGCAGGGCTCGGCCTTGCACCGCATCGTTGCGTGGTACGACGACGTGTCGGAATGAAACAAACAGGATTCAGGATTCAGGAGTCAGGATTCGGGGAAGAACCCGAGCGCATTTCCCCTGGTCCCGCACTTCCAGGTTCTGAACCCTGAATGAAGGAAGAAAGGCAGGATTCGGGAATCGGGAACTGGGAATCAGAAGTCGAGATGCAGGGAAGGCTTTCGATAGATTTCCCAGCTTCGCCTCTGATGGGTCCTGAATCCTGAATCCAGAATCCTGAATCCTCGCATGTTTACTAAGCTCGTTGTGGGTATTGATTGTGGGGGCGGGGGGTATCACCTCACTGCTCTCGGCCGGCGATTTCGCCGCTACATACTGGTAGGCGAATTGCAACTTGCGGAGCCGCTGGGCGAGGACGCGCCTGCAAAAGTGGCTGGCTTTCTTGACCGCCATCACCTCCGCGATGCCCGTGTGATTGCTTGTTTGCCGCGCGAAGCAGTCCTGGTTCGATTTCTGAGCCTCCCGCAGGAAACTGAGCCACAGTTGGCCAAAGTCGTCGACTACCAGTTGGGCTCACTCCACCCCTACAAGGACGGTCAAGTCTATTGGGACTGCGCGGTCCTAGAACGCGATCCGAAAACGAAGCAGATCGATGTACTGGTGGTCCTGGCGGAAAAGTCACGCGTGAGTGAATACAAGCGGGTGCTTCAAGATCTGGGCCTGCAGCCGAGCGCGGTGACGTTGGGGGCGGCAGCGATGGCTGCCTTGCTGAAGCCCCACTTGCCGCCGATGGCTTTGATCGCCTGTGGCCGAGGCGCAGGAGTGGAGTTGCTATCCTTCCACGGGGGGAACCTCCGCGCTACACAAGAGATTCCTTTTGAACCGGGCACGAGCCTTCCCGAGCGGTTCGAACGGGAACGGCATCGCGTCCTCGCGGCTCTCCCCTCGTCTGATCCTGCCGCCATTCCCTGGTTCGTCTGCGGGCCGATGCCACCCGCGTTTCCCGCCTTACTCGAGAGTGCGTCACCCTTACCGCCACCAAAGTTGAATCTGAGCAACGGCTCCCTAGAGCGCGGCTTCGACTGGGTCGCCTTGGCCGCAGCCTATGCGGGTCAAATGCGCCGGGGGGCCGGGCCTGTCATCAATCTGCTCCCTCCGGCCGAGCGGTGGCAACCGCAGGCCGCGGCCCGTGTTCCCACTTACGCTCTAAGTGCCACCGCGTCGCTTCTGGCTCTCACCTTGGCATCTCACTCTTGGATCGAAAGGGCGCTATACAACCGCGCCCTGGATCGCGAGATTCATCGCCTCAATGTCCACGCTCAACAAATTCGGGGCCAGAACCAGGTGACCGGCAGCCTCGAGGAACGCGCGGCAGTCCTTGAGCATGTCCGAGCCGGTAACTGGCAGAAACTCCGGATGCTCCAGCAACTGACGAAGTTACTGCCGGACGGCACCTGGCTCCAGGAATTGAACATCAGTGAAGACACGGTGGATATTAACGGTTATTCCAATCACGCGGCGGACTTGGTTCCGCCCTTGGAGAATTCGCCTTACTTCACGCAGGTCGAATTCACGGCTCCTATCACTCGGGATAACCAGAACAGAGAGATCTTTCGAATTCGCATGAGGTTGAAGCAAGCCCGAAAGGATTGACGATTGCTGATTGTCGATTTTCCGACCGCCAAGTCGCCTTCGCGAACCGAGGGGGCCGTCGCCGTTGTCATGGATTCCCCCTTGCGGGAGCGACGCGCTCGTCAATGAGGGAAGCAATCGACAATCGTCAATCTGCAATCGTCAATCACAGCTTGGACTCCTATGCTTGAAATGTTCAAAAAGCTCAGTCGTCGAGATCAAATTGCTTTGGGGGTAGGCGCGGGTGGTGTGTTTCTGTTCCTGCTTTTGAATTTCGCCGTCTTACCACTTTTCGAGCAACTGGGCGCCGGCACGGAATCAGCGCAGCAGAAAGAGATCGAATTGCGGAGGGACAAGCGACTGTTAGCCGAAGAGGCGATCGAAAAGACTTCCCTCGTAGCCGCCCGGGAACACTTGAAGTCGCTTGAGGGCGGGCTCCTGGAAGGCTCTACTCCTTCCTTGGCGAGTGCTGAGTGGCAGCAGTTGGTGGGGCAGTTGGCGGAGAGTAAGGGCATCGAACTCGGCAGCAGCGAGTTGCTTCGCACTCAGGTGCTTGGCTGGGGTTATTCGCTCGTGACCGGGCGAGTGCAGTTCCGCTGCCGCTTAGACCAACTCGTCGACTTTATGGTGGCTTTGACCGGCACTCCCAAGATTTTGTCGATTACCGGTCTCTCGGTCGTGGCCGTCCAAAGCGACCCCCAGGGTAGATTACTCGTGCGCCTGACGATTGGGGCGGCCGCCCGGGCCATGGCTCCGGCCAAGGAAGGAAGCGCCCCAACGCGGTGATTCAGACTCGAAATTGGAAAATCGAAATTCGCCTGCTCGCTGAAGTTTCGAGTCTTCATTTTCGGGTTTCAATTTTCGAATTTCGGTCGTTAGAGGGGGGGACGTATGCTAGGCAGAAAGCGCGAATTGATCCTCATCGTGAGCGGGCTCATCGCCCTTAACGTCCTGCTGGGCTGGTTGTTGGTAGGGCGCTGGAAGGAGTATCGCAACAGCATCCAGTGGCTCTCCCAGGGCGTGGCGCCGCAACGGGCGCTCGCCTCGGCGACCGGTTCGAAACAGGCAGGGCAGCCGTCAAGCTTCGTCGAAATTGTGGATCGAAATGTTTTCAGCCCCTTGCGCGGCAGCGTCCCCGCGCAGGCGCAAGAAGAGGCTAAGGCGCCGAGACTGCCGGTCTTGTTCGGGACGATGAACCTTGGAAGCGGCCGGTTTGCGTTGATGTCCCCCGGCGACCAATCTCCGCCCCTCTCGAAGCGAGTCCTGCCAGGGGGGGAGATTGGCGGTTACAAGTTGGTTTCGATCGGCACTTCGAATGTCGTGGTCGAGTGGCAGGATAAGCGAACTACGCTCGAAATCACCGCGCCTGCGCCGGCTCCTCGCGTCCCCGGAGTTACCGAAAGAACCGCCAACATGCGTACCGGCGCGGGAACGACACCTTCAAGCGCTGCGCGTGCGGCGGTTGTAGTCCCCGAAACCGGACTTGGAGCCTCCGCGACTGGCCGTACCGGGCAGCCGGGCGCCACGCCCGACGTCCCGGTGGGTACGGTCGTGGGAGGCAAGCGAAAGGTTCTGGTGTCCTCTCCTTTTGGCCCTATGGTCCAGTGGGAAGACGTGAACGCAACCGGCTCACAGACGCAGCAACCCGGCGCTCCCAATAAACCTTGAGGAGCGCAAGTTTTTTGGCCACGAGGCAGACTTTTGAGTTTCGATTCCCGTGGTGGTAAGAAGGAGGAATAGATTGCATCTTCACTCCCGCTCGTTCAAGTTCCATTTGCGAACAAGGTGGATGACCAACGTCAAGCGATGTCTGACGGCTTCGGCCCTCTGGCGCAGTGCGGTCTGGCTGTCACCTCGGCTGGCCGTTGTGGGTCTTGCCCTCGCAAGTTCGCTCACTCTCAGTGCGCCACAATCTGAAGATCAACAACCCGCCGCGCCCGCGTCGCTAGCCGCGCAAGCTCCAGGGTCCACAGCACCGCAAGCGCCGCCGCCGAAATCCTCCACCCCGCAGGCCCCACAATCGCCCGCGGGTGGGCCGTCCGGGCCGCAAACCACTCCTGGTACGCCACCTGGCACCCAACCCGCGGCCGCAGAGTCCACCACTCCGGCCTCGCAGCAACCTCAGCCGGGCAGCCAGACCACGCCGGCCGGGCAGGCTGCAGCTACCCCTCCTCCAGGCGTTGCGGGCGGGCCGGGAGTGGGATTCCGTCTCGAAAATGCGGACCTCGTGCAGTTTATTAATCTTGTAGCCGGTGAATTGAAGTTGGACTATGTCCTGGACCCAACCGTCAAGGGAGTGGTGACCATTTCCACTTCGGGCGAGCTCAAGCCCGCAGACCTCTTTCCCATCCTTGAAACCGTGTTGAAAATGAACGGCGCCACGGCCGTCAAAGTGGGGAACCTCTATCGCATTATTCCTCTCGTTGCAGCTCCCAAGAATCCCCTGGGGGTGTCGACGAGTGGGGCGGGATTGCCCGCCGACGATCGCATGATGATGCAAATCATCCCCCTGAAGTTCGTCTTTGCAGACGACATGTCCAAGATGCTCGCCCCTTTTCTGTCGGAGGGGGGCCAGGCGACGGTGCTCGCCGCCGCCAATACCCTGATTCTGGTCGACGACAGCTTAAACGTAAAGCGGCTGATGGAGATCCTTCACGAGTTTGACAACTCCAGCTTTGACACGCAGCGAGTGCGGCTGATACCTGTCCACAACAACGTCGCATCCGCTATGGGTCCGGAGCTCGAAGCAATCTTCGCCACCTACGCGCTCTCCGAAAAGCAAACTCCTCTGCGCTTTGTGCCCCTCGACCGCATCAATGCCATTCTGGTCTCCGCCGCTGACCCTGGCGCCTTCGCGGAGGTCGAGCGATGGATCCAGAAGCTCGATGGGCCGACGGCTGCGGATGGAATACAGACCTTTGTTTATAGGGTTCAATATTCCGAAGCTGATCGCTTGGTGAGACTGCTAGGCGCTCTCATGGGTACAAATGCAGCGGCCGGCTTTCAGGCCGGCTCGTCGGAGCGCGGCAGGGGAGCGGGGCAGGGCGGCACGGGACTGGGGTCACTTCAGGAAAACAACTTTCAGCAGAGTTCGAGTGGGGCTGCGTCGAGCACGGCAGCTTTCGCCGCGGCAGCCACGCCGGAGTCCGCCACGGGCCCTGACTCAAAGTTGCGCATCATAACTGATCCGGTGAGCAATTCGATTGTCGTGCAGGGTACCGCGCAACAGTATGCCGAGATCGCCAGAACCCTCGATAAGCTCGACATTGTTCCCCGACAGGTGATGATCGAGGCCCGCGTCTACGAAGTGGACCTGAGTGGTGATCTTACATATGGGCTCGAGTATGCCCTCCAACAGCGTGGGTCTGGCACGACCCCTCTCCAGTTCCTCGGTGACTTCGGCGTTACGTCTTCAAGCACTCTGACAGGTTCCACAGGCTTTCTGGTCGGCCAGACCCGCCAATTGATGGCTTTCCTGACTGCCAGTGAAAACCGTACGCGCGTGCGCACCCTCTCAGCTCCGACCTTGGTCACCACCGACAGCACCCAGGCGCGAATCCAGGTGGGCGAATCCGTGCCCACGCTCTCCTCTCAGGGTCTCGCTACGGGTGGACAGATCGCGGGAAACAGCCTCTACACCAGTACCGTTAATAATGTGGACACGGGGATTATTCTCACTGTGACACCGCGCATCACCAGTACGGGTCTTGTTTCCCTCCAGATTAACCAGGAAATCAGCAGCGAAGTTCCGCCCGCCACGAGCAGCGCCATCCAATCCCCCAGCTTCAGCAAGCGTACGGTGTCCACCCACGCCGTGGCTCAGGACGGCCAGACCATCGCCTTGGGCGGGCTCATCTCGTATTCCTACAGCAAAACTATAAATCGCATCCCTCTGCTTGGGGATATTCCGTGGCTCGGCGCGTTTTTTGGAAGTACCTCCTACACTACCCAGGAAACCGAATTGATTGTCCTCCTGACTGCGCGCATCATCAGCACTCTTCCCGGCGCCACCGCGGCAACGCGCGAACTCGAGGAGAAGTTGCGGGACCTGCGCCGTGAATTCAAGAAGGACGAATTGCTGAAGCAGTAAGCGGCGATCAACGGAACGGCGTGGACTAAAATGGGAGCCTATTGAAGGGTTGAGGAGGAGTTGGGGAAGCAGTACATGCGGCGGGGCGTCGCCGCTCCAAGGGTGGAAGGTTCGAAGACGCGGAGTTGGTGCGCCAACGCCAACGAACCGGCTAACCGTTCTTTCCGGGCTCTTGGGGAAGCGGCTTCTGCGAAAGCGGTTTGATCATGCAGAATCCGGACAGGTTCGTTCGACGATTCTCAGCCTCGTCGAAAAGCCTCAGATACACACTGAAATGACGAAAATGTCCCCAAAAAAAACCAAAAAAAATCTTGACACTCCATTCTCTTGATGCTAGAGTCACTGTCATTATTAAGGATTTGGATGCGGTAGTTAAACGCAGTCAATTAGCAGCGTTGGAGCGATGCGGAAGCGGAATTAGGGCTCTAGAGGGTTTCAACAGCGATTGGTACTCCCTGGTCGATGTAAACCAACGCTGTCGCGAAGAGAACTTGTCTGATGAAAGTGCGCGGAATGCTAGGGTCGTTCGGGTCCCAGAATTCAACTAGGATGATCCAACCAACCGAGACAGGCGAAACCACACAAGTCTGCCTCACAAAAAGGAGAGGGAAATAAGATGACAAAGAGAAATCTGCTGTTAGCAAGTCTGCTTTTGGTGCTTGGGCTCGGCGTTATGGCGCCGTTTGCCTCGGCACAAGTGGAAGGCAATGGGACGGTATTCAACGTGTCGCCCTCGTTGTACACGTTGCGGCCCAACAGCATTGGCGACGCGGGCGGACAGGTATATATTGATATGACGGCCGGTTTCGGCACCATTGCTGGTGGGGAAACGTTCACCATCACGTTCAGCAATCCGATCGTGGGAGCAAGCGGTATCAAGTATGCTCCCGTATCCGAGTTTTGCAACGACGGAACGACGGCATTGACGGGCGGTTCTGCGGGTCCGGGATTTTGCGAGAATATGACCTTCTCGGCTGCTGGGCGCACGCTGACATTTACCAACGGGACTGCTCCCCTTAACGGGTGGGCAAATGGCGAGTACGTCGTGATCTGGGGTCTTCGCTTCAACACTGTTGGCGTGAATCCCGGCACCTTCATTACTGCGACGGTGGGCGCGGTGTTGAACCAGAATTACCCCATCTCGTTCGGGTTGCCCGGGGTGACCCAGAGTCAGACTCCGATTAACATCGGTCAGGTCGCTGTCACTAGTGCCGGCGGCACTGTGTTGGAGTCACTCAATGCTCCGTACTATGCCACTTCTATTCTGACCTGCTTCGGGTCGACTGGAAGCGACTTCACGGTCAATGTCGCCGAGCAGTGGGCGGGAGCCTGGACCTCCCTTAGTGACGAACTGTATCTGGCCCCTTACGCACCAACCGCCAGCGGTATCGCCACGAACGGGTCGGATATCTCGATTACGTTAACGGGGATTCCGCTTGGGGTCACCGTGGCGCCGCTCAGCGGTCCGGTCACGACTACAGGCACAGTTGAGTGGGGAACCTACTATCCGCTGTCGTACACTGGCGTCAAAGCCAACGATAGCGTCACTTTCGATTTCCCGATACTTGGAACACTGCGCCCTGAACTCGAGGCCGCGAATTTCAACTTCGAAGTCTACACATCGGGCCCGATCCCGTTGCAGAGCCCGCCGATGACGGCCACCACGTATCTGGATCCGATGACGCCAATTTCTCCAATTCAATACCCGGCGTTCACGTATCCGGAAAACGGCTTGGCTTCAGAGCCATATCCGCAAACCGTGGTTGACTTCATCGGCTGCCAGACGAATCTCCTGTTCCCCTACGTGACCAACTACACCGGTAGCGGCGAGCTGGGCAACTGGGATACTGGAATCGTGGTCGCCAACACCAGTTCTGATCCGTATACTCCAGACTTCGGTGGCGCTGTCCCGACAGCAGGCACCTGCGCCTTCTCCGTGTATGCGTCCACCAGCGGATCACTGACACCGACAGCCGACGCCTCACCGGTCACCACCTTCAATACACCTCCAGTGTACACGGGTGGAATCAATTCCTTCTTGCTGAGCCAGACTTCAGCCAAGGGCTTGGCCGGAGGTTATGCGATTGCGGTCTGCAACTTCCTGAATGGCACTGGTTACGCGCTGATTGCGGATAATGCCAATGGCCTCGGGAACTGGGGAGTCATGGGCAACTATCTTGCCTATGTCATTCCGAATCCGTTCGAAGAACCCCGTTGGATCGACTCCATCTTCGGCGAGTTCGCGATTTCGCCCTGGGTGTACTTCTACGACTACACATCAGCCTCCCACCGAGGGGGCGGCGGATCAATCCCGAAGCTGCGTACTCCTCCACGTCGGTAGGGTTGGTCTCGACACAGAGAGGCAACTCCGAGCAAGCGGAGTTGCCTCGATGCCCCTCCCCTGCGGCTAGGTTCGCCGGAAGTAAGTTGGGGCAATAGACGAGTTAGAGAAGGCGAAGAGGCGGCTCCGGGTCGATCGGAGCTGCCTCTTTTCCCGAAGAGGTTTTTTGCGCTCTTAAGTTCGTGCTAAGTTAAGTCTACATGCTCCAGGGTCACCTCAACAAACGCAAAGTCGGTCGCTTCCTCAATCGAGCCGGCTTGATCGCTCTGCTTAGTTTGCTTCCGGCAAATACTCGAGTCTTGGCTGATTCGCCGAGCGAGCAGGCGCTGCGGGCTCGAGTTGACCAGCTTTACAGCGCTCTGCGACAAGGCGATTGGAAGAAAGCGGAGAAGTGCCTCACTAAGGACTCGAGGCGTATTTTCCGCTCTGAGGCCAAGAAGACTATAGCGGAATACCAAGTCGATTCTGTGAAGGTCGAAGCAGATGGGCAGAGCGCCCAAGTGGTTGTCCGCCTGCCAGGCCCGCCTACGATGATCGCCGGCCCACCAATTTTCCTTCCCCAAACATCACGCTGGCAACTGGTTGGTAGGAAGTGGTATATGGAACTCCCTGATCCTCACCTTGCCGGCAGATTACCCGGCCCAGGCGATCAGCAGCAAGCTTCCGGCCCTCATTTTACCCTTAACTCCTCGGACCTTAAGTTCGACTCCACTTATGCCAGCGTCGGCTTTGTTCATAAGGGCGAGGTCAAAGTGGCGCGATTTCCATTTACTAACGTCAGCCAGCGGACGGTAACGGTGTCCGACGTGCAGTCGAGTTGCCCCTGCCTGCGGCTGACGAGCGAGCAGAAAGAGTTCAAGCCCGGCGAAACCGGGGCCATTGAGTTGACACTCGACCCCTCTACCTTCAGCTTCAAGAGCAAGCTTGCCTTGACGCTGACGGTTTCAGTCCAGACTGAGCCTGAGCATGCTCAGACCCAACTAACGGTAGCTGCCGCCCTCACTCCCGGTTCTGATGAGCCGCAGCACCCGTAGCGGCCCACGTGTTCGATTCCGGACCATGAGGGTTCTTCCACGAGTGAGGGATTCTTGAAGAGTATACTGTTAACGTCGCTATCGACTCTCGTTTTGGAGATGGCACTGTGTGGCTGGCCGGGAATTGGACTGTGCACCCCCCAAACCAGCGCCCCCAAAGCGTCTCAACCCCTACCCAACGACCGAGTGGTGCTGTCAGTCGGCGATCAGAAAGTGACCGCCGGCGAGGTTGAGCAGATCATCCAGGCGCTGCCTCCCGACTATCGCGCTTTTTATAGCGGCCAAGGAAGGCGGCGGCTGGCTGTCTATATTCTTCGCATGA
>Ga0326727_10017769_pt1 | contig 14667 bp, 13 predicted proteins | sample MB2enrmetagenome_FD_207643 | JGI IMG/M metagenome (GOLD analysis project Ga0326727, IMG submission 207643) | Lab enriched peat soil microbial communities from McLean, Ithaca, NY, United States - MB29MY | ecosystem: Environmental > Terrestrial > Soil > Wetlands > Peat | place: USA: New York... | reverse complement strand
GTTCTTCTTTGTGATGTCCACTTCCACGTCCGAGCCGGGTTTCACCACGCTCTGCGGCAGGTTTATGCTGAGCGAAAATCTAGGCCATGTGCCTTGGCCGAAGCCCACACTCGCGAACCCGAACACGCCGAAAAGTGCTGCAGACCTAAGTAGGTGTTTCAAAGTGTGCCGCCCTCCTCGTATTAAGAGCATCCTGTGAACATCGATGTTGGATGCCGGGTACGAGTTGCTTTTGGCGAATGAGGAGACCGGAAGCGCGAAAGACAAAGCTTCACCGCAGAAGCGCGGAGGCGCACCAGAGGACGGGCGCTTGGCCATGGAAGTCGCCAGTCCTGCGGGCGCGAGCGAGGTAGTAGGCGACATCGTTCGCCTTTCCCGTGCCTAGGCAGACGCTCGTTACGTCGGCATTTTGATCGATGTAGCCGACCAGCGCGAGCCATCCTTTCCGCGCGGCAGGTCCGTACACGGCGGCATCGAGCCAGCCATTCTTCACGCCCGTAATCAGGGCGAACGTGAACATTCCGGTGGAAGACGTTTCCGGCCAGGCTTCAGGATGATCTATCAATTGGCGCCACATCCCGTCCGCGCCCTGAAACTCCACGAGCGACTTCATCATCTTGCGATACGACTCGAGGATGCGTACGCGCCGGGGATGATCCGCGGGCAAAACACTGAGCAATTCCGCCATGCCGGCGGCGACCCATCCATTGCCGCGCCCCCAATAAAAAGGCGCATCCGGTGCGTGATAGAAAAGACCGTTGGGCTGCTGAAGCTTGTCGAGGTAGATCACCATCGCCAGCGCGGCTCGATCGAGATAGGTTGAATCGCCCGTGGCGCGATAAGCCTGCACCTGAAGGATGGTGATCATATACATGTCATCGATCCACAGGCGGGTTTCGCTCGTCAGCCCATCGGGCGTAGGAGTTTCCCACTGGCGGTCGGCGAAGGACTTTCCCAACTCGCGGTACTTGGTTTCCTTGGTTTCGATGTAAATCTCAAGGGGAACCGATCCAAAAACAGAGAAATCCACGTGACGGTCTTTCCCGATGAGGTCATTTCCCGGCGGCGCGAGCAGCGGCTCGAATCGCGCGATCAGCTTGGAAGACAATTCCTTGTCGCCGGAAAGCCGGGCGAAGGTCAAGGCGCCGTACCACGCGCAGACTTCAGGATAAGTGATGCGCTTGGGATCTTGATGCGGGCTTGCGACAAATCGCTCCGCGACACGCTTGCCGACTTCTTGAGGTGAGGTTCCAGCGGGCCAGTCCGAAAAATAATCCTGACGCGCTTGCCCTTGCGCAATCGAAGCAAGCATCACGATTCCAGCGGCCAGAATCGCCAGCGATCTCAAGCCTCCGTTCATGTTCGTGTTCACCCTTCGAGCGGAACCTGGAACCGATCTCATGAGCCGCTAAACTGCATGGCTCGCGGCCTCGATCGAGGCTTTGATCGCGTTCAAGGTTGCCTGAGTTTCACGCGCAATTTTGCCTTTGGCGATCAAGTTGACCAGCCTCGCTTTCAGGCCTTTCGCGGAATAATAGTGGCTGATCTCCATCTTTGTTGAACAATCTCCGAGTTTTTGGAACGTCGTTTCCACCGTGTAATCACTGAGAATCTTGGTTATGCCGAAACTGTCTTCCGGCAACACGGTGACAATCTTCTCCATGGGGATGATTTCGATGTCCTTCTCAACGCACGTGTGCTTCCCACCCGAAAGGTGGCATTGATACGACGCGCCCGGTTCGCGAAAGCGTTTCCCCGCGAGAAGATCGACCTTGAAAACGCGAGGATGGAACTCCGGGATTTTCGTGAGGTCCATATTGAACGCCCAAACCACTTCCAAGGGCGCATTGATGATGACTTCCTGCTTGGATCGAAAAGGTGGTCGCATCGCGGTTAGGCTGTAAGTTTACGCCCTTCTCAAGCCTGTTCGAATCGATTCTCTCATCCCGCCCCGATATTTCCTATTGCTTTCCCATAGAGGCTGTGGCATTCTAGCTATGGGTTGCCAATAGGAGAGGCCGACAAATGACCACCGACAAGTCCGACGTTTGGCAGGGAACACTCGCACTCATGGTTTTGAAAACGCTGGAAACAATGGGGCCACTTCACGGGTACGGGATTGCCCGGCGCATCGAGCAGACCAGCGGCAACCGGTTGGCGGTCAATTATGGAACCCTGTATCCCGCGCTTCTTAAACTGGAGCAGGAGGGCTACGTCGCCTCGGAGTGGGGCGTCTCGGACAACAATCGCAAGGCGAAGTATTACAAGCTCACGCGCGCGGGCCGGAAGCAGGTGGAAAAAGAGGCGCTTGAGTGGGAGCAGACGATTGCAATTCTCGCCCGGTTCTTATCTCCTGAGGAGGAAGCCTGATGAGACCGCTACGCGCGTGGGTCTTGCGGTTCACTGGCATGTTCCACAAGGAACGGCGCGACCAGGAACTGGCGGAGGAGATGGAGAGCCATCTCCAGATGCACATTGACGACAACATTCGCGCCGGCATGACGCCAAAGGAGGCTCGTCGTCGAGCGCTCATCAAACTCGGTGGCGTCGAGTCGGCGAAAGAAAGTTATCGCGAGCGTCGCGGCGTTCCCGTGCTGGAAACGTTGTGGCAAGACGTTCGCTTTGGCCTTCGCATGCTTCGCAAGAACCCCGGATTCACGGCTGTAGCCATCATCACACTGGCGCTGGGACTCACCGTCAACGCAACCATCTTCTTCATGATCAACGACTGGTTTCTGCGGCCTTTGCCGGCAGCGGATCCAGGAAAGTTGGTGATGATTACCCAGAAGATACCTCAGTCGCAGATACTGCTTCAGGCTTCGTATCCGGACTTTTTGGACTTTCAGCGCTCTGCCGAGGGAGGCAGCCATGATTTTCCAGAGATGGCGAAGGCTTTCTCCGGAATCATGGCCTATCTGGAGTCGTCAGTCCAGATGAGCCGACAGGGCGAAGCTGCCGATCGAACCTATGTGCATGTGGTCAGCGGCAACTACTTTACGGTGCTGGGTGCGCAACCGATGATGGGTCGGCTCTTTCTGCCCGATGAGGGCCGCATCGCAGGCGCGGATGCCATCATCGTTCTTACTTACGACACATGGAAGAACCGCTTTGCCGCCGACCCGCATATCGTCGGCCAATCGGTGAAGATCAACGGCCTGCCGTTTACAGTGGTGGGCGTGACGCAGCCCAAATTCGTGGGCGCGCAGTGGGGCACGGCGCTGAGCGGATTTGTGCCGGTTTCGATGCTGCCGCTGATGAATCCCGGAGGCAACGAAGTCTTCACCAATCGAGGCTACTTATCGGTATCCATGATGGGCCGCTTGCAGCAGGGTGCCAGCCTTGCGCAAGCCCGTGCCGCGACCTCACTTGTGATGGCGCGTCTTCTCAAGGATTATCCTCAATATCACCCGCCGGTCGAAGCCACCGTGGTTCTGCACGAATCGATGTGCCGGCCTACTCCCTTTGTGGCCAACTTCATGCCACTGGTTGCCGGCGTGCTGATGATCCTGGCGCTGCTGGTGCTGGCGATCACGGTGGCGAATGTGGCCAATCTGCTCTATGCGCGCGCCGCCAACCGCGAGCGGGAAGTGGCGATTCGCGGCGCTCTCGGCGCCACGCGCCGGCGGCTGCTGCGCCAGTTGCTGGCCGAGAGCACGCTGCTGGCGCTCGCCGCCGGAGCCATCGGCGCAATGGCCGCCATCGCCGTTACTCAATTGCTCGGCAAGTCGATCGCTCCCGGCGACTTTGCGCCCCGGGCCAGCACCGGAACCGACTGGCGCTTGTTTGTCTTCACCTTTGCCGCATCGTTGGCCACGGGCATCCTCACTGGACTGCTCCCTGCATTGAAGGCGACCCGGCTGGAGATTTTGCCGTTGCTGAAGAACTCGCCCTCCGTCGCTGGAACCCGCCATCGGTTGCGCAGCTTGTTGGTGATTGCCCAGGTGGCATTCTCGTGCGTAGTGCTGATCTGCGCCGGACTGGCGGCGCGCAGTGTGCAAAAGCTCGCGCAGATCAATCTCGGCTTTCGTTCAGATCACATTTTTCTCGCTTCGGTTGATCCTTCGTTGCAACGCTACAGCGATGAGCGCGGCCGGCAGTTTCAAGCGCAGTTGCTCGATAAGCTCCGCGCCCTGCCCGGCGTCACCAGCGCCAGCCTGGCCACGCATCTGCCCTTTGATCTTGGAGGTGGTCAGCGCGCGGGCGCATGGCCAGAGGGTCAAACCCCAACCGAGAGCCAGAAGTTTACGTCCATCCCGTGTACGTCTGTCGAGCATGCCTATCTTCAAACCCTGGGCACGCGCGTTCTTGCGGGCCGCGATTTTACCGCGCACGACGATGAGGCCGCGCCGCGCGTAGTTATCATCAATCGAGTGCTTGCCCAGCAACTTTGGCCCAACGGCGATGCTGTCGGGAAGCGAATGAAACTGCAATGGGACACCATGCAGGTTGTCGGCGTGGTCGGCGAGATGCGCTACTGGGCGATGACCGACACGGATCGGCCGCTGATCTTTTACCCGCTGGCGCAACATTTCCAAAACAACGTCACCATCGTTGTGCGCACAGGAATGGATCCGCTGCAAATCACCGCCTCCGTCAAGCAAGCCGTCGCCCAACTGGACCCCGATCTGCCGGTCTACAAAATTCGCACCCTCGACCAGCAGATCGTCAGCAGTCCGATGGGCATGGCTCCGATGCGCATGGGCACCATCATCGCAGGCGGGCAAGGCATCATTGCGCTCTTCCTTGCCACGCTGGGCCTCTACGGATTGATCTCTCAATCGGTGAAACGGCGCACGCATGAGATCGGCATTCGCATCGCGCTCGGAGCCAAGCCCGGCAATGTGCTGAGCATACTCATCTGGCAGGGTTTGCGTCTGGTTCTCATCGGTCTCGGCCTGGGATTGGCGGCCGCCTTCGCGATCACGCGCGTCTTGGCCAGCGCACTTTACGGCGTCCGGCCCACGGACCTGGCCACCTTTGCCGGTGTCTCGGCACTATTGAGTCTGGTGGCAGCCGCAGCATGCGCGATTCCTGCACGCCGCGCCATGCGCGTCGATCCTATGGTGGCGCTGAGATACGAGTAGGCAAGCGCCGCTTCGGTGCTGACGCGAGCGATGATGTTCATTGCTACGGCGAGCGCGGCTCAGCGAATGAAGAGCCCCGAGGCACCGAGAACGAGTCCGCAGAGACCCAGGAGCAGGCCAGCCAACCAATACAGGCGCTTGCGCGTTAACAGAGTGATCGAGCAGATCACGAGTGCGGCCTCGAGCAAGACTTCGCCCAAATCGAATTTGTCGGCGCGCCGCTGCTGGATCATTACCTCATCTTCAGCCTTCTTGGCTTCGGCCTGGATATCCTTCTGCTCTTCCTTGTAGCGATCGACCTCTTTCTCGTACTTCTCCTTGATCTTTTCGGCCTGCTCGGCGTTTTGCACGGCGAAGACGGAGACCTCGTCGATGAAAAGCTCGTAACTTCGGCGACGGATGTCCTTGGCCTGGTAGTAGGCCCATTGGTCGGTGGCCTTTGTTTGCAGTAGAAGTTCTTCGGTGTGAGAGCGATGGCCCATCAGACCAACCGCCGCGACTAGCACGGCGAAAATCGCCATGGTCACCGTCACGGGCACAAGACTCGGTTCGTGCGCCGCGTGCTCGGCATGCTCCTGGAGTTCGTTAATTTCTTCTGGCATTTTGCTTGTCCTCAGGGGAGTGAATTTGTTCGCGCCCGAGAATAGCAGAATCCGGCGCGCCGAGGCTACGCCCCGCAGCAACGGAATCCCTGCCGATTCATCGAATAGAGTCGAGGCCAGGAGGGTGTATCCGATGACAGAACTTGCCAGCAAGACGTGCGTGCCATGCGGCGGAGGAATTTCGCCGCTCGCCGGGAAGGAATTGGAATCGCTCGCGAAGCAGGTGCCGCAATGGGAGGTGGTCAACGGGCACCACATCAAGCGCGCATTCAACTTTCCAAATTTTGTCCAAGCCCTCGCGTTTGTGAATAAGGTTGGCGAGATCGCCGAAGGGCAGGGACACCATCCCGACATCCTGCTTTCGTGGGGCAAAGCCGAAGTCACAACTTGGACGCACAAGATCGACGGCCTGACCGAAAGCGACTTCATCCTCGCCGCAAAGATCGACAAAATCTAGCTTTCCGTTGGGCAGCTCGCGGAACTCCAAGGAAGATTTCCCTACACAAATGGCGCTGTGCTGATTATCATTCGCCATTCAGGCTGCGGAAATTATTCGCAGCGGGAGATTTCCACGAATGGGGAATAAGTTTCGCGGCAGCGGCGTCTATTACCTGTACAAGTCGGCGGCGGCTCCGGGCGAATATTTGTGGTGGCGCGTGCGCGGAAGCCGCAGCCTTCGCACACCTCACCTTGTCAAGCAGCGCGCAGTCACCCAATTTGCGCGCGACTTCGGCCTCGGTGTTCTGGTGGAGACCGGCACTCATTTTGGTCAAATGCTGAACGCGCAGAAGAATCGTTTCGGCGAGATTCACTCCATCGAAATGGACCCGTGGAAGGTGGAGCTGGCGAAAAAGAGATTCGGGGGCCGCGCCAATATTCATATTCATGAGGGCGATAGCGGCAAAGTTTTGCCGGAAGTGATTGCGAAGATCAAGGAGCCTTGCCTTTTCTGGCTCGACGCGCATGATGGCGACCGCGCTTCGCCCATCCGAGCGGAGTTGGCCTGCATTTACAAACATCCCGTCTCGGGCCACGTCCTGCTCATCGATGATGCGCCGTGTTTCGATGGCCGCACCGATTACCCGAAGGTAGAGGAACTGCGCTCGCAGGCAGCGGTAGAGTACCCCGGACGCGTTGTCGAAGTGGTCGACGGAATCATTCGCATTTACAGGCCGAAATCGTAGTCGTCAGTCCGATTTCGGTTTCTTCCCCGATTGAACGCCTATAAAATCTTCATTGCCTCTCCATCGCAGCGGCTAAGTACCAAATGAATATGCAGTGCAGGGGATTCGGAATCACGCGGGACGACTATTCATGCTGAAACGCATATTTACGCATTACATCGCCGAAGAAGCGGGCCCGATGCTGCGGCTGGCGATTCCGATTGTCCTCGCGGAGCTTGGCTGGATGACGATGGCCATCGTGGACACGATGATGGTAGGCAGGCAAGCCAACAGTGCCGTGGCAATTGGCGCGGTCAGTCTTGGCACCGTTCTCTATTTGGTTGTCGCGTTTCCCGGGGCAGGCATCATGCTGGGGCTCGATACGCTCGTCTCGCATTCCTACGGCGCGGGCGACGTGGAGGATTGCCATCGTTCGCTCGTGAACGGAGTTTACCTGAGCCTTGGGCTGGCGCCTGTGCTGATGGGCTTGATTTGGCTTGGGGAACCGCTCCTGCGCTCGCTGCACATCGAGCAGGATATCGTGGGCCAGGCGATTCCCTATCTCCGGACACTGAGTTGGAGCACGTTTCCCCTGCTGCTCTTTTTTGTTTTTCGCAGGTACCTTCAGGGGATCAACCTGGTGAAGCCAGTGCTGTTCTCGCTGATTTCCGCGAATATCTTGAACCTTGTGGGGAACTGGGCTTTGATTTTCGGTCACCTTGGATTCCGCGCAATGGGCACGGTCGGGTCGGGCTGGTCCACATGCGCTTCGCGAACGTACATGGCTCTTGTGTTGATGGTCTATTGCGTCTATTACGATACCCGGTACAAGACGGGATTGCGCGAAGCCTCCCGCATGCCGCATTTCCCGCGCGTATGGCGGCTTCTGAGCCTGGGCTTTCCCGCGGCGATGCAATTCGGATTTGAGATCGCAGTGTTCGCCGTCGCCGCGACACTGATCGGGAAGCTCGGCGCCGTTCCGCTTGCAAGCCATCAGATTGCGCTGAACACGGCGAGCCTCACCTACATGGTGCCTCTGGGTATCAGCTCCGCCGCTGCCGTGCGCGTCGGGCAAGCCCTTGGACGCCGCGATGCACCGGCCGCAAGCCGCGCCGGATGGACTGCACTGGCGCTGGGCGCGAGCTTCATGTCCTGCATGGCGCTGGCGTTCTTGGTTGTCCCGCACTTCATCGTGCGAATCTACACGCCCGATCCTGTCGTGATTCGCGCGGCAAGTCAGTTGCTCTTTGTCGCTGCATTCTTTCAACTCTTCGATGGACTGCAGGTGGTGGCGACGGGCGCGCTGCGGGGAGCGGGCGACACTCGGACGCCGATGTTGTGCCACTTGATCTTCTACTGGCTCGTTGGTTTGCCGCTCGGCGTCTATTTTGGTTTCCACCTTGGCTGGGGCGCGCCGGGAATCTGGGCGGGACTGTGCGTTGCACTGGTCTTGATCGGAAGCACGCTCCTGTATTTGTGGCGTCGCAAGGAGCGTTCCTTTTTGGCACACGATTACTTCATCCCATCCGCTTCTTGAGCGGCCCACAATTCAGATGCTATTCTTGTCGGGGAGATAAAACATTCTTCTCAACTGCAATCAGAGTATTCGGTTCTCCCCATTCTTGATTGATGCGACCTTGAAATGCCCGTTGGAAGCCGGTCGCCTTCCGAGCTGCCGCAACGAAAAGAGATAGATGGACGCCGCTGAAAACATCCACACTCCGCCACTCGTGAATCCGTGGCTCATCGCATTTACGGTGATGCTCGCCACTTTCATGGAGGTGTTGGATACGAGCGTGGCGAATGTTTCTCTCCCGCACATTGCGGGAGACTTGTCGGCGGGCGTGGACGAAAGCACATGGGTGCTGACGTCTTATCTCGTCTCGAACGCGATCGTTTTGCCTCTGACCGGATGGTTCTCGACTTTATTCGGGCGCAAACGCTTCTATATCGCTTGCGTCGTGATCTTCACGGTCAGTTCGCTCCTGTGCGGGTTTGCGCCTACCCTGCCACTGCTGGTGTTCTTCCGCGTGCTTCAAGGCGCGGGCGGTGGAGGCTTGCAGCCGATTTCGCAGGCCATCCTCGTGGATAGTTTTCCAAAGCACAAGCAGGGAATGGCGATGGCCATCTACGGGATGGGCGTTGTCGTGGCTCCCACGATCGGCCCAACTCTTGGCGGCTGGATTACGGACAATTATACGTGGCGATGGATCTTTTGGCTCAACGTCCCCGTGGGAATCCTCTCCGTGATTATGACGACGCTGCTCATCATTGACCCGCCGCACATCATCCGGAAGACCTTCAAGCAAGGGCTACGCATCGATTTCATCGGACTCGGTCTGATCGCCGTCGGCCTTGGATTCCTGCAAGTGGTGCTCGATAAGGGGCAGCGGGACGACTGGTTTGGGTCGCACTTCATCGTTTGGGCCACCGTCATCACGGTGGTAGCCTTGGCGGGAGCCATTTTTTGGGAGTTTCACACCAAAGACCCCGTGGTTGAATTGCGTTTGCTAAGGGACCGGAATTTCGCGATCGCGACGTTCATGATGTACACGCTGGGATTCGTGATGTACGGCACAACCGTCTTGCTTCCCATCATGCTTCAGACAGTGATGGGTTATACGGCGATGGAAAGCGGGCTGGTGATGTTCCCTGGAGGGTTTGTCATCCTGCTGATCCTGCCGGTCGTGGGTCTGCTTACGAGCCACGTGGAACCGCGGTGGCTGGTGGCATTTGGGCTCATCGTTTTGGCGGCGGGGTCGATCCTGATGTCGCACCTCAACCTGTCCGTGGGAGAAGGCACGGTCATTTCCTATTGGGCTGTCTCAAGAGCGGGCGCGGCATTTTTGTTCGTTCCCATCAACCTGATGGCGTTCTATTTCGTTTCCAAAATGAAGATCAACAGCGCGACAGGGATCATCAATCTCGCGCGCAACGTCGGCGGAAGCATGGGAATCTCTTTTGTGACCACGATGCTCGACCGCCGCGCGCAATTCCATCAGGCAAGACTCGCTGCCCACATGCAACTCGGCAACAATAACTATGCCGCGGCCATGCACGGGCTGATGCACCTCCTGATGACACGCGGGTCCGATGCGGCGCGCGCCGCGATGCAAGCGCAAGGGCTGCTCTATGGCGAACTCCAGCGGCAGGCCATGATGTTATCGTTCGTGGACAACTTCTGGCTGGCGGCGATTATTTGCTTGGCTGTGATTCCTCTGTTGATCATGATGAAGAAGATCAAGCCAGGCAAACACCATGCCCCGCCCGTCCACTAAGGGCCGCTGCAATCCTGTTGCGGGGATTGCACCTCGATAGACATTCGCTCTTGGTTTTTGAAGGGCTGCGTTACAATCGTGCCAGCCGATCCTCTCTGGAGCACCCCTTGGGAAGAAGAACGCGTTTTGGATCGGGCACAATCGATGCGCGACGCCTTCATGCTCCGAGCCATCCGGCTTTCGATTGAGAATGTCCTTTCGGGACGAGGAGGACCTTTCGGAGCCGTCGTTGTCAAAGACGGGAAAATCATAGCCGAGGGGACGAACTCCGTCGTAGCCGCGAACGACCCGACCGCGCACGCGGAAATGATCGCGATCCGCGAGGCTTGCAAGAAGCTGGGCCACTTCGAGCTTAGTGGTTGCGAGATTTACACGAGCTGCGAACCGTGCCCGATGTGCCTGGGTGCGATCTACTGGGCGCGTCCCGCTTGCGTTTATTTTGCCGGGTTGTCGAGCGATGCGGCAAACGCCGGATTCGATGATGAGGCAATCTATAAGGAAATCACCGCGCCGCATTCGGATCGCAAGATACCCATGATCCCGCTGATGCACGAAGAAGCGCTGGAAGCGTTTCGAGTTTGGAAAGAGAAGGCTGACAAGATTTCCTACTAAGGGCGCGGCCCAATACCCCCCTTCCTTGCCGCGAACAAATTGCATGAAGCGAAATGTTTTTTTGTGAGCATGTTGCGAAATCGCTCCGTGCAAATTCGTTTTCTCCGGGCCAAACATGTTTCTTACGGAGGTGACAGATGGCTGACTTCACGAAACTCGTGGACCTTGCATCCGAGCGGTTGGGGGGCCGGGTGATTGAAACGAGCGATGAATTCTTCGGTTCCAAAGAGAATTTGTTGAAGGAATGCGAGCCAGTTTGCATCGAGAGGAAGCGCGCCGTTCGCGGAAAGCGGATGGACGGATGGGTGACTCGACGAAGGCGAACCCCCGGACACGACTGGTGCGTGGTTCGTCTTGGATTCTCGGGGAAGATTCGCGGAGTCGTTGTTGACACGACCCGATTCGAAGCCGATCATCCAACGCACTTCTCGCTCGAGGGTTGCGAGTTGAGTGGCGCGTATCCCTGCAAGAATGAAAAGAAACGGCTAAAAGACCCAAAGACGAACTGGGTTGAACTCCTGTCGCAAACAGAGCTCAAAGGAGACACGCGCAATTTATTTTCAGTCGAGAACATGAGCCGCATCACACATCTGCGGCTAAAGATTTTTCCCGATGGCGGCATCGCGCGCTTGCGCGTTCATGGGGAAGTCGTCCCGGAGAGGAAGCAGATCGCGCACGCGGAAATCGATCTTGCGGCGATGGCACTCGGCGGCCGGATCGTCGCTTCCAGCGACCCAGCTTGCGACGCGGCATGGAATCTACTGATGCCGGGGCCTGCGAGAACCGCGGAGGAAGGCTGGATTACGCCACGGAGGCGCGGGTCAGGCCACGATTGGGTGATTGTGAAACTCGGCGTTCCAGGAGTCGCTCGTTGGATCGAAATCGACACTTCCCATTTCGATGGAGAATCCCCGGAGACTTGCTCCCTTGACGCTTCTTATGCGGAAGGGCTTTCAGAAGATGTTCTGCTTCTTGGCGACGCCACATGGACCCCGCTTCTCGTTCAGACGAAGGTGCAGCCGGGGTGCGTGAATGTTTTTCGAGATCGAGTTCAAGATGCTGGCGCGGCGACGCACGTGCGCTTCAATATTTACCCGGATGGCGGCGTTGGAAGGTTGCGGATTTGGGGAAGAGCGGAACAACCTGCCGACCGGTTAAAAGGGCTCGAATTGCTGAATCATCTTCCTAAGGCGCAAGTGCGCAAGGCGATGCTCGATTGCTGCGGCTCGGAGAAATGGGCCGAACAAATGCTGGCGCAGATGCCATTTGCGAACGTCGCGCAAATGTTCGAAGCTGCCGGGAGAACTTGGGCCGGGCTTGATCGCAAGGATTGGCGTGAAGCATTTCGTCAATCAGCGAATGGTGGCGGCGCACCCACGAAAGTCAAGCATTCGGCGAAGCAGAGGCGCTCGGCATCGCGGCAAAAGTCGCCGGCGAGCGATGCATCGCCAGAAACGCTTGCCGTCCTGGCAGCGGCAAAGCAGGCATACCAGGCCACGTTTGGGCATTCGTTCGTGATTTCCGCAAATGGGATGACAACCGACGATGTCTTGCAGAACTTGCGAGGCCGATTGTCAACCGATCCCGAAGCCGAGGTGCAGGTTGCTGGAGAGGAGCAGCGTAAAATCACACGGCTTCTCCTCGAAAAGCTGCTTCAATCGTTGGAGTGAGCGAATAGCCCACACAAAGCTGTGGCGGATGCGTCAAAATCGCCCCCAAAGTGGTGCCAATGGGCGCAAAGTCCATGCGGCAGTTGCTGTCGCGATGCCCTACGCATCTGTCGAGACGGGTCATGGACTCCTGAAGTTCCTTCTGGCGTGGCCCGCTCGACATGCAGAGCCGACCTCCGAGGACTCGACGCAAATTTTTCATCGCGCAAATCCGAGTTGTTCAAAAGCACGCGACAAGATAAAGTTGCTCTATCCCCGTGGGAAGTGTCCGAGGTAGCTTCCCTCGCCCGCTGGAACCTTAAGACCGTCGAATGCGTTTCGATAGTGGGCGGCGGGTGGGCGCTTTATGGGTTCGGAACTAGGCCGATGGCCGAGAGAATACTGATTGTCGATGACGAGTCGAGCGCGCGGGCCGCTCTGGAATTGCTCTTGCGGCGCGAAGGATTCGAGGTGCGCAATGTTTCCGACGGCGAATCCGCACTAGCGGAGTGCGCTTCCTTTCGCCCAGACCTGATTCTGCTCGATATTTTAATGCCCGGCATCGATGGCTTCGAAGTCTGCCGGCGTATCAAAGCAACGCCTGAAACGCGGCTCACGCCTGTCGTCCTGATCACGGGTCTCTCGGATACCGAGGACCGCATCAAGGGCATCAACGCGGGCGCGGATGATTTCCTGAGCAAGCCGATTGACATCAACGAACTTCTAGCGCGGACGCGCTCACTCCTGCGGCTGAAGCAGTACACGGACGAACTCGAAAACGCCGAGGCCGTGCTGTTCAGTTTGGCTCAAAGCATCGAAGCGCGCGATACGTACACACGCGGGCATTGCGAGCGGCTCGCGGATATGTCCACGCGTCTTGCGAGCCGGCTCGGCGCGTCGGAGGAAGACATCAAGGCGCTTCGCCGCGGCGGGATCGTCCACGACATAGGCAAGGTGGCCGTGCCGGACGCAATTCTGTTGAAGCCTGGCCCGCTTTCGCGCGAGGAAATGGAATTGATGCGAAGACATCCCCTCGTTGGCGAGCGCATTTGCGTTCCACTCAAGACTTTCCGCTCCGTCCTTCCGATCATCCGCCACCATCACGAAAGATTTGACGGCTCAGGCTATCCCGACGGATTGCGAGGAGAAGATATTCCGCTGACTGCTCGCATCCTGCAGCTTGCGGACGTGTACGACGCGCTGACCACCGACCGGCCCTATCGGAAGGCGGATCCGTCTGAAGTTGCGTTCGAAATCATGGAGAAAGAAGCGGCCCAAGGTTGGTGGGATCGCCAACTTCTCTCTGCCTTTCGGGAAATGATGAGCGAGAACCAGGGGTTACTTGCACGACCTCGGGCGGATCGAGCAGCTAGGTAGCGCCAGAAACGGGTCTGGCCCGTCCCGAGGGAATCAGGACGAGCCAGGGGGGCGTTAGGTGGGGTGTGTACTGCTGAGGATCTCGTGATCTCCAATTGTTCCGCGGGGGTCTTGGATCATTCGCTTCCAGATGGAACGTAACCACCGCCTCGTTTCATCAGTTGCTGAACCCGCTCAATGACTCACACGACCTGGATACGCCCCTCTTGTTAGCCCACGATGAAGAGCATGTGAATAGTGTCCCATTGTGGAAAAGCCACAGTTTTGGGCGTAAAATCTGCCCATTCCTTGGGGGCTGTTGACATACCGAGTCCTAAATGGCATTGAACGTCGTGTTACCGAGCAGCAATCCAGAAAAGCCAATTGGTCTCGAAGTCTGGATGGACCGCGTCCTGGAATTCGCCGAGCGTGTAGAGGGCGACTGGGACGCCGACGCGGTTCACGACTTGCGCGTAGCTTTGCGTCGTTGCCGGACGATGGCGGACGCGCTCGACAAAGTGAATCCTCGCCCGGGTTGGCGCAAACTGAAGAGGTCCAGCCGCAAGCTCTTCGATGCTCTGGGCGAGTTGCGTGACGCGCAGGTTGAATTAACCTGGCTCAAGGAACTCGGATTGCCGAGCGACCTGGTGCGGAAGCGCATGATGCGCCTGCTGTCTTACCGGGTGAAAAAGCACCGCGAAAAAGCGGAGAAGGCGCTCGAACGACTTGACCGAGGAGATTGGCGCAAGTGGGCGAAGAAATTGCAATCCGATGCGCTTTTCTTTCCGTTGGAGAGCATCGTTTTTCAAAGGCTCGCCCTGGCGAGACTGAACGAGGTCGTGGAACTTTACTGCCGCGCCCGCAAGGGCCGGAGCAGGATTGCCTGGCACCGGCTGCGGATTGGTCTCAAACGCTTCCGCTAT
>Ga0326727_10017766_pt1 | contig 14668 bp, 14 predicted proteins | sample MB2enrmetagenome_FD_207643 | JGI IMG/M metagenome (GOLD analysis project Ga0326727, IMG submission 207643) | Lab enriched peat soil microbial communities from McLean, Ithaca, NY, United States - MB29MY | ecosystem: Environmental > Terrestrial > Soil > Wetlands > Peat | place: USA: New York... | reverse complement strand
CAGAGCCGGGTCGTTCATCATGGCGCTGGCGAGTCCTTATCCTCCGTTAGACATGACGGACGGTAACCTACTCGCTTCCCGCCGGACGAACTATGCCGCGGGAGTCTTCGCCTATCTAACTAATCTTCACCGCCCCGGTCCAGATTGTTTGTCCCACCTCCTTTCAGGCGACTACACCGATGCATAGCCAAAAAACTCTACCAAACCACGCCAGTCGCAATCCAACTGTATTGTACTGCTCGAAACCGCTGGTCGCATAGGGTCTTAGCTTCCCATGGGACTATCCTCATCGCGCATTAGGACGAGGTTCAGACCTGGGAAGGTTCTTACACGGGCACGTCTCCCAGGAATCGATGCGATGCCGGCAGGCGCCTCCTGTTGGGAGTCGTACGAGGTTTTTCTAGGGGGTCGTAAGCAGGATGCTTATGAGCAAAGCGCAGCAGGAGGAACGCATGGAACGTAGTCCGATTCTTGTGACAGGTGCCACAGGCAACAATCAAGTCTTGTGGTTCAGCAGTTGCTCGCGAGTGGTTTCAAGGTGCGCGCGTTCGTCCACAGCGCGGATAAGGCAAAGGCGCTTTCGGAAAAGGGCGTCGAGGCGATCATCAGAGACTTCGACAGCCCAACGTCGCTTCAGAAGGCAGTCGACGGAGTCTCTACTGTGTTCCTCCTGACACCCTTGGGCGAAAAGGCGGATGTTCTGGCGCGCAATGCGATCGTAGCGGCAAAAGGAGGCCGGCAGTCCCTATATCGTCCGGCTATCCGTTATCGAGGCCGGACCGGATGCGCCGACTGCCAACACTCGTTCCCATGGCCAGACGGAAAAGGATCTCGCTGAATCCGGCCTACCGGTGGCGTATCTCAGACCACACTACTTCATGCAGAACATATTGGGCTCTGCGCAGAGCATCGCGACGGACGGAGTATTCTACCAGGAAATGCGTGAAGCGAGGCTCGCCATGATCGATGTGCGCGACATCGCCGATTCGGCCACGAAGGTCATGATTGATAGAAGCCATGCGGGCAGAACCTATACGCTGACCGGACCCGATAGCATCACGTGGAATACAGTGGCGCAGGCATTCGCGGCTGCGCTCGGGCGACCCGTGAAGTACATCCCGGTCCCGCCTGAAGCCGTGGCGGACTCTATCCGCGAAATGGGCCGGGGCGAGTGGGCAGCCGGAGTGCTGCGGGACTACTGCGCCACCTATGGCAGCGGCTGGGGAGATTTCGTCACCGACGATGTGCAAAAGCTCACTGGGCATCCAGCCCGCTCGATCGAACAATTCGCACGAGAAGTCCTTGGACCTGCATTGTCAAGGTAAGCGCGGAAGTCGGTACGGGGGGGTCACGCTCCTGAGACGTGCGGGAGCCGATTATTGCTGAACAATCTGGCCAACGAAGGTGAGGTCATCTGAGCTCAGACGCTGCGGCGGCTGCTTGTCCATATCCATTGCGCCTTTCTCTTCCTTCGGGGACGCCACAGCGTCTGTGTCGGGATCCGCAGTTACCCCAATCGGGTAGCTCGCCCACACTGCTTGCACCGCCTTTACGAATCCTCCCACAAAATGCCAAACGTCGTTCAATCCGAGCGCTTTGCTGTATAGGAGCGTGACTGCAGGCACATCCCTCTTAGAGTGGATGCTGATAATGATCGCTCCGGCCTGGGGGGCGTCGTACTTCGGGCCCGTCATGAGGAGCACGCCGATATAAGTTCTTCCGGTTGCGCAGCTCGAGCAAAACTCTTCATCGCCGATCATTTCCAAGCTTTGTTTTCTCCAAGGGGCTCCTGAACCTTTTCGGCTCTATTCGGTATCTGCGTAAGCGCAGGCCCATGATGCGCTCCGTGACTCCAAGAGAGGCCGCGGCTGGCGCAATCTTGCCGTACGAGGATTTCAGGGCTTCAATAATGAGCTCCTTCTCCACGGCTTCCAGCGCGGTCGCAAGGGTCTCGCGGGGATCTGTCCAGCGAGATTCCGCCGTCCGAAGCGAAGGGGGTAGATGATGCCCGTGAATCGCCTCGTCGTCGGTTAACAGCACCGCGCGCTCGATGCAATTCTCGAGCTCCCGCACATTGCCTGGCCAGGCGTATGCCGTAAGCATGTTGCTTGCGGTGGTGGAGATGCGAGCAACTTTTCTACTGTTCTGTTTGCAGTATCGCTCCACGAAATAGTCGGCCAACAGAAGGATATCGGTTCCGCGCTTGCGAAGGGGCGGGACATGGATAGGGAAAACGTTGAGCCGGTAATAAAGATCTTCGCGAAACTGGCCACTTCCAATAAGCTTTTCGAGATCCCGGTTGGTGGCGGCAATCAGCCGAACATCTGCCTTGAGAGTGGCGGTGCCTCCCACGCGCTCGAACTCCCGCTCCTGGAGGACGCGAAGGAGCTTGATCTGCATCGCAAGGGAAAGGTCGCCAATTTCGTCTAAGAAAAGCGTCCCCCCCTGGGCCAGTTCGAATCTGCCTTTTCGTGACTCCACGGCCCCCGTGAAGGCCCCCTTTTCATGCCCGAAAAGCTCGCTCTCGATCACTCCGATCGGCAGCACCGCGCAATTGACCTTGATAAAAGGCTTTGTAGCGCGCCGGCTGGCTTGGTGGATAGCGTGCGCTACTAGCTCTTTGCCGACGCCTGTCTCCCCGCGAAGGAGCACCGAGGTGTTACTCGTCGAGACTTGTGCGATGAGCTCATAGACGCTTTGCATCACTTTTGAATTGCCAACGATGTTTGTCGGCCGGAACCCGTCCTTCAGCTCGTCTTGTAGGCGCAGGTTCTCTTCGACAAGTCTTTGCCGCTCCTCTTGCGCGGACCGCCGCAGGCGTACAGCCTGGGCAATCAGGGAGGCAATGATGGAAAGAATCCGTGCCTCCTCCTGGAGGTACGACAGAGAGGCTACGGGACGGTCTGCACTTAAAGCGCCGACCACCTCCCGACCGAGCGTGATGGGCACGCAGACGAACGATAGGTCTTCACCATTGTCGGTCCGGCGGGCTCTTGTGCGGTTAAGGAAATGGGCCTCCTCGGAAATCTTGGGAACGATTAAAGCTTTTCCGGTTGCAATAACCTTGCCAGTGATGCCCTCTCCTAGCCTATACTTGCCTTGCAGCCTCTGGGCGGCAGACAGGCCGTGCGCTGCCTCGATGGCAATCTCTCCGGTCTGCTTGTTCAGGAGCGTAAGGGTCGCGAACTTCATGCCAAGAGACCGAGTAATCGCCTCCAGCACTGGCTCAACAACGTTACGAAGATCGAGGCTCGAGTCGAGGGCCTGACTTATCTCGAAAAGCAGGGAAAGCTCGCTCGGTCTTCCCCCCACTTCCTCCAGGTGTTTCGGTTGCCCGGCCATGTGCTCTCCCTAAATCGGCTCATTGTTCATCCAAGAGCCACGCGCGATCTCATCAGAATCCAGAACTGCGCCAAGCATAGCCCTCTATTTCATCGCCTTCCTCATATCGATGTCGTCCGGGTACATCAGCGCTTTATGGCCTCGCTCTCCAGTGCGAACGCGTACGACGTCCTCAACGAACCCTTGCCGAGCGGCGTTTTCGGTTCCTCCCGAAAGAGAACTTGCGATTGGAGTAGCAAGGTTCGTGCCAAAGCTATATTCCGGCTCTTCTATTCCCAAGTGTCTATGAGGCAAAAAAATAAAATAGGATTGATTAGACGAGCCGGACGTCAGCCATTCTTACGAAAGGTACGCAAATGTAGAATAGATAGTCTGAGGATACAATAATGTATCGTGAATAAGTTCCCAAGGGCTCATTCACTCCTTTCTCGCATTAATACAAAAACACTTGTTTCGCCGGAGTACGCACCTCCGCCACGCCGTCTTCAGAACGAATTCGGGATCGGGTGAGGACAAACACCCCAACTGCTCAACTCTTCTCGCCCATCTCGGCTGCTCAGCGACAAAAAGAAACTGGAACGGAGGACACTCCTCACCTTGGGGGCGCGCAGCGCTGCGCGCTCGTCGGAGTTCTGTCCTTTCCTTGCATTGCGCTTGCAAGAACCAACGGAATCTTGTTTACATCGCTTCAGCGAGTTGACCGAGGCGCGGTTTGCGGACGCCATTCGTCAGGCTATGGGCGCTCGGAAGTGATCGGGCAGTACCAGTAACGCAGGTTGGGGTGAGAGGTTCACCGCCACGCCCAGCTCGGATTGGAAAAACCACGATTATGATCGTCGCAATGCGAAAGGTTCTCAGCTTCGTTATCAAGGCCTCCTTGTAGGGATGAAGAGACGGCGGGTCTCCTCATCCCTTCAAGGGATCGCAGGGACAGCGAAACACGAGCAAGTGAACAGGATGACTTCTGACCTATTACCAGCTGTCACTACGACTGCCCGCCGGCCGCCGGGGGCAGAAAAGCCACGCGCTCTCAAAGCACGGAACTTGCTCGCCGGGTGCCAATCGCTGGCTGTAATCTGACGAACAGCAGGTTCTGTGTAAAGGGCGTCATTGTGCTGTGCGGCGGCGGCTTTGCAGTAGCCGGGTTTCACGGAATGTTCCATATTATTGGAGATATGAACGAACGTAACAATGCCTCTTCGTACCAACTTCCCAGGAGCGTGGTGCCGAGCCACTACGACATCCTGGTGAAGCCTGACTTCGGCACGTTCCGCTTCAGCGGTCGCATGGTCGCAGACGTGGAAGTTCGCGAGCCGGTCGCGCAGATCGTGGTCAACTCCTTGGGACTGAAGATCACCAAGGCGCACGCGCTGGACAGTACGGGAAAGCGACTTGATGCCGTCGAGACTCAGGCTGCCGTGAGTTTCTTTGATCCCGTGACTGGAGAGGCCCGCGCGGAGAGTTTCACCAGCGCCGCTACAATCAATGAAGATGCCCAGACCGCAACTTTTTCTTTCGACGCGACGCTAGGGAGGGGCAGTTGGAAGCTCTTTGCGGAATACGAGGGGAGCCTCGTCCAGCCGAGCCTCGAGGGTTTCTACAGGAGCAAATGGACTGACGACAGCAAAGCCGAGCACTGGATGGCCTCGACGCAGTTCGAGGCCACGCATGCCCGGCGCGCTTTTCCTTGCTGGGACGAACCAGCGGTCAAAGCGACGTATGCCGTTACACTCGTCATCGACAAACAGCTGGCAGCCCTTTCCAACATGCGAGTGACGGTGGAGAAGGCGGAGGGCAGCCTGAAAACCGTAACGTTCGCACCGACCCCGCGAATGTCGACATACCTCCTGGCTTGGTGCGTCGGGGTGTTGGAGAGCTCCGAGCCCGCTTGGGCTAACGGCAAGGAGCTGCACGTCTGGTCCGTGCCGGGAAAAAACTCGCTGAAGGGATACGCGCTGAAGTGCGCCGCGTACGGCGTCGAATGGTACGAGCGCACGCTCCGCGTCCCTTACTTCGGCGGGGACAAGATCGACCTGATCGCTATCCCGGACTTCCGATCCGGCGCTATGGAGAACACAGGGCTCATCACGTTTCGGGCAACGGCGCTCCTCGTGGATGAACCAAACGCGACCATCGCAGAGCTGCAGCGAGTCGCGGAGGTCGTCTTCCACGAACTGGCGCACATGTGGTTCGGCAACCTTGTCACGATGGCCTGGTGGGACGGCCTCCCGCTCAACGAATCTAACGCGACAATCTTCGCCTACCTCGTCATGGATGATTTTCAGCCCGACTGGCACATATTCAACTCTTTCGGTCTTCGTCGCGCGGCGGCATTTGCACTGGATTCGCTCAATAGCACGCATCCCTGCTGGGCTCCCGTGGGACATCCCGACGAGGTGGAGCAGCGCTTCGACAGGATCACCTATGAGAAGGGCGGCAGCGTGGAGTTCCAGATCCACCGATTCGTTGGGGATGCTTCTTTCTATAATGGCGCCAACGTATACCTAAGGCGCCATAGCCATGGAAACGCCGAAGTCACCGATCTGTGGGATGACCTCGAGGAAGGTGTTCGGCGGGCGGGACTCCAGGTCCCCGTACGGCGCATCATGGACGCGTGGTTTCTCATGGACGGCCACCCTGTCGTTACGGTCTCCCCTTCGGACAAGGCCGGCTCTATCAAGGTCTCCCAGGAGCGGTTTGCGTTCGTTGCGCAAGAAGACCATACCAAACAGCTCTGGCCCATCCCGCTCCAACTTCGCTACGCCTCGGCTGACGGGGCCGTGCATATGGAGAAGCTCGTTCTCGAGGACCGGGAGAAGGAGATCTCCCTGCAGAAGGGGTTTCACTACGTGGCCGCGAACGCGGAGGGCTCGGGCTTCTATCGCGTCCGCTATGCGGAGGAGATGCTGGAGAGCCTTCTGCGCGCGCCGTTCGAGAGACTACAAGTCATCGAGCGCTTCAACCTTGTGAACGACGCCTGGGCATTTGTCCGCGCGCAGCTTCTGCACGCGGACAAATATATCGACTTGCTCCGAAAACTTGCCGGGGAGAGCGACCCAAGCGTCTGGAGCATCATTGGCGGGTCGCTGCAAGCCCTTCACAGCATCACGAAGCCTGATCACCGCGCGGCGTTCAAAAAGCTCATCCGGAACCTCGTCCAACCGGCGTTCAATGAGCTTGGGTGGACGCCGATGGGAAGCGAATCTACAGCCCGTCGCGAGCTACGGGGATCCCTGGCCGCCTTACTCGGCACCGTGGGTGAGGACGCTCAGGTGCGGTCCGCGGCGGCTGGACATTTCGTTTCCTGGAAAAAAAACCGCGGTTCCGTTGACCCCAACGTTGTCCCCGCCATCGTCGCCACCCTGGCCTATGCCGGGGACAAGGCGCGCTTCCACGAGTTCCTCGCTCTTTCTCGCGCCGCGTCCACGGACCAGGAGAAGCTGCGCTTTCTTCGCGCTCTAGGGGAGTTCAGAGAGCCCGAGCTGTTCAAGGCTGCAATCGATATGGCGCTGGACGAAGTGAAAGCAGACGACGCACCGTATATCCTCGGTGCCTACTTGGCAACTGAGCATGCCGGCCGCGCCACATGGGAGGCACTCCGCGAAAACTGGGGAAAAGTCGTGAAGAGGTTCCCTGCGTCCGGCACCGTGCGCATGATCGAAGGATGCTCCGCGCTTGACACCCCTGAGCTTGCTGCCGAGGTCGAACAGTTCTTTGCGGTAACACGAGTGCCTCAGGGGGACATGGCCGTGTTACAGATGCTGGAAAGACTCCACGTGAACGTGCGCCTGCGCCGGGCGGAGGGCCCGAGGCTGTCTGTGTACCTGAACCAGCTTTGAAGTAACGGGCAAAGCTCCTGCCGGCGCTGCATCAGGAACGCCTCTCCTGGCCTTGGCAGAAAGCCTGGCGGGCTCTCTCTGGGTACCTGGCGCTCAAGCCGTTCGCCAAGCCTGCTTCTCAGACGTCGTGCGGCAGCGAACCGCGGGCCGCCCGCATGTACGCGAACGGCGTCTGGGCAAGGAAATTCGAGACCCGAGATGTGTAGACGTCCGCGTATCGCTCCACTTGGCGCGCAAACAGGCTTTTGTCGTTTCCCGCGCGCATGAGCGGACCCCACGTTGGATTTCCCATCTCCCCCGAGCATTTCGCAAGAGGGGCGATTTTGCTGTCCAGCCTCTGGCTCTCCTCGGTGACGCTGCGAATGGCCGCCTCGAGCTCCGAGGCGCTCGCGGCGGAAGCCGGGCCGTAATGGCTCTGGAGGCGCTGCCGTTCCAAACGAAGCTGCGCGAACCGAGTGTCCAACTCGGTCTTCACGCCCATCAGCTCACGAAGCTGCGCCTCGATCTCCCGTGATTTCTCCATGGCCAGCATTTCGGATTCCATCTCCCGCAGGATCAGTCCCGTGCGCCAGCGCAGCATCTCCTTGCTCACGTGAACGTCACCGAAGAGATGGTCCCCGAGATACAAGATATCCGCACCCGAGAGGCCCAGGCTCGACTCAACGAGCTGGGCGTCCCCGCCCGCGTAGACGCTACCCGGCTCGAGCGGTCCACGGTGCGAACGCAGGAGCCCCTGCTCCTCATCCGTGACACGGTAGAGCGCTTGCCTATCCGAGAAAAAGCCCGGCTTGCGAGCCTCCACGATGATCAAGTCGAACAGCTCCCGCCACTCCATTGAGCCGGGAAAGCTGTGGTCGAACGTGTAGTTCATCATAGCGCGCGTATAGGTCCAGTCGGAGTTGGTGATCAGCAAGAGTCGCTTGCCGGCCATTTTCTGGTCCAAGAGAGTCAGAGGCAACTCGGGGTCCAGCTCCACGAACCTGTCAGGGTCCGCCATAATCTGTGTCTTCAGTTCGCTCAGGTTGTGGGCCTCATCAAGCGCCATGAGCAGGATGCGGTGCAGATCTCGATACCCCAGCGTCTCCGGCAGCTTTCCCTCGTCTAGCAGGTCAACGAGCTGCGCGAAAAGGTTGGCTTCGGAGAGAGAAAAGAGAGTATTCATGAACTGCCAGCGCTGGTCCGAAAGATCCACGAAAGTGCTGGAGTAGGCGGCGCGCTGATCTTCGAAAGACAACGGCTTCGTTCCGTGGTAGGCCCTGATCACGTAGCCGAACCTCGTAGCCTTGACGAGGTTTCCCAGCTCCAGGTCGAAGGCGAGCCCCTGGATGACGCTCGCGGGATCGAACACAAGATCTTTCACCGGCCAGCGCCGACGCTCGAGCGGCCCCAGCGCGCGCTCGAATGCCGCCCGCTCCCATTCCCGCGTACGGTAGTGCACCAGAGTGTAATCCATGTCATAACCTATTGCCTTGATGGAGCGAAGATTGAGCGTGCGGTTGCACCAGACCCGGCGCTCCGCAGGTATTGAAGGTTCGGTCATGTCTCACAGTACCACGATCTGGTGTCGGTGGCCACCGTGACGTTGTTTCAAGCGAGCCTTACTTCCCGCGGGTCATCTCCCGGAGCTTCACCATAGTGGTCCACGTGCGCATGGTCACTGAGTCGCCCAGGGCTTTGCTCACGGCCGCGTTGAGCTTGCTCTCGATCACGCCTTTGGGCATCCACATGTAGAAAGCGCGAGACGGGCCCAAGACAAGCTTTTCTTTCCCCCAATCTTGGCGGGCGATGTCGGCAAGCTTTGCCGTGTCAGCCGCGTGAGCCATAACCCCGAGCAACAGCCGCGAGGTGTTGTCTGCTACCTCTGCCAGCGGATTCGATTCCACTGCGGCGGCGAGCTCTTCCGCTCTTATCACTATCACGCGCGCTGACACGCCAAGCTTCGTCTCCAAGGCCTTTTCGATGCGCCGGGCAGTTTCGGCCTGCGCGGTCCTTCGACTGGAGAACACGACGTTGCCGCTGTTGAGCAGCGTCTGCACATCGTCATACCCCAGCCCCTCCACCATCGCGCGCAGTTCCGCCATCCTCACCCGCTTGTTTGGGCCGACGTTGACCCCGCGCAGGAGGGCTACCTGAATATCCGGCATGCTGAGCCTCTCACGCCTTCAACGGTTTGTAGTGCAGGAGCACGTTTCCGTTTCGAAAGGAGCGGGTGCGCGTCGGCTCCAAGGCCGGTCTCTTTGTGACGCCTTCGAACATCGTCCTGCCTTTTCCAAGGATGATCGGGTACTGCACGAACTGGTATTCGTCCACCAGCCCAGCATCGGTCAATTGGGAAACGATACTCCCGCTTCCCGGGATCACCATGTCGTTGCCTGACTCTTGCTTCAGCTTTGGCACTTCCGCAACCGGCTCCCCTTTGACGAGCCTCGTGTTTTTCCAACTCACCGTCTCCAGCGTTCGGAAGAACACCATCTTCTGCAAGCTGTTTAATCGTTCAGCCACGGCGGGAAGACTCCGCGCTGCCGCTGGTGTCGGCCAGAAGCGCACCATGAGGTCGTAGGTCACCGTCCCCATGAGGAGCGTACCGCCACCATGCGCTTTCTCCTCCGTGAATCGCTGCCATTCCTCATCAGCGCTGCGCGTCGGTGAAAAAACCGTCCAAGGACACCGTGTTGAATACGACCACGTTCGCCATTCTTCACCTCCGCGGCTGTACACGCGAGTATATGTTCGGCGTCGTGCGGACAATGTACAGGAAAAGGGGAGCGGCGGTATGATGCGCGCTCTGGCCAGCGCTGAACGGACCCCTACCCTTGCATTCCAATTTGCTCCAGAGACAGCTCTGTTCGGCCGATCAGGATGACGTCCAACCTGTGAAGGCGCACGTATTTTCCGGGGGGAACGGCATGGCCGTTCACGAGTGTGCCATTAGTGCTGTGCAGATCCTCGATGAAGAAATCATCCTTCACTTTCTGAATCACCGCGTGGTGACGGGAGGCCAGAGCGTCATCCACTTCTATCGTATTGTCTCCGTCCCTGCCAACCGTGATTCGGCTGGTAATGGGTATTTTCTTGCCCTGGAAGACGATGAACATCGCACCCGGCTTGCGCACCTTGAACAGGCGCTGCCCAACAGCACTGTCCGAGTAGATTGTCTTGTTGAGATCCTCGTCGCTTTCCGGCACGCAGCCCTTCTCCCTCGGAGAGCATTCGCATGTAGTCGCGGAGCCTGCCGGGAATGTAGCTTGCCTTGGGCCCGATTTCAAGCTCCGGGGCCCTTAAGCGGTCGAGTCCCGCCGCCCATGGACACGATGGCGTCGAACTCGTTCTTTTCCAAAGGCATGACGGAAAGGCGCGCAACCCGCACCAGCTGGGTGTTCTTGAGCGAAGGTTCCGCTTTGATCCTTGCCAGAGGGACAGGATTCTTCAGAACCCATGCCGGAGCCACGTCCACCGCAGACCACATCTCCTCTTCCGCCGTCGTGTCCGCGTACGCTTCCGACAACACTTTCATTGCGCCCACGACGGACTTCTCTTCCCCCGAATGGTAGAAGAGGACGGTTTCTCCTGGTTTCATGGCGCGTAGGTAGTTACGCGCCTTGTAGTTGCGCACCCCGTCCCAAGAGGTCTTCCCGTCCCGCACGAGGTCGGTCCAACCGTAGCTTTCGGGGTCACTCTTGGCAAGCCAATATCCCATGCATTCCACCTTCTAAGGTGAGTTGAAGTTACTTCCAAGGCTGTGAAACGGCCATCATCACGGAAGCGCCGACTGCTTCTTCGCCGATAGCCGTCAGCAGAGCCCCCCCGCGGTGGGCAGACGGGACCTAACGGGTCCTGAGATAATTCTCCACGGAGCGATCGTAGCTTCGCTCAGCTGCCTTGGAGAAATAGCACGCCGGAAGCTCGCCAGAGCTGCGATGGTAGGCAACGCATTCGCAGCACGCGCCTTTGCGGCTGCAGGGGTACGTGCAGTTGCACGACGCCTTATTCTTTTCGACGGTGCATGTTCTCATGAGTGTCCTCCGGAGGATTCCTTTCCATTGCCACGCGCCGCTGGCGCTCTTTTTCTGCCTGGCCGTCGGGGCTCCACGTGGATGAGCACGCTCGCGTTCGGCATCAGTCGCCTAAGATCCCGCTCGATTGCGTCACACACGTCGTGGGACTGACGGACGCTGATCGACTCGGAGACGGTGAGATGGAAGTCGATATAATTCTTTCCGCCCGCGCTTCGCGTGCGCAGAGAATGGATACCGACGTTCGAGTGCTGCTTGACGCAGCCTTCGATTGTCTCGATTTCCTGCGCGGAAAGGCTTGCATCCACCAACGGTCCAAATGCTTTCCTGAGCATGGACCAGGATTCCCGCAAAATGACGAAGGCAATGGCAATGGCCACGACGGGGTCGAGGTATGATGCCCAGGGAATGCCTGCAATTCGCTTGAGGCCGACGATCACAACCAACCCGGCCGCCACGCCCAAGGACGAATAGGCGTCGGTTTTCAGATGCAAAGCATCAGCCTCAAGGGCCACGCTTCGCTCCTCCGACGCGACTGCATAGAGCGTTCGGGAAACAAGAGTGTTCACGATGCCCGAAACGAGCATTACGACAAGACCCAGCTCGAGCTTCTGGACCGGAGCGTTGTGCACGAGTTTCTGTATGGCCTCGGCGATAATGAGACAGACGGCGACGAAGATCATGATTGCTTCCAGGACGCCGGACACGTTCTCAAACTTCCCGTGACCGTACGAGTGCTTTTCGTCGGCCGGTCTGCGGGCCAGTCGGATCGAGAAAAACGCCATTAGCGCTGCGAAAAGGTCCATGAAAGAGTGAATGGCTTCCGAGATGATACTGACGGAGCCGCTCAGGATTCCAACGACGAGCTTGGCGGCAGCGAGGCAGGCGTTCGACAGGATTGAGAGACGCGCAGTTTGCGCAGCCCGGTTCACCAGGACCTCCTAGGGGTGGAAGGCCTGCAGCGTGTGCTGCTGCCCCGAAAGGTCAGGGGGCCCGGCGACGCCTGCTCTTCCGTGCGCATACTAGATAATCCGGGCGAGATTGGCTGTCAAGTCGAGCCTGGACGCACGCGAGGACGCGTTGGCGCCACCATCCGCTGCCGTAGGCTTTCCAGCTGAGACGACACGGCTCATCATGGCTGGCGGCGGCCAACGGCAAAAAACACCTGCTATACATTGGATCAGAGAATCAGTAGCCTTGGCGGTCTATAGGAGGAACAGGAGGAATGTTTGCCGGAATAAGAAGGCGTCTTGTCGCCACGATGGACACCGAAATGTTCAAAAAGGGCTGGTGGATGCTGCTTCTGATCATGGGGACAATCGGAGTGCTTTTCGCAATCTGCTGCATCCTCATATTGGGACACTAATCATGAAGCCGGAGGGCCTCCTTCTTGCAAGCGTCATTGTACTCTTTCCTCTCGAGGCGGGGGCGTTGGACCTCGCAGATATCGCTCAGAGCGCGACCCCGGCTGACATCACCCAAGCCCTGCGTGCCGGCGCTGACCCGAACGCAGTGGATTTCGTCGGCAGAACTGTCCTCATGCTGGCAGCGACTTCTAACCCGGACCCTGCGGTGATCACGGCATTGGTGAAGGCCGGAGCGAATGTGAACGCCCGAGGGCCCCAAAGATGGACCCCCCTGATGATGGCTGCCTACGGCAATCCCAATCCGGCAGTGGTCCTGGCGCTACTTGCGGCAGGCGCAGACCCCCGGCTTCGAAGCAACGCAGGACGAAGCGCCTTCGATTACGCGCAAGACAACGATTCGCTGAAAGGCACCGAAGCGCTTACCGCCTTGAAGGCCGGCAGAAGATAGGGGCCTGCGATTACTCACTGCTTGCCAGGGCATTCCAGAGGAGAAGGGCAACGATTCCAACCAGGACAGCGGCAACCGTAACCGCCCTGGCGTTGCGAAAGAACGTATTGGCATGTTTGCCTAGCAGCTCCCGGTCGTTAGCAAGCAGAAGAAGAAAGATAAGGACAGGCGCCATGAGGGCTCCGCAGCCCACCTGGGCAGCCAAGGCCACGAAGTTTAACGGTAGTCCGGGAATCAGGACGAGCAGCGCGGCAATGACTACGCTGCCGACGTAGATCCCATAGAATCCCGGCGCCTCGGAGATCCTGTCGTCAAGGCTCCTGGCCCATCCGAAGGACTCCGCCACGGCCCAGGACGTGGAGAGCGACACGGTGAATGAGGCGAGGAGGCCGGCATTGAAGATCCCCAGTCCGAAGAGGATCGCCGGCCATTTCCCCGCGTAGGTGAGGAACCCGCGGATTAGCTCTGACGGCCCGGCACCCTCCAGGTTCGGAACGCGACCCATGAGCGCTGCTGCCGCAACAATTGCGCTTGCGGCAACAATTGTCTCTACAACGCATCCCGTGAGGGTATCGATCCGTCCAAGGCGGATATGTTTGTCGATGAGCCCTTTGTCGATATTTCCGCTCCCCTGGAAGAATACGGCAAAAGGGGCTACGGAATTGCCGATGAGTGCGGCAACGTACCAGAAGACCTTCCCAGTACCCGCAGGGACATTCCAGGCAACGAACGCGTGCGCGATGTCTGCCACGCTCGGTCGCGTCAGCACGGCAAGGACAATAAAGCCGAGGTTGAGAGCTCCAATGAAGAGGGCAATTCTCTCCTTGGTCCAATATCCGGTAAAGATGATGACCATCACCGCGAGAAGCAGGCTCAAGAGCGTGCCGGCCCACAGAGGGAGCCCCAGCATGAATAGCCCGGCAGTCATCCCGATAAACTCGGTCACCATCATGAGGAGGTTTTCGACGCAGAGCGAGACAACGTGGTATGCCAGCCAAAACCTACCGAAATGCCGCCGGATCAGTTGCGTTGGCCCGGTTTGCGTTACGGTGCATAGCCGCATAACGAGTTCCTGAGTGGTGTAGGTCGCAACTCCCAGGCAAAGTGCGAGAGGGACAAAAAGTCCGATCCCAAACCTCGCTCCCGTCAAGGCATAGGAGATCATACCGCCGGCGTCGTTGTTTGCCAGTGTGGCAAGCACACCCGGTCCGATGAGGGCCCAGAACAGGACGGCCCGACGCCGGAAGCCGTCCGCGGGCTGATCGACGAGCTTCTGGAACCGGGTAGGGTTTTGTGTTTGGGAACGCACGACGCCCCGCTCAAGCCTCCGGGGCCAAGTCTATCACATGCCGTGAGGATAAACGGCATGCAGTCGGGTGGGCTGGGCAGAGGCGCTCAGGTCGCGTGACGCGGAACCTGGGCAGCCATCCCCTCTTTCGCTCGAATAATCCCTTCGTCATCGCCTTTGTTTCCGCCAAGCTAAGGGCCGCTGAGATGAGCGATCCGTGCAAATGGCGTGAAAAACCCTGCGATGGTCTCCGTCCAGCGCCACAGCGACGGCAAGCTTCTCGACGCGCGCGTTCACATTGTTAAGGATAGCGAAGTGGTCGGAGATGGATCCCATGCGGATGCGACCAAGACCACGTCGGGAAGCGAGCA
>Ga0326727_10017764_pt1 | contig 14669 bp, 14 predicted proteins | sample MB2enrmetagenome_FD_207643 | JGI IMG/M metagenome (GOLD analysis project Ga0326727, IMG submission 207643) | Lab enriched peat soil microbial communities from McLean, Ithaca, NY, United States - MB29MY | ecosystem: Environmental > Terrestrial > Soil > Wetlands > Peat | place: USA: New York... | reverse complement strand
CCCACGGCGCGGACCTGGTGCTGGTAGTGGGGTCGAAGAACAGCTCGAACTCGAACCGGCTGGTGGAGGTATCGAAGAACCTGCACACCAACTCCTACCTGATCGATTCGGCGGATGCGATCCAGACCGAGTGGCTGGCGGGGGTGAATACTGTGGCCGTGACGGCGGGGGCATCCGCTCCCGAGGTTGTGGTGCAGCATGTGGTTGATTATCTGCAAGAGATGGGATATGGGTCGGTTGACGAGGTTGAGGTGATGCCTGAGAATGTGCGCTTCGGACTACCCCCGGAGATCGTGCAGGCGATTGCTTCGGCCCCGCCGATCCAGCAGTAAAGTGCAATCCTACGCAGGCCAGTTTGCATAGAAGCCTGCGAGTTGCATTTGCAGATTGGCAGGCAAAGAACGATGCAAAATCTGACGATCCAGAGAGATAGTAATCGATGAGTGCATCTTCAGGGAACCCGAAAGCGGCGCCTGCGATGACCGCGCAACCGCGCTATGGCCGGATGGATCTTGGTCTGGATCGGGTATCCGAGGGCATTGCGCGGGCGACGGAGTGGCTGCTTGGGCAGCAGCACCCGGAGGGCTTCTGGTGCGGCGAGCTGGAAGCCGACTCCATGCTGGAATCGGACTACATCTTTCTTCACACCATGTTGGGGACGGGCGACCGGGGCAAGATGGAGCGTGCGGTCAACGAGATACTGCGCCACCAGAACGGGGACGGAGGATGGAGCATCTACCCCAACGGGCCGTCGAACATCTCGCTGGGCGTGAAGGCGTACCTGGCGCTGAAGCTGATGGGATGGCCGGCGGAGCATCCGGCGCTGGTGAAGGCGCGGGAGTGGATTCTGGCCCATGGCGGGGTGACCGAAGTCAATACGTTTACTAAGATATACCTGTGCACTCTGGGGCAGTATGACTACAACGCTGTGCCCGCGGTGCCGCCGGAGATCATCCTCTTTCCCATCTGGTTCTACTTCAATATCTACGAGATTTCGTCGTGGTCGCGCGCGATTCTTGTGCCGCTTTCAGTGGCGTACGCGAAGAAGCCGTTCAAAAAGATACCAGCGGAGCAGGGGATCAACGAACTGTTTGTGGGCGGGCGCGAAAAGGCAAACCTGCACCTGAAATGGGACCGCAAGCACCTGATTGGCTGGCGCAACATCTTCCTGGCGATGGACCGCATCACCCACTGGTTCGAGCGCATTCACATCCGGCCGCTGCGCAAGATGGCACTGAAGAGGGCGGAGAAGTGGCTGCTGGAGCGCTTCGAGATGTCGGACGGTCTTGGGGCGATCTATCCCGCGATGGTGAATGCGATCATCGCGCTGGCATGCCTGGGTTATACCCAGGACGATCCGCAGTTCATCCGCGCGATGGACGAGTTCGAGAAGCTGGGCATCGACAACCCGCATGGTGAGCCGGACTACCCGACGCCGACCTTTCGCATGCAGCCCTGCATGTCGCCGGTGTGGGACACGGCATATGCCGTCTTCGCACTGGGTGAGGCAGGAGTGGCGAAGGACGATCCCCGGCTGCTGAAGGCGGCGGACTGGCTGCTCAGCAAAGAGGTGCGCCACAAGGGGGATTGGGCGAAGAGCATCAAGGAGGTGGCCCCCGGCGGATGGTACTTCGAGTTCAACAATGAGTTTTACCCGGACGTGGACGACTCCGCGCAGGTGTTGCTGGCCCTGAACCATGTACGCAATCCGCGGGAGCGATATCAGCATGAGATATGCGAGCGCGCATTGGTGTGGATCTTTGCAATGCAGTGCAGAAGCGGCGGATGGGCGAGCTTCGACCGCGACAATACCAAGATGATCTTCCAGTACATACCGTTTGCCGACCACAATGCGATGCTGGACCCTCCGACGGTGGACATTACGGGGCGGATACTGGAGATGCTGGCGAGCTACGGCTACACGCGTCGCGACCGGCGCGTGGAGCGCGCCGTGCAGTTTGTGCTGGAACAGCAGGAGCCCGACGGAAGCTGGTTCGGGCGCTGGGGCGTCAATTATCTGTACGGGACGTTTCTTGTGCTGCGCGGGCTGGAGGCGATGGGCATGTGGAGCCACGAGCCGCCGATTGTGCAAGCTGCGGAGTGGATTCGCATGGTGCAGAACGCTGACGGGGGATGGGGCGAGACCTGCGAAAGCTACGACGATCCCGGACAGCGCGGCATTGGGCCAAGCACTCCTTCGCAGACGGCATGGGCGGTGCTGGGACTGCTGGCGGCGGGCGACACGCGCTCGGACTCGGTGGCCAAGGGGATCCGCTGGCTGGTGTCGAAGCAGATGCCGAACGGGACGTGGGACGAGTCGGCGGAGGGACGCAAGGGCGAGGCAATCTATACAGGTACGGGATTTCCCCGCGTCTTCTATCTGGCGTACCACCTGTATCGCGACTACTTCCCTCTGCTGGCGCTGACAACCTACAAGCGCGTGATGGAGCGGGAGGTTGGGGCAGCGTAGAAACAGTTGCCGGTTGAGGGACTGGTGAGAGTCTGCGGCGACTCGGATGTCATTATTGACTGGAACGATGGGGCCCACGCAGTTTAGGAAACAACCTACTACGGCGGCAGATGCAGCGCCGGAGAATGTGTAAAGGAGAACACCGGATGGCAGTGCCTGTCTCACAAATGTGGACCGTCGCGACCTATGTGCTGAAGCAGAAGCTGAAGGGGCGCAAGCGGTACCCTCTGGTTCTGATGCTGGAGCCCCTGTTCCGCTGCAACCTGGCCTGCGCCGGGTGCGGCAAGATCCAGTATCCCGCGCACATATTGAAGGCGGAACTAACGCCGGAGGAGTGCTTCAAGGCGGTGGAGGAATGTGGCGTGCCGATGGTCTCCATCCCCGGCGGCGAGCCGCTGCTGCATCCGCGGATGCCGGAGATTGTGGCCGGGCTGGTGGCGCGCAAGAAGTACGTCTACCTGTGCACCAATGCGTTGCTGTTGAAGGAGAAGCTGCACCTGTTCAAGCCGAGCAAGCACCTCTCGTTCTCCGTGCACGTAGATGGGCAGCGCGAGCACCACGATTTCTCGGTGTGTCGCGAGGGCGGATACGACATTGCGATGGAGGGTGTGCGCGCGGCGGTTGCGGCGGGGTTCCGCGTGACGACCAACACGACGCTGTTCGACGGGGCCGACCCGGCGAGCGTGCGCGCGCACTTCGACGAGATGATGGCGGCGGGCGTCGAGAGCATGATGGTGTCGCCGGGCTACACCTACGACAAGGCCCCCGACCAGAAACATTTTCTTGGCAAGGCGCGCTCGCGCAGGCTGTTTCGGGCGATCCTGTCCAACCGAAAAAAGACGTGGCAATTCAATACGCACCCGCTGTTTTCGGAGTATCTGATGGGCAAACAACACTTCGAATGCACGCCGTGGGGGATGCCGACATATTCGATCTTTGGATGGCAGAAGCCGTGCTACCTGCTGCAGGACGGCTACGCCGACACCTTTCAGGAGCTGCTGGATTCGGTGGAGTGGGAGAAGTACGGAGCGAAGAGCGGGAACCCGAAGTGCGCCAACTGCATGGTGCACTCCGGCCACGAGGCTTCGGCGGTGGACTATAACTTCAGTTCGCTGAAGGGATTTCTGGTGACGGCGAAGAAGTATATCTTCCCCTCGCAGTATAAGGACGAGGGTGCGATGAAGCTGCTGAACGAGTGGCCCAAGGCGCAGCACGGGCCGCTGGTGCAGATTGCGGAGCCGGATGCAGCGCCAGCGGAAGAGGCGACGGAGTTGCAGGGGGTTTCGGGTGAGTAGTGTGACGCAGGAGGCAGCGAAGCCGGCGCATGCGGGCGCGGACGAGATGGAGATAGCGGCGGGGCGCGCGCGCGAGCAGCTTGAGGGATGGGTGCCCGAGCTGGCCAGTGACGCTGAGGTGAGAGAGGCGCTGGAGAAGGCCTTCGACTATCGCGGCGACATTACGCTGACGCGCAAGGACGGCAGCCAGGTGCAGGGCTACCTATACGACCGGCGCACGGGAGCTACGCTGGCTGAGTCACTGGTGCGGATTATGCCAAGCAATGGTGCGGGCAGAGTGAGTATTGCCTACTCGGAGATTGCGGCGCTGGCCTTTACCGGGCGCGACAACGCCGCGGGCAAGAGCTTCGACGCTTGGGTGAAGAAGTACTGGGAGAAGAAGGCCGCGGGCGAAAAGAACATTCAGATTGAGCCGGAGAGACTAGACTAGTTGACATGTCATTGCCCATAAGGTTCGCATTTTTTGTTGACGGGTCAAACCTATTTGGCTCGATGAAGCATCTGGATCTCCAAGTTAAAGAGTACGAGCTCTTCTATCGGCATGTGATGAAGTGCGCAGTGGAGACGTGGAAAAACTCACTCATACCACCGACCGCACCCATGACACAACTGCGTCGCGTGTACTGGTATGAGGTAGGCAATATCGATGAATGGGATCTAGAGAGTGCGCAGACGCAGGCATTTATCCAAACCCAGTTCAATACATCCCGCCTTGTGAAGGCCGATTTCATGGCTCAGGCTGCAAAGAAAATTACTCAGAAAGACCAGGTTGCGGTTACAAAACAGGCCTGGGAGGACTTCTACTCCGAATGCAAAACGTGGTATCAGGACAAGAAGGAGACTCTCAGTGGAATGAAGCGCTTCCACTATGGAGTAATGAGCGGATCTGATTTCATAGATATTAGAGCGGTTGCACACTGGAAAGTGGATTTTGTTGCTCGAAGCCTCAGTGAGAAGGGTCTAGATACTGCGCTAGCGGTAGACATGGTTGCATTGCGCGACAACTACGATGTTGCGATCGTAATCTCAGGAGACGCGGACAATCTTCCCGGGATGCAGTACGTGCAGGAACAGAACAAGATGGTAGGTGTCGTTGAGTTCATCCGAGGGAATCCACCTGAGTTGCGTGGAAAATCTACGTCGAACCGACTGAAGCTGAGGTCTGATTTTGTAGTGCAGATTTTCGAATCAGATTTGCTTCGAGACAAAGTGGCCGCACGATCACCGACAAAGTAATGAAGGTTTTTCTTACAGGGTCCACGGGATTTATCGGCAGTCATGTGGCGCGGGCCTTCGCCGCGGCGGGGGCGGAGTTGCGGCTGCTGACGCGCAAGAGCAGCCGGCTGGCGGCGATTGAGGGAATTACGGCTGAGGTTGTGGTGGGCGACCTGCGGCAGCCGGAGTCGCTGCGAACAGCAATGCGCGGTTGCGATGCACTGGTGCACGTTGCGGCAGATTACAGGCTGTGGGTGCGCGATCCGAAGGAGATGTACGCGGCCAACGTGGACGGCACGCGCGAGCTGCTGCGGCTGGCGCGCGAAGAGGGCGTGGCAAAGGTCGTTTACACGTCGAGCGTGGCGACGATGGGATTCAAAGTGGACGGAACGATTGTGGATGAGACGACGCCGGTCTTGCTGGAGGAGATGATTGGGCCGTACAAACGGTCGAAGTTTATGGCCGAGCAGGAGGCGATCAAGGCGGCGCGCGCGGGACAGCATGTGATGATCCTGAACCCGACGACACCGATTGGAGCGGGGGACGCGAAGCCGACACCGACCGGGCGGATTGTGGTGGACTTTCTGAACCGCAAATTTCCCGCGTATGTGGATACGGGACTGAACCTGGTGGATGTCTCCGAGATTGCGCGGATGCATGTGGTGGCGTTGGTGCGGGGCACGCCGGGCGAGAGATACATCCTGGGCGGGGAGAACCTGTCGCTGAAGCAGATACTGGACCGCATGTCTGCGATTACGGGGTTGCCCTCGCCGACGATGAAGGTGCCGCACGCAGTGGCGCTGACGTTTGCGTTCTTCGACGAGACGATTACAGGCAAGCTGCTGGGCAAGGAGCCGAGAGCGACGGTGGAGGAGGTGCGGCTGGCGCGCAAGCGGATGTTTGCGTCGTCGGCGAAGGCGGAACGCGAGCTGGGATTTCGCATTCTGCCGATCTATGAAGCGATGCGCGCCGCGATCGAGTGGTTTGTGGCCAACGGCTACGCGCCGGCGCCGGCGAGTATGCCGCCGAGTGAGGCGCGATGAGGCTGGCCTCAGCATTTATCGCTGCGCTGCCGCGCGAGGTGCGCGGGCTGGTGAAGGGGTGGGAACGGCGGTCGATTGCCGGTGGCGTGGTAGTGTACACCAACGGCGACGCGGTGGTTGCCTGCGCTGGCATGGGCGCGGCGCGCGCGGCGCTGGCGGTGCAGGCTGCGATGGCAGCGATGCCGGTGACGGAGCTGATCTCGGTGGGGCTTGCGGGAGCATGCAACCCGAAACTGCACGTGGGAGAGATCGTTCGCGCGGGTGTGGTAGTGGATGCGAAGACAGGAGAGAGGTTTGAGAACGCGCAGTACGAACAGGTGCTGGTGAGTACGGATGCAATTGCGAGCGTGAGAGAGAAGGCGCGGCTGCATGCGTCGTATCATGCCCACGCGGTGGATATGGAGGCTGCGGCTGTGGCGCGGCTGGCGCAGGCACACGGACTCGGCTTCCATGCGATCAAGGCAATATCGGACGAGGCGGATTTTGAGATGGAAGGGCTGGGGCAGTTCTCGACCGCGGAGGGGCAGTTTCGCGAGGCGGCGTTTGCGCTGCACGCGACGCTGCGTCCGTCGATGTGGGGCAAGGTGATGGCGATGGGGCGGAACAGCAGCAAGGCCGTGGATGCGCTGACCGAGGCGCTGCGCGGAGAGCTAGACTGGTACAGGAAAAGAGCCTGAAGTTTTTGGGATGAGAAAAATGCCGACCGACCCAACCGAACCGGAAATACATAGCAGAGCACCAACCCAGGGAGCGGGCAACCACGCGGCTGCGATCAGCGCGCGGCCGATTGTTGCGCTGCCGGCGATTCCGGCGACGATGCGGGCGGCGGTGTATCGCGAGGTGAACGATGTGCGCGTGGAGACGGTGCCGGTGCCGCTGGATGCAGACGGGGGGATTGGGCGCGGCGAAGTGCTGGTGCGCATCGATACGTGCGGGATCTGCGGGACAGACCTGAAGAAGATCCATACGGGATCGCACTCGGCGCCGCGCATCTTCGGGCATGAGATGGCGGGGACGATTGCGATGGTGGGCGAAGGCGTGACGGGCTTCGCAATCGGCGACCGAGTGATGGCATATCACCACATTCCGTGCGGCCAGTGCTACTACTGCCGCAAGCAGACCTTCGCGCAGTGCGAGACCTACAAGAAGGTGGGATGTACGGCTGGCTTTGCACCGGCGGGAGGTGGGTTCGCCGAGTACATCCGCGTGATGGATTGGATTGTTGGCAAGGATGGGAAGACAGCGGGGCTGGTGAAGATTCCCGACGACATTCCGTTGGAGCAGGCGTCGTTTATCGAGCCGGTGAATACGTGTTACAAGGCGGTGCGGCTGCTGGGCCTCGAAGCGGATGAGACTGTGCTGGTGATCGGTCAGGGGCCGATTGGGATTCTGCTGGCGGCGCTGGCGAAGCGGAGCGGAGCGACCGTGCTGACCAGCGATCTGTATGCCCAACGGCACGCGATTGCGGCGACGTTCGGGCTGCACCGGCCGCTGGATGCGCGGGGCGATGTGGTGGCTGCGGCGAAGGACGCGACGGAAGGGCGCGGCGCGGATATGGCGCTGGTCGCGGTGGGCGCGGATGCGCTGGTTCGCACGGCGATGGAGGCGGTGCGACCGGGCGGGCGGGTGATGCTGTTTGCGTCGACACAGCACGGAGAGACGCCGGTCGACCCGGCGGCGGTGTGCATGGACGAGAAGACGCTGATGGGGTCGTACTCGTCGTCGGTGACGATGAACGACGAGGTTGCGCGGCTGGTCTTCGAGGGGTATCGCGATGGCAGCTTCGACCTTACGCGGCTGATCTCACACCGCTTCGCGCTGGAGGAGGCGATTGCGGCGATCGACCTGGCGTCGCACCCGCAGGCCGATTCGATGAAGATCGTGATCAAGCCGTAACGGCCTACGCAGTGCAAAGACACGTTGACGGACGTTGTGAGCCGTGGAATGATTCCCGCGGACACAAAGTGCCGCGAGAAGAGACCATGAAAAATATTTGTACGATGTGGGTTGGCGTAATCCTTCTGGGTGCGATCCATTCCTCATGTTTCGCGCGGGGCCAAGAGACAAATCAAGGCGCCAGCGCAGCGACAACCCCGAGCCAGTTCATTTCAGCAGGTTACATTATCAAGAAGGTCCAACCTGTCTATCCCAAGGAAGCCAAGGCGAAAGGCATGCAAGGGACGGTAGTGCTTTCGGCGACGATCGCAGCAGATGGAACGGTGAAAGATATCAAAGTCGAAAGCGGAGACCAATTTCTGAGACAGGCTGCTGTTGATGCTGTGTCTCAATGGAGATATGCACCATACCGGGTGGAAGGCGTGGCGGTAGATGTAAAGTCAAACATCTCAGTGAACTTCTCCCTAGGACTCGGAGGTGCCCAGTATGATGCGGACCAAGCCCCGCAGAGAGACAATCCTGTGAACTCTGGAGCAACACAGGCACAGAACCTGCCGCCGGCGGGAACGCCGGTAACTATTCCTTCGCCTCCGGCAGGTGTGATGAGGGTTTCTGGTCGAGTGATGGCGAGCCAGTTGGAGAAAAAGGTCGATCCAGTGTATCCGGCAGATTCAATTGCCGTGGACGCGCGCGGAGATGTCATACTGCTGGTGACGATCAAGAAGTCAGGCGAGGTAGGCGAAGTGCAGGCTGTCTCCGGCCCATACAGATTTCGGGACGCTGCCATCGATGCGGTGAAGCAATGGCAATACCGTCCTTATGAGGTTGACGGTACGGCGGTGGAAGTACAAGTCATAATCACGATGAACTTCGCGCCCCCGCAGACAAACGGTACAGTTCGCTGAACTGCACATTTATCCAATTATCTGCGGCGAAGCGTAAACATAAGGCCGACTCGATGAAGATCGTGATCAAGCCGTAACGGCCTACGCAGTGCAAAGACACGTTGACGGACGTTGTGAGCCGTGGAATGATTCCCGCGGACACAAAGTGCCGCGAGAAGAGACCATGAAAACAGTTTGTTCAATGTGGGTCGCCGTATGTGTGGTGGGTATGGCCAGTGCTTGGCTGTCCGCCCTCGGTCAGAATTCCCAGCCCAATCCCTCCGCAGCCAATACAACGAAACAGTTCGTTGCGCCGGCTCGCCTTATCAAGCGGATCGATCCGATCTATCCCCTGGAAGCGAGACAGAGAGTCGTCCAAGGGGCGGTGGTGATGAGGGCGACGATCGCGGTGGACGGAACGCTGAAGAACTTCAGAATCACCAACGGGGACCCGATACTGAGGAATGCTGCTCGGGATGCGGTGACCCAGTGGCGATACGAGCCAGCCCGGGTTGAGGGTGTCGCGTTCGCGGTTGACACGACGATCACGCTGAATTTTTCCATGGGAGAGACTCTGAAACAATCTCTCTTTGATTTGACGCAGACACAGACCGGGGCTGATGGAGTGGAAATTGCCGCTTCGCCACCGTTGCCTGCGCCGCCAGCGGGAGTGACGAGGGTATTGGCCGAGCGATGGCGGGCCAACTGGAGAAGAAGGTCGACCCGGTGTACCCGGCGGATGCGATTGTGGCGGACGCGCGAGGCGATGTCGTTCTGCTTGCGACCATTACAAAGACGGGCGAGGTGGGCGACGTGCAGGCTGTGTCTGGCCCGTATCGATTTCGGGATGCTGCCATCGAAGCAGTGAAACAGTGGCGATACCGTCCGTACATGGTTGAGGGCGAGGCTCGGGACGTACAGGCTACGATTACGGTGAACTTTGCGCCTCCGCAGACAAACGGTACAGTTCGCTGAACTGCACATTTATCCAATTATCTGCGGCGAAGCGTAAACACCCGACCGCGCTTGCTACTTGACCTCACACGGACCTGCTGAGCAGGCGGGGCTATACTATTTCCGGCAGTTAATTACTGAGTATGTGCGTACTCCGGAGCATGGGAACGGGCCTTCGCCCGGTCGAAGACCGCGAACGACGCCGTGTTCAGGACTCGTCAGACCATGTACAGCGCCAACCATCTATAGCGCCAACCACCACAGCGCAAGAGTTAGAGGAGTGAAGGGACCCATGCTGGATGCAAAGCGGCTATTTCCTGCCGAAGCCACCGCCCGCGCCGTTGCCGTGAAGTTGTATGAGACGGTCCGCGACCTGCCGATCCTCTCTCCGCACGGGCACACCGATCCGCGCTGGTTTGCCGAGAACAAGCCCTTTCCCAATCCGGCGGCGCTGTTTATCCAGCCCGACCACTATATCTTCCGCATGCTCTACTCGCAGGGAATCCGGCTGGAATCGCTGGGCATCCCCCAGGAGGACGGCAGGCAGAGCGCCGATCCTCGCGAGGTGTGGCGCATCTTTGCGCAGCACTACTACCTGTTTCGCGGCACGCCCACGCGGCAGTGGATGGACTTCGCACTGGAGAATGTCTTTGGCCTGACGGAACGGCTGTCGGCGGCCAACGCCGATGCGTTTTACGAGGCGATTGAGAAGAAGCTGCAGACGCCGGAGTTTCTGCCGCGCGCGCTGTTCGATCGATTCAACATTGAGGTGTTGGCGACGACGGATGCCGCGGTGGATTCGCTGGAGTTCCACCGGGCGATCAAGGCCTCGGGCTGGAAGGGACGTGTGGTGCCAACGTTCCGCCCCGATGCGGTGGTGGATGCGGAGTTTCTGGGCTTCCAGGAGAACTTGAAGAAGCTGGGCGAAGTCTCCGGCGAGGATGTGTCGAACTGGAAGGGCTATCTTGCCGCGCTACGTTCGCGACGGGCATTTTTTAAGCAGAACGGAGCGACGGCAACTGACCACGGACACCTGACCGCACAGACCGCGGATCTGCCGCCGGCGGAGGCCGAGCGGCTGTATCAGCGCATCTTTACCGGGCGATTGCAGGCGGGCGATGTGGAGTTGTTCCAGGCGCAGATGCTGACGGAGATGGCCGGCATGAGCGTTGAGGACGGGCTGACGATGCAATTGCATCCGGGGTCGATCCGCAACTACAACGCGGTGGTATACGAAAAATTTGGGCGCGACAAGGGGGCCGACATTCCTTCTTCGACAGAGTATGTGCGCGCGCTGCGGCCACTGCTTTCCAAGTACGGCAACGAGGCGAACTTTACGCTGATTCTGTTTACCCTGGACGAGACGGCGTTTTCGCGCGAACTGGCCCCGATCGCCGGGCACTTTCCGTCGGTCAAGCTGGGCCCGCCGTGGTGGTTCCTTGATTCGCCGGAGGGGATGATGCGCTTCCGCGAGGCCGCAACCGAGACCGCGGGCTTCTACAACACGGTCGGATTCAACGACGACACGCGCGCGTTTCTGTCGATTCCCGCGCGTCACGATGTGGCCCGCCGCGTGGACTGCGCGTTCCTGGCGCGGATGGTGGCGGAACACCGGCTGGATGAGGCCGAGGCGTTCGAGGTGGTGAAGGACCTAACCGTCAACCTGGTGCGCAAGGCATACAAGCTCTGAGGCCGTGGGCAGAGGCTTCGATTGCCGGCAAGCAAGGTGCGACATTCGATCCTTGACAATGGGCTCATGTATAATTATACATATATAGTGCATGTTTATGCATTGGCCGGTGCAGCGTAGCTCAAACGCATCGACGAGTGACCACAGACGGGACCCGATGAAACTACAGCGCCATGCCGCGATTCGCGAAGTCCTCAGCCAGTCCACGGTGCCGAGCCAGGACGAGCTGCGGCGCAGGCTTGCGCGGCGCGGATTTCATGTGACGCAGGCGACGCTCTCTCGCGACATTCACGAGCTGCGGCTGTCCAAGGGGCCGGCGGGCTACGCGCTGCCGGGCAATGGGGCGGACGAAGACGAGGACAGCTTGCCTGGGATTCGCGAGGTGTTGAGCGGCTTTGGCATTGAGGTGCGCCAAGCGATGAATCAGTTGGTGCTAATTACGACCACCAGCGCGGCGCAGCCGGTGGCGGCCGCCATCGACTACGAGGACTGGCCGGAGGTGGTGGGCACCATCGCCGGCGACGATACGGTTTTTATTGTTTGCCCGGACGAGCGACAGGCGCGCATGTTGAAGGTCCGCATTGAAGGGTATATTGGCTGATTCGGTTGGCGTAGTACGGGATGGAAAGACAAACTACTGAGATTCCGGCTGCGCCGGAATGACGGCCCGAAAAATGAATGACGATTTCAGAAATTGACTGGATGATATGCAAGCTTTAGGCAAGGAACTCGAAGCGGCGACGAAGACGCGCGGCAAGCAGTCGCTGGCGACGGTGCGCACGGCAGTGGCCGGAGTGGGCGGATATGCGGGCGGAGAACTAGCACGGCTGCTTCTGGCGCATCCACGATTAGCCGAGACGAAGCCGCTGTTTCTGGGGCGCGTGGCCGACGACGCGGCGGATGGGCGGGTCGCGCTGGAGCAGATTCATCCGCAGCTTGCGCTGGGTGAGGGCAAGCGGCAGCCGGAGGTGCGCGCGTTCAGTTGGGAGCTGATTCGCGACGCGGGCACGGAGATTGTGTTTCTGGCGCTGCCGCACGAGACCTCGCGCGAATGGGTCCCGGAGTGGCTGGAGCGTGGAGTTCGGGTGATCGACCTGAGCGGCGCGTGGCGGCTGAACGATCCGGCGGACCGCGCAGTGTACAAGCTGCAGGATGCGGATGCGGCGCTGGCAGAGAAACTACAGGCGGAGGCTGTCTTCGGCGCGCCGGAGCTGCATCGCGAGGCGATCGCCGCGGCGCGGCTGGTGGCGAACCCCGGATGTTATGCCACGTCGATTATTCTGGCGCTGGCCCCGCTGCTGCGCGCAGGGCTGGTGGACGTGGAACACGGCATTGTGTGCGACGCGAAGAGCGGCGTGAGCGGCGCGGGCAAGGCTGCAACAGCGAAGACGCACTTCATGTACGCGGCGGACAATCTTTCGGCGTACGCGGTCTTCGGGCATCGCCACGTGGGCGAGATGCTGGAGCAGCTTGGGCTGAGGGCGGAGCAGCTCCAGTTCACGCCGCACCTGCTGCCGATTCCGCGCGGGATACTTTCGACGATCTATGTGCGGCTGGCCGAGAGGAAGACGCCGGAGGAGATTGAGGCGTGTCTGTGCGCGTTCTACGCGGAGAGTCCGATGGTGCGCGTTCACGCCACGCCGGAGCTGCCGCAGATCCAGCATGTGGTGCGCACGAATTACATTGACCTGGGATTTGAGTTGAACAAGGACGGCCGGCGGCTGGTGGTGGTGTCGTGCCTGGACAACCTGCTGAAGGGCGCGGCGGGCCAGGCGGTGCAGAACATGAATGTGATGTGCGGATGGAACGACGCGGAGGGCCTGCTGTGAAATATGTAGTCAAGCTGGGCGGCGCCTCCATTGAAGACAAGGCCTTGCTGCACGCGTGCGGCAAGGCAATCTACGAGCTGGTGCGCGACGGCAACCAGGTGGCGCTGGTGCATGGCGGCGGCAAGCAACTGACCGCGACGCTGGCACAGATGGGCAAGAAGAGCGAGTTTGTGAGCGGACTGCGGGTGACCGATGCGGAGACGCGCGACGCGGCGCTGATGGTGCTGGCCGGGCGGGTAAACAAGTCGCTGGTGGCCGCGCTGCGCACGCATGGGCAGTCGGCGATGGGGCTCGCCGGGGGCGACGGCAACGTCTTTCGCGCGCGCAAGAAGAAGACGGTTCCCGACCTGGGGTTTGTGGGCGAGATTGCGGCGACCGATCCGCTGTGGCTGGAGGCGATTTGGAAGATGGACGCGGTGCCTGTGATCTCGTCGATTGCGCTTGGGTTCGACGGCGAGTACTACAACATCAACGCGGACGAGATGGCCGCGGCATGCGCGATCTGCACCAAGGCCGACGCGCTGGTGTTCCTGACCGACGTTCCCGGCGTGAAAGGAGCAGACGGCGAGGTGATGCGCTGGCTCTCGCTGAAGGACGTGCCGGAGTTGGAACGGCGGGGAGTGGTGACGGGCGGAATGCTGCCCAAGCTGAACGCATGCCGCGACGCGCTGACCCACGGCGTGAAGCGGGTGCGCATTCTGCCCGCTGAGGCGGCGCATCTATTGCCGGACCTGTGCTCGACTAAGGTCAACGACGGAACGGAGGTCATGGTGGCATGAGTGAAGCTATACAGGATGGTCAACTGAAGCTGGCATCGATCCAGGCTGCGGAACAGAAGCTGATGTTGCAGACGTACCAACGCACGCCGGTGCTGTTTGTGGGCGGCAGCGGCGTGCATCTGCGCGACGAGCAGGGCGACGAGTACCTGGACCTGCTGAGCGGGATCGGCGTGATGGCACTGGGCTACGCGCATCCCGCAGTGGAGGGGGCGATTGCGGCGCAGAGCAAGCGGCTTCTGCATACATCGAACCTCTACTATCACGAGCACACGGCGGAGCTTGCGCTGCGGCTGACGGAGATCAGCGGGATGGACCGAGTCTTCTTCTGCAACTCCGGCACTGAGGCGTGGGAGACTGCGCTGAAACTGGCACGCGCGCACGCGGGACTGCTGCGGCTGGAGGGAAAAAGGGTTGGGACGCGTTTTCTGGCGGTGGAGCAGAGCTTTCACGGGCGGACGATGGGCGCGTTGGCAACCACGCACAAGGAGAAGTACCGCGCGCCGTTTGAACCGGTGATGGGCGACGTGGAGTTCGTCCGCTTCAACGAAGTGGCGGAGCTGCGGGCGAAGTTCCACGATGCGCATGCCGAACCGGTGTGTGGCATCTGCATCGAG
>Ga0326727_10017763_pt1 | contig 14671 bp, 15 predicted proteins | sample MB2enrmetagenome_FD_207643 | JGI IMG/M metagenome (GOLD analysis project Ga0326727, IMG submission 207643) | Lab enriched peat soil microbial communities from McLean, Ithaca, NY, United States - MB29MY | ecosystem: Environmental > Terrestrial > Soil > Wetlands > Peat | place: USA: New York... | reverse complement strand
GAGTTCGCGGGCGAAGTAGGCGTTTAGTTGGCGAGCGGTTTCGCGCAAGAGGGGGTGGCCAGCGGCGAGACCGGCGTCCGGCGGGAAAGTGGCGTCGAAGCGGATTTGCTCGAGGCCTTCCTCGCTGGCGATGAGGGAGAGCATGCCAGTAGGGTGAGGGACGAGCGAGTAGAAGAGGTTCATTGCCGGTTCGTTTTCATTCTCGCATGGCAGGCATTGACAGAAATAACTTTACAATATAAAGTACTTTTATGACACACTTTCGACTGGCCGCGGTCTGGTTTCTGGCGCTTAGTTTTTCGGCGTGGCTGGGACGGGGCGAAATGCACACGGACGACACGGGCATTCTAGTGGGCTTAATCGCCTCTGGTGGGTTTGTGCTCGCTTTGCTTGAGCCACGGCGTCCCTGGGCTTGGGGGGTGGTCGTTCCGGCGGGGATTATTGCGATGAATCTGTGGAGACGGTCCAGCGGCGTGCTGGCGATTGCTGCGTTTACCGTCGCGATTGGCTGCGCCGCGGCTTATGCGGGCGCATTCGTGCGCCGGCATTGTTCAAGCACTCTCGAGCGGTAATGCAGGCGCAGGAACTGAAGGCCGGAAAGCCGAAGCAGGTGGTCGGCGCGGACGGCGTCATTGCCATCGGCATAGACGATGATGGTCTCCGTCATGGCAGGGACGTAGCGAGCCCAGACGTCGCCGATTCCGCCGTGTACCGTGAAATAGAATCCAGGATCGCCGAATGTTCTCCCGGCGGACGTAAGCGAGAACGAGCCGTCGGCATGCGCTTCGGGCTTCATCAGGACGATCGCATTTCCGTTTGGAAGGGGGAAGACGACCTTTACGCAGGGACGCTGGTATCCCGGAACGCGACAAACGGAATAGCTGCCAGCATAAAGGACGTTTCCAGTCGCTCGCAACTTCCTCACCCACGCGGTCTGCACAGTTTTCCCGGAACCGGGATGGCGCAGTTGGAGCACGGCGCTGGACATGCCCTTGCTGCTGTCAAGCGGCGACAACGGCACATTCAATTGCTGCAGGCGGCGGCTGAACAGGATAGCGAGAGCGCGTCCGAACGGACGAAATAGACCGCGCCACTCGGACCAGACATCAAGTTCGTATTCAGAGGTCTGCTCGTAGAATCGGCGGACTTCGGCTGCGACCTTCGGCCCCTCCTCGAGTTCCAGCAATCCGAAATCGGGGGTTAGTCCGCGGGTTCCGTCCTGTGACAACTCGAGATGATTTTCGCGGGCATAATCGGCAAAGAAATCGCTGCCAATCCCGCGCGGTCTCCCTACGGGACCGTCGAGCCACGCCTCTTCGTTTATGTTGATTTTCTTACCCGTAGCTCGCACCCACTGCTGCGTCAGCCAATCGACCAGGTAGCCGCGCTGAGGACCGAGCCATATCACCGCAGCATTATTACACAGAGGGGGGATCAGGAGAAAGAAGTCTAGCGCTCGATGACGCGCGGGACTTTGAAATAGCCGTTGCCGGGTTGCGGGGCATTGGCCAGAGCTACGGTGGGTCCCAAGGTCGGCTGCTCGATATCGTGTCGCAAGGTCGCGGTCTCTTCCGCTTCGTAGAGGACCTGTGACATAGGGGCGATGTCGCCGGTATCGATTTCGGCTAGTTTGTCCATATGGACCAGGATTTCGTCGAGATCCCTGGTGAACTTGGCTACTTCCTCTTCACTCAACTTCAGGTTGCCCAGATCGGCGACGTAGCGGACTTCTTTTTCGGTGATCTTCAAGCGATCTCCTTTTGGCGTTTGTGTCGATAGATGCGGCGCAGGACCGGGTCGGCGATGCCGCTGGCGTCGTCCGTCAATTCGAAGGCGGATGCGCTGGCGGTTGCGACCTGCGGACCGCGCCGCGGCGGGATGACGCGAAACTCGATATCGGCGACAATGCCCGGCCCGACGATTTTTTCGAGGTTGGTCGTAATCTGCCGGCTCAAGCCCATCAAATTACGCTGCCACATCCAGTCTTCCACTTCGACCACCAGCCGGTCGCGAACCAGCTTCGCGGCACGAGCGTGGTTGGCCACTTTTTTGCCCACCGCTTTCTTCCAGGCGGCGCACACGAGATCCCCGGCGTCGCAGGATTCACGCAGGTTGCCCAGGCTGGCGAGAAGACGGCTGGCTTGTTCCATGGCGAGAAGACCTGATTCTAGCACGAGACGCGGCGCCTTGATCGATTAAAATGGCGGCTGATGATGCGCTTTTTTGTGATGGCCGCATTACTTGCCTGCCAGGCGAGCGGAGCGGTGTTCGACGTCAAAAACTTCGGAGCGAAGGGCGACGGCAAGACGCAGGACCGCGATGCGATCAACAAGGCGATCGACGCGGCTTCGGCGGCCGGCGGTGGAACGGTTCTGTTTCCCGCCGGGACTTACGTGACCGGATCGATCCGCATGCGCAGCCACGTCACGCTGCAACTGGAGGCTGGGTGTGTGATCGAGGCGAGCGGCGAGGCGAGCGCATACGATGCCGCTGAGCCCAATGCGTCCGATAAGTTCCAGGATTTCGGGCATAGCCATTTTCACGACAGCCTGATATGGGGCGAGGGGCTGGAGGATATCTCGATCACGGGGAGTGGATTGATTAACGGCAAGACTCTGGCGCGGGAGCGGGGAGCGGGCGGCGATAAAGCGATTGCGTTCAAATTGTCGCGCAATGTCACGCTACGCGATTTTTCGATTTTGCTGGGCGGGCATTTCGGCATCCTGGCGACTGGCGTGGACAATCTGACCATCGATAATTTGAAGATCGATACCAATCGCGATGGGATCGATATCGATTCCTGCCGCAATGTGCGGATCTCCAATACCAGCGTGAACTCGCCTTACGATGACGCGATCGTGCTGAAGGGTTCGCACGCGCTGGGTGTAGCGCGCTCCACGGAAAACGTGACGATTACCAATTGCCTGGTGAGCGGATATGATATCGGTTCGCTGCTGGACGCTACTTACAAGCGGACCGTCACGCGCGCGCCGGATCGCGACGGTCCGACGGGGCGAATTAAGATCGGTACGGAGTCGGAGGGGGATTTCCGCAATATTACGATTTCCAACGTGGTGTTCGACCGCTCGCGCGGGCTGGCTCTGGAGAGCGTGGATGGATCGCATATCGAAGACGTGTCGGTTTCCAATATCACCATGCGGGAGATTTCGAATGCCCCCTTTTTCATCCGGCTGGGCAGCCGGATGCGCGCGCCGGAAGGAACCGCGATCGGTTCGATACGGCGCGTGAGCATCAGTAATGTGATTGCGTACAACGCGGATGCGCGGTATGGATCGATTATCAGCGGCATTCCCGGACATGACGTGGAAGATGTGAAGCTCAATAACATCCGGATTGTTTCCCGGGGAGGGCTAACATTAGATCAGGTGGCGAAGCAACCCGCCGACCTGGTGAACACGTTCTTTTTCCGGCAGTCCGGTGGAGTTCCTCCACGTGAGCCGTTGGACACGCCGGAGCGGGAGAAGGAGTATCCGGAGCCTTCGATGTTCGGCATGATGCCGGCGTACGGCTTCTTTCTGCGGCATGCGCGGAACGTGGAATTGAATGACGTGGAGATTTCGTACATGCAGGAAGACAAGCGGCCGGCGTTTGTGCTGGATCAGGTTGCGGGTGTCGATTTTCAGCATGTGAAAGCGCAGAAGACCGCCGGAGTTGCGACGTTTGTGCTGAAAGACGTGAAGGATGTGAGCGTTGGTGACAAGCACGTGGACAGCGCCGCGCGGAAGGAAATGGAATGAAACGAGTATTTTTGTTTTTGGCCTGTGCGCTGGCGGCGCATGCACAATCGGCCCTGCTGGTCATTTCTCTCGACGGCATGCGTCCGGATTACGTACTGAAGGCGGATGAGCATGGGCTGAAGATTCCGCATCTTCGGCAGTTGCTCAAGGAGGGCGCGCACGCGGGGGGCGTTCGCGGGGTGTTGCCGACGGTCACTTATCCCAGCCACACGACGATTCTGACGGGCGTCTGGCCGGCGAAGCATGGCATTTATTCCAACGTAGTGACCGATCCGCTGGGTAAGAATCTGGACGGCTGGTATTGGTACGCGGAAGACATCCGGGTGCCGACGGTGTGGGATGCGGCGGCGAAGGCCGGCATGAAGGTGGGGAGCGTGTCGTGGCCGGTCAGCGTGGGCGCGAAGAGCGTCACGTATCTCATCCCGGAGTATTGGCGCGCGGCAAAGTTCCCTGACGATCTCAAATTGTTGCGGGTGATCTCAACGCCGGGGCTGGTCAACGAAATCCAGAAACAGGCGGGACCGTATGTGACGGATCTCGATGCCGGCGTGGAGGGAGACCGACAGCGCACCAGGTACGCGGTGGCGATTCTGCGCGAGAAGAAGGCGCAATTCATGACTGTGCACCTCGCCGCGCTCGATCACCTGGAACATCAAGGCGGACCGTTCAGCCCGGAAGCCAACGCGGCGCTGGAACAACTCGACGCGCAAGTCGGGGAATTGGAAGAGGCGGCGCAATCGGCTTTCCCGAAGGTCACCGTGTGCGTGCTATCGGATCATGGCTTCGCGCGCACGGAGCATGGGTTCAATATTCTGAAACCGTTTGTGGACGCGGGCCTGGTTACGGTGAATCATGCCGGCAAGATCACGGCATGGAAAGCTTATCCCAAGCAGGATGGCGGATCAGCCGAAGTTTATCTGAGCGATCCGCGTGACGCGGCGACTCGCCAGAAGGTGCAAGATTTGTTGCAGCGGCTCGCGGCAGACAGCGCAAATGGCATCGAGCGGGTTCTCGATAAAAGTGAGATCGCGAAGATGGGCGGCGATCCCGAGGCGGCTTTCTGGGTGGATATGAAGTTAAACTTTGCCGTCCTGACGAGTGCTGCCGGACCCAAGAAAGGCACGCATGGTTATCTGCCGTCGCATGACGATTTATTGGCGTCTTTCTTCATTGCCGGGCCGGGGATTCGAGCGGGGTTGGACCTCGGGATCATCGATATGCGCAGCATTGCGCCGACGCTGGCGCATTGCCTGGGAGTGCCTTTCACCACCGGGGACCTTGCAGCGCTCCACTTATAATCAAAAAAGATGGCCACTGTCGATGAGACGGCTCGGCGTCTTGCCGGGATCGCGCCACTGACGGTCTCGCGCGACGCGCTGCTCTCCCAACACACACGTTTCGGAATTGGCGGTCCGGCCAGCATCCTGGTGGACGCGCCCGACGCGCCTTCGTTCGTTGAGGCGCTGCGCATTGCGCGTGACAGCGGGCTCGATTACGTGGTGATCGGCGGAGGCACCAATCTGATCGCGGCAGACGAGGGGTTCGAGGGCGTGGTTTTGAAACTTACCGCGCGGGGGATTACGATCGACGGAGCGCAGGTGACGGCGGATGCCGGCATGGTGCTGCAGGATCTGGTCGATCGAACGGTGAACAGTGGGCTGCAAGGTCTGGAGACCATGACCGGCATTCCGGGATTCACGGGCGCGGCGGTTTACGGCAATGCCGGCGCCTACGGCCATTCGATTTCGGAGCGGGTAGCTTGGGTCGAGTTTTTCGATGGTTGTGGAATCCGGCGTATCGATAACGCCGGCTGCCAGTTTCAGTATCGCGAGAGCATCTTCAAGAAACACAAGGATTGGATTATCTTCAGCACTTGCCTGGCGATGACGCCGGCGGATTCGACTGCGCTGCGCGCCACAGCCGATAAGATCCTGGCGGTACGCAACGCGAAGTATCCGCCCACAATGAAGTGCGCGGGGAGCATTTTTAAGAATTTTCTGCTGGCCGGCCTTCCCCCGGGTGTAGTCTCGCAAGTTCCCAAGACGTCGATCATTGAAGGGAAAGTGCCGTCCGCATGGTTCCTGGAGCAGGTGGGCGCGAAAGGCATGCGCGAAGGCGGGATCCAGGTGGCGGACTATCATGCCAACCTGATTTACAACAGCGGCGGGGGCACGGCACGCGAACTGCGCACGGTGATCGGCGAACTGAAGCGGCGGGTGCGCGAGCGGTTTGGCATCGAGATTGAAGAAGAAGTGCAGTACGTGGGATGCGGGGAATAATCAACCTCGAAGCCGCGTTCGCGCTGCTGGTCGTCGGTGGCATAGCTTTCCGAGTGGCGAGTGCTCAGCGCGACGAACGCGCGAATGATGGGAAATGGCTGTTCCTGCTCGTGATCATCCCTGCGGCACTGCTGTGGACGGTCACCATTCCTTTGGTCTCGGATGATTTTGTCCACATCGGCTACGCGCTGCGCTTTACGCCGGACAAGATCAAGGGGCTCTTTACCATCCCCGCCGGGGATCATTTCTTCCGGCCGCTGGGCTATCTGTCGTATGCTTTGGATGCGCGGTGGGCTGGTAACAATCCAGGGCTCTGGCACCTGGCGGCTTTGCTGATCCACTTTGCCAATTGCGTGCTGGTCTACGTGATTGCGCGGCAGACGGGACTGGCACGCTTTTTTGCGGCGGCGGCAGCGGTGATTTTCGGAATTCACGGATCGCGTCCCGAAGTGGTCACCTGGATCGCCTGCCGTTTCGACCTGATTGCGACGCTGTTCGTGCTCGCCACGCTGGTGTTGTTCCTGCGCGGCGCGTACTGGATTGCTCTTGCCACAGCGTTCCTTGCGCTAATCAGTAAGGAAGCGGCTTACGTGTTGCCGGTGCTGCTTCTGCTGGTTACGAATAAGCCACTGTGGCGGCGCGTGATTCCCTTCGCGGTGCTTACGGCAGCGGTGTTTCTGTACCGCTGGCATCTGCTCTCCGGCATCGGCGGATATCAGACTGTGTCCAATACGCCGGCGATTCTCAACTTCAACATCTGGCGAACCGTGACGGCGCTGCTGCTGCGCTTGTGGGCGACGCTCTTCTTTCCCATCAATTGGAGCGAATCGCCGCAGTGGTGGTTGTGGTTCGCGCTGGGCGTGGGGATGGTGGGCTACGCGCTGGTGGGATGGAGCGGCGGACGCGAGCGGCGCACGATGGCGTTTCTGCTGTTCACGTTGGTGGCGGCGCTGCCAGTGCAGCAGCTCCTGTTGATCGGCGCGGACCTGGAAAAATCGCGAGTGCTTTATCTGCCGTCGGTAGGCTTTGCTCTGTTTTTGGGCGCTGTCTGCGAAACGCTGCGCAAAACGAATTGGCGTGTGCCGGCGGCGATCGCGATCATGGTTTTCCAGACGGCGTGCCTGGAGCACAATCTGCTCGTCTGGCGCGGCGTTGCGGAGGTGGCGCGACAGGCGTGCGATTCGGTAGCGGCGTCGCTGGCTAACAACAGCAAAACCGTCACGGTGCTCGATCTGCCGAATGTACTGCGCGGCGTTTACTTCTTCCACAAAGGTATGCCCGATTGCCTGGAGATCGGTCACGGCATCGATATCCGGCGGGTTCGGGAGGATGGAGCGGATTTAGTCTTTCGTTGGGACCCGGCAAGCGAGACCGTGAAGCGCTAATTACGCGTAGAGTTCATCGACTTTCAACTGCCAGCCGGGGAACATGGGCGAAGCCAGCGTGTCGCCGGAACGGAGGACACGCCAGCCATCCGCAGGTGTATGCACCTGGACTTGGCGGATGCGGGGATAGACGATCCAGACTTCGCGCGCTCCGAATTCCAGATACTGCTCTATTTTTTCAGCCAGATCCTCAATGTCGTTGGAGGGCGAAACTACTTCGACAGCGAGATCGGGGGAACCTTGCAGCCATTCGTTATCGCGAGTGGCCTGCTCGCGCTCCATGCTCACGAAGGCGACGTCGGGGATGCGGATAATGTCGCCGCCATCCAGCGCAAATCCAGCCTGTACGTGAATACTGCCTAGTCCGGCCTCGTAAACCAACGGATCCAGGGATCTCACAAGCTTGAGAATAATCTTTGAGTGACCGTATTTAGGAGGTGGCACTTTAATCAGCACTCCGCGGTTATATTCGTGGCGCCATCCGTCGTCCGGGAGTGCCATATATTGCTCGAGCGTCATCATCGTGCGCGTCGCCATGCATTTATTGTAGACGGACTAGCTTCTCTAGGTATTTCGCCAGAACGTCGCATTCGAGGTTGAGGCGGTCGCCTACCTGATGAGTCCCGAGCGTGGTGTTGGCATAGGTGTGCGGGATGATCGTGACTGATGCGACGCGGTCCGCGATGGCCGCTACCGTCAGGCTGATTCCGTCTATCGCCAGGGAACCTTTGTAAACTACGTAGCGGTCGAGTTCCTCGGGAATGCGTACGCGCAGCCACCAGTTCTCGTTGCCCAGCGGCTCCATAGAAAGCAATTCTCCGGTGCCGTCGACATGGCCTTGCACGATGTGACCGCTGAGCAGCGTCTGCGGCGTGACGGGTAACTCCAGGTTGACCTTCGATCCTGCCCGCAGATCTCCCAGATTGCTGGCGCGTAAGGTCTCGGGCGCGAGGTCCGCGGAAAATGATTCGGCATCGGGGTTGAGGGCGGTGAGGCACACTCCATTTACCGCAATGCTGCCTCCTTGCGAGAGGCGTGCGGCCATGGGACTGCGCACCACCAGGCGCGCGGCGCTATCTTGACGATCGGGTTCATGACGATCGAAGGATGCAACGATCCCCAGTTCTTCAACGATCCCTGTGAACATTCATCTCCTTCACAACGTAAGCTTCCACCGCGAACTCGTCCGGCGCGATGGCATGCAGTTCGACATCGCGCACGCGAATAGCATCGGCGCGGCGGCGGCGTCCGATTCCGCCGGCCATGGAAAGCGACTGCGTGCCGCCGAGAATCTTGGGCGCGTAATAAAAAAAGATCTTGTCGGCGCACTCGGCTTCGAGCACCGACCAGTTCAGATGACTACCGGCCTCGACCAGGACCGACAGCCAGTGCTGTTCGCCCAGCCAATCGATGGTGCGCCGCACGTCCGCGCGTCCGAACGGCCCGTCGAACACCAGCACTTTCACGCCGGCCCTTTCGAGCGCCTTGCGCTTCTCGGCGGGCGCAGCCGACGTGGTGACCACAGCGACGTCATCCCGGCAACTGGTGACCAGCCGCGATTCGATGGGCAGGCGCAGACGCGAATCGAGCACCACACGGAGCAAGGGATGGCTGCGCGGCAGACCACTACGATCGGTCAGCAGCGGATCGTCGGCCAGCGCGGTGCCGATGCCGGTCAGGATGGCGTCACATGCGTGGCGCAGTCCTTGCACATGGGCGCGCGCAGTTTCGCTGGTGATCCAACCACGATTATCGTCCGGTGCGGCGATCTTGCCATCGAGGGTGAGCGCGGTTTTGAGGGTGACCAGCGGGCGCCGCGTTTGCATGAAATTCACGAAAGCCTCGTTGAGCTTGCGCGCAGCGGCGGATGTTTCCGCATCGATTTCAACCGCTATGCCGGCCGCGCGCAGCTTGCGGAAGCCATCGCCCTTGACCAACGGATTGGGATCCTCCATGGAGGCGACCACGCGCGCTATGCCCGCGGCGATCAGGGCGTCGGTGCAAGGTGGGGTGCGTCCCTGGTGCGAACACGGTTCCAGATTGATGTAGAGGGTCGCACCGCGGGCGGCGTCGCTCGAATGGGCGGAAGCCTCTTCGAGCGCTAGTATTTCAGCATGCTTGCGATTTGCATAAATATGGTAGCCGCGGCCGATGGCCTCGCCATCCCGCACAATGACCGCGCCGACCATGGGATTAGGGCTGGCCTGGCCGCGTCCCTTGCGCGCCAGTTCGATGGCTTCCCGCAGCCAGACTGCATCCGCGGCGCTCATGACGCGGGCGTCGCCGCCGGTGCGCCGAACAACGAATCGATGAAGCGCTCGGGATCGAACGGGAGCAGATCGTCCACTTTTTCCCCGACGCCGATGAAACGGATGGGCAGCGACAGTTCGCGCGCGATGGCGACCACGATGCCGCCTTTGGCGGTGCCGTCGAGTTTGGCCAGGACGATTCCGGTCACGCCTGAGGATTCGGTGAATTTGCGCGCCTGCTCCAGGCCGTTCTGGCCGGTGGTGGCGTCGAGCACCAGCAGCACTTCGTGCGGCGCTCCGGGGATGACGCGCGTCGCGGTGCGGCTCATCTTCTCCAACTCAGCCATGAGGTTGGTTTTGGTTTGCAGACGGCCGGCCGTATCCACGATGACGTAATCGATCTTGCGGGCTTTGGCGGCTTGCAGCGCGTCGAACAGCACGGCGCTGGGATCGGATCCCGGTTTCTGGCGGATGACTTCGGTTGCAGTACGCTCGCCCCACACTTCGAGCTGCTCGATGGCCGCGGCGCGAAAGGTGTCGGCCGCGCACATCAGCACCGAACGCGCTTCGCTATGGTACATTTGCGCCAGTTTGCCGATGGTGGTGGTCTTGCCCGCTCCGTTCACTCCGACCACCATCACGACCGCCGGAGGGGTTTCCACTTGCGGAATGGGACGCTGCGCTCCTTCCAGAATCTCCAAAAGCTGCTCGCGGATGAGCGACTTCAGTTCGGCCGAATCGTTGACCAGATGGCGCGCCACGCGCTCGCGAATGCGGTCGAGGATTTCCTGCGTGGTAGCGACGCCGATATCCGCGCTGATGAGCGTGTACTCCAGTTCATCGAGCAGGTCGGCATCGATTTTCTTCTGCGCGCCGATGACGTCTTCGATGCGCGAGACGAAGCCCGCGCGCGTTTTCTCGACGCCGCTTTTGAGCTTCTCGAGAAGAGTCGGCTCCTGGGGCACGGAGCCGAAGAGAGTTTGGATCATTCTTTCCTATTGTAAATAGCCGCGGATGAACGCTGATTACAACTTCGAAAAAATCCGCTTGGCTATGGCGATCTGGGCTTCGCGGCCGCCGGGCAGGAGGCGTCCGTCGATTTGCACTGCGACATCGCCCTGACGGAACATGGAAAGGCTGAGCAGCGGTCCGAACATGGCTTCGTCGCCGACGCCCTTCACCTGCTCCTGCATCAGGTTGGGTGACCCCGGGACGGCGTCTTTATTGACCGCCATTCCGCTGATACCCATGGCCAGTTTGAATGCGGTCATCACGGCCTTGCCGTCTCCCGAACTGACCTCGATGGTCAGCATCGGAGCATCGCTCGCCGCGCCGGCAGCGCCGGTGATCCCGCGAATCATATTGCCGATGTCCTGCACCTTCTGCGCGTCCGGCACGGCGCCTGCCTTGCTCTCCTCTTCGATTTTCTTCTGGGCCGCAGCCGCTTCCTCCTGCGCGCGCTGTTGAGCGCCGGAAGAGTAATAGCGGCAGGTGGAGTGGGTGGACTTGCCGGTGCCGTCCGCGCGTTCCACAGTCAGCGAGAGAATCTGCGAGAGATCTTCTTTCGTCAGCAGATCGCAGGCGTTATAGTTCCTCCCCTGATGCACTTCGGTGAAAGCATGCAGGTCGATCCCCTGCGCGGCAGCCCGCTCCGTGACGACCTGTTTGGCTTTGTGCCAGGCATAGTAGACTCCGGCAGCGCCGAGCAAGCCCATCACGCCAAGGATCGCCAGCACGATGAAGAGAATCTTCAGACCCGATCCGCTCTTGGCAGGCGGCGGCAAGGGCTGGGAAGCGTACTGCGGCTGCATTTGAGGAGGAGTCGGAGGCGGCGGTGCTGCCGTTTGGCTGACACGCGCTCCGCATTTCGTACAAAAGGCTCCCGTTACCTGGGCACCACAACTCTGGCAAAACATATGTTTGCCTCCTTGGGGCTATTGTATCGGGAGATGAAGCGGAAATCATCGCGCCAGGCGAGAAAAATTCCCAGGGCAACCAGCAGCGCTATGACGCCGAGAGCCGTGTGGCCGGCTCGCCGGCGCTCCGCATTTGGGGCAAAAGGCGTCCGTGAGCCGGGTGCCGCAGCTCTGGCAAAACGTGGGTTTGCCTCCTTGGCCATTGTAAACACGAAGCACACTCTGATAGCCTCAGGCTGATGCGCTACCGATGTATATTTGCCCTGATTTTGGGCGGTCTGGCCGCTGGAATCGCCTCGCCGCAGACGCTTCCGTCCGATTTGGTAACTTATCTCAACCTCAGTGGAACGCAGGTCCAGGCGATTAACCAGCTCGACAATGCGTTCACTGCGTATACGAACAAACAATCAAACGCGTGGTACAGCCTCCAATCACAAGCGCAAACCGAACTGGCGAAGGATTCGCCAGATGCGAGCGCAGTTGGCAACGACTACGCGCAGATGGAAATGATCAGCCGCGATTACAGCACCCAGCTTGCGCAGGTGCAGAGCAATGTGGCCGCGGTGCTGACGCCGGGTCAGGTGACCCTGGTCAGCGCGCTGCTATCCGCCGAGCGCCTGCGAACGCTGCTATCGGAGGCGAGCTGCATTTCCATGGAACCACAACAGCCCTATTTCGCACTAGAGGCAAGCAGCACGTCGGCGAGCTCCTATAACAACGTTCCTCTCGCCCTGCTCATCGTTATCCCATATACGCCCCCCACTTGCACCCCTGTTCCGCTCCCGACGGGGCTCGTGAGCTACTTCACGCTCTCCGACGCGCAAATCTCGACAATTGAAAACGCGATCCAAGCCAATCAGGATTACGTCAACCGGCAGTCGGTGACGATCAAGGAACTCCAATTCCAAATCCAGGACCTCACCGCAGCTCAAACCATCGACACCCTGACTCTCGGCGCAGACTACGTCCAAATCGCTCAAATCCAGCGCGATGAGAACACCCAAGCCGGCCAACTCATGACCACGGTCCGCAGCGTTCTTGCGGGCCAGCAGCAGCCGCTGCTCCAGGCGCTCGATAACGCGGCGAACATGTCACAAACCGCAAGCGAGGCGGTCTACGACAATATCCTGGTGCTTCCGCCCGACCTGAGCACCCCTTGCGCCTATCCCTCTCCGCCCTTCGGCGCTGCCGGATGCATCGTCGAGCGGCAAGGCAATTTCAGCGGTACCTCCGTCCCCTCCCTCTCACGGTATACTAGGCACGGAACAAAATAACCCAGTTGTTCGTAACCCAGTCGAGAGACATTATGACAGCCACCGTATCACCTCAAATCGACCATATCGCCGTGCTTCTCGCCAAGCAGGGCTATGATGTATCTCAAACCGGGCCGGGGGTGCTTGAAATCCGCGAGTTGCGCAGCGGAATCGGCATTCACGCCGTGCTCGAAGGCGATATCATGTTCTTCACCCTGCCGTGCATGAGCGTGACGGCAGACAAACTCACGCCGGACCTCCTCAAAAAGATGCTGGCCGGCGAAAATGGCATTTCCACGTCTTACTTCCAGCTCTACGACGGGCCCGACGGCACCGTCACCATTGCCTTGAACAACTTCTGCAAGCTGCTCGGCATGGGGACGGAAGATGAAGACGACATCCTGTCCTGCGTGCATTTTCTGCTGGTGGACGTGATTGCGGCCCGCGACCTGGTGGGCGCTGCCGCGAAGTAAACGAGATTCTGCGAGGAGAGCAAACGACATGGGATTCATTTCTGATTTATTTGGACGTGCAGGCCGCGTAGCTCGGGGGCAGGCCAACCAGGGCATGAGTGCGGTGGAAGACGCGACATTCGAAGCGACTGTCAAACAGACGGTCCTCGATATGCGCACGGAATTGAACAAGGCCGTACAGGCATCGGCGCAGGCGATGAGCAACTTCAACCGCCTGGAAGCCGAGTACGACAAGTACGTCCGTCAATCGCAGGATTGGAAAGATCGTGCGGGCAAAGCGCTGGACGCCGGGAACGAAGATCTGGCGAAAAAGGCGCTGGCCAAGAAGGGCGAATCGGACCGGCAGGTGAAGTCGCTGCAAGCTTCGGTGGATTCGGCGCGGGCGGCCAGCGAAACGCTGAAGCAGCAGGTCTCGGATCTGAAACGCAAGATCGACGAAGGGGAACGCACGGCTACCACGCTGGTGGCGCGGAAGAATGCCGCCACGGCGCAGCGGAAGGTCGCGGAAGCTCTGGCCGGCGCGGGCAACGCCACCAACGCGTTCGCGGCCCTGGGACATTTCGAAGAGTCGGTGGCGCGGGAAGAAGCGACGGCCAAAGCCTTCAACCAGATCGCGGCGACGGGCGAAGATCATGAGCTGGAATCGGAGTTCGCGAAACTGGAAGGCCACTCGGTGGACGACGAACTGGAAGCGTTGAAGCGGGAGCGGGCGCTGCCTCCGCCGTCTACTCCTAAAGCCATTGAAGCGCCGCAAGTGCCCGTATCGACTACCTCCGCCAGAGCGCAATAACCATGTTTTTCAAGCATAGTTCGGGTTCGCCGGATCCGCAGCCGAATCTGGCGAACCTCAGTGTCATTGATGCCATGCCCGGTGATAGCTTATCGATTGTCGCGGCCGGTCCGGATTTCAGCGATCTCGATTTTACGGCTGATCGCCGGGATCAACTGGAGGCCGGCCAGAAGATCTGGTACGAGATCACCGGGCCTTATGGCGAGAAGCGCGTGCGGCTGGAAGTGATTCCGGGCGACGTGATGGAAGTGCGCGGCTGGTTCGACGGACGCACCATCACGATCGATGAAATCGGAGTCAGCGAAGACGACCTGGCGTCGATGGATGAGCGCCAGAATCCCGCCGACTTTTTCGATTTCGAGGGTAAGTTCTGGCTCTTCCGCTGGAGCCGGGAAGTCGGTCTGTTCCATCGCGACCAGGGCGAGGGTCAGGGGTTCTACTGCTGGGAGTTTCAGGAGCAGGAAGGCGACCGCTTCCTGCAAATCCGCAAATACGAGGGTGAGCCGTTCACGGCCTTCATAGCGAACAAAGTGAATCCCGGGGACGTAACCGTTTTCAGGGGTAAATA
>Ga0326727_10017762_pt1 | contig 14671 bp, 9 predicted proteins | sample MB2enrmetagenome_FD_207643 | JGI IMG/M metagenome (GOLD analysis project Ga0326727, IMG submission 207643) | Lab enriched peat soil microbial communities from McLean, Ithaca, NY, United States - MB29MY | ecosystem: Environmental > Terrestrial > Soil > Wetlands > Peat | place: USA: New York... | reverse complement strand
CGGTTATCTCGAAGGCTTGCGCAAGCTCGCCGACCGTCACCAGTTCGTTCTGATTTTCGACGAAGTGAAGACCGGCTTCCGGCACGCCTTGGGAGGCTATGGGCAGATTAGCGGCGTGAAGCCGGACCTCGTGGTGATGGGCAAAGCGCTGGCTAACGGCTACCCGATCGCCGCGCTGGGCGGGAAGAAGGAGATCATGGATTTGTTCGTCCATCCCGAGGCCGCCAAGCGCGTATTTCTGGCCGGCACTTACAATGCTCATCCCATTCCCACCGCCGCCGCCATCGCCACCCTCGAGCGCTTGATGATGAACGAGGGCGAAGTGTACCGCCACGTGGAGCGATTAGGCGCCCTGCTCGAGGAGGGAATCGAAGGCATTACGCGTAAGCTAGGAATCGAGGCCCGGCTGGCGCGGCAAGGTTCCGCCTGCTGCCCCTATTTCATGGATCACTGTCCCGTGGATTGGCACGACCTGGCGGCTCACCACGACGCGGCGCGCGACGAACGGATGCGCCAGGCCCTGATCGAGCGCGGCGTCTACGTTTTCCCGCTCCAGACGAAACAGTGGTCGGTTTCCTTCGCCCACACGGAGAGCGACGTCGAAATCACCTTGGCGCAGCTCGAGGCGGCACTCGCACAGCAGTCGAGAAGTCAATAGTCGAAAGTCGAAGAAGTGAATTCACCTCGAGCTTTGACCCTTGACTCTCGACCTTCGACTCTCGACTCTTTTGACTTAACGGAGGTACAGCCCCATGATCGTTGATTGCCACAGTCACATCTTTCAGTATCCCGCCAACTTTTCAGAAGAGTTCATCCGTGAGGCGCAGGCCCGCAGCCGTTCCAAGCCGATTGACTTGGACGCCTCGCCGGAAAAGCACTGGGCCGCCATGCGGAGCGTGGACCGGGTCATCGTGTTCGGCCTGCGCGCCAGTTACTTCGGGCACCTGGTTCCGAACGAATTTGTCGCGGCTTACGCCAACCAGCATCCGGAAAAAGTCATTGGCTTTGCCTCCGTGGACCCCACCTACGAAAGCGTGCGCGCGACGCTCGAGTACGCGATTGACAAGCTGAAGCTCCGAGGTGTGAAGATCGGTCCCATCTATCAGAACATTCATCCCACCGACAAGCGCATGATGGAGGTTTACGAATTCTGCCAGGCTCGCAAGCTGCCCATCATGATCCACCAGGGCACCACGTTCCTGCGCCGCGCTCCATTGAAGTACTCGCTGCCCATTCTCCTGGAGGATGTGGCGCTGGAGTTCCCAGACCTGAAAATGATCATCGCCCACATGGGCCATCCTTGGATCGGCGAGACGATTGTGCTCATCCGCAAACAGCCCAACTTCTACGCCGATGTTTCAGCGCTCTACTACCGGCCTTGGCAGTTTTACAATGCTTTGATATTGGCGAAGGAATATGGGGTTCTGGACAAGCTGCTGTTCGGCACGGATTACCCGTTCACCACTCCCGAAACCAGCCTGCAGGGCTTGCGTAACTTCGACAAACTGACGCAGGGGACCAGCCTGCCGCGGTTGGAAGAAGAGGAAATCGAGGGATTAATTCACGCCCCGGCGCTGGCTCTGTTGGGCCTTTAGAAACCACACGGCCAATTGGCCCCTCCTTATCAAGGAGGTGAACCACGCCGCCATTTTTGTGCCCAGTGGCGAGCCAAAGGCTCATGGCATCGACGCTAATGATGCCCGCCGCCACCGCTCGCACTCTGTGAAGAACTGCTGCTGGGTAGACTGGTGCTGTGAGCCGCGGCGCTTGGGGAAGCACTCCCGCCGCCCACGTGCATCGTTCCGATTCCGGCTACGCTCGTGTTTTCCGCGGCTTGCCCATGGGGCAGAACGCTCAGTTCCGAACCACGATTTCCCTGGGTGCGCGCGGCTTTTTCCATTCCTTTGAATGCATCCCCGCGAAATTCTCCCACCGTGCCGCCCACCGCATAGCGGCCGCCCAAAGTCGTGCCCAGGCGAACACGCAACGGTTTGTTTGAATGTCCGCCCGTTAAGGCGCTCTCCTTGTTCCCTTCGCCCCCCATCAGGATCGTGGAAGGCGCCAAGGTGCGAGCCCCGCCCGCCGGAGGGGCAAAGGACGAAACGGCCAGCACGGCGCCTGGGCCTGGTTGGATCGGCGCCTGCGACGTCAACGTCGCTTGGCCAAGCCGGGCGTGCCCTACACCCTCGGGAGTAATGACTTGACCTGTCCGAATCGCCGTTCCGGACACGGTGGTCACCGGCGTCAGGCCGGCCTGGGAGCGGAATCCCCAAGGCGCCCACCCGATCCAGCCCGGTCCTGTATACCAGGAGACCAGAGCGGGCGACCAGTAACCGAAATTACCCGGCATCCAAAACCAGCCAAAGGCGGGCGAAAAACTCCAACTGCCGTAGTGGTAGGGCAACCACCCCCAGGGCTCGCCGGAAATCCAGGTGTAGCCCATGCCGGGGTACCAATTCCACATGCCCATCCTGAACGGGGCCCAGCCCAGAGGCGCAAAAGGCATCCAGCCGTAGCCGAAACCGGGCAACATGGCCCACTCGCCATAGGTGTCAAGATCGCTCCAGCCGAACCGCGGCCCGGGCACGGAGAAGGCCTGATCGTTCAGCGCCAGGGTTGTTTGTGAATCCCGGGCATCGCTCCACTTGTCCCAGGCATCTTTGACGATTCCTGGGCGGACGTTGAACGCCATCTCTGTGGCACCCGTGTTGTAGTCCAGGATCTTGTCCTTGGTGAGTCGCACCGTCTGGGAGGCGGCTATGACCTCGGCCGAGCCATTGAAAACCTCAACGCGAACGTGGTTCTTCTCGAGGTTGATCCGGAATAGGCTCTTGCCGCTGGGGCTGAGCGTGGCGCCGGCAACTTTGACGCTGTAAACGTCCTGCTTTTCGGGGAGGAAATGGAAGGTGGCGTACCCTTGCTCGAAGGTCATCCGGTTGAGCTTGCCGCCTTGCGCGTCGAGAGCCAGTTGGTCGAAGACCAGGCGGGACAATTCACCCAGGCGGGCCGTCGAGCCATTTTCAAATTCCACTTCTGCAAAACTGTCGGCCGATGTCGAGATCTGGAAGCCTTCCTGCACCGGCACATTGACGAGCGCTTTTGTCCAATCCGCGGCGCCCCGTTGCCTCACAGCTACGGTCCCGCTCACGTAACTCAGCCTCACGACCCGCACGTGCGAAACCGGTTGTTGAGCCGAGGCGGTCAAGCGCAGGAAAAACATGCTCACCGCACAAGCCAATAGCACCTTGCCCCAAGCTTGTGGTTTCATGGGTATCCTCCGATACGAGAAAAGCCAATTGTCCGGTTTCACAACCCCAAAAAGCCTCTGCTTTTCGGAGCCCACTCCTCCCGCTGTGTATTAGATGGAAGAGATCACAAAAAGGTTACCAGAAGCAAAATGGCATGTTAACCCGGGAAAGATTATAATTCCGGCACCCTTTTTATGGGAGGAAGCCGAACAGCATCTATGCTTCGCCGGACAATCACCCACGCCCTGGCCATCACGGTGGTACCCATTCTGCTTCTCGGCCCTTCACTTCGGGCAAGCGGGCGAGACACACTCTCCCTGGATGGCGCCTGGGAAATCGAGGACTCGGTTTCTCCGGTCGATATGCCCAGCGCCTTCCGCCACCGCGTGCCGGTTCCCGGGCTGGCGCATCTCGCGGTCCCGGCGTTCGCGGATGTGGATCAATTCGAGTCCTTCGAAAACCACCGCAATCGATTGAGGTTCAATCGCTCGCCGGGACCCGAGAAATTCGAGAAAACGATGGTCGGCATCCCGCGCCAGAACCGCAACTACTTCTGGTACCGGAAATTGTTCCAGGCGCCCGCGCGGCGCGAAGTGGCTCTGCTCAAGATCAACAAGGCGCAGTTTGGCACGGCGGTGTGGCTCAATGGCAAGAAGCTGGGCGAGCACTTCGGCTGCTTCAGCGCGGGCTATTTCGATCTTACGCAGGCCATACTTTGGGGGCGGGCCAACGAAGTTGTGATCCGAATCGGCGCGCACCCAGCGGCGCTTCCCCCGAGCGTGCCCGCCGGCATCGACGGCGAGAAGACCTATTGGACGCCCGGCATTTACGATTCGGTGGCGATTCTATTCGCGGACAATCCGCTGGTGGAGAGCGTGCAGGTAGCGCCTCAACTGGCCACCTCGGAGATCCTGGTCCAGACCAAAGTCCGCAACTACGGTTCGGCGCGATCCTTCCGGCTGGCGAATCGGGTGGAAAACCGGGTGAGGGAGGAGTTGGTGCAGATTGGGGCAGGCGGCGAGAAGACGATCTTGCTGCGGATTCCAATGCCCGGCGCCCGCCTCTGGACGCCGGACCAGCCCAACCTCTATACGCTCGAAACCAGCACCGGCGGGGACAACCTCCGCACGCGTTTCGGGATGCGCGAATTCCGCTTCGACACGGCGACCCAGCGGGCCTACTTGAACGGCCGCGTCTATTTCCTGCGCGGATCCAACATCACCTTTCATCGCTTTCTCGAGGACCCCAAGTCTCAGGGCCTGCCCTGGGACAGAACCTGGGTGCGCAAGCTGCTCGTCGAGATCCCCAAGCGGCTGCACTGGAATAGCTTCCGCATCTGCATCGGCCCCGTGCCGGATTTCTGGATGGACATCGCGGACGAAGCCGGCCTGATCCTCCAGTACGAGTTTCCGGTCTGGGGTTATCGCGAAGCGTGGAGCACGGAGGAGATGATCACGGAGTACAGCGAGTGGATGCGGGACAACTGGAACCACCCGAGCCTGGGCTGGTGGGATGCCTGCAACGAAACTCACGCCGACGTGCTCGCCCAAATCATCCACAGCGTGCGGGCGCTCGACCTGTCCCACCGCGCCTGGGACAACGGCTACAATCCGCCCGAGGGGCCCGACGACCCGGTCGAGGACCACAATTACCTGTTCGTCGGGGATCTGTTTCCGACCGGCGGCCATCGATTTGAGGTTGTGGAACTCGAGGCCGGCACGGGGGCAAAGAGCACCAACAGCCCTCACCCCACCGCCCACGCCGCGGTCCTGAACGAGTACGACTGGATTTGGGTGAACCGCGACGGCAGTCCGAGCGTGCTTTCCATTCCGCTTTACCGGCGCCTGCTGGGCGCGAACGCCAGTGGCCCGGAGGTTGTGGACCTCGCCGCCTACCTCTGGGCCGGCCTCACCGAGTACTGGCGCGCGCACCGCAACTATGCCGGTGTGCTCTGCTTCACCTACCTCACCGCGAGCCACCGCGACGCCTACACGGGGGATTTTTTTCAAGACATCGAGAACCTAAGGCTGCAGCCCGGGTTCGAGGAAGCGTTCTCGAACGCCTTCCATCCCGTTGGCGTCTACCTCAACTTCTGGCAGCCGAAACTGGCCGCTGGAACAAACCATAGCATGGCGGTCTCATTGGTCAACGATGAGTACGAGGCTGCGCAAGGCACGGTTGAGGTTTCCGTGGCCGCGGGCGCGAAGACACTCGTCCGCCGTGAAGTGGAAGTCGAAGTGGCGCCGCTCGGGCAGCAGACTTACATCGTGAACCTGCCTATCCCTGCGGAGAAAGGCCCTTGCGAGGTGAGGGCCGCACTGCGCCTCAACGGCAGCGCGGCGGAAGTGGTCAGCAGGAGGAGGACAACTATCGAGTAGTGTCCTGAGTCAGAAGTTCGCTTAAGAATTCATCGTTCGAGGGTGGCGCATTTTGCAGCCCCGTCAGGGGCGGAATAACTTAGCCCAGGGCGTAAGCCCTGGGTGGGCGGCCCTCACCCCGCCTTCGGCACCCCTCTCCCGCCCGGGCGGGAGAGGGGATGCGGGAGAGGGTGGGCTTCCCGACCCACGGCTCACGCCGTGGGCTACACTCTGCCGCCCGCTGCGCGGGCTGAATTCTTCAACGAACTTCCGACTCAGGACACTAGGGCCGAACGGCGTCTGGCCCAGGAAGGAGTGACAAACCATGTTCTCAAACCCAATCCGGCGGCGAGATTTTCTCGAGTTGTTTGTCCTGGGTCTGCTGCCCACCGCCTGCCGCGGCGGGGAGTTGAAGCCGGCGCGGCACGGCGCCCACAGCGGCAGGTTCTTCTTCACCTCGCAGGGCAAGACGGGGATGATGAAAGACGACGGCAGCGGCTTGCGTTATCTGGAGTTCGACGTGCCCAACCAAGCCTCTGTGCAGCCCGTGGATTTCTTCTCCGATGGGCGGGTGATCCTGCTCAGCTTGGAAAAGGTGAACCCCAACGGCCGGCCGTTCAGCGAGTACTATCACAAAACGCCTACGCACATCTGGATCTATGACCTCGAGAAAGGATCGTATACCGAGATTCTGAAAGAGCAGAGGATCGCCCCATTTTATGCGCCCTGCGCGATTGTGCCGGGCGAACGGCGGATGATTGTTCAAGTTATTCTGCTCGACGGGCGAGCCTCCCTCTACAGCATGGACCTGGACGGCACGCATGCGCAGCAGATCACGCGGCCCGAGGAGGGGTTCCCTTACGGCCTGAGCCTCAGCCCGGACGGAAGGCGCATGGCCTTTCACAGTTCGGGCCACCCCAGCTACCGGGTCTTTTGTTGCAACATCGATGGCTCCGGCCGCGTACTCGTTGCCGGTCACCCGGATCATCTGTATTTCGGCACCAGTTGGTCCCCCGACGGGACGTGGATACTCTACCAGGACTGTGCTTACAAGATCGACCCCGGCCACGATTGGTCGGATATCTGCATTGGGCGGCCTGATGGTTCCGAGAACCGGGTGCTGACGACGGGGCAAAGCCAGTGGTTTGCGGCTGCGTACGGAGACGGCAAGCACCCCGGTGACGGCTCGAACGTGCCCCAATGGTCTCCCGACGGACGCATTCTCTACACCCGCAAGCTGCCCGGCTCGCAACCCGCGTGGCAGTTTCAGCCCCAGCGTCCTGACACCGACCATTTCAACCGCGACTACAAACCCGAGCAAGCCCGCGGCGGAACCGAAATCTGTCTTTTGAATCCGAAGGATGGCTCTGTCACGCGCCTCACGCACAGCGCTCCGCCGCAGTGGGATTTTCGGGCCCGATCCTCGCCGAGCGGGGAACGCATCCTCTTCTGCCGCGCCAGGACAGGCGAAATGCCGGCCATTTGGGTGATGGACGCGAACGGCAAGAAGCAGCGGCTGCTTACCCGTGGCCTGGACGGCCAAGGCGCCGACTTCCCCCGCTGGCTGCCGAAATGAAAAAGTAGCGCTGGCCTTTAGCCGGCTGCTGAAAACCCTCGTAGGCTGTCATTCTGAGCGAAGCGAAGAATCTCCGCAGTTGTGTTTTCAATGAACTACGGAGATCCGTCGTCGCCTTCGGCTCCTCAGGATGACAGTTCGAACGTTTTTTAGCAACCTGCTAAAGATCGGCGCTACACTTCACCACCCAGCCTTCAGCCACTGACAACAGACTTTGCCGCAATCGTGTACAATGGACATTCGAGCCGGAGTGGCAATTGCACCAAGGTCGTATCCTGAAATCAACTTTCGACCTTCGACTTTCGACTCTTGACTCTCGACTTTTGACTTCCGAATGCCCAATCTCCTCGACCAACTGAATCGCCAGCAGCGTGCCGCTGTAGAAGCTACGGACGGGCCTCTTCTGATCCTGGCGGGAGCGGGCAGCGGCAAAACGCGCGTCATTACTTACCGGATCGCGTATCTCATCGAAACCCGCCAGGTCCCGCCCGAGAACATTCTTGCCGTTACCTTCACGAACAAGGCCGCCGCCCAGATGCGGGAGCGCGTCGAAGCTCTCCTTTCGGAGCGCGTCAGGCTGCGGCCCGGGGCGCCCCATGTTTCCACGTTCCATTCCTTTTGCGGCAGCGTGCTGCGCCGCCACATTGACCGGCTCGGCTACGGCCGCGACTTCTCCATCTACGATGAGGACGACCAGTTGCGGGTGATGAAGGCCTGCATTCAGGAATTGGGCTTGGGCCAAGAGGTTGCTTCCCCGCGTGGCGTCCTGTCCAAGATCAGCTACACCAAGAATCGGGGCTGTTCTCCGCACGAACTGGAGGCGCAGGCGGCCAATCCGGAAACCCGCCGGCTGGCCTCCCTCTATGGTTTGTACGAGGAAAAGCTGCGCGCCGCCAACGCGCTCGACTTCGACGACCTGCTGCTCAAGACGGTGGACCTCCTCTATCAGTCTTCCGAAGTCTGCCAGTCTTACAACCAGCGTTTTCGCCACGTTCAGGTAGATGAATATCAGGATACCAACCGCATTCAGTACCAGTTGATCCGGCAGTTGACCCTGCTGCAGCAGAACCTCTGCGTGGTGGGCGACGAAGATCAATCCATTTACCGCTGGCGCGGCGCCGACATCGAGAACATTCTCAACTTCGAAAGGGATTATCCCCAGGCGAAGGTCATCCGCCTCGAGCAGAACTACCGCTCTACCCAGATTATCCTGGACGCGGCCGGGGCGGTGGTGAGCCGCAACCTGGCGCGCAAAGGCAAAACCCTTTGGACGGACCGCAGCCGCGGCGAAAAGCTGCGCTTGTTCGAGGCGCGCAACGCCGAAGAGGAAGTTGAATTCGTGGCCCGCGAGGTGGCCGCCGTTGTGGCTCGCCCGCCGGACGAGAACGTGGCCGTCCTCTACCGCACCAATGCGCAATCCCGCGTTCTGGAGGAGAGCATGCGCCGCCAGGGCATCAAGTATCGCCTGGTGGGCGGCTTCAGTTTCTATGCCCGAGCGGAAATCAAGGATGCGCTCGCCTACGCCCGTTTGGCCAATAACCCGCGCGACGACGCGGCCTTTGCCCGCATTGTCAACTGCCCTCCCCGCGGCATTGGCGACACGACGCTCGAGGCGCTGGCCCAGTCCGCGCGCCAGGGCCGGCTGAGCCGATGGGAAGCGCTTGAGCACGAACTCTACGAGCAGCGGCTGCCGGCGCGCGCCCGGCGCGCCCTGGAAGGTTTCCGGACTATCGTCAAGGGACTGGCGGAAGAGCGCGAACATCTTCGTTTAGCCGAGTTTTTCGAGGAGATCCTGGAACGTACGGGCTACCTGGAAGTTCTGCAACAAGAGAATCAGGCCAGTTCCCAGGAGCGCCTGGAGAACCTGCGGGAACTCGTGAATGCCGCGGACGAAGCGGACGCCAGGGGCCTCTCGCTGGCCGAGTTTCTGGACCATGCCTCGCTCGTCTCCGACGCTGATGACTATGACGAACGCGCCCGCGTCACCTTGATGACCTTGCACAGCGCCAAAGGCCTGGAATTCGAAAACGTATTCCTGGTCGGCATGGAGGAAGGCGTATTCCCACACCGCTTCTCGAGCGGCGACGCGGCGGGCATCGAGGAAGAGCGGCGCTTGTGTTACGTGGGCATGACCCGGGCGAAGGATCATCTGACCCTCTCTTGGGCGCGGCAACGCCGCTCCTTCGGCCGTGACTCTTTCGACGATACCACCAAGCCTTCGCGCTTTCTCGAGGAGATCCCGCGCGCACTGCTCGAGCCTTCGAGCTCGGAAAGCTTCGCTGGGAAGTCCCGCACCCAGTGGGATCATGCCCTCAATTCAGTTTCCAGCGTCGAGCGCTTCCTGCGCGAGCGCCGAGCGCGTGAGGCCCTGGGCGCTTCCTCCGCGCCGGCTCCCTACTCGAGCTGGCGAGTCGGCGCCAAAGTCCGACACGCCAAGTTCGGCATCGGGACGATCCTTAACGCTGAAAGCCAAGGCGAGGATACCAAGTTGACCGTCAGCTTCCCCGGTTACGGCCGGAAGAAACTGATGGCGCATTTCGCGGGCCTGGAAAGGGCCTAGAGCAGCATTCTAAGGAGCGATAAGCACATCTATGAATACCAAGAACATCAAAGACAAAGCCGAACGTAAGAAGCTCAAGCGAGCGGAGCGCAAGAAGCTGCCGCCCAAGCCCAAGCGCACGGACCCGCGCGGCTCCCGCAAGCCCAAGGTGAAGAAACGGGGCCCGGGCACGGCAGCGCGACGGTAGCCGGCGAAGGCTCGCGGACTGGCGCAGGGCGTTGCGGATTTCCGGGGTGTAGAATTCCCCGAACCGCTGAACTCCGCTCTGCCCCAGCCCAAGGACACTCAGCAACCATGAAAATGGCGGCGCCGGGCAGCGATGTCGCGCGGGCATCCTGCCCGCGCGCGGGAGCGGGACGCTTCCGCTACAGCGGGCGGGACGCCCGCGTTGCGATTTGCAAAGCCGGGAAGGGCTTCCGAAGTTCTTCGAACGGCTCGCCCGGCAACGCAGGAACGAGGTAGCAAGGAATCGCGTGGCTAATCAGCTTTGGCAGAAGAAAAGCATCGACAAGCTCCTGGCGGACGCTGACGCCCCCGGACATCAACTCCGCAAGTCGCTGGGGCCGTGGTCGCTGACGGCGCTGGGAATCGGCGCCATCATCGGCACGGGCATCTTCATTTTGACCGGCACGGCGGCCGCGGGTGAGGTTCTCGAGGTGCATTCCATCCTCAAGGCTCCTCTGCTGGACGTTCTGCTGCACGGGCAGAAGGCGCTGGGAATGGCGGGACGACCCGGGGCAGGACCGGCGATTGCGCTTTCTTTCCTGCTGGTGGCCTTTGCCTGCGGGCTGGCAGGACTTTGCTACGCCGAACTTGCCTCCATGATTCCCATCGCCGGCAGCGCCTACACTTACTCCTATGCCACGCTGGGTGAGATTGTGGCCTGGATTATCGGTTGGGACCTCATCCTCGAGTACGCCGTCAGCAACATGGCCGTGGCGGTGGGATTCTCCGCTTACGCGGACAGCTTGCTGCGCGGCTTCGGGTTGGAGTTGCCCCGCCAATTCATGCAACCCATGCTGGCCGAGGGCAAGTTGACCGGAGCTTATTTTAACCTGCCCGGCTTCCTGATCGTCATGGCCCTCACCGTCATTCTGGTCATCGGCATCCGCGAGAGCGCCGGCGCCAACAATCTCATGGTCGGCGTGAAAATTGTCGCCATCCTCATTTTCCTCGTGGCCGCCTCGCGTTTCATCCACGTCGCAAATTGGAAGCCTTTCATGCCCAACGGCTTTCAAGGTGTGTTGACGGGCGGCGCGATTGTATTCTTCACCTACATCGGATTTGACTCGGTCTCCACCGCCGCCGAAGAGTGCCGGAATCCGCAGAAAGACGTTCCTTTCGGCATCATCGCCTCGCTGGTGATTTGTGCCGTGCTTTACGTCACCGTGGCGCTGGTTTTAACGGGCATTCAGCACTGGCCGACGTTGCGCAACGCCGCTCCCGTGGCCAATGCCCTGGTGGCCATCGGCCTCCCGAGCGTCATGAAGTGGGTGACGGTGGGCGCCCTCACCGGCATGCTCAGCTCGCTGTTAGTCTTCCAGTTGGGCCAGGCGCGCGTCTGGTTCGCCATGTCGCGGGACGGTCTGCTGCCCAGCGTCTTCTCGAAAGTTCACCCCCGCTTTCGAACTCCTCACGTCAGTACCTGGGTGGCCGGTTTCTTCGTAGCCATTCCCGCCGGCATCTTCGACATCGGCACGCTCGCGGATCTCTCCAACATCGGAACTTTGTTCGCCTTCGTGCTCGTCTCCCTGGGCGTGCTGGTGCTCCGCCACACCCAGCCGCAGCGCCGCCGTTCTTTTCGCACTCCCTGGGTCCCGCTGGTTCCCCTCTTATCAATCCTTTGTTGTCTCGTCCTCATGGCCAGCCTGCCCATCGAAACCTGGGTGCGTTTCCTGGTCTGGCTGTTCATCGGCCTGATCATCTATTTCAGCTACAGCCGGCATCGCAGCGAATTTGGCCGTAACCCGGCCGCGGCAGAAGGTATTGATCTCTAAATGACATCACTATCAATCGCTGAAATGGAGTAAAATCGGGCTTAAGGTTATGAGGTTGGAAGATGCCCGGCAAGAAGGAAAGAGAACATGTCCAGGACGCGGCGCCCTAAGCAGTTGACATTCCCATCGGGCAAGGCCCGGCTGTTCCTGTTTCTGGCGCTCGGCCTATGGGCGGCACCCCCGCTGGCCGCTTGGGGTCCGACGGCCCACGACATCGTGAGCACCTGGGCCATAGAAACTCTTCCCCTCGAAATGCGCGGATATTTCGAGGCCCAGCGCCCGTTTATCATCGAGCACGCCAACGATCCCGACCTGTGGATGGACAAGGACCGTTACGAGCGCAAGCGGCACTATATCTATATGGATAAATACGGTGTCTTTCCCTTCCTGGGGCTGCCGCATGACTTCAAACAGTCCGTGCAGAAGTACGGCTCCGGCCGGGTCAATCGCGACGGCGTGCTGCCCTGGCAAGTGGGCGAATACAGCCTCCGCCTGACCACAGCCTTCCGCGACCATAATTGGGGTGAGGTGAAGTTGGAAGCGTCGGTGCTCGCCCACTACGTCGCCGACGCTCACGATCCGTTGCATGTCACCCAGAACTTCGACGGCCAGTTGAGCGGGCAAATCGGCTTGGCGGATCGCTTTGAAATCCGTCTCTTGGACCGCTATTCCAGGTTCTTCATCCTCCACCCCGACGACGCGGTAAAGATAGACGATCCCACTGAATACGCATTCCAGACCTGCCTGGACTCTTATGCCGTTCTTGATTCCGTCATCCTTGCCGATCTGCGCTCTCGCCAGAACCTGCCGGACTATACGGACGACTACTTTGATCGCTTTTATTCCCAGGTGGGCGCGGCTGTCATGAAGGCCATCAACGAAGCCGCGCACGACGCGGGGTCCTACTGGTACACCGCCTGGCTCAACGCCGGGAAACCCACCCTCCCCGGACGGTAGGGGGCGGAAGCCCAAGGCAGCAGGAAGTGGGCAGAAGGGATTCGGCAGAAGGGAGTTGGGCTCGAGAAGGCGCTGTGCAGACACCCGACTTCCCACTCGACTCCTTTATCCGCCGCCTTCCCAAGGTGGAGTTGCACGTCCATCTGGAGGGCAGCGTTGAGCCGGAAACGCTGCTCGAGCTCTCGCGCTCCAAGGGACGACTAGAGAAGGAAACCCGGGATTGGATCTCGGAGCGGGCCGCCCAGCGCTACCGTTACCGCAGCTTTCAGGATTTTCTTCAGGCCTTCAAGCTGGTAAGCCTGCTCCTGGAGACTCCCAGCGACTACGCCACGGCCACCACCCGGCTGATCGAGGCGTTGGCAAAGCAAAACGTGAAGTACGCCGAAGTCATCTTTGCTGCCGGGGTCGTGCTTTGGAAGGAACAACCGCTGCAGGCCATTTTCGAGGCCGCGGCTTCTGCGGCGCGCGCGGCGCAGCATCAATTCGGCGTGCGTGTGCAATGGATCTTTGACGCCATCCGCCATTTCGGCGCCCCGCACACGCTCGAGGTGCTGCGCTGGGCCGAACGCCTGCGGCCACTGGGAGTGGTGGCGTTGGGCATCGGCGGCGATGAAAGCCGAGGTCCGGCGGAGCTTTTTACCGAGGTTTTTCGAGAAGCGCGGGCCCTCGGCCTGCATGTGGTGGCGCACGCCGGAGAGGCCTGCGGCCCGGAGAGCGTGCGCGCCGCCGTCGAGGCCTTGGGCGCTGAGCGCATCGGACACGGTCTCACCGCGGCGAGCGATCCCGCCCTCCTGGCTTTGCTCCGCGGCCGCCGCATTCCCCTGGAAGTCTGTCTCACCAGCAACGTCGCCACCGGCGTATTGCCGCGCCTCGAGCAACATCCCTTGCCGCGCTTTCTCGAGGCCGGCCTGCTGCTCACCTTGAACACGGATGACCCCGCCATGTTCGGGACAGATTTGGTCAGCGAATACCGGCTCGCCGCCCAAACCTTCCGCCTCCAGCGCGAGCAGATCCTGACTTTGGCCCAAAATGCCGTCCGCGCTTCCTTTCTCTCCGAGGCTGAAAAGCACGACCTGCTGGCGAGTCCTTAACGTCCTGCCCCAGAAATCAGTGAGCTAAGCAGGGCCGGGATGCCGTGGGTTGAAGGAACCGCGAGGCTGACTCTGGAGCCCCGTCAGGGGCGGCAGAATTTAGCCCACGGCGTGAGCCGTGGGGCCACGTCTCGGCCCCTTCCCCCTGCCCCCTCCCCCGCGGCGCGGGGAAGGGGGAATAAATGGGGGTGGGGGGCGCTCCACCCAGGGCTTACGCCCTGGGCTAAATTCTGCCGCCCCTAACGGGGCTCCAAATCCGCGCCAGCCTACGAATCCCGACGAACTGCGGCGATCCTTCGTGGTCCCGATCAGATCGGGACTCCGCAGGATGGCAGCGGCGTCGCTAGGTGGCGCACACTTTGCCTTCTATGGGTGCGCCACCCGCGGCTCGTCAATGTTTGTGCGGATGAGCATGCGCATGGGAGTGAACTTCGCCGGAAGGGTGGACGTGGCGGTGAACGTGGATCAGGTTGGTGCGCTCCAGCAGGGCGGTATCGCGCAGCACCTCGGCGGGCGAGCCTTCGCACGCTAGGCGCCCCGTCTGGAAAACATAGCAATAATCCGCGATATCCTCCACCACGTCGAGTTGATGCGTGGTGGTGATCACGGTCTTCGCGCCCCCGCGCCAGCCCACCAGAAAATCCACCATCTGGCTGGCGCTCTTCGGGTCCAGAGCCGCGGTGGGCTCATCCAGCAGGAGCACTTCCGGGTCCAGCACCAGCACGGAAGCCAGCGCCACCCGTTTCTTCTCGCCCGTTGACAAGTGGTGGGGAGAGCGGTCTTTCAGGTGGGCGATCTTCATCAACTCCAGCATGCGCTGAACCTCGCGGCTCACCGTCTGCTTCGGCCAGCGAAGCTGCAAGGGGCCAAAGGCCACTTCCTCAA
>Ga0326727_10017761_pt1 | contig 14671 bp, 13 predicted proteins | sample MB2enrmetagenome_FD_207643 | JGI IMG/M metagenome (GOLD analysis project Ga0326727, IMG submission 207643) | Lab enriched peat soil microbial communities from McLean, Ithaca, NY, United States - MB29MY | ecosystem: Environmental > Terrestrial > Soil > Wetlands > Peat | place: USA: New York... | reverse complement strand
CGCGAAGGCCAAGAACTTCAAGAGCACGATGAAGCGCCTTGTCGACTACATGGGCCAGTACAAGGCCGCCATCATCGTCGTATGGGCCATTGCCCTCGCCTCCACGGCTTTCTCGATCGTCGGCCCCAAGGTCCTCGGCAAGGCGACAACGAGCCTTTTCGAAGGCGTGATGGCCAAGATAGCGGGCTCAGGCGGGATCGACTTCGGCTATATCGGGAGAATCATCCTCTTCACCCTCGGCCTCTACCTCGTCTCGGCCTTCTTCTCCTACGTGCAGGGCTGGATCATGTCGGGCATCGCCGTGAAGATCACCTACCGATTCCGAAAGGACATCTCCGAGAAGATGAACCGGATGCCGCTCAAGTACTTCGACGGCACGAACCACGGCGAGGTGCTTTCCCGCATCACGAACGACGTCGACGTGGTCAACCAGACGCTGAGCCAAAGCCTCACGCAGCTCATAACCTCGGTGGCTACCGTCATCGGCGTCCTCGCCATGATGCTCTCGATCAGCTGGATACTCACGTTAGTCTCCCTCGTCATCATGCCCGTGTCCATCGCCTTCGTGACGGTCATCGTCAAGAAGTCGCAAAAGCTCTTCAAGGAGCAGCAGGACTACATGGGAAACGTCAACGGCCACGTCGAGGAGATGTACGGCGGCCACGTCGTGATGAAGGCCTTCAACGGCGAAAAACGGAGCGTCGAGAAATTCGAGGTAATGAACGGCAAGCTCTACGGCGTCGCCTGGAAGTCGCAGTTCCTCTCCGGCCTCATGATGCCCATCATGAACTTCATCGGCAACCTGGGCTACGTGGCCATGACTATCCTCGGCGGCTATCTCGCCCTCAAGAAAGCCATAACGATCGGCGACATCCAGGCATTCATCCAGTACGTCCGCTCCTTCACGCAGCCCCTGTCCCAGATCGCGAACATCTCGAACGTACTGCAGCAGACCGCGGCCGCTGCCGAGCGCGTCTTCGAGTTCCTCGACGAAGAAGAGGAGAGCGCGGAGACGAAGGACCCCGCCGACGCTGACTTCGTGCGCGGGCATGTCGACTTCAAGGACGTCCGCTTCGGCTACTCGCCTGATAAAACAATCATCAAGGACTTCACCGCCTACGCGGAGCGCGGGCACAAGATCGCCATCGTCGGCCCTACGGGCGCGGGCAAGACCACCATGGTCAAGCTTCTCATGCGCTTCTACGACGTGAGCTCGGGCGCGATCCTCATCGACGGCATAGACATCAGGCAATTCACCCGCAAGGATCTGCGCCGCTGTTTTGGCATGGTCCTCCAGGACACTTGGCTCTTCAACGGCTCAATCATGGAGAACATCCGCTACGGCAGGCCCGACGCCACAGACGCGGAAGTGATCGAGGCCGCGAAGACCGCGCACGCCGACCACTTCATCCGCGCCCAGCAAGAGGGATACGAGACGGTCATCAACGAAGAGGCCAACAACGTCTCCCAAGGCCAGAAGCAGCTCCTCACCATAGCGCGGGCCATACTCGCGAACCCCAAGATGCTCATCCTCGACGAGGCCACGAGCTCTGTCGACACTCGCACCGAGCTGCTCATCCAGAAGGCCATGGACAACCTCATGGCCAACCGTACAAGCTTCATCATCGCCCACCGTCTCTCGACCGTGAAGAACGCCGACCTCATTCTTGTCATGAAGGATGGCGACATAGTCGAGCAGGGCAAGCACGACGAGCTCATCGCGAAGTGCGGCTTCTACGCCGAGATATACAACAGCCAGTTCGACACGACCGGCACCGCCACGGAGGGCTGCGCAAGCTAGAATTTCACTTCGAGCTGTATTCCGCCTACGGCCATCCAACCCGATCCGCCTAGACCCAGGTCGAGGCCGTATGCGGCCGCCCCGTAGCCGCCCTGCACGAAGGCGCCGAGCGTTGCGTTCTGTGCGACACTCAAGCTTGCGAGAAGGGTCGAGGTGCCCGAACCGCCGCTGAAGTTCCACACCGTCGTATCCGCGAGCTGGAAAAATTCGGTGATCTTCCACGTTATCGACCCATAGGCATTGTGCGCTCCCGGGAAGAGGATGTCCGCCGCTGCGCCGCCCCCGTTGTAATAGTACTCTGCCGCCACTATGAAGTCGCCGAAGGAATAGTCGGCTCCCAGGGCTGCGCGGAGCGTCCCGTCCGCCCCGGAGTCGTAGAGCTCGTAGGTTGCCTCTCCGTAGAGGCCTATTTCGATGTCGGCCTTGAAGTCGGCGCCGGCAACCCAACCTCTATTTTCGCCGTCCCGCGCCGCCACAAGGGCGCCGTCGACGCCGCCGACCAGGGCTCGGCCGCGCAGGGCGTAGCGTCCGTCGGCTGGAGCGGTAGTCGGAGCCGCAACGAGGTCGAGACCTTCGGTAACCCCGAAGGGGAAAGAGAGGCGCAGTGCGTCCGAACCGATGCGCTCGGGCGAGAGCCCCGTGAGGTCGAGCTCGTCGAAGATATCGGTGGGACTCCAGAGGGCGCCGCGACCGTAGTTCACGAATTGGCGCCCCGCTGTCAGCGAAGCCCAATCGAGATCGAGTTTGAGATACAGGGATCTCACGCGCAGCGAGACTGCGGTCTCTTCCGGCGAGTCGGCGGCCGCTGCGGAGGCCGGGACGAGGAGTTCGTCGCTCCGGCCATACGGAGTCGAGGCGAGGAGCCAGGCTTCTTGGGCCGCGGCGCCGGTAAGTACCGAAGTGTCGATCGAAGCCTCGGCCCGTGCCTTGTCACCTTTGGCATCGAGAACGAGGCTGGCGGTCGAAGCGGCGCCGTAGAAAAAATTGGAAGCGATCCATGCTGCGTAGGGCTCGGACGAGATAGTGCCCCCAAGGTCCCACGAGGCTGCATCTTGAGCTTGAGCCCAGGCCCCTGAACTTGCCGCGAAAGCCAAAGCGATGGAAGCGGCCCTGACCGCGCTTTTGATCGTACAAGAGTGCATGCTGGGCGCCCCTACTTGGTCAGCGCAGTCATGGTGAACTGCTTCTCGTCGAGCGTGGCATCGATCTCGATCTTGCTCATCTCGAAAAGCGTCTTCGTATTGTTCCGCAGCTTCGACACGTATTCGGTCCGCGAAGGGTACCAGCGATCGCCCACGCGCTCGACCTTAAGCGTCGCGCTCGTCTTCAGAAGCTTTCCGGACTTAGCGTACATCTCCTCCTTGAGGACGACATAGCGCTCGGCGTCGACCCACATGACGCGCCTGTCGTAGGCCGCGGTCGGCAGCTTCGCGTCGAGTTGCACGATGAAGCAGTCCCGGCCGTCCACGGCCTCCCGGCCCTTGAGGGTCGCGCCGTACTTGACCTTGAAATCCCTGGACTCGAGGGCGTCCTCGTAGGAGACGTCGGAACCCATCATTCCCTCTTTGAGCAGATGGCCCGATATCTTCACCGTGCCCTGCTCTTTGGGGAAGTAGATCCAGAGATCCTTGTCGAGCTTGAGGTAGCGGGTCCCACGGTCCTCGGGGTTCGTGAACTCGGCGAAGGCCTTGTCCGAACCCTTCGCGACTGCGTTCATCGTCTTGTACCGGGTCTCGCCGCCTATGGTGATCTCCATCTTGCCGCTGTAGCGCATATTCCCGAAGGACATATTGGCGTCGAGCTTGGCGAGTATCTCGTCGACCGACTGGGCCGACAGGGCGGCCACTCCGGCAGCCGACAGGGCTAGTAGAATCAATAGACGTTTCATGCCGCACCTCCACATGTCAGACGGATCGTATCGCATCGATCGGGTCCATGCGCGCCGCGCTTCTGGAAGGAAGATAGGCGACGATGGCCGATATCGCCACCCCCATGCAGAACAGGGCGAGGACCTGCAGCGGATGCACGACGGGGCGGACGATGTTGTCCATCGGAATGCTCGTGCCCGCGGTAATGTGCGAGAAGTCTATCCCGTGGATCGATAGCAGAATGTTGAGTCCCGTTCCCAAGAGTGCGCCCACGATACCTCCTATGACGCCGAGCATTGTCCCCTCGGCGAGAAAAAGGCCGAGGACCCTCCCGTTCTCCATGCCCATCGACTTCAGGATTCCGATCTCGCGCCTTCTCTCCAAGACGACCATCATCATGACATTGGCGATGATGAAGGCGCCTAAGAACGCTATCACGAGCTCGATTATGAAATAGATCTGGCCAGTCAGCTGGATGAGCCGCGCCGTATCGCCGATGCTCGTCCAGCTCCGCACCGAGAGTTTGCCGAAGCCCCCGGCTCCCAGGCTCGCGTCTATCAGCTTCGCGTCGGCGTCGGCGTCCCTGTAATCCTTGAGCATGACGAGCACCTGCGAGGCTCCCTTTCCGAGGCCGAGAAGATCGCGAGCGTCGTCCAAACCGACCTGGAAGGTCGAATCGTCGAAGAGGTCCAGTCCCGTCTTGAAGAGGCCCGAGATGCGAAATTTCTTGAACCCGAGGCCATAGTCCGCTTTCTCGGTGACGACTTTCAGTGTATCGCCTACCTTGAGGCCGAGGTCCTTCGCGAGCTTTACGCCCACGATGGCGGTTCCGCTCTTGTCGCAATAGGCGCTCCCCGGAAGGAGAACCTTGTCGAGCATGAGAAGGCCTCGCTCGATTTCGGGATCTCCGGCGACCCCCCGCGCGGTCTTAGTCTCGGCGGCCGACGAGAGGATGACGCCGAACTGTATTCGCGCTACCACTTTGTCTATCTTCCCCTCTAGTCCGGGCGTCTTCTCGATGGCGGCAATGACTGCATCTGAATCCGGGAGGGAGGCGGAGGCAGGCATGAATCGCTCGCGCTCTCGGTAGGCCTGGGTGACTACATTGATATGCCCGGTGTCGTCCTTGGTGACGTTCCTTATCATGGAAGCTATCACGCCCGAGACGAACCCGTCGGCGAAGATGACTACGAGTATCGAGATTGCGACCGAAAGAATCGCCAGAAGACTCCGCCGCTTGTTGCGGCCGATATTCCTCAAGGCCATGGTCCAGTTGTTCATCGGATCGTCCTCCTATTGGAACCTGAGAGCGGAAGTCGGTTCGAGCTTGGCCGCCTTGCGCGCCGGAACCAGGGCAGCGATGAGCGACACCACTACGCCGAAGAGGAAGCCCGTGATCATCGTACCGGGATTCCACTCGCCGTGGATCACGCCGGAGAGCGGCAATGAGCCCATGGAGCCGGCGAAGGCCGTGATGCTGATTCCCTTCACTACCATGAAAAGATCGAACAGGGCCCCCAGCGCAACGCCGAGGATGGAGCCGATGAACCCCAAGATCAGTCCCTCGAGCGTGAAGAGTCGCGATATGTCGCCCCTCGTCATGCCATAGGCACGGAGCACGCCGATCTCCCGTATCCGAGAGTACACCGACATGAGGATGGTGTTGACGATGCCCACCGCGGCGATGACGAGAACGACCACTATGAGGATGAAGGAGTATTGGGCTTTCGCGGTGCGCACCGAAAGATAGTCTCGAGCCAAGTAGCCGATGGGGTCCGCGCGAAGAACCGGCAGGGCCTTCCCCAGAGCTTGGGCCTCTGCCTCTCCTTCCGTTATCGCGGCCTTGAGGCTGGAAACCCGAGGAAGGGAAGCGTCTATCTCAGTCGCGAACCCGCCCGGCATATCCGGAGTCACGAGGAGGGCTCGGGCATCCGAAAGCGGCATGTACAGGCCGGAGCTGTTCACCTCCGGCGCAGGCGTGTCGACCAAACCGGCGATAGCGTATTCGTCGGCGTTGGTCACATCGTTCACGGTCTGGGCGGAGATGAGGACGGTGTCGCCGACCTTGAGTCCGAGCTCCTTCGCGAGAAGATAGCCCATCACGACCGTCTTCGGCGTCGAGGGTGAAAGCCAGGCGCCCGAGACGACCGAAGAAGAGAGCTTGAATACCTTCGCATCGGCGGCAGGATCGACCGCGTCGGCCAGGACAGGGATCTCGTCGTTGTAGTTGGACACGCTGGCCACGAAGCGAATGCGCGGGGCGGCCGCGATTCTACGTTCTCCGAGAATCGCAAGAGCGCCCGCCGTATCCGGCAAAGGTTTATCCAGGGGCGTAGCCGCGATGTCGTCCACGTAGGCCGGGGTGCGCAGCTTGAGCGAGGACGTCGTATAGTCGGCCATGTTGTCGACCGCCATCCGATCCATTCCGGCGAGCATGGAATCGAAGAGGATGAACACCGAGATGCCGGCCATCATGACCACAGCGGTGATGATAGTCCGCCGCTTATGCCGAACCGTGTTCCGCAAGGCTATCTTCCAGAGGGTACCCATGTCATTTCCTCTCGTCGCCGGTGACCAGTCCGTCGCGGATGGTCACGATGCGCGCCGCGTGCTCCATCATGAGGCGATCGTGCGTGGAGAATACGAAGGTCGTGCCGCGCTCGACGTTGATCTTCCGCATCAGCTCGATGATCTCCTCGGCGGTGTGGGAATCCAGGTTGGCGCTGGGTTCGTCGGCCAACACGACCAGCGGACGCTTCACGAGCGCACGGGCGATGGCGACGCGCTGCTCCTGCCCGCCGGAAAGCTCTCGCGGATAACGATTCTCCTTGCCGGCAAGGCCCACTGCGGCGATCATCTCTACCGACCTCGCGCGGATATCCGCGTTTGAGAGCTTTCGCTCGATGACGAGCGGAAGCTCCACATTCTCCCGTACGGTCAGGACGGGGATGAGATTGTAGGACTGAAAGACGAAGCTGATCCTGTCCCTCCGGTAGGCCGACAGGCCCTTTTCCCCGAGCGACCGCAGCTCCTGTCCATCGTAAATCATGCGCCCTTCCGTCGGCGAGTCCAGGCAGCCGAGGATGTTGAGCAGCGTGGTCTTGCCCGAGCCGGACGGTCCGACGATCGTAAGGAACTCCCCGGCCTCGATGTCGAGGTCCACCCCGCCTAAAGCCCTGACCTCACTGTCGCCCTTGCGATAGACCTTCGTCACCTTCTCCAGATGCAAAGCCGTCATGTCGTTCCCCCTTTATTTTCGGCCCTTCGAGCCTGCCGGCGATGTCCTCTTAAGCGAAGCCACGATCACTTCCAGTTCGCCCAAGTAGTCCGAGAGGGCCTTCTGCCCATGCGCGGTCAGCGCAACCCCCGTATACGGTTTGTTCTCCACGAAGCGTTTCTCGATCCTCACGTAACCCGCTTCTTCCAAGGTCTTGAGCTGCACAGAAAGATTCCCACCGCTCATCCTCAATTCGTCTCTAAGCTCGGTGAAGCCCGTCTCGGCCTTGTCCGACGAAGCGAGATAGGTAAGCAGCATAAGCCTGGTTTTTTCGTGAATGATCTTGTCGAGATCCAGACTTGCGATATCCCGACTGTGCCCCGATGGGCCACTCATACGGGACTGCCTCGCCTCCGGCTCTGGGCGACAAGGCCGACAATCCCGAACACGAGAAGAGCGCCGCCGTATATGATTCCGGACCAAACAAAGGGCATGGCTTCCATAAAAAACAGCGACGAGAGCCCCGCTATCAAGGAGTACCATCCCAAGGCAAGATATTCCGAACGCTGCACCATAAAGCCGAGACTGTTGCAGGGTAGGGCTATGAATATCGCGACGCCCGGCACGATATACCAAGGGTGCCCCGCGAAGATCGCAAACACAGGCACGAGAAGCATGCAGATCACACCTGGCAAATAAAGGTGCAGCCAGGAGCCTTCGTAGACCGCACGAATAACTGTGAAGAAATTCGCACCTTCCTCGACACTTTGTGCCTTGCGCGAGAAAAATATCCATTTTACCGGTCCGATTACTACAAAGAAGAGCCCCAATATAATCCATGCCGCAAGTTTCCATTCGGCCGGGACCGCGGAAAAGGAGCCACGCTGCGCAATAAGGATCTGCGTTCCCGCGCAGAATGCGACCACGAAAAAGCCCAGGGAAATACTGGCCGCCGAGAAGAAGCGATTCGATACTACTTCCCTCAGGAAAGGATTATTGCGCTTAACCGCCCGCTTGAGCTCTTCCACGTCGGCCCGGAGGGTTTCAAGTTCCGTTTGATCCATGGCTTTTCTCCTAAAAACTGATTTATGATATAAACTAGTTTAGATATGCATACGATTTGAGAAATTGTCAAGCCTAAAACACTATACTCCCCTCGCCAGTCACGAAGCCTAGATAACTGCCACGGTCTATCCGCGTCCCTGATGCGCCCGGGTAGCCCTCGGTCCAGCTCTTGGGGCCCGGGCCTTCGCCTCGGGAGAAAGCTTGATCTCCCAGCCCGTCACCTCCAAGCGCTTACGCCGTTCGGAGACGATGAGATTCTCCCAGAGCGCGTCACCTCGTTCCTCAGATTGCGCGAAAAGGCCTGCAGCCTGAATATGATGAAGGCCTTCTCGAGGAGGTCGACATACGAGGCGACGCTATCCTTACTCATCCCGAGGCTCGTCCCCAGCTCGTTGAAGGAGACCTCCGAGCCGACATGGAAAGCGAGGAGCTTTACCAGGTCGACTATCTTGCGCGGCTGGCGTATGCCGCCCATCTCAAGAATGTCCTTGAAGAGATAGGAGGCGTGAAGCTCGCGGAGGGAAGCTGCCCTGTCCCCGTCCCCGGCCAGCGCTCGCGTCTCGGGATAAGAGCCATAGACTAGATCGCGGTCGAGCTGCCGCTCGAGCTCGAAGCGCCCATACTTCGCAAGAAGCTCGGCTTGGGGAAAGGGCGGGAGGGCGAATGTCCAGGTTCTGCCTGTAAGGGCTTCCCTCGTCTTCGATGCCAAGTCGAGGGAAGAGGATCATAGCCGCTGACGAGACCGCGGAGACGCACCCCATCGCGGGAGGAGAGGGCTTCTACTGTTGATATGTCATCCCCCGTCAGCTCGAGGCATTTTATCCCCAGCGAGTCTATGAGTTGGTGTACCAGGGTCGTCTTCCCGACTCGCCGGGCACCGAAAAGGAGAACTATTCGCTCATCCTCCTCGAGTCGGCGAAGAAGAGCTGTTTCCAGCTCTCGCTCCACGAACTTCGGGCTTTCCATTCTTTCGTCCATCATACCAGCCACTATAGCGCTACTGTCCTTTCCTCATGCCCCGACTCCCGGATGGGAAAGGGATTTGGCCGAGTCGTCGTAAAAAGGTCCAAGTCCACGCTGGCGCCATCATGCACGGCGCCTCGGAATCTGCCGCGGAAAAGAGCGCGGTGTTGAAGAGGGCAGGAGTTTTCGTGATCGATGACCCCGCCCAGATAGGCGTAGCGTTGCAAGGCTACCGAACCTAGTAATCTTTCACTGTTTCATGTAGTTTATTAGAAGAATGTACACCATGCGTCGTAGTTTGATACTCCCACTCTCGCTAGTCTTCCTCTGCCCGACCGTCAGCCTCAGCGCGATCAACTCGAAAATCGAATCTGACAGTTCGCAACCAGTGAACGTGGCGCCAAATGCCGCCGTAAGTCAAAGCCCGACAGACCCCGCGGACGCCCCCAAAAGGGACAGTCAATACTGGCCACAAGGCTATTACTCTGGGGACCCGATCCCCGCTCGCACAATCTATCTCACCTTTGACGATGGACCCAGCGATTTTACCGCCCAGATATTGGATATACTTAAGGAAGAAAATGTCCACGCCACGTTCTTCCTCAACTCCTACGACAAGGACAATCCTTTCCACGCCGATACCGGCCAGAACTGTATGTTCCGCTATGCCGATGTACTGAAGCGAATGGTCGACGAAGGACATGCGATCGGCAATCACACCTATTCGCATCAAGATCTTGCGGGCCTCAGCTCCAAGCAGGTAGCTTTTCAGCTCGACACGCTGCAGCGTCAGCTTACCGAGGTGCTCGGCGATAAAACGCCGAAGCTCTACCTCATCCGGCCTCCGTTCGGGTCGCCATGGCTAGGGAATTGGAATACCAAGAAGCAGAAAGCGAAGGTCTGCTCCGAGCTGAAGGATCGCGGCATCGTGATGCTCTGGACGACGGGCTGGGATTCGAGCGACAGCGCTGATTGGGTGACTGGCGAGTGGTTTGAGGCTTCGGTCAAGCGCTATCATCCCGGCAGCGCTCCTTATGAACGCAAGATGAAACGCGAGTCGGACCGTATTTTAAAACGCGCGGACGGGGTCTCGGGCGGCATTATTCTCATGCATGATACCCATCCTACGTCCCGTGACGTACTCAAATCGCTCATCGAAGAGCTAAAGTACCGCGGTTACTCCTTCGGTACTCTGGAAGATTATTGCCGCTGGCGCTGGGGCGCGGAAGTGTTCGACCGTTTCAATCCATCTCAGGGCGAGTGATGTCGCTCGCTATTCCAGATTGACCTCTCAGGCTTTCGGTGTATATAGTAATTCCGCTAGTATGAATATTAGCAGCACGTCAGACGCCTTTTGGCGTTCCGACGGAGCGGCTGGACGAATCCGGCCACTGCGCTCGCTCCCCCCTATAAAAGATCGTCAGGTCCATGAAGGGCCCCACTTTAGGAGACGAACTCCTTATCATACAAAGAGGAGTGTTTATGCATATCCCCGATAATTATCTCAGCCCCGCTACCTGTGCGGTAATGGCCGTGGCCGTCCTGCCGGCATGGATCGTATCAGTCAGAAAAGTATCAAAAGACATGCCCAAGGGAAAGGTCCCGCTTCTCGGCATCGGGGCGGCATTTTCTTTTCTCATCATGATGCTCAATGTGCCCGTACCGGGCGGAACCACTGCGCACGCGGTGGGAGGCACGCTGCTTGCCGTCCTCCTCGGCCCCTACGCGGCCTGCCTTTCGATAAGCACCGCCCTGCTCATTCAGGCCCTTGTTTTCGGCGATGGCGGCATCCTTTCCTTCGGCGCCAATTGTTTCAACATGGCCTTCGTCATTCCGTTCCTCGGTTACTTCATCTACAAATTCGTGAAGGATCGAGTCAAGACAAAGAGGGGCGAGTATATCGGTCTCGCGATCGCTTCTTATATTGGGATTAACTTTGCAGCGCTGTGCGACGCTATCGAGTTCGGGCTCCAACCTCTTATCGCCAAAGACGCCGCCGGTCTGCCCCTTTATTGCCCCTACCCGCTTTCCGTCTCGATTCCGGCGATGCTGATTCCCCACCTGACGCTTGCGGGCATCGCCGAGGCTGCCTTCACTGTCGCCATAGTCGCCTTCGTGACAAAGGCCTCTCCCGGTACCGTCTATGTCGGTTCCCCGGTGAAGACGAAACCTCTCTATGCTCTCATCATCGCGCTCGTCGTAGCTTCGCCCCTCGGTCTCCTCGCGGCGGGCTCGGCATGGGGCGAGTGGGGCCCGGACGAGATCAAAGATGCCGTGAATGGCGGTAAGCCGCTCGGCTTTGTCCCGGCGGGCATGGAGAACGGATTCCACTTTTCGGCGCCGATGCAGGACTATGGACTGAAGGGCGTCCCCGATATCTTCGGATATATCATTTCGGCAATACTGGGGGCGGCGATTTTCATCATCGTGTACAAGCTCCTCGGCCTTCTCAAAAAGGACAAGGGAGAGAATGCCGTGAAGGCGAAGGCGTAGCAGTCTGGGTACGGAAAAAATCCCATCGTGGCTCGGCTTTCGCGAAAACTATGAACCCCGCGCCGACCGAGGGCATTATCTCGAGAAGAACGTACTGTCAATCCTGCGCACCCTGGCCGCTTTGCGCGAGCGGCCGGGCGTCGGCAAGGACAGAGAACTTCTTAGGCCGGAATTGGCATTCATCTCTACCTTCCTCATCATCCTCCTCGTCTCGCTCTCGCGAGGGTGGTTTTTTCTTGAGACTGCCGCAGCCTTCGAGTTCGGTTGTCTCTGTCTTCTCCGGGGCGAGCTAATTGCTCGCATTGCGAAGAAGGTCCTCGTGGCCGGCATTTTCACGGTAGCCATATTCGCTCCAGCTTTCCTGATCGGTCGCGGAGGAGGCGTGCTTATCCTTTGCTCCAAGGTCTTGCTCGCCGTGCTCGCGATGGCCATCTTCTCGGCGGCTACGCCCTGGCCTTCCATAGCGGCAGCCATGTCGGTACTGCACATCCCCAGTATCTTTATCATGACCCTGGACATGACAATTAAGTACATTTCACTCCTCGGAGGTCTCGTGCTCGATATGCTCTACGCCTTAAAATTGCGATCGGTGGGCCGCGATGAGCGAAAGATGTCCTCCCTCGGAGGCTTGGCCGGAACCCTTTTCCTGAAGTCCAAGGATGCAGCCGAAACGCAATATCAGGCTATGGAATGCCGCTGTTTCTCGGGATCGTATATAACCAAACCCCGGTCTAGATACGGCTGGCGCGAGGCAATCCTCGCCGGGGCGGACCTCGTGTTGCTAGTCATCTTCGTCGCGTTCGGGATTGTGCGATGATCGAACTGCGCAACGTCTCCTTCTCTTATCCCGAGGCCCCTGTCCTTTGCGGCATCGATCTTCGTATCGAAGAAGGGGATTCCGTCGCGATAATCGGGCCTAATGGTTCGGGTAAATCGACTCTGCTCAAGCTGCTCTGCGGACTTGCACCGGCATTCTCCGGTAGCTTTGACTTCGACGGAGAAGCATTGAACGCGGCAAGGCTCGCCAATGCGCAATTCGCGAAGGCGTTCCATCGAAGGATGGGCCTACTCTTTCAGGACTCGGACGCCCAGCTCTTCTGCAGCTCCGTCTACGACGAGATAGCCTTCGGACCGAGGCAGATGGGATTGTGCGAAGCCGAGGTGGCCGGGCGAGTCACGGATCTCCTCGGCCTCTTCGGTCTCGAGCGATATGAGTCGCGCGTGCCTTATCACTTGAGCGGAGGCGAGAAGCGCAAGGTCGCCCTGGCGAGCGTCCTCGCGCTCAACCCTGACGCGATCTGTCTCGACGAGCCGATGGGCGGCCTCGACCCCAAGACTAAGCACTCGCTGCGAAAGCTGATACTGTCGCTCAACGCGTCAGGCAAGACGATCATCTGCGCGACGCACGACTTCGAGTACGTCGAAGGCATGTTCAGGCGCGCCATCGTGCTCTCCCAAGAAGGGCGTATCGTCAGGGATGGCCCTTATGCGGATGTGCTTGCGGATAAAGAGTTCTTGGTCTCTATAAATATCATATAAGGCGGAAGCGCAATGGCGTGGTTCTTTGAACAAAACATGCGGATTGCTGAAACCAGATTGATGGAGCTCGTACAGAGAAGCGTCGCAGAAGCGACGAAGCGCATCTGCGGGACGCCAAAGAAGGTTCTTCTCCTCCCTCCCGACATTACTCGGGCGCACAGCGGCGCAGGGAAGATCACGGAGCAACTCTATGCCATTTTATCCAAAACCGCGGATGTCTTCGTGATGCCGACCCTAGGCCAGCATCTTCCCCATACAGAGACGCAGAATAAGTGGATGTTCGACGCCATTCCCGAAGAGCGAATACTCAAGCATGACTGGATACGCGACGTCGTCCATCTCGGTGCGGTCCCGGCGGACTATGTCGAGGCGGTCACCGAAGGTGCGGCGAATTGGGCCATACCTATTTCGGTCAATCGCATCCTCTTCGACAAGCAGTGGGATCTCATCATCAACATTGGACACGTCGTTCCGCACGAGGTCCTCGGATTCGCCAACCACAATAAGAACTACTTCATCGGTCTCGGCGGTAAGGAGACGATCTGCGCCTCGCATATGGCTTCAGCCTGTTTCGGGATCGAGAATAACCTCGGCAGGCTCGTGACGCCCCTACGGCACTGCTTCAATAAGGCCGAAACCGAGTATCTCCGTTCACTGCCTGATATGTATATCATGGTCGTCACCGGATACGGCGAGAACGGTGAGCTCGATCTCAAGGGGTTCTACTGCGGCGATGACGAGGATACGTACCTCCTGGCCGCGGAACATTCGCGAGAAGAGAATGTCTTCATCGTTCCGCCGCTCAAGAAGGTTGTCGCCTATATGCAAGGGGACGAGTTCGCAAGCACTTGGGTCGCGAACAAGGCGATCTACCGGACCAGGAAGGCAATCGCCAACGACGGCGAGCTCGTCATTCTCGCCCCAGGGCTCAAGCGCTTCGGCGAACAGCCCGAGGTCGATAAGATCATCAGGTCCTACGGATATAGTGGGACCGACCAGATTCTGCGCCTGTGGAAGGAGAAGAAAGAGCTTCAGGACCTGACGCATGCTACGGCTCACCTTATCCACGGCTCGACGGAAGGTCGATTTGCGGTCACCTATGCCCCCGGCCATCTTTCACGGGAAGAGATGCGTGGGGTCAATTATGACTACCTCGACTACTCCAAGGCTCTCAAGCTCTACGATCCGAAGAAACTGAAAAACGGATTCAATACTCTTGCCTCGGGCGAGGAGATCTATTTCATAGGCAGCCCGTCGGCCGGGCTATGGACAACCAAGGATAAAGTCAACTGACGAGAGTATAACGAAGGGGGATCCAGATGAGGGTCGAGCTGAAGCGCGCGATCTACGAGGAGAATGACAGGCTGGGCCGGGAGATCCACGAGTCGCTGCAAGATCGCGGCATATTCACGATCAATATCCTGGGCAGCCCAGGCGCGGGCAAGACAAGCCTCATCGAGCGGCTTGCCGAACGCCTCGCGCCCGATCCTCTCGCCGTGATAGAAGGCGACGTGGCGAGCGATATCGATACGCGGACGCTGAAAGCTCTGGGTATCGACGCATTCCAGATCGACACCGGCGGCGATTGCCACCTCAACGCTCCCATGATACAGGCGATCCTGAAACAGATGACAATTGTCGACGGCTCATGGCTGTTCATCGAGAACATCGGCAATCTCATCTGCCCCGCGGAACTGGCGATCGGAGAGGACGTCAAGATCGTTG
>Ga0326727_10017760_pt1 | contig 14671 bp, 10 predicted proteins | sample MB2enrmetagenome_FD_207643 | JGI IMG/M metagenome (GOLD analysis project Ga0326727, IMG submission 207643) | Lab enriched peat soil microbial communities from McLean, Ithaca, NY, United States - MB29MY | ecosystem: Environmental > Terrestrial > Soil > Wetlands > Peat | place: USA: New York... | reverse complement strand
GGCATCCACAAGATTCTGGCCCCCGACGGCATCCTGTTTCTCGGCTCCAGCGAGCAGCCCGCCGATCCCTCCATCTGGACCCCGGTCCTGGCCGGCGGCACATGCCACTTCCGCCCTCTCCTGCCAAGTTAGAGTGTGAACAAGCTGGCATCGAAGAAACCTCTGAATATGTCGATGTTTTGAAAGGGCACGGCTTTTTCATGGTCCTTATCGATAGATCTTTGTCGATGCGGTGAACTTGAGTCGTGTCGTAAAGAGCTTTAAGAACAAGGGGTTAACAGATTGCGAAAAACTCAAAACGGAGGGAGGCGGGGGTTTCAACCCCCGCATAAAGCCAATCAACTCAATGAGGGCTTTAGCCCCGGAAGGAATGCTTCCTGCAGACTGAATTGTGTTGATGAGATGGCTTCTTGGGATAGGGATCAGGGTAGCGCCGGCCTCCTGGCCGGCTGTCATGTGGACCTCCCGGTCCACGCCGCACTCTACACAAATAGGAAAATGCTCTAGCCCCGCGCTTCAGCGTGGCGTGGGGTTGGTACCCGCGCCGTAGGCGCAACGGTTATTAGCCCCGCGCTTCAGCGTGGGGTGTGGTTGGCGAAACCTACAATCGCGCCGGAGGCGCAGTGTTTGTTAGCCCCGCGCTTCAGCGTGGCGTGGGGTTGGTACCCGCACCGTAGGCGCAACGGTTATTAGCCCCGCGCTTCAGCGTGGGGTGTGGTTGGCGAAACCTACAATCGCGCCGGAGGCGCAGTGTTTGTTAGCCCCGCGCTTCACCGGGGTCCCCAAGAAACGGTCTTTGTTTCTTGGGGTGGTAACGTGGGAAAGCGGATTCCACAGATTTATTCCGGAGTCCCGTAGGGACGGTGCAGTGTGCCCCATCCATTCGCGTTCTGTGCGAATGGGTGGGAAATGAGAATGTTGTGTTAGGGCTGCAATGAATTACCGCCAACTCGCTAACTCGCGATTTCCGCGAAAGCCTGCCCTGAGCGTAGACGAAGGGCGGAAGCTAACCTGCTGATTTTGTTTACAACCCGCTCGTATAACAATTGTGTTCATAGGGAGGGTGGCGCAATCTCCGGTTTACCGGTCATCTAACCAGCGCCTGGAAATCACGATAAGCAGTCGGGAAGCCGACTTTCCGCTACTAGTCTGCCTTCGATGAGGGATTTGGCGATTATGCGCGCATTGAAATCGGCAGGCCGGATTCATGGGCGAGAAGCGGGTTACTCATCACCCATGCGCTGGCATCTTCGGCTTTGGATAGAAATATAACTGAGACGTTGAGTGTGCCAGATTGTCGAGAGAAATCACAGTCGTATCCATTTCAAATTCTTTCCCGGCTCGTTCATAGAAAAAGTAAGGCTCCAGCTCTCGATCCGACAGCATAATGACTCGACTACGGCCACTCGCTAATTGTGTCTGTTTACAGCGATCAACTTCGGCTTGCGTAAATGCTCCCGTTTTCGCAAAGATGACAAAACTGTCGAAGTGGTCTCTGGGGAAAGCATCCGCCACCGCCATCATGTTTCTCACATCTTCGGCTGTAATTTCACCTTTTGCATCCTTGCATTCGCCAACAGCGATGCTGACGCGGTCATGTTCCTGAACTGCCACAAAAAGGTCCGTCTCGCATTCAGGGCTCTTTGGCCCCTTGGCCAGTTTCAAGTTCGTTATCAGCAAATTGCTTGAAGAGCGGTGTAGATGCGTGTCCAACTGCTGAAGCGTGAGTGCCACCGGCACGCTGCCCTCCTGATTGTTATCAAGACCGAACAGGCCAGACTTCCTATATTGCCATGGGTCTTTGCCCAGTTGGCGGGTGCAGTTGAAACGGTTACCGCAGTACGCGCACTCTGCTTGGGTCGAAACATCATCGAGTTGTACCCAAAAAGCAAGCTCGCACATGGGACACTTCAAGGTGAGACCTGGACGAAATACGCCCTTGCTGAGTAAGTAATGAAAGACGTCGACGGGAGTGAGCTTGGAAGTCATACTCCGAGTTTCGATGTACAGGTCTTCATACTCTGAGAAATTGGGCTGCGGAACTTCTTCAGTCCCACTTGCAATCGTTCCAATCGCTTTTGCCCACCCAAATTCCTGAAGAGCACCATGTTCCTTGATGAGGCGCCGCACCCCCGCGAGCTTTAAGACTCTGCACCCCTGGAGTCCACCGAGTTGTGAGATGAGACGTGTCGCGATTCTACCCGGATGGCTAGATTGAGCGCTGATGCCGGCGATTTCGAAAAGCCGCTTTGTCAACTCGAGTTTCTGGATGGAGTAGATATGAAGGTGCTCTTCTGTGATTGGGCAGATAATGCCGAATCCATCGAGTTCGGCTCGAACCTCTTTGGAATCCATCCGCAATTGTCGGCCTATCCATCTGTTCATCTCGGGAAGGAACGGTGTCCAGAAAGTGTGAGGATCGTCTGACATTGTGGTGATGCGACTAATGGAAACGACAAAGTGTTGGTCGTTTAGGTCGAGCGGATCTTCTATGGGAAATGGCTTCTCTGGAAGCTGGAATGCGATGGTTGGTTTACCGAAATGTTCTGATAGCACTCCCAGCAGACGGCGCTCTGCAATGTAGTGAAGAGGTGGAAGGCGATTATCCGAAAGGATGTTCAATCCCTCCACTTGGTTGAAATATGGAACGAGATCGTGAGCAAACTTAAGACGCATGGTGGCATCTTGCGACTGACTCCATACGGCAATTGTCCGGTCCGTTTCGCGAACTCGCGATTGAACCTGAGCGATGTGTTCTGTGAAGTTGTCGCGCAATAACGCGAGACGATCAGCATGATCCGGATCGAGAAAGATAACGTTCACACCGGAAGCACGCAAGTTCCAGAAGTTGACTAGATCGTCGAAGTTCTGCGCGGACCCGACATAGAATCCGATGGTCGCTCCGCCGGGGACACGATCCCAAGTGAGGTTTTGATCCGTAAGTGAAGAAGGCGTTTCTTTGCTCAAAAGGGATGCCAGAATAGGTTGGTCTTTCCGAGCTGTATAGCAAAACGGCAGCAGGTTTGCTCGAATGAAACCTTCATAATCACGGTGGATCTCGTTTGGATCTGGATAGGCTCCAAAAGATGCAAGGAGCATGTCCTTCAACGGATCGTCTTTGTCCCAATGAACGAGTGCGAACTCTGCGTACTGCTCAAGCGAAATATCCTCTTTGGGGTCATAATGCGTTATTTGGCGCCGTTCTTCTGCCATTGCGTTCAGAGTGTGAGAAACATCCAGCAAAGTGGGAGATAATCGTCCAAATTTAATCGTGAAGAGCGCTTCTTCATCAAGCGGCCATGGAAGAAAATCGAAGCTCTTTACAAAGGCTTTGCTTTCCTCGTCCGCATTGACGTTCATTAGCGCATCGACCCGAGCTCTCCGGATTATTCCCCGCGCTTCACTTCGGCCAATCGGAATTATTGGATTGAAAATACCGCCGCGAAAAACATGCGAAAGCCGAATGGCTCGACGCAAATCGTCTAGATTCTGGTCGCGAATGCACCAGCCGAGGCGGACCGGTCTGTATCGTATTCGAAGGTCGACGCTATTCATAGCTTGTACGCAGAATGCAGCTTATGCATGAAATCATAGTGGAATCCAGCGACTTTTGTTCCGCAGAGAAGTTTTGTGATGGCAAAGTTCACATGCCATTGTCGATGGTGGTGTCCGGACGCAGGAGTTGTGCCTGCTAGCAGCGGTGTGCCCACAAAGAGAAGGTTCTTGGAAGTTGGCCAGTGTCAAGCAGACCAGGTAGTTCGAATCTCAACTGTTGCCCGGCTAAAGCATTCATTAACAGCAGGTTGCGCGTGATTGTCGTGATTACTCCCCGAAAACGCCCCAGGGTCCAGAAATGGGATAGTTCTTGTATTGTCGGTTATTCGGAGACTGTACGATTGCAGATAATTACCCTCCTCTGGCGCACAATGTCAATTGGAGCTCGGAGAGGGCAAAAGATGAAGAACAACGGACCGGGGTGACTGACCACTGACAACTGATAACTGACAACTTAAAGGTTCCCCCCCCTCCCCCCCCTAAAAATAAATAAATAAATATAATCTTTGCAGATAATTATGAACCTCTCCGGAATCAACAACTTCCGGAGAGAAACTCCGCAAAAGCAGAGAAAATATCGTTGCAGATAATTAATAACCACTATGGATTCAACTACTTATGAAGATATTTTCCTGAAAAATCGATAGAACGCCATTGCAGATAATTACGCATCGTTGACGCACAAGTGAACCAGCAAGCCAGACTCTGTTCCCTGTTCCCTGTTCCCTGTTCCCTGTTCCCTGTTCCCTGTTCTCTGTTCTATGTTCCCTGTTCCCTGTTCCCTGTTCCCTGTTCCCTGTTCCCTGTTCCCTGTTCCCTGTTCCCTGTTCCCTGTTCCCTGTTACTCATTCATCAGCCGTTCCACCTCGGCGTGCAGACGCGTTGTGATTGCAGTCTCCGTCTCTTCCGGAGCGAAGCGCAGCGGCTGACCCACATGCACTTCGATTTTTCCGGAGCGGAACCAGCCTCGCCGAGTTACCTTCAGCTCGCCCAGCCCGCGAAGGCCCACGGGCAGCACCATGGCTCCCGACTCCGTTACCAGCAGCCCGATTCCTCCGCGGAAGCGCGCCAGCGTGCCCTCGGCCGAGCGCGTGCCTTCGGGGAAGACCATCACGTTATAGCCGCGGTCCATGGCTTCGCCGGCGTGGGCGAAACTGTGTTGGAAGTTCAGCCGCCGTGGCAAGGGGAAGACGTTGAAGAGCTCCGTGAGCAGCAGGTAGATCAGCGGGCCAATCGGATAAAAGCCCCGCTTTCCCGGCGCTTGCTCCGCATTGCGGAAGTGCCTGTAATCCTCCAGCATCTCGCCGGACATGGCCACGGCAATCCGCCGCCGCATCGGTCCGGGCAGAGCGTACTGCACCAGCGGCCCGTCGAAAGAGGTGACATGATTGGCGATGATGAGCATCGGTTCAGCCGAGTGAGGCAACTCCGGCGCAACCACTCTGGGATTCGCCAGCAGCCACACCAGCGGCCGCTCAACCGCCTCGATAAATGCCACCCGGAGCCATCGGAATGGCAGAAGCCACGGCCAGCGCGGGTAGATGTATTTGGCCGGCGCGGCTTCGGCCTCAGCCTCCGGCACGCCTGCACGAACAGCCCCATCCGCAAGGATGGCCTGAGCCTCCGTTTTACTCGGGGCAGGAGAATAAGCAGTCTTTGCTCCTTCGGTCTCCCCGGCAATCAACGAGCGCAACTCCCCAAGCGTTTCCGCCCGTTCCAATTGCCCTCCCTGAGGCGCGATTCCCAGCCGCTCTTCCAGAGCCGCCGCCAATTGCACCCGGCCCAGGCTGTCCAGGTGCAGATCTTCGGTAAGCCGCAATTCATCTCCGACTCCGGCCGGCGCTTCGCCGGTAATCTGCGAGATGAGCGCCAGCAACCAGTCCGACGAGGCCCCAAAGGCATCTGTTCCGGCCGGCTTGGGTTCCGCTGCCGCGGCCTGAATTTTTTCGAGCCACGCCGCCACCGCCTTGCGCTTCACCTTGCCGGTGGAGGTGCGCGGCAGATCCGGCTCCGGCCACAGTACCCAGCGCCTGAGGCGCTGAAACTCCGCCAGCTTACCGTTGGCGCGCTCGATGGCTGCTTCTGCGTTGTCCCCGCTGCCGCGCATGGCCAGTACTGCGCATGGCTCGGGTCCGGATGCCGTCTCCATGGCCACTACCGCGCAGGCCGCTACATCCGGCTCCTGCTCTATGGCTGCTTCCAGATCCTCGGGGTGAATGTTCACTCCTGCCGCGGTTACGATCACCTCGCTCTTGCGCCCTACAAAGCGCAATTCTCCGCTAGGCTGCAGTTCAGCCAGGTCGCCGGTAGCCAGCCACTCGTCGCGGCGTGGCTGGAAGGCTCCGCCCGACCAGCTTCCGCCGGAAACCACCGGCCCTCGCACCAGCACCTCGCCGTCAGGACCCAGCTTGACATCCCGGCCCGGCAGCGGCTTGCCAATCGTCCCCTGAGCCACGTGGAAGGGGTGGTTGAGCGTGATCAGCGCAGAGGTCTCCGTCATTCCGTAGCCTTGAATCACAACCAAACCCAGAGCGTTCCAGAATTGCTCCAGCGGCCCGCCCAGCGCCCCGCCGCCGGAGATCAGCGCCCAGAACTTCAAGCCGAACTCGCGGTGAACGTCGCGGAAACGCCACCAGCGCATCACTGCCCCGATCCGCTTGTCCGCCGATTGGGCCATCCGCGCGGCCAGGCTGGGATAGGTGGCTTCCAAATGCGTTTTGAGCAGCGCCATCACGCGCGGCACCGCGGCCAGCGCCGTGATGCGTTCGCGCTTGATGGTCTCGATCAGCCGGGAGGCCACCAGACGGCTCTCGAAGTGCACCTCGGCGGTGAAGATGGGCGGAACCCACAACCCCATCGTCTGTCCGAAGATGTGGCTCAGGGGCAGCGTATCGAAGATGCGCAGCGGATGCACCAACAGACGCTCCCAGATCATATAGGGCTGTGCTCCCTGCTCGATGGGCTCCATGCTGGCCAGTACATTGCCATGGGTTAACACCACGCCCTTGGGCTCGCCGGTGGTGCCGGATGTAAACAGAATTTCGAGCTGTGTCTGGCGCGAGAGCCCTTCGATCGGCCCGGTCTCTTCAGTGGGCAGCTCGACGAGCCAATCCTCAAAAATGAGCTGTGGCCATTCACCGGGCAATTGATGCAGCAGCAGCGTATCGCCCACCGCCAGTTTGGGTTGCACATCGGAGGCTACGCGGGCGGCAAACTCTGCGCTTCCATAAGCGTCCAGCGGCACCGCCAGAACTCCGCGCAGCATGCAGCCATAGAAAGCAGCAATCCACTCCGCGCCGTTTTCCGCCCAGATGAGAACCCGGTCGCCGGAACCGATGCCCCTCTGGACCAGCAAGGCGGCAAAGCGCCTCGCCTGCCTCGCGATTTCGCCATAGGTAGTCGCCCGCCGCCGGTTGCCCTGATGGCGAACCACGGCGATCTGGCGGTCATAGCGGCGATAGACGTCGAGCAGTGTAGCCAGATGGTCTCGCATGAAAGCACCGGTAAGTTAAGTTCATGTTAAGCCATGGAGCAGGGGCACGCGGGGCGCTAACCCATCTTTTTTCAACGATAGCTGCGGAATCAGGTTGTCTTGAACGGGCGTATTGAGTTTGAACAGGCGCAAATCATGATGCCAACTCAAGTTGTTCGATAGTTTTCTTCAGAATAGTGGCGGATTTCACCAGGGCGCTCTGTTCGTCAGGCGGCAAAGTAACTTGCAAGACACGCTCAACGCCGTTCTGGGAGACAATGCAGGGAACCCCTAAACTCACGCCACTGAGGCCGAATTCCCCTTCCAGGACCGATGAAACCGTGAGCACTCCGTGTTGGTTGCGCAGGATGGCCGCGGCAATGCGCGTCAAAGCCAGGCCGACGCCAAACCATGTGGCTCCCTTGTAATCGATGATGTGATAGGCGGAATTCCTCACCTCGTCCACGATTTTGTCGCGGGCTGCCTGCGGGTTATCGCACTTCGAACAAAGATCGCAAAACTGTTCGATGGGCAGGCCGGCCATGTTGGTCATGGACCAGGCGGCAAATTCACTGTCTCCATGCTCGCCGAGGATGTAAGCGTGGACGTTGTGCACATCCACTCCGCACCTTTGGCTCAATAAATAGCGAAAGCGTGCGCTATCCAGAACGGTGCCCGATCCGAGGATGCGTCCGCGCGGCCAGCCGGCGCGTTTGTGGGCGGCATACGTCAGGATGTCCACCGGATTGCTCACCATCAAAACCACGGCGGATGACTTCTGCTGGACGATTTCATCGATGATTTCGTGGATGATTGTGACGTTGCGGTGCAGCAGGTCCAGGCGGGACTCGCCGGGCTGCTGTTTGGACCCGGCCGTAATCACAATCAGGTGCGCATCGGCATAATCCGCCGCCTGGGCTTCACGAATCTGGACAGAGGGGAAGAAGGCCTGGCCATGAGCCAGATCGAGAACCTGTCCCAGGGCCCGTTCATGGCTGTGATCCCGCAACGCGATCTCATCGGCCAAACCGCTCTGAGCCAGCGTGTAGGCAAAGGTTGAACCCACCGCGCCGGCGCCAATAATCACAACCTTTCTCGGTTTCCAGGGAGCATCCTTCATATTTTTATCTCCTTACTCTGTAGAAGACGCCGGGCGCCTGCAAGTCACGCATTTTCAAGCCAGGAATATGGCTATTTTACCGCACCCGCATCCTCACCTCGTCCCTTCACCACGCAAAGTAAAATGAGGGTATGGGATTTGAAAGCGTGATTAAGATCGCCGAGGCGGATTTTCCCACTCGCTGGGGAGCCTTCCGAATTCTGGGCTTCGAGGGCCGGCTTACTGCCCTGCGCCCCGGAGATGAAGGCGCGGGCAAAGGCGAGGTTGAGGGCCTGGTGGCCCTGGTGATGGGCGACATTCACGCCTCGCCGCCGGTGGTCCGTATCCACTCGCAGTGCCTTACGGGGGATGTTTTTGGCTCGCTGCGCTGCGACTGCCGGCTGCAACTGGAGCTGGCCATGAGCCGCATCGCAGAGGAGGGCGCGGGGATTCTGCTCTACGAGGAGAAGGAGGGACGCGGCATCGGCTTGATGGCCAAGCTCAAAGCCTACGAGTTGCAGGACCAGGGAATGGACACGGTGGAGGCCAATGTCGAACTGGGCTTTGCCGCGGACTGCCGCGAGTACGAGCTGCCCGCCGATGTGCTCAAGCTGATGGGCGTGACATCGGTCCGCCTGATGACCAACAACCCGGCGAAGGTTGCGGCGTTGGAGTCGGCCGGCATTGCGGTGGTCGAGCGAGTCTCCGCTGAGGTGGAACCGCAAGAGAGCTTCGCGGGCTACGTGCGCACCAAGCAGGAAAAATTGGGGCACATTCAGGACTCGCTTCCGGACTCGCTGGTCAACGGGAAGTAAGTCGGTTAACATTCTCCGCAGTCCAGGGAAGCTGTCTTCAGTTAGGCAGCGATGCAGGTTGTGGGCTTTATTGATGGCTGCATAAGGAATGTCCAGATAAGCGCGCCGGAAGCGCAGTGTTTGTTAGCCCCGCGCTTTAGCGTGGGGAAAGCGGATTCCACAGATTCACTCCGGAGTCCCGTAGGGACGGCGCAAAGACATTTCTTTTACAGGGGTCATTAGCCCGTGCGTACTGCGCGAAATCAGAGCGCAAATTATATATCCTTTACTTTTGAGATTTTTCCAGCAAAGGAGTAGCAGGTAAACTAATAGCATGGCGGAGATAAAGCGCAGAAAAACAGGTACAGTCAGGATTGGGCAGGTTCGCGTGGGCTGGGAGGTTCCGGTCGTCGTGCAATCGATGACCAACACCGACACGGCGGACGTAGCGGGCACCATTGAGCAGGTAGCGGCCCTGGCGCTGGCGGGCTCGGAGATCGTGCGCGTCACGGTCAACAACGAGGAAGCCGCGGCGGCCGTCCCACGGATCGTGGAAGGTCTCGACAAGCGCGGCCTGCGCGTGCCCATCGTCGGCGACTTCCACTACAACGGTCACCTGCTGCTCAAGAAATTTCCTGCTACGGCGCGGGCACTGGCCAAGTACCGCATCAATCCGGGAAACGCATCGATTGGCAAGAAGGACAACGACAATTTTCAGGTCATGATCGAGTGCGCTGTCGAAAACCAGAAGCCGGTGCGCATTGGCGTGAACTGGGGATCGCTGGATCAAGCGCTTCTGACCCGCATGATGGACAAGAACAGCCAATTGCAGCAGCCGCTGCCGGCGCGCGAGGTGATGCTGGAGGCCATGGTGGTGAGCGCCCTGGAATCCGCCGCCGCCGCCGAGCGCTATGGGTTGCGCGCCGACCAGATCATCCTCTCCGCCAAGGTGAGCGGAGTGCGCGACCTGATCGACGTTTATACGAATCTGGCCGCGCGCTGCGCCTATCCGCTGCACCTGGGCTTGACCGAGGCGGGCATGGGCGCCAAGGGGCTGATTGCCTCGACGGCCGGCTTGGCGCCGCTGCTGCTGGCGGGCATCGGCGACACCATTCGCGTGAGCCTGACGCCCAAGCCGGGCGGCGACCGGACGGAGGAGGTGCAAGCCGCGCAACAGATTTTGCAATCGCTGGGGATTCGCAGCTTCATGCCGCAGGTGACCAGTTGCCCCGGCTGCGGGCGCACCACCAGCACCTATTTTCAAGAGCTGGCCGAGCAGATTCAGGATCATCTGCGCAACTCCATGCCGGAGTGGCGCAAGAAATATCCCGGTGTGGAGGAACTCAAACTCGCCGTCATGGGCTGCGTCGTCAACGGCCCCGGCGAATCCAAGCACGCCAACCTGGGCATCAGCTTGCCGGGCACCTTTGAGGAACCCAAAGCGCCGGTCTATGTGGATGGCAAGCTCCTGAAGACGCTGCACGGCGATACGATTGTGGCGGAGTTCAAGCAGATACTCGATCAGTACGTGGAAAGCCACTACGGGCAGTGAATGAAGAGTTGGTCGCAGCGCTGTAACCCCGCCGAGCAATTCTACAGAAAGGAGCCCCCTAATGCAGGTTGCGAGACGCCTATTTATCGTTCCTCTAGCCGACAACAATCACGGGAAGACAAGCATGCTCAATGCGCTCCTCGCGCAAGGTCTTGGTAGGAAGTCGCCTGAACAAAAAGGCATCCGGGAACTCATCGGCCCCACCGGCCGTTCCATCGATGCATACGTTTTCGTGCGGTCGTATCAAGAGAAGGAAAAGAAAAAAAACAGAAGCGTGGAAGAGGCTCTCGACAAGAATGATCCTCTATGGAAGGAACGCGAGCTGATAATACTTCCCAGCCATGTACACATATCCGGAACTGACATCGATGAAATGATAGCCGCCGCGCATGGCGCTGGTTTCGACGTCATTTGTGCATCGGTGCTGCTCGATAGAAACGATAGACAAAGCGCGTCTTCGATTTGGAGAAAAGGTTGGGATGAGCGCTGGACGATACTGAATCCACGTCAAGAGGATACGGAGCGCTGTAGTATGCAGCTTGCTGCACTCGGCTGCGATTTATGGGGATGGATATGTAAGGCACTGACTCCGTGAGCCAGCGTCAACTTTTCCAGGTCTCGCCTTTGTAGCCTGGAAAAGCTCTCACTTCCCTTCCCGTCCATTTCGCGCTACGATTGCGGCAGTTTCCCTGGGAGGTTTTCCGTGACATTACGCCGGGTTGGATGGCTCCTGCTTTTTGCCGCGCTTTCCCCCGCGCTGGCCTTTGCCGGTCAGCCGAAGCCATGCGTGACCGCTGATGAAGCCACCAAACTTATCGACAAGGACGTGTGCGTCTCGGCGCACATCTACGACGTGGTGGAGTTGCCGGATGGGACGCGGTTTCTGGACGTTTGCACGCCAGACACGCCGGACGAGAAGTGCCGCTTCACCATCGTGAGCCTGTGGGAGGATCGCGAGGAGGTGGGCGAGCTGCGCAAGTACCGCGACATGGACGTGCAGGTTCGCGGAATTGTCCGGCCCATGCATGGGCGGGCGGGGATGGTGCTGAGCCATGCGCGGCAGTTCTACGGAGGGCCGCCCAAATTCAAGCCCAACCCCAAACTGGCGCGCGGCTTCACTGCCGATGAGAGCCGGCCGCCGATCAACGACCCTAACCTGCGCACGCAGGGCGGACGCCGCGCCTTCATGAATACGCGAGATAAAGAGACGTTGCCACCGAAGTAATGTTGAAGAGAACGCAGCTTCGGCAATCCTTACAACACGGAGATGTCCACATCTTCCATCGGAGGGGCGTGATGCGCACCCTTCCATAGAATCACGCAGGATACGACCATCAAGATCAGGGTCGAACCCAGGCCGATACCCAGGTTCGAGTGGTCGGAGATAGCGCCGATAATCTGCGGAGAAAAGGTGTCTCCGAAGCAGTGGATGACGAAAAAGTTGATGCCCATGGCCGTGGCGCGGACCGGCGCGGAGACCGAGTTGACGATGGCGGCGTTGAGGGGGCCGGTGTTGAGAAAGAGGAAGAACTCAGCGATCAACAAGGACGGGATGGCGCATATTGGCGGGCCAAAGAAAAGCAGAACCCCAAAGGGTAGAGCCAGCGCGACGCTCCAGAAAGAGAGCAGATAGAGCGCCCGGTGGTCGGTGCGCAGCCAGCGCTGGGCAATCCAGCCGCCAACCAGGGTCCCTAAGATGCCGTCGATGGCGGTGATAACACCGACGTTGAATCCGGCGCCGGCCACTGTGTAGCCGGAGATGCGATGGAGATATTCAGGCACCCAGGCGGAGATGCCGCCCATGGCGAAAGTGAGGGTCGCCAAGCCAAAGGTGGCCGTCAGAAAGGCTGGGTTGTGGAAGAGCCCCAGAAAGGTGGTGGTGTTGATAGTCTCCTTCATGTTGTCGCTGGCGCCACGTTCAGGCTCATAGCCCCAGAAGCCATACAACACCGCGATGATCAGGCCGGGAATGGCGCAGACGAAGAAAGGCGCGCGCCAGCCCCAGAGAGGGCCCATCTGACTTCCCGCCAGGAAGCCCAGGGCCGCGCCGATGGGAATCGCCACGTAAAAGATGGAGAGGATGCGATTGCGCTCGCGCTCGGGGTAGAAATCGGCCAGGATCGCCGGAGCAAAGATGCCGAATGTAGCCTCGCCGATGCCCACCAACGCCTGGCGGATAAAGAAGGTCCAGTAGTCGTGGACCCAGACTGTGACCAGGGTAGCCAAACTCCAGAGGATCGCGCCAAAGATGATGAGCGCCTTGCGTGAGGAGCGCTCGGGAATCCGCGCCGCAGCGGGCTGGAACAATAAATACGCGATCAACAGGACCACCGCCAGCGCGCCCAGAAGAAAAAAGGGCATCCAGGAACGGTGGAGGGCCAGAATAGCCAGGACACTGAATAGCGCTCCACAGGCAAACAATTGCTTCTTATTCAACCGGTCACCCAACCAACCGGACAAGGGGGCGGCGACCATGTAGAAGATGAACAAGGCGGTGGTGAGCGCGCCCATCTGGTGGTCAGTGGAGTGAAACTCGCGCTGAATCAGCGAGAGTTCGCCGGGCAGGATGTAGCGGTCGATGTAGTTGAGCAGGTTGAGGGCGATGAGCAGCGACAGCGTCGCCACGGCGGGGCTGATGCGAGGGCGCGCAGGCTGGGAGGTAGTAGCCAAAGGAGTCAGTCTCGCTTTCAGGCGAGATTAAACACGAATATCACAACGGGCCTCTGCATGCCCATTGCACGGACGGGTTACTCCGCCGGATGTGGCCAGCGCGCCTCGACGGTGGTGCCGATGCCTCCGCGGGGACGGAATTCGCCGCGCACCACGACCCATACCGGATCGCAGGCCTTGACCACGTCCTTAAGCACCTGGTTAACGATATTTTCCTGGAAGATGCCCAGGTTGCGGTAAGAAAACAGGTACTCTTTGAGCGATTTCAGTTCCAGACACCTCTGCCGGGGCATATAGCGGATGGTCAGCACGCCGAAGTCGGGCAGGCCGGTTTTGGGACAAACGGATGTCAGTTCCGGATCATCGATCAGGATTTCGTAGCCGGGAAACTGGTTTTGCCAGGTTTCGATGGCCGGGAAGGGAAAATCGAGACCGGCTTTGGCGTGGGCATCGGTATAGCTTGGGGTGTAGCGGGGTTTTCGAGCCATAGGTCGATTGTACGAGTCTGAGGAATTGCTGGCCAGAAATTCAATCTCTTTGTGCTCTCGGAGCTGTTTGTGAGTCCTATATACTATGACTGGTTGACTGAATGACACAAGATAGAAATCGATTGGTCCGCCTCTGGTTTTGGAGAGGCGCGGCCGTCCTCCTTATCATCGTCTTTTTCACGGTGCGGACCCTGACCAGGGGCCGGTTGCAGGTGCGCGTGGCCGAGGCTGTGCACATGCAGCTGATTAGCACCATTAGCACCAACGGACGTGTTGAGCCGGAAGTGAAGTACGAGCTTTACAGCCCGATTTCGACCATCGTCAAAGAAGTATACGTGCAGCCGGGCGACGAGGTAGCGGCGGGCAAGCTGCTGATGGTGCTGGACGACTTGCAGGCGCGCGCCCATCTGGCCACGGCCGAGAGTGGCGTAAAAGCCGCGCAGGCAGCGCTTGAGGCGGCGACCCTCAACGGGACGCAGCAGGAGCGCCAGATGGCGGCAGCCGATCAAACGCGGGCGCGCCTGGAACGCGATGAGGCGCGCCGCAGCCTGGAAACTCTGACCAAACTCAACTTGACCGGTGCGGCTTCGTCCAGCGAAGTGGCCGCGGCACGGCAGCGGTTGGAGTCGGCGGAAGCCAATTTGCATGCCCTGGAGCAGGGCACAGTCAACCGCTATTCGCCGGCAGAGGTGGCGCGCGCCCGTGCCGCGCTGGCCGACTCCGAAGCCGGCCTCGCGGAGGCGCGAAATGTGGAGGCGCATACTATGGTGCGCGCTCCTGCGGCAGGAACGGTTTATCACATCGAAGCGGGGCGCACGGAGTTTGTCGAAGACGGCAAGCTGTTGCTTCAGTTGGCCGACCTGCACCATGAGCGGGTGAGGGCCTACTTCGACGAGCCGGAGATCGGGCGCCTTGAGGTTGGCCAGAAGATTCAGATCAAGTGGGACGCCAAGCAGGGCCACATCTGGAACGGTCACATCGAGCTTACGCCGATCACGGTGATCAATCTGGGCACGCGCAGCGTGGGCGAGGTGCTGGTAA
>Ga0326727_10017758_pt1 | contig 14672 bp, 18 predicted proteins | sample MB2enrmetagenome_FD_207643 | JGI IMG/M metagenome (GOLD analysis project Ga0326727, IMG submission 207643) | Lab enriched peat soil microbial communities from McLean, Ithaca, NY, United States - MB29MY | ecosystem: Environmental > Terrestrial > Soil > Wetlands > Peat | place: USA: New York... | reverse complement strand
CCCGGTGTGGTCGGCGAGTCAAACGAAATCCGTTTCCCTCTCATTGCGTTGGGCAATTCCGCTGCCCAGCACTAATCGGCAACCGGGGTCTCAAGTCTCGTCCGGGCGTCGCTAAGCGCGAGCCGCACGTCATTCTCAAGCGCCTCGACTTCACTGCTCGCAAGCTGAAGTTGGCTGCCAGCGGCACCGACATATCGCTTGATTGTCACTGCACGATCCAACCCACGCCGAGCATCGTCAAGCGCAGCGAAGGCCCCAGCCAGGTCCACGGTCGCTTCGCGCTCACCGGTTCGACGACGCGTTTCCGTCCTCGCCCAGAGATAGGCCAGTTCGAGCGTCCACTCGTCCTCCTCGTTCCCGGTGAACACGGCGATAGCCTTGTTGTCGAAGGGGGAGAAGGTAGTTCGCGTTGGCGACGCATTGATATCCCGGAATATCTCAACGGCGACGACGGCTTGGCGGTTCGCCATCCCGCGATCTAGTTCGTCGTGGACCTTGCGCACGCTCGGCCTCTTCGACCAGTTCTTGGCCTCGAACAGCATGGCGAGCGGCTTACCTCCGCAGTCCGAGGGTGCAAGCCGGATCAGCACATCGCCCGTCTTTCGCCCGGTGGCACCGAGCTGATCGCCGACTGGCTCGGCGCTGTCTCCATATCGAGCCGCGTGTCGCGCGAGCGCCGACGCGAGGACCTCTTCGTAGGGGCGGCCCTTGCCCGCTGAGATTTGGGTGATCTCGGCGCGGCCTTCCTCTTTCGCCACGGCAGCGGCGATGTCGGTGACGTGACCGAGCATCAGGCGGAACTGTTCCCCCATCGTTTCGAGCAGCTCGCGTTTCATACGGCCGAGTGCGCTCTCGGGGTCCGACGGATCTATCGACCGGCGCAACTCTCGTTCCCGTTCCGCGGCGACCTGCTCAAACACCTTCGTCATCGCCGCAAGCGCCGACGACTTGGAGTCCTCGTCGAACAGAGCGTCGAACTGTTCACCGAGACGAATCTCCAGTGCGCGCAGGAAGACGGGTAAGCGGCCTTCCTCATCGTCAAGGAACTCGTTCGTAGTTCCCGAGATTCGGTTCACGAGGTCCACTACCTTCGAATCGAACTGCGAACTCATCGCATCGAACGCGCGCTCGACGACCTGACTGTCGATCGTCGCACCGACCGCCCGACTAGCGCGAGCTCCGATCTGCAGGAACAGGTGCACAGCGTCGTCGAGTTCATCGACATCGGCAAGCGCCGCGAGGACGCCCGAATCGGACTCGACAAAGCCGTCGAGAATCAGCGCTCCGTCAACGATGTGAGCGCATGGTTGGTCTTGCTGCACTGCGAGCGCCATTTGGCACCTCCGTGGTCGGCCGCCCTCGGCGGCGTGATTTGACAAGTTGCATTTGTAGGACCAAAATGCCCTCATGTCGAGGGACGATCTTCAACGATTTCGTATCACGGCCTATCGGATGTTCCCGGAACTGCAGCTTCCGGTCGCTTTCGTCCGGTGCTTCGAAGACGTGACCGTCACTGAGAGCGAAGCTCTACGTAACGGCGGTCGGTGGGCGGCGGTCGAGCTGCCGCCGGAGGCCGTGCTGAGGGAACTGTTCCAAGCCGATCTCACGTGCGCCGATGGTGTCATTGCTGCGGTCAAGCTGATGGGTTGGACCGACCGGACCGACGGCGACCTCAAACGCGTCGGGCTCACGTATCCTGAAGCAAGGGCGACCGATGAGGAAGACGAAGATGCCTGGTCCCCCGAAGATGACCTTGAGACGCACGACTTTGATGTCGAACTTGAATATCCCACGCCCGACGATCTCCTCACCCTGGAACGGGTTTGGGACCCGCCATGGTGGGCCGTCGCGGGCAGGCTTCGTGCTGTTCGAGCCCTTGCCCGGCACTGGATTGCCCACCTCGAAGCGACCCCGGTCCGTGCGGCATGGGAGGAAGAGGGCATTCGACCGAAGCCCGATCCGCGAGTCCCGGAGTCGGCGTTCGAAACGATCTACGGCGGTCCGCAAGGCCGGGCTTGGTCATGGTTCCAAGCGCTACTGCGAAAAGGCCTTACGCATCTTCAGCCGACAGTGAGTGTGAAGGTCGAGAAGCCTGGCTTCGGCACGATGAGATACGGCCGGATCACAATGGAAACCGACTGTGTCGGAGCACTCACTACGCAACTCTTCAACCTTATGTACGAGGAAGCGCCAATTCGCTGGTGCGCGAACGAGCCGTGCGGCAGGCCTTTCGTTCGACAACGAGGTCGAAGTCATGCCGGTCAGTATCGGAACACGGGGGTCAAGTTCTGCAGCATGACGTGCGCGCGGGCACAGGCTCAGAGGGAGTATCGAAGAAGGCACAAGCCTTCTGGACCCACCGCAAGTCCAGATTTGCCATCGCCAGGCTCGGCGCGGAAACGGAGACCCACCCTTGGCTGATTAGTCTTGCGCCTCTCATGGGTCGGCCTGGAGCGACCCATAAGGCTCCCGCTTGCAATTCGCATCTTTGACCCCTGGGGGCTGCGCCCTCGGGTTGATCAACCGTAGGAAGAACTCCGGCCTGCTACCGAAGCCGGAGAACCTCTTAATAAGTTTATTTAAGAGGTTTTCCCGCTACGACGGCTCACCAGCCGATCAGCCACTTGGCGCGCAAGGCCGAGCCGACTGCCGCGCTTATGACCATTGTCATCCTCGTCGCAGTACTCGTCGGGACCCGTCAGCGCGCGGACAATCTCTCCACGGCCATCGAGACGGCGGCCTTGTCCACGTCCACCCCAAGGAACCGTCTTCCGAGCTGCAACGCCGCCACACCCGTCGTGCCGGTGCCGACCATCGGATCCAGCACTAGCTCGCCAGGCTTCGAGAAGGCTTCGACGATCTCTAACGTGGCGCTGAGTGGCGCTGCCCACGGATGCTCGCCCTTCACGACTTGAACACCCTCCGAGCAGTCGATCATGTCCCTGACGTAAGACCTTGGTGCGAATGTCCCAGCGGACAACACAACGAACGGACGCCAGCAATCATCGATTCGCCACTTGCGCAAGCGGCGGTGCCCACCCCGGTAGGTGATTCCTCCGAGCCACACCCAGTCCAAGTGCTCGGTCAGCGCCCCGATGACCTGTGGCAGCCGGAGCTTGCCTGTGAACGCAACGAAAACTCTGCCGGGCTTCAGGACCCTTGCGGCAAACTCGCCCAGATCGGACCACACGTCTAGCCCATCGTCGGCGTAGGGCGGGTCCGTCACGATGAGGTCTACTGACTGGTCATCGAGGCCATCGAGCACACTGCGGAAATCGCCGTGGCGAATTTCCCAGTCCGCTCCTCGCGCAACCTTCCTACCACGACCATTTCTCCGACGTTCAAGCTGCACCTCACGGGCCAGAATCTCTGCACGGCGAACCGTCAGCGGTCGGCCAGGCGCGTCGTTCCCTAGTGTTGCCAGTGCTGCCAGAGCCCGGCCTTCGTCCCTCCGAGACGTAACCGATATGGATGCCCGACGGGCCGGGTACGTTCCACCATTGCGCCGCTCAATCCGCTCAGGCTGGTCAATTGCGTAGTTTGACGCAATTGCACTTAGGTCCCGTCGGACAGTTCCCTCCGATATCCCGGCCACTTCGGCGATACGCCTTAGACTCCAACCCTTGACACGCAACATGCCAACGACCTCGGCCCGTTGTTTCGGCGTCAGGTGCCGACGGGCGAGATTCAGGGCGAGGACATGGGCGACCTTGTCGTCCTCGAAGAGGCCCGCCCGCACGATCCTTGGGTAGTCCGGCAGCCTCACACCTTCAGCTCTCAGTTCGGTCCAGGCCCGCAGGCGATGGTGCCCGTCCAGGGTCACACCGTCGGTGTCCAACTCGATGGGGACGAGCACACCATGGGCGCTGATGTCTGCTTTCAAGGAGGCGAACTCGTCTGGGGACAGCGGGGGCAAAAGCTGATAGGGCTGGCTGGCAGCGGTGCGCTCCGCTATGGGGCGCACTTTCGAGATGACCATGGCGTCCTGAATACCACGCGAAGGCTGGGTTGTCTGGTGATGGAATCGTCCGGGCGCTGACCACGACGGCGCTACTGAGCCAACGAGACCCACCGACAGCGCTTCAGACCTATCGCGCTACGGGTGTAGTCCCGTTCCCAACGCAGCCATCACGGCGTGACCTGCGGCGAGGGTCAACCCGAAGGCTGAGCCAAGGTCTACGGTCCGGCTCAAAACGTCCCAGAAGCGGTCGACCCACGTCCTGTCCTTCTTGCTGAACTCGTTGCGAGTGGAACCCAAGAGCAGCAAATCCCCTACTGCCTCCGCAGCAGCGGCTCGGGCAGGAGCATCGCCAGTGATCCGGTAGGTATCTAGTGCCTCCACGATTCGATGAAGGTGATACGCCAAGAGCTTCGCAAGGTCGGGATTGTCTAGGTCCGCTGCGACGACCTCTGACAAAAGAGCATTCGCCTCGTCCCGAACCTTGGACAGCTTGACGAGGGTTGGAACCGGTTCGGCAGCATGTAGAGATAGGAGTCCGCTGCACAACTTCAGGGCTTTAACCATCTCGTTGGTGACTTGCCCAGCAGGCTGGGTCGCGTAGCCCGCGAGGTTGTCTGCAAAATGAAACCACTCATCGATGGCGTCGAACTCAGCGGCAAATTCATCAGGAACCGCGTCAGTCGCCCTGATCGCTTCTCTAGCCTGACGGGGTAAGTCGAGCAGCAGCGCCAGTTCGCGCATCAGGCGTGGTGGGTCGACAGGGTCGATTCCGAGCAGGATGGCGACTGCCTGACCCGTTGGCATTCGGTCCGCCTTATGGAATCTCGGCAGATCGCGGAACCCGGTGACGAAAGCTAGAAGGCGAGCCGCTGGGTTGTTCGGAACCCTCTCACCCTGGTCTTCGGACGCCTCGTCCTCATCGTTCGCTGCCACAGGTTAAAGGCTATTCGAACGATGGCTGCCCGACAGGTGGGATCACTGATTTGTTGGCGTACGTGCCGTTTGGGGTTCCTCAGTGGCGACGCCGTTGGCGACGATCGCGAGCATGGACACGACGAACATGGCGATCGGGTGCCGGAGATTGCACGGTTTGCGGATCAAAACGCGGACCGTTTAGGGGCATGCTTCGACATCGCCACCGTGCGCACCGTGGCCGGGTACCAGCGCCTCCCGCCCTGGGCAGTCGGAACTCGGTCGGCGTTCAACCCGTCGGCGATGGCCGTCCAGGTGCGGCCCGCGCGTCGCTCCCGGACAATGCGCGCGAGCACCTTGTCGGGGAGTGTTCGCGGTCTGCCGAGCACGAAGCCCTGGTCACGCTTGATGGCCAGCGCTGCCTTGGTTCGCTCCCCTATCAGCCGCCGTTCCAGCTCGGCGAAAACCGACAGGATTTGCGCCATGGCCCTGCCCGCCGGGGTCGTCGTATCGACCGGAGCGTCCAGGGCTACCAGGCCCCAGCCGCCCTTCTCAGAGCGCATCATGAGACCGGTGGCGTCGTGGACCGAACGGGTGAGCCTGTCCAGCTTGGCCACCATGAGCACGTCGCCACGGTCCGCATCAAGGTCTTCCAGGGCTGCCGTCAAGGCCGGGCGCACGAGCGACTTGCCGCTGACCCCGGCGTCGGTGTGTATGGCCAGCAGCGGGAATTCACGACGTTCGCACTCGGCCCTAATGGCAGCTTCCTGGGCGGCGAGACCGGCACCACTGTCTGCCTGTTCCTCGGTTGAGACCCGCAGGTAGGCGATAACTCCGCGTTTTGCGCCGGATTTCTTCGCCTTCTTCACAAGACTGATTATAGCAATCGGTCGATTGATATAACTGGTTGGACCCTAACCGGTTGCCGACCCCGTGACCGGCTACAGCTTTCGCACCTTCACAGCTGTGCCGTAGGCGCAGATCTCGGTCCAGTTGCCGCCCATCTCCGACGTGTCGAACCGCATCGCCAAGATGGCGTCGGCACCCTTGGCCTCGGCCTCTTGCACCATTCGATCAGTGACCTCAGCCCGACTGGCGATCAGGTTCTTCGTCATGCCCTTGAGCTCGCCACCCGCGAGAGCTTTGAAACCCGCCCCGAGCTGGGACCCGACGTTGCGGCTGCGCACCGTCAAGCCGAAGACCTCACCCAAGACTTCTGTAACTTCGAAGCCCGGCAAGTCGTTCATGGTCGAGATCAGCATCTGAAACCTCCCTTCTCAGTCCGTGGTTGCCAACCTAGCTGAGCGACAATCCGTCGAAGTTCTCAGGAGTCCCCCTGGCGCACTGGTGGGATCGTCCGTCAGTCGTCCAGAGAGTCAAGCAGCGAGTGGTTGCGATCCAGCACAGCCTCTAGAGCGGTCACCGCGCCCTGAACCCGGTACGTCATCCCGGTCGTGGCGCTCATCTCACCGGCGTCCACCATGTCGAGCAGGCCCCGCAGCCGGTTGGCAAGTTCGCGAATTTCGCCACGGGTGAGTTGGTGATCGGACATGACTCAATGGTGACCCACCGCGAGCACGTAGCGGCGGAAGGTACCGGTTGTAGGAGATGGTGGCCTTGCACAGCCGCTGAGGTCTAGGGATGTTGCCGCAGATCGAGATGCCTAACGACCGGTCCAGCTTCGACCGGTCCCGACACGCCCTTGCTCACCGCACTTTCCCCCGCGTCTGATGTGTCGGGTTTCAACAGCCCCTCCCGATGGGCGGCTTGGAGTGCCGTGGCAACGAGTAAGGGCGGCATCTCTCCTCCATCCGCGCCGAAGACGGTGCCATGGTGGCGATTTATATGCCAGCCCCTTGCCTCAAGAACCTTCACTTCAGCATCGGTGAAGCTCGGTTCACCATGTTCATGAAGACCGCTGCCGTCATGTTCGTGGGGACCTCGGCCGTCGCTGATGGTCGCGTATTTCGCCAACTCTGCGGGGGATGGTTGACCGTTGACGCGCATATTAAGAAAGGGACTGGTCAGAAAACCTCCGGTTTTGTTGTTCTCTTAGCTCTGCGATGGGGCGGTGGGTCAAGCTCGTCTAGGAACAACCAGGGGAAACCTTGCGGGGCGAGCTGTTCGTGGATCGGGAATTGACAATCGTCGGGCAGCAAGGTGGCGATATGGACCGTGGCGATCTTGAGCGTCTCCGGCCACCAGAGCCACCGTGGCCCGTGTGTACCGGCTTCACGGTCGGGACCGACTAGCAGCGGGAGCCTGACGGCGATGCTCTCATGACCACCGGCGTACCAGAGTGCGACAGCGCAGTTCTTGTTCGTGCCGGTGAACAGCTCGTTGAAGATCATGTCAGCCGCGTGACGTTCCAGGTCGGCAAGCCGGGGCTCGAACCAGACCACTCGGAGCCAGCAAGAAGGTTCGTCAATTGAGAGTAGCGAGTGTGGCAGAAGACCTCCTGGGCTTTATTTTACTGGGTTTGCTCACCATCGGGTTAAACGGCCAGATTGCGATTGACTACGCACTTGTCAGCCATACTCTGGACGCAGTGACTGAGACCACGAAGACATGTATTTACTGTGGCAGTACCTTCGAGATGCCTGAAGGCTCCAGTATCTGTGCGATCAGCCGCAAGGACCCAGTTACCAAGCGCCCGACGGGCGAACGCATCATCATGGTGAACGGCATCCGCGTCCATGAGTGCTGGCATGACCCGTATGCCGACAAGAACTAGCCCGAAGATCGTGGTGCTCTGCGGTGACCGGCGCTCAGCACCGAGCCAAATGCCGCCGCGACAAAGGCGAGGACAACCCAGGGATGACGACACGCCATGCTCACCGCTGGGACTCGTCAGGTGGTGAATCGGAAGCGGAAGTCGGCCCTGTGCGCTGGTACGTTTGGCCCCGTGATAGGGATTTCTCGACCGTCTATCGCTTCGCTGCTGCTTGAGCCACAGTTCCAGGGAACCGCCGTCAGTACCGCAACGGGCTTTGTCGTGGAACGAAACCAGCGCCGGTACCTCGTTACAAACTTCCACGTCGTTAGCGGTCGCAACCCGGACACGCACGCCAGTCTCGACCCTTCCGGGACCTGGCCCGATGCAATTCGCGTCTGGCATCATGCAGCTGGACCTCTCGGTCAGAAGTGGACCGGAAAGTCGGAACCTCTCTATGACGCACAGGGTGTCCCCTTGTGGCTTGAACACCCCGTCCACCACTCAAAGGTCGATGTTGTCGCTCTGCCGCTGACCAACACCGCTGACATCACCATCTACGAATATGACCCATGGGCACCAGTACGTGTGGCCATTAATGTGGCCGGACCACTGAGCATCGTGGGATTTCCCTTCGGACTTATCTATGGAGGGGTAATGGCGGTCTGGGTCCAAGGCTTCGTCGCAAGCGAGTGGGGCATCGACTTCGGGAACCTTCCTCGATTCCTCATCGATAGCCGGACGCGGGAGGGCCAGTCTGGGTCCCCGGTGATCTTTCACAGCGCGAGCGGCAGCTTTCGGGATGTCAAAGGGAACACAGTGATTGCTAGTGGCCCCACTGATGAATTCGTGGGTGTCTACTCGGGCCGCATCAGCAAAGAGTCCGACCTGGGGTTTGTCTGGAAGGGGTCTGCTCTTTGCGAAATTATCGAAAATGGTGTTCGAGGCACCGTGTCAGCACCAGAATTTCTCACCTAGACCACCGCAGCTAAGACGCCCGGCCCAGAGCGTCTTACATGAGATGCGGGCGTCAGTGCTGCTGCCACAATTCAAGCCGCTCCGCGACCGATGATACTTTGCTCACCGGTTGCTCCGATACCGCTTTTGCGCGCCGATTCGGTCAGCTCGTGCGGGCGCTGCGGGAGGCGCGGGGACGGAGCAGCGCGTCTAGGAAGGGAGTTTGGCCACCGCCTTCTTGACGAAACCTTGGAACTGGATCACGTTGACGGACACGAGATCACCCTCGTCGATTCCCATAACGACGCTGCCTACGCGGACGATCAGGAGGTCTTCGCCGAACTCGGTCCCCTGGGCAGTGAAGCTCACTGCGAAGGCCGCGCTCGCGTCGCCGTAGTGCGGGAAGCTCATCTGCCCAACCGTGCCGGTTACCTTTTCTCCGCCCGACTTACCACTGAAGTGCTTACAGGCCATGAGATTGGCGACGATCTGCTTGTAGCCAGTCTTCGCGTTCGTGAAGGTTGCGAGTCCCTCGTCAACCGCCGGGACGTTTCCATTGTCCTCGAAGGAGACACTCGCTTTCGCGGTCTGCTTGATCTCCTTCGGCTCCAAGACGTTCGCGAGACAGCCAGCCCCACCGCCTCCCGCTGAGCTTACGACGCTCCAACCGATCGGCATCTGGCCGATGCTGAGCAGCATGGCAGACAGCTTGGGCGGCGAAGCGCTTGCAGCGGTCGCAGCGGTGCCTAGCAGGCCCGCAGGCACGACGAGGGCGATGACGATGAGGCTGCTCGTGAGACTGCGCTTCCGGGGCATGACATCCTCCTGGTGAGATGATAGATCGCGCATGTACGCGTCCGTCGTGGTCAATGTCACTGACTGGCCTTCCTACGCAGTCGCAGGCGCAACGCTGGTGCTGGCGATCTTCACGGCGTTCATGGCCGGTTACACGAAGCGAGCCGCCAAAGCCGCCAGCGATGAAGCAGAGGCAACGGTGAAGCTCGTAGAAAACGCTAAGCAGGATCGCGAGCTTACGTGGCGACCGTGGATCACGGTCGAAGACCTCAACGAACCGAGCAATCACGCCGCAGCCAAGATAATCACCGTTCGGAACATGGGGTCGGTCCCGCGTTGCGCTGTCTCTACATGACTAATAAACCACGCGGCGAGTGGCGGCAACGCAGCGGCTTCGATATCCCTGCGGGTGACAAGCTAGAAAACATCCAGGTGAATACCGAGAGTCCGATGGATACGGCGCGGCTCAAACTTGATCCCCCCGAAAACGGCCGGGACTCTCTTGACCAAGCCGTCATCTGCTCAGACATCTTCGGTAACCGCTACCGGTTCCGACTGACGGCGCGTCCGCCTGACATCTGGCTGCGAGATACCGAACCTGTACCGAAGTGGGCGCAAGACCTGCCCGATTGAAGTGTCGGGCGCGGCTGGAGGACAACCCAGCAAAGGAGACACCAGCCAGAGGCAAACGCGCCGAAAGTGGGTTAGAAAAACTCGTTTGCGTCTTGCGCGCCACGACCCGACCCGCCGGGATCCACTCGGACATCGTCAGTAGGTCCCCGCATCACGCAGCGGTGCGCCCGCGACGGAGCCTTCTCCTTTCCACGATCACCATGTGCCTGACGTACTCCTGAAGCTCGGCAGTCACGCTTGCGACGGCAGGACCAAGGAGGTCTGCTAGGACACGTTCGACGAGCCAGTCGTCGTTGTAGTCGTCGAGTCCTGCGGCACGGCAGACACTATGAACATCCCGGTGCAACGAAGACAAGCCCTCTGTCGATCTGTCGAACCCCATGCCAAAGCCTCGAACACCGCGAGCCACCCTGGGAGTCGGAGCGTTCGGGTCAGTAAGCTCCCAATAAGGACCCAGGGCAACCATGATTCGGGTCACGGCACCGTCGTCGTCGATGGGCAAGATGTCGTGGAAGGCACACAAGACGTCCTCGATTTCTCGTGCTTCGCGCGCGAAGTCATCTTCCTCGTAGATATAAGCGATGCCCCTGGCGTCCTTCATGCGCTCGATCCGGGCACGGGGCCGATAGGCGAGACGACGAGCGGCTTTCCTCTCCTTCTTGTCGGACAGGTCAGGGGCGCGGAATATCGGCACCGGGCCGGTGAGCTTCACGACGATATGGATTCGCTCCAGTTCGACCAACAGATCGGCATCTCGCGGGGGACGCCCCTTTCGGCGAGGACGGCCCCCGGAGAGCACCGTGGCCGCCCCAACTCCTATCTCGTAGGGATCAACGGCGTTGGTGCTCGCAGCCGGGCTTGTTAGCTCGGACGGGTTAGTGCTCATTTCAACTGCTCCTTGTGTTCGAGACCCGGTGATGCACACCCGGCCCTTGGTTTGATTGGTATTGCTTGTTGTCATGCTTCGAAAACCGGTTCTGACTCAGACCAGGGCGCACTCGACGCAGAGACCCACCGCGAGCTTCGATGCAACGCGGCCGGGCCCACTCTGGAGCGAGATCGAGTTACCGGTGAATTTCGCCCCACAAAGCTCACATCGGTTGGAATCGCTGTCTGAATCGTTGGTGACGAGCTCCGGGAAGGTGTTCAGGTCGGTCGGTTCCTGGCTTGTTGCATCACCCGCGGTGAAGGGCCTGGTCAGATGGTCTTCGCGGGTGATGCGGGTGATGGTTTGGCCAGTTGTCTGCAACGGCATCGCCAAGAGTGACTCGACTGGAAAATCGCTGGGAAGATCACCCGCGTCACCCGCGGCACCGACCTCTTGCAGGGTTTCTGTGGAATCGGGCGCGGGTGATGACTCGCGGGGTGCGACTGGCTCCAGACGCCACAAGGACACTTTCATTCGGTCCTTGCCAGCGGCCGTGATCTTCTTGCCGTCGATGATCCGGTCCCGGTTGTGGCGCAGCAGGTAACCGAGTGCCCGCGCTGGCGTCGTCCCTGAGCCGCTCTCGATCGTTCTGCTGATCTCGGGTGATGAAGCTAGCTCGCGAGCGGTAACCGGGTCGACGCCGCATTCAACCCACCAGGCGGTGACGAAGCGCTCAAGATCCTCACGTTCTGCGTCGGCTTCGTCGAATCGCTCGTCCGCGTTGGCGAGAAACCCATCAAACCCGGTGTTGGTGAGAATTCCACCGATTGTTTTCGCCCACGAACCGAAGTCCCCGAACGCGATCTCGGCAAGGGGGCGACCGTTCCGAAGCCACGCTTCGACGATGGCAATGGCCGCGGCAACAAGCTCACCGCGATGCTCGGCCACCCAAGCTCGCAAGTCCCTGTGCCGGAAGTCGTCTCTTTTCCACGGGCGTTCGGTGTTCGCGTCAAGGCGGATGTGCACAGTCCGCCTGGCGATTTCGCCGGTCATGGTCACGTTGTTACCGGTCCCAACCCAGATTGCCCGGTTTGGGAAGGTCAGCATCCGGGTGTGCCCGAGCTTCCGGTCCCGCCAGAAGGGCGATGTCAGCGCGGACGCGAGGCTCGCCGAATCGAGTCGCCCGACGAGATTGTCGATCAAGAGCACTTGGTTCCCTTCGGCGAGCACAGCTGTGAGGCGTTTTCTCCACTCGGCGTCGTCTAACGCCGGGGCCATGCGTGCAACGCTGGTCGCTGAGACGCAGATGAGCAGGATGTCTGCGAGCAGCCCCTTGCCCGTGCCCGGTTCCGGGGAGCCGATCAGATGCAGTGGCGTGGTGCCTTCGATCAGTGATCGAACAAGCGGCAGCAACAACAGCCCGACCGCGTGGGTGCGATCTGCCTCGGAGACGAACGGGAAATCGACAAGCAACTCGTCGAGAATGAGAGTCTTGGCTTCCTCAAGGGTCGGCAGATCGCCTAGCTCAAGATCTCCCAGGGACATGAACACGCGTGCCAGCTCGTGGTAGCCATCGGTGGCAATCAGGCTGCCATCAGTAGCGAAACAAGGCGAAGTGACTACACCGTCCAAGATCGGAAGGCGAGCCGCTAGCTGGTCGGCAACCAAAAGATCCTCGATGATGTGCTGGGGCGGCGGAACTTCGAATACGGCGGCTTTCGTTACGCGCTCCCATTTCAGAACTTCCTCCAACCGATGGCGCAACATCGGTGGCGTGAGAGTTTCAATTCGCCACTGGTCCGGTTCATCCTCAGACAGCCGGGCGAAGTGACCGCCCTGTACAAAGATCACCGGCGGCTCGTTGAAGGCTTCCAGGGCGTCCAGCGCGCGGGCTTTCAGCTCCAACGGTGGGTCGCTCACATCGACCGTCTCCCGGCGATCCAGGAGCGCCTCTGCCGCGCCTGGCGTCATGCCGGTCGCCAGCAATTCCACCAGCTTCCCGCCGCCAGCGAGATAATCGTCAAGCCCAAGCTTCCCGTCGCCCGCTACGGCCTCAGGGAGAACGATCAGGACTTTCGCCTGACGCGACTGAAGAAATCGCCCCAACCGCACCGCGGCTCGGAGAACATTCGGATTGGTACGGCCATCTGACCGGACTTACCTGTGGGACTCGCGATAGTCAACACTCCGATCCGCCTGGCAGCCGACACGCGAGGACTCGACGTCGGGGTCCAGGTGGAGCGCCCGCAGCGTAGTGAGGACGAACGACCTGGAGGCCGACGTAGGTCGGCGCGACGATGAGACGGTGGCCGGAACGTAGTGATCTTCAGCGTTTCATTGCGGTCTCCTCGGGTTTCCGTGCTCGTACCCGTGTGCGAACGCCCAGACTTACCTCGGTGCGCGGAGCGCTCTCCGGCGACATGATGGTGGATGGGGTGATCCCCACACGGAGAAGTTGCGGTCGCTCATTCTTTGGCGGCTGTCCAGGGCAAAGACCTGGCGAGCATTCGGGTTGCTGGAGCAGACCGCAGATCATCATTGTGATTGCGGGCGGGACGCGCACGGGAGCAAGCGCCGTTCAGGCGGCCTCGGCCCAGGCGTCGTCGCCGGCGGTACGAAGGGCGTGGTGACACCAGCGCGCCAGCTTCCTGGCGACAGCAAGGGCGGCCCGTTGTGTCCCGAGACGCTCGCGAAGCGAGCAGAAGTACTCATGGTCCGGGGAGGCCTTCTTCGTCGAGGACATGGCAGCCTCATATAGCGCCCAGCGCAGGACTCCCGGGCCCTGTCGGGCGAGATGTCCCTTGGCCCGGTTGCTGTCGGACTGGTAGACGGTGACGTCAAGGCCGGCATGGCGCACGGCGTCAGAAGACGAAGAGAAGCGCCGGGTGTCACCCATCTCGCACCAGATGGCTACAGAAGTGACCGGTCCGATGCCGTAATGGGCCGTGAGCGCCTGACAGCCCGGCTGGTGCCGTGAGAGACGGGCGAGATCGAGCTTGATCGGAGCGAGCATCTCGTTCACGACCTCGATCTGTGCCAGCGCGACCTCAACGGCGCGCCGGGCCGCCGGGGAGAGTTCGACGTCTCGAAGCAAGGTCCTTGCCTGTTCGCCCGCCACCGGACATCCGAGCTCGGGGATGCCCTGGTGATAGAGCGTGGCATGGAGGCGCTGAGTCCACGCCACTCGTTGATCGGCGAGGTCCTTGTAGAGCCGGACGACACCACGAGCTTCGAGCACGTGCCGGGGCGGGATCCAGCTCTCGGGGAGCTCCCCGGTCATGAGCAGCTTGCGAAGGTGCTGGGCGTCGCCACGATCGGTCTTGGCCCGTCGCTTGTTTCCCCGGAGTGCAGCCGTGTCGGCCGGCTCGGCGACGTGAGCGCGAAAGCCTGCGCGCTCGAGCTCCTCTGTGACATAACGCCATCCGGTGCAACCCTCCATCGCCACATCACCGCCGGCGCCGTCGAGGCCGGCGAGAAAGCGTCGCAGCTCGACCCGGTCGGCTGGCGAGACGCGGCCACGGAGGTTCTCGCCAGTCGCGAGGTCGACCAGGTCGAAGGTGAGCTGGCGGCGGTGGATGTCGATTCCTCCTACGATTCCCATGGGATCCTCCTCGAGCTCCTGATGAACATGGCCCCGGCGTTCGATCGTCCGGTGCGAAAGCCGTAGTACTACTACGACCGTGCCGGGGAGGGTCCCACATGCCATCTTTGGCGCGAGTTGACGCCCGCATTGGCCTCGAAAGCTCCTGACCTGCGCGAATAGTCCGGGAGTGGGGGTGTTTAGCACACATTGTAGGGGCGAAATGCTCCACCACTTGTGGCTTACAGTGCTC
>Ga0326727_10017757_pt1 | contig 14673 bp, 12 predicted proteins | sample MB2enrmetagenome_FD_207643 | JGI IMG/M metagenome (GOLD analysis project Ga0326727, IMG submission 207643) | Lab enriched peat soil microbial communities from McLean, Ithaca, NY, United States - MB29MY | ecosystem: Environmental > Terrestrial > Soil > Wetlands > Peat | place: USA: New York... | reverse complement strand
CAAATCACTTCGTAAACACTTCTCAGGTGTGCTATTGTTTTAAATTGACGTCATTCAAAATCACATTTCAAACCGGAGGTTTTTATGGCATACGACAGGGAGTCTATTCTTAAGCACTATCCGACAGAGGTCACCGATGTCCTCAAGGCAACAACCGCCAGCCCGAAAGACAAGGCTGCGCGGTTGAAAGTCGCCACAATTCTCTCGAGGGCCCTGTCGTTTACGAAGCGGAGAACCGGCGAGGATCGAACCCCCAAGGATACGGAGCTCTACAAATTGGCCATGGTGATCAGACAGGCCCGGACAAAGGAGAAATTCGGTGAGCTGATCCATGAGGCGCTACCGAAGGCAAGATCCGGTATCCTTGAGAAGTACAATGTCGATTGGAGCCTATCCTGGGCCCCGGACAAAGAGAGGAAGCAAAGAAAAAGACGGCTAAGAGCTGCAGGGGCAAGTGAAGCGCCCGTGGCGGACGTGCAGGAAAGGATCGACGCCCTCGAGAAAGCCCTAGGCCGGATCAGGAGCCAACTTTCCGATCTCCAGGCAAAGCTCGACGCCTCCGGGACGAGAAAGCTGGCCGGGCAGCTTGACGAGGTGCTTCAGAAACTGAAGGCGCACCAACACGACCGGGATGATGGTAAGGCCTATATAGTGGAGAAAAGGGCGCTCTGATTTCCTGACAGCTCATCTCCATCGGGCAGAAAGTTACCTCCTCAGATGATGCAAGGTGTCCTCCTCTTTATCACTGGTATAGCCCTTTTTCTTTTCGCCATGATCAAGTTGAGCACCGGCATGCAGGTGGCGATGAGCGGCCGTCTCCGAGCATATGTCGGCTTCTCGGTGACGAGGAAGGCATACGGACTTCTTACCGGGACTCTGGCGACGGTCCTCTTCCAAAGCAGCTCGGCCACGACACTCCTCACCGTAGGCATGGTGAGCGCGGGGCTCATCAGTTTTTATAACTCTCTGTCCATAATTCTCGGGGCTGATATCGGGACCACCCTTACGATCCAGCTCGTGGTCTGGAATATTACCTCAATCTCACCGATCCTGATCTTTGCCGGGGGTATTCTCTATTTCCTGGGCAGGGAAAAATGGAAGACCGCGGGGGAGATGATTCTGTACTTTGGACTCATTTTCTACGGTCTCAGCCTTGTGGGACAGGCTGTGGCTCCGCTCAAGGACAACCGGACCTTCATCTATCTTTTTCGGGTGACCAAGAACCCCCTCCTCGGCATCGGCATCGGACTTGTCTTTACGGGCATCGTCCATGCTTCGGCCATCCCCATCGCTATCCTTATCATATTAGGCCAGCAGGGGCTGATCAGCATCGATAATGCCTTGCCTATCGTATTGGGAGCAAATGTGGGAACCACGGCGACGGCGCTGATGGGTAGTATGGTAACGAACATAAACGGAAAAAGAACCGCAATCTCTCACCTCCTGTCCAAATCTATCGGCGTCCTCATCTGTCTTATCCTGCTGCCGTTTCTCGCAACCCTCCTGAGACAGCTCTCGTCCAGCGTGCCCCAGCAGATTGCCCTGAGCCACTTTCTCTTCAACCTCTTCATTGCCGGGCTTTTCATCCTCATCCTCAGGCCCTTTGCCCGCTTTGTCGAGACGATCCTCCCCGGTCAGGCACGGACTCTGTCCATCTGGCCGGAATACCTCGACAGGCGAAGTCTTGCGAGCGCACCGGAGGCGCTCGCCTGCGCGAAGAAGGAGCTCAGAAGAGAGATGCTTTTGAGTCAGGAGATGTTTACCGCCAGTCTGGGTCTCATCACCACGTTCAACGAGACGACAAAACGCGACGTCACGTACATCGAATTGATCGTGGACAACCTGCAGTCGGAGATAATCCGGTATCTCTGGAACATTTCTTGTTTACAACTCTCTCCTGACTTGTCGAAGCAGCTCTTTGCCTTCTCATCGATTGTCTATGATATCGAAAGGATCGGTGATCGCTCCACCAACCTTGTCGAGCTCGCTGAATCCAAACACAGGCAGAAGGCCTTCTTCTCGGACTCTGCTTACCAGGAGCTGGAGCTGCTAGGAGCACTTCTGAAGCAGGACATCGAAGACACGGCCTCCCTTCTCGAGAGGAGGGATGAGGCAGCGATACGGCTCATCATCGAGCGTCACAAAGAGGTTACCCGTCTCATAAAAGACGCGACGGAAAGTCACCTGCAAAGGTTCTACCGCAAGGTCTGCCAGGCAGAGGCAGGTCCTATTTTTGTCGATATGCTGGTGAACCTGAAATGGATATCGGACCACTGCCGCACGATCGCCGAAAACATCGCCGGGCTCACGGAAGTCTGACCGGATGACCACAGCACGTGCTGAGACCCTTTTCTGAGGGGAACCGCCTCTACGCTGATGGAACAAGAAAATAACATCGGAACCCCTTGTTGCCTGATCAATTGACCGCACCAGGGCAAGCGGCAAATAGGTGTATCAAAGTGCGAAGGTCTTCCCGAAGCCTGAAATAGTTGTGGTAATCTTAGGGCATTTCTCTGATAATGGAGGATAAGGAGATGACAGCGGAAAGGTTAACAGCCTGGTCCGGTGAGTGAGAATGTACAGAATGAAACAATGCCCCTACCGCCCGCACGCTCTCCCTATCATCGGCCACATCCCCCACGCCTCGACCTTTATCCCCTCTGATGTCAAAACATCATTCGTCCTCGATGAAAATCAACTGCGAAGAGAAATCCTTCTCCTTACCGACTGGTACGTGGACGAACTTTTTTCCTGGCTCGGCTCGGACGCCGTTCCCTTCGGTGTAAGCAGGTTAGTCGTCGACCCTGAACGTTTTGTGGAGGACAATCGGGAGGTCATGGCATCAAAGGGTATGGGCGTGATCTACACGAAGACGACCGACGGGAAAAACTTACGGCGTTTTCTGTCGGAACCGGAGCGCGAGGACCTTCTGAAGACGTTCTACTGGCCCCATATCCGTCTCATGGAGAGCATGGTCGAGTCATGCCTCGACGAACACGAATTTTGCCTCATCCTTGATTGTCACTCCTTTGCCTCTCACCCTCTACCGTTTGAACTCGATCAGGAGGCGAACCGCCCCGAGATATGCATAGGGACCGATTATTTTCACACCCCCTTAGCGCTTCTCGAGTCGATAGAAACCTTCTTCCGGTCTTTCGACTGGCAGGTATTCATAGACAAGCCCTACTCCGGCACCTACGTGCCCGTGCCATTCTTTCGCAGAGACAGAAGGGTCCTGTCGGTAATGTTAGAAATCAGAAGGGATCTCTATATGGACGAGTCCACGAGCCTGAAGACCGACTCCTTTGCAACGGTGAAGAAGAATCTGTCAGAGTTGCAGACTCTCCTTACCGCTTCAAAGCTTTCTCGGCAGTGCTCGCCGGGATGTTCTTCCTGACATGGAGCTTCTCTCCCGGAGCGCATGAATACCGCCCTTCTCACGGACAGTTTGACATGTTGTTGTAATTTCGGGGCATTTCTCTGATAATGGAGGATAGGGAGATGGCAGCGGAAAGGCTGACAGGCCGGTCCGGTGAATGACCATGTGCGAATGAAACAACATCCCTACCGCCCCATATACCGGACTAGGAAAAATCGGTTCTCTTCAGCGAACACCGCCGAAGTGCCACCCGTGCCTTACCTGGGGTACCACGAAGGCCCTTTGGTTCGCCACGGGTGCCCGGCAGAAACATGGCGGTCCACTTCCGTGGATAATAATGGCGAGGACTCAATTGTGAAGCCCCCGCCCTAAAAGCGCGAGGTGCTTCCCGGATAGGAATGAACCGCAATTCATTGCGCTCCTTGACGTGCGCCCTTAGGCGCGGGGCTTGCGGAGCGCTCCCGGTCAAAGAGCGACGAAAACTCTACGAAACTGTGCTGAAACTGTTCTGCGCCTGTCTATTTCATCGACCTTTTGCCCCAAAACGGGCACGTAAGGGGCATGAGACCACTCACGATGGTTCTTTGGTGTTTCCCGCATGGCTCAGCGGAATATGGCATTTTGAGGGGTCCTCAAAGTGACGAAAAGTGACGAAAAGTGACGGTTTTTCAATTTTTTGGGGTGCCGACTCCCCCCACGCCGTGCGAGGCCTCGCTCCTCTCCTTCCCGGAGAGGGCCTCCCCCTGTCGACCCTATGCCCTCCATCATCCCTCCTGCACCTTTGCGCCCGTCCCCTGCGTGTGGGGTGCGGACAGTACGTACCAGGGTTGTCCACGCGCTCCGTCGACTTCCCCACGCCCTTCATATTACCACAAAGGGAATATTATGTCAAGCACTTTCTTCATCGACACAGTCCATTCAAGTATATCCCTCCACGAGCCGGAAGAGGCATCGAGCGAAAGGCGGGCTATGGGCAGATTCATGGATGGGTGATGAATACGAAATCTTATTGACGTTATCTCGACAGGATGGCAGAATGGAATTTGATGCTCCACCGAGGCGGAGGAATGGTGGCAGACGAGTCGTTGAATTACGTAAGATATCCGCGCCGGCCTGACAGGGTTAATGCCGATTGTCCGGCCAAAATGGAAAGGAGACGGAAGGATGTACTGCCCCAACCCCGAATGTCCTGATTTCAAGGAGACCGGAGTTCCCGGAGAATATGTGGAAGGCGTCACCGTATGCCCGTTTTGTGGAAGTGGCCTGGTGGAACAAATGACAGACATGAATCCACGCCAAATCCGGAGCGAAACAGAAGGAGATGAAGACGATTTGGGCACTACGGATGACTTGGGGGAGGAGCTCGTCACCATAGCAACCTACAATTTCCGGCACGATGCCGCGCTTGTCATGACCTACCTTATGAGTCACGGCATCGACGTATTCGTATCACCGGACGATTGCGGCGGAACGGATCCGGCCCTCGGCTTCGCCACGAGAACTCGTCTCTTGGCCCCTGAGAGTCAAGCGAAACAAGCGATCGCCTTACTCGACGAGGTGGAGGAGGATTCGTGAGCAAAATCATGAGCAAGCGGCCTCAGGTGCCAAGAAGAGACTCGGACTGGAGCGACATCAACCGATGGTATCACGAATCAAAGGAATCAAAAGTGAAAATGCAAAGGACATCCCCAAACCGGGCTCCGAATGCTAATCCTCTCTTCGAACCCGTCCTTTAATCCAGCATCCGAGGTGCCATCGTCGGCCGTCAGATCCTCGTATACTTCCTCTAGTCGATAACATGCGGGTTTTTCTTGCGTTGCCTGAATACAAGTGGTAAGGTGGGAGGAAAGTGGTCGACTCGGCGAGTGAAGGGAGCGAAGACGCCTCTTCGGACAACGATTGCAGAGGGATAACGTTAAGCGACAAAACAAAATAACAACGTCCGTCCCCTTGGGCTCCCATAGTTTTATAATTTTTTCATACAGCCTTCACATCGCCGCAATAATTTTGAGATAAGGTATCTTTCAACATCTGACAAAGCCAAACTGCTTGCCAGGTACGCGGGAGAAGGATTTCCCAACAAAAAACCCCAGGAGTTGTCCCATGCATCTATCATATCGGTTACACCATTTCTTCGGTCGTCTGGTTCTTTTTGCCGCCGTCGCCCTGACGGCCCTTCCGCTAGCCACCGGGACGGCCAACGCCTCCCTTATCCTGGGAGGCGACTGGCATGGACAAGATCTCGCCCCGGCGAACGGCGATATTCTCTCGGGGACGTTCACCGACGTCCGCGCCTTTATTATCGGCGAGGGAGAAGCGGTCTACGCCACAGGGTCCGGAGTGGTCTCGGTCCAGGCAGACAGCGTAGTAATCGATGGCGCCCTCTACGGAAGCCCGAGTCCTTCCCCGAGCCTCGACATCACCAGCCTGGGGTCCATCACCGTTGGGGGGAACGCTCGGGGAGTGGAGCTCCATCAGCCTCGCCAGCACGGGCAGCGTGACGGTGAGCGGCAGCATATCGCTAAATCCGGGTGCCGGCCTCTTCCTTACGGGCGCTGGCTCGCCAGGAGGCGCGGCGGGGGGGGTCCATAACCCTCCCGGCTGGCGGCTTGACCTATTCGGCTTATCCCGGCTTCGCGGTGGGGAGCAATCCCATCGTAATAAGCGCGAGCCAACAGGTCCCGGTGACCGGGGGTACGCTTACCCTTACGCCCCTGCCTCCCGCCCTCCTTCTATTCTCCCCGGGCCTCGGGCTTCTTGGCCTCTCGCGGAGATTGCGGCGAGGGCGCATGCGAACGAACGACACGGCCGCAACACCCTGATGATAAGCGAAAGGCCGACAATGAAGAGAAGGTCCGTCCGTAGCTTATCACCATCACGCTCTGTGCCTTACTCTCCATCCTCGCTACAGGCATAGGCCCTGCGTCTGCCTGATGGGACGGGAAGTGGAAGCTCCGGAAGAAGATTACCCTGGACACGCCCTCAAGGAGGACGTTAACGAGGCCCTTCAGAACCGGACGGGTGTCGACTTCTTGCAGAAATTCCTTTCAGTGCCGAACTGGTCGCGAAGGGGAGGGGAGGTGCTGGACAGGTGGTCCACCTCGTCGGCAACCCAAGGCTTCACATGGCATTCGTTACATAGCGTGAAAGGTTTTGAAGTGTGAAATAGGTAGGTGAAACCCCGATGCCGGCGCGCCGGCACAAATAAGCATGAAAATTACTCGCCCTGAACATACCCTCGGGATAGCATATCCATATGGGCTAACTATTCCAATTAAGGGGGTATGTCATGGAGATAGTTGTCGACAGGGCGTGCGGTATCGACGTGCACAAGCAAACTGTGGTGGCGTGTATCATGGGAACAGGAATAAAGAAGGAGATCAGAACCTACACTACGATGACGAATGATCTTCTCCGTCTCAAGGCATGGCTCAAAGACAGCCGGATAACCCACGTGGCAATGGAAAGCACCGGGGTCTACTGGAAGCCGGTATTCAATATTCTCGAAGACAGTTTTGAAGTGGTCCTGGTCAATGCCCGGCACGTGAAGAATGTCCCGGGGAGGAAAACCGACGTCAAGGACGCCGAATGGCTCTGCAAGCTCCTGCGGAGCGGACTGGTGCGGGGAAGCTTTATCCCGCCGAAAGAGGTTCGTGAACTCCGAGACCTCACCCGGTACAAGAGGAAGCTGATTCAGACGATTACCTCCGAGAAGCAAAGGGTAGAGAAGATCTTGGAAGATGCCAACATCAAACTCTCCTCCATCGCCTCCGACACGTTCGGCGCAAGCGGCAAACGGATCGTTCAGGAACTCATGAAAGGCCAGCTCGAGGCGGAAGAAATGGCGGAACTCAGCAAAGGAAGATTGAGAAACAGGAAAGCGGAAATGAAAGAAGCACTCGTGGGAAACATGGAGGACCACCACAGATTCATGATACAGGCGTCGTTGAGCCATATCGCGATGATGGAGGAGCTTTTTGCTACCGTAGAACAGAAGATACAGGAAAAGATCGAACGTCACTTCAAGGAAGCGTACGATCTTCTAAAAACCATACCATCTGTGAAAGACAACGCCTCCGTGATAATCGCGGAGATGGGGGTGAACATGGCTCTCTTCCCCACGGAGATGCACCTCTCCTCCTGGTCGGGAATGAGCCCCGGCAACAACGAGAGCGCGGGGAAGAAGAAACCGGGGCTCACCACCCACGGGAACAAGCACCTCAAGACCATATTGATCGAATTCGGATGGATCGCGTCGAAGATGAAAGGCACGTACCTCTGGTCGAAATACCATAGCCTCGTGGGGAGGCGTGGGAAAAAGAAAACCCTCGTTGCCGTCGGCCACAAGATACTCATCATGTGCTACCACATACTAAAATACAAAGTGCCTTACAAAGAACTCGGCTCACGTTACCTCGACGAGCGGAAGAAAGACCGCATTGCGAAAAGTTACATAAAGAGGCTTACGAGTCTCGGGTACGCGGTAACAGTGAAAGAAGCGACATAAAGAGTGCGAGCTTGAACAGAGACCATGTGGAAGAAGGTCGACGCTTACTGGTGGTGGAAACCCCGCAGGTGAAACTGACACAGGCCGGTCATAAGGACAAAACAGTGTTGCCATAGAGCACGCAGGGGAAATTTTCAATCCCCAGACTGGCCGATCCACATGGTAAAGACCAGGAGACAAACCGTGAAACCGGTGAACTCTGGGTAGACTCATTTTCAGGGGAAAGTAAGAGGAATTTATTTTTCCCGCACCCCATTTTTGTCGTGACATTTGCTTTTATCTGTATAACTATATAAACATAAACTGAAAAAGCCACACCACCTGTGAGGGCTGACCGGAAAGCAGCGGGTCTGTGATCCCCGTCGTTGGTCGTCACCAGCTAGAGAGCCGCGCTACCAGAAGAGCCCACGCATCTTATGCGTGAGATCACCGGGGAGAGGAGCAAGCATGTCGAGCCGCAATGCCTTTCTGTCAGGCACGACGCTTTTCATCTGCTGCCTGTTTTCTCTCACGGGATGCGCCCGGGAAAAACCGACTTTCACCAGCGAGTACCAGGCAGTTTTCATGGACAACGGACAGGTTTTCTTCGGGAAAATTGAAAACGCCCATGCCGACTATCCCCTCTTGAAGGACGTCTTTTACATCGGTAGACAGTCCTCCCCGGACGGCAAAGAGGTGAAGAACATACTCCTGAAGAGGGGAAATGAATGGCACGGTCCAGAGTACATGTACCTCAACCGGCAGCACATCGTGGTCATCGAGCCAGTGGCAGCCAACTCGCGGGTGGCGCAGCTCGTCAAGGATACAAAGGCCCAGGCGCCCGAAGCAGCGAAGAAGCAGGAATAGCGGCCGTTCTCTTTAAGGAGGGGGTTAATGGAAAAGGTTTGTAAGAGATCGCATCGGCCGATGGCAAGTTCCGAGTGCAGAGTCAAAAGCTCCCGGTCTTCCCACCCGTTACTCATCACGGTAGTGGTCCTCCTCTTTCTTATCCTGTTCATGCCCCTCGTGGCGGGGGCTCAAACAACCTGGTACTGGATAGGCGGTGCTGGAGACTGGGATCAGCAGCCCCCCGGCTCCTCCTACGGGTGGAACACGCAGCAGAACGGGTTAGGTGCCCCGGGTATACCCGCCTCGGGAGACACCGCCAACATCTTGCAGACCTCTAACGCTGCGGACCTGCTCACCGTCACGTACAGCGGGAGCAACTATTCGTCGAGCCAGCCCCTCGGAAGCGTCGGGATCAAGAATACGGCCGCTACAGGCTCCTCAAGCGACACGGGGGTCGGATGGGTCATGCTCGACCAGACGGGCGGGGCCATGAACACGAACTATGTGAAGATAGGTCCCCTCGGCGCCTACACGCTCGAGGCGGGGACGTTGACCGTGCAAAGCAGCCTGGCGAGCGGCGTGTGGACTACGGGTTACCTGGGTGCGGCCGGTTATATTACCAACATGGACAATGGCCAGCCCTATGAGGGCGGCGTTTTCTATCAGAGCGGCGGCACGGTTCAGACACCTGCCGTCTCCCTCGGGTGGAGCAGCGTCAGGAACGCGCCCGGTGACGGTCTTTATGTGCTCCTCAACGGCTCCCTTAAGGTTTCTGACGATACGGGAGGCGGTGTCATCGCTTCCGGAAGCCCGACGCCGGGCACCATGTACGTGGGCACCGGCGGCAACGGTACTGTCTTCCAGGGTTCCGGCCCTATTATCCCCACGAGCGGCGCCATCACGCAAACAACGGCCGGCTGGACTTACGCGGGCCCCGGCGGTGGAGGGACGGTTGAAACGAATTCACTCTACATCGGTTCTGCCCATTCCAATGGTAGTACGACCTTCTACGGCAATGGATACTACGAACTGCTCTACGGGGGCCTCACCGTCAACAGTAACACTTATATCGGCACAGGCGGCAGTACTACGACCGCTAGCTCCGGTGACTTCACACAGGGTTACTCCAACGACGCCTCCAATCAATCCGTAGTGGGAGACGGCACGAGCCATGTGACGGTCGGGGGTGACCTCCTTTTCGGCCAGAACGGGGGAAGCGGCTCGTACGAGCTTTATAACGGCACCCTTACGGTCAACGGCAGCGGCACCACCCATCCCGGCGGCACCAATGGAGGAATGTACATCGGCTTCGGGGGATCCCAGGGGAGCAGTTTCACCCAGGGGCAGCCGTACCAGGACGTGAACGGCAATTGGACGACCTCTTCCGCTTACTACGACGCGCAGACCTCAGCATGGATACCTCTCAAGGGTGGGGCTCTGACAAACTCGGTCACGGCTTCCAACCTCTACATGGGTATGGGTGTACCCTCCAATGATAACGTCCAGCCCTCCTTATACAACCTCGTCGACGGCAACCTTAACATCTCCGGCTCAACCTACATCGGCTACAACGGGACAGGATCGGGTAACACCTATATAGCGGGCACCTTCTGGCAGGGTCTGGTGTGGACGGGCAACAACACGTCGCTCGTCACCCCGGGCGGCACGTTCAACAACACCGGGAATTTATACCTGGGGTATAACAGCGGCAGCAGCGGCACCTACACCCTCTCCAACGGCACGCTCATAGTCGGCGGGGCCACCTTTATCGGCTACAACGGGTATGGCTGGTTCACGCAGGGCCTGGCGTGGACCGCTTCTACGCCGGCCGTCAGCCCCGGCGGCACCTTCCAGACAGGCAGCCTCTACGTCGGTTACGGCGGCAGTGGCGGTAGCTATGAGCTCTCGAACGGCACACTCAACGTGAGGGACGGAACGTACATCGGCTACAACGCGATTGGCTTTTTTTATCAGGGTCTGCAGTGGACCCTTAACAACGAGGGGGTCGAAACGTCGAGCCCGACCCCCGGCGGCACGTTCAACAACACCGGGAATCTCTATGTCGGCTACAACTCCGGCAGCAGCGGATATTATACCCTCGCGAACGGCACTCTCAACGTAAGCGGCACCACCTACGTCGGCTACAACGGCTATGGCATGTTCAACCAGTCGGGCGGCGTCCATTCCGCCGGCAACATCATTGTCGGAGCTAATGGGATTTACAACTACCAGGGCGGCATGGTCACCGGAGCCCTCCAGAACGGCGGCCAAGTGAGCGTGACCGGGGGCACGCTCGGCGCGAACAACACCTTCGCCGCCACGGTGACGAACAACTCGGGCGGGACTTTTAACATGAACAATGCATACGTAACCTTCACGAACGCGGTGTTGAACAACGCAGGCGCGACCTTTGTCATCAGCCAGTCGAACGTCACCTTCAACGGGAGCGTCACCAACATCGGCCGGTGGATCACCGACCCATCCACCATCATCTTCAAGGGCATTTTTACCGGCCAGAACGGCACAATTACCGGCTCGCCCGGCGACACGTATGAATTCCTGGGCTCGGGGACTAATACGATCAATCTCGGCGGCAGCACCGTCTCCATCGGAACGCTGATCCTGGGACCAGGGGTGACCCTGAACGTCACGGATGGCTTGCTCACCGTCACCACCCTCTTCGACCCGACCGGGTCGAATACGGGCGTTACCGGCAACTTTATCGCCACCGGCTACGGCACGCTCAGCTCGGTGCCTATCCCCGGTGCAATACTGCTCCTTGCCCCGGGCCTCGCCTGCCTGGTCGCCCTGCGAAGGAGGATTGCAAGGTAGGCTCGATTCGCTCCGACGAGTGAAGGGCAGGACTCTTTCGGGTCCTGCCCTTTTTTGCGGAGGATACTCCACTGAGAATCTTGCCTGACGATTACCGGAAGAACTCTTGCACGAAACTGAGCGCGGACAAAATCACCATTTCAGGAAGGAGGGCAGTGCGGGGAGCAGGAGGTGTTGAGCGGAAGAGCGCCCTTTCAGTCTTGCGTGGGGGGACCAGGGGACGGAATCAAATATTGACATTTCGGTCGGCGACGGGGCGTTCAAGCAGTCGCCGGCCACCCTTTCTCCGCCTCCGTGGAGCATCCTTATTCCATTCTGCCACCCCATTGAGATAAGGTCAATAAGAATTCACCCCGGCAAACCAAACTATACCAGGTAACAATGACCTCCGGGCTGCGATGCTCACAGCCAGTTTTAGCCGGGTATCCGTGCGGTAGGACGTTGATGCAGGGGGGATCCACCGTGACACACGGGTGGCCACTCCGTCCAGTTCGAACCGGCGGCCTTCATTACGAGGGCGATATGACGCCGGTTGAGATGCCCCCTCACGTGCGCCCTCTCCCCAGGGAAGAGGGGGACCTTGCACCCCGCCCCATGGCGGGGACCCCGATTGAAGCTAGCTCTATACAAAGGAAATAAACCGAATCGTCGTGAACCTCGCTTGTACCTACAAGTCCGGCATCCGGCCTTCCGACCTGGACCACGGAGTACCACAAAAAGTGTGGGATGTTGGAGACCTCTGTCTTGCCCATTTTACGGGCAACTGCCAAGAAACTAGACGGTTTGTATTAGATTGAATAGTTCGACGGTGAAGGATTTTTTCGGGGCTGTGCCCGAGCCTACCCCAGGATTGAGGCAACAAACTCAACTGGGCATAGAAGGCGCTTTCATGATATTATATAGCTCTAGAAAACTCACGGAGAGGTGACACCATGGAGGCCAGACTCAAGATGATTTATTGGAAAACCGAGAGGTTTTGGGTCGGTAAGTTACTTGACCATCCAGACATAATGACCCAGGGTGAAACCCTGGAAGAACTCGAAGAGAACATGAGGGATGCATACATCCTCATGACCATGGAGGACGTACCCACGGGCTATGAAGTCAAAGAGCTTGCTATCAGCGTATGAAGAGGAAGCAACTCATAAAGAAGATTACAGGAGCCGGCTGTATCTTGATAAGGCATGGAGCTCGTCACGACCTGTATGGAAATCCTAAAACGGGCAAGAAGCAGCCCGTCCCACGCCATGATGAGATCGATGAGGATCTTGCAAAACACATCATTAAAGAACTGGCCTGAAGGCCGTACGCCTCACGTACCCTGTCAGTGCATTGTTTTCATCATTTCCATAACCCCTCCGGAATTACTATCCCAAGTGGCACGAAGGCAAGGTGTGGAGGATCGTATTTCACTGTATCGCCCGTGCTGAAAGGCCGAAGACCCTGCACCCGGATAAAGATGCAGGGTCTTCTTCTTAAACTGTACTATCAGCCGAAAGCTCTTCTCCTCATGATCCCCAGACCCGCAAGACCCGGAGCGAAAAGCAGAAGCGCGCCGGGGATGGGAACGGGGTTGACCGCGAATTCGCCGCCAACAATGCCGTCATACGTTACACTGCCCGGCAACGCAAAGGTGCTCAACAAAACGCCGGTCTGACTGTATTGCTCCAGGCTGTCGATGCCATTAAACACCCACAGTGTCCCGTCTTTAGGATAGGTGGGCGCAACAAAGGGGACGACCGTAAACAAGTAAATAACTCACAGACCCATTAATAGGGAACATCGGTGCAAAGCGAACTTTCCGGAGCCGGTGAGGACCTTTCGCATGCTCGATGGACCGTGCCCGGGGCATCAGGGGCGGTGCGGCTAAAACCGCCCTGTCTTTCCTTGAGGGGAAAGATGGCGACGCTGTGCAAAACGATGAACCCCCCAAAAAGGCCCTTGAAAAGTATCTCACTTGGTGATACACTTTATCGGTGAGGGTATTCAAGAACAACTGGTTCAACGCCTGGGCGCAGCGAGAAAGTATTTCAGATTCTGTCTTACTCGATGCGGCACAAGGAAGTAGTCGCGGGAAGGGTTGAGGCTAACCTCGGAGGCTGCTTATTCAAGAAGCGGTTGGTGCGAGGGCTGGTGGGGGAAAGCGAGGAGCATACCGTGTTATTGTGGGATACAAGAGGCCGGGCGACGAGAGGATTATTTTCCTGTACGCCTTCGCCAAGAGCGAGAAAGCCAATATGTCGGCCAAGGAAGAAGCCGCCTTGAGCCTGGTTGCCGAATCTTTTGTTTCAGCGACCGATAGACAAGTTCAAGAGCTTCTGACGATAGGCTCGATACGGGAGGTAAAATGACATGAGTGAGATTTTGGATATTGCCCGTGAAATGGCGCAAGACCTGTTTAAGGCCGGAGCCATGGACGAGATTACCATGCGCAAGATCGACGCGCTTTGTTTGCCGTCGAAGCAGCCCCTTAAGCCCGAGGATATCAGGCGCATCCGGACGGCTAACCACATGAGCCAGGCCGCGTTTGCGGCGGTCCTTGGCACCGGTAAAACGACGGTGCAACAGTGGGAACAAGGGCAAAAGAAGCCGAGCGGTCCCGCGCAACGCCTTCTTGATCTTATCGACCGCAAGGGATTGTCTGCGCTTGCCTAAACCCGTGTCCGCTGAGGTACAGCGACATCGTGAGACAGTGAGGGGTCACCTCCGGTGTTTCCCTGCGCGATGTGTCATAGTACGCCCACTGGCGGTTCGATTCACCGACCTCGCCTCCTCCTCTTCCTGGCATCATATTTAATCGGTAAGGTCATGGGGACGCATGCTCTCCTCTTCTTTGCCAGTATGAGCGGAGGGGTAATGAACTCGCTTGCTGGCGGAGGCGGGCTTGTTCACCTTTCCCCTTCTCCTGGCTTTCGTATCTCCCGAGGTTGCGGATGCCACAAGCGGGGTGGCGCTCTTTCCGCCCTCTATCACGAGCACGTGGGGATGCCGGAAAGAGCTGCCTTTTGTACTCAAACGGACGCGGCTTCTGCTGGTCCCGACCCTTCTTGGCGGCTTCCTGGGTGCGCTGCTGCTCAGCCGGTCGAGCGGCCGCCAATTGCTTTCATTGTTTCCGTGGCTCGTTCTT
>Ga0326727_10017756_pt1 | contig 14673 bp, 17 predicted proteins | sample MB2enrmetagenome_FD_207643 | JGI IMG/M metagenome (GOLD analysis project Ga0326727, IMG submission 207643) | Lab enriched peat soil microbial communities from McLean, Ithaca, NY, United States - MB29MY | ecosystem: Environmental > Terrestrial > Soil > Wetlands > Peat | place: USA: New York... | reverse complement strand
GGAAAACCCACCGTACGGAATTTTAGAGGGGGAGGAAGAGACACGAGTGCCCCGCGTGCACGTCCCCGTGATCGGTTGGACTGGCGTGATCAGCATGTGGTGCGCTTCCTCTCTACTCGACGGCCTCCGTGGTGAGTCTTTTTAGTCGGGCGACGCCATATCAGAGTTCAACCTTCTGAAGGTACGAAGCGACGGATACATCCCATTGCAGTTCTTGGGCGACCTTCTGGCGGAGCGACTCGGCAGCCTTGGGTTCTCCGTGGACCAGGAACGTCTTTCCGGGTGGTTTTTGGAATCTGTGCAGCCAGCCCAGAATCTCCCCGTAATCCGCGTGGCCGCTCAGGTGCTCGAGAGTTTCGATGCGCGCCCGAATATTAATATACTGACCGTATATCTTGACCGGTTGACCCGCCTGGATGAGCTTGCCGCGCGTACCCGCTGCTTGAAAACCCACAAAGAGGATGGTGTTGCGATGGTCGGGGAGGCAGCGCTCCAGGTGATGAACGACGCGCCCGCCGGTGGCCATTCCGCTCGCCGAGATGATGACCATCGGATAACGCGCATCATTCAAAGCTTTGGAGTCTTCCACGGTCTTGTCAAAGTGCAGGTCGGGCGGAGAGAAAGGTTTGATGCCCTGCGCTTCCAACGCTTCTGTCTGGAGGTCGTGGTCCTCTTCGTGACGCCGGTAAAGGTCGGTCACATCGATGGCCATAGGGCTGTCCACGTGGATGGGCAGAGAATGCATCTTCCCTTGCTCGATAAGCTCACGGAAGAGGTAGAGCAGTTCCTGCGTCCGCCCCACCGCAAAAGAGGGAATCACCACCGTGCCGCCACGCTGAGCCGTCGATTCCACAATGGATGTGAGGTGCGCGCCGACATCGTCCCGCGGATGCAGGCGGTCGCCGTAAGTGGACTCGAGCAGCATGTAATCGAACCCATCCTCCGGCACCACAGGCTCCCGCAGAATGAGCTGCGGGAAACGGCCGAGGTCGCCGGAAAAGAGGATTCTCTTCACGCTGCCGTTCTCGCGTACCGTGGCTTCGAGCATCCGCGCTCCCAGGATGTGCCCGGCGCCAAAGCAACGTAGCGTAAAGTGCGAGGAAAGTTCGAGCGGCTTTGATTCGTCGATGGCCCGGAACGACTCCAGCGATTTCACGGCTTCGTCGTAAGTGTAGAGAGGCAGTGCGGGATCGTGTTTGCTGAATCCCTTCTTATTGGCGTACGCCGCGTCTTCTTCCTGGAGGTGGCCCGCGTCCGGCAGCATAAGTTTCGACAAATCGACGGTGGCGGGCGAAGCATAGACTTGCCCTTTGAACCCCTCTTTCACCAGACGAGGGATATACCCTGTGTGATCGAGATGCGCGTGCGTCAGGACCAGCCATTGGATGCTGGAAGGGGGAATGGGCAGCGGGTTCCAATTGCGCAAGCGAAGCTCTTTTAAGCCCTGAAAGAGCCCGCAATCTATCAGCAGGCGTTCGCCGCCGGCTTCCAGCAAATACTTCGAGCCGGTTACTGTGCCGGTGGCGCCGAGAAAAGTGAGAGATGACATGGGCCATCCTTTTGAGCGAAGTGCAGCGTTGCCTGTTGATCCGAAATGTGGCTTGTTTAGGGGCGAAGCTTTGACGTGACAAAAGACCTGAACGGCACGAAGCAATCCTGATGGAGAACCCGGAAGTCCTCTTTGGAAAATCGCCTCATGTTATAACGCGCGTCACGCGATGCTCCTTTCAAGTGGAAGTACCATCTGAGGGCTTGCCGGGTAAAGACCGCTGTACCCGTCATAGCGTCTTCTTCGTCTCGATAGTCCTTGACCTGATAACCTTCTTGGGCTAACAGAGCTCGCAGCCAGTGCAAGGCACAGTAAAACAGGACAGTCACGGCCCAATCCACGAACTCGCCTTCCGATAATCTGTGGGATTCAAGAAACTCCCCATTATGGGCCGCCTTCGATTTATGCTCTTGAGTCGTGGCCATGCTTAGCGTTTGAAAACGAAGGCTGTTTTCTCTCCTTCGAAGTCCTCACTTCCGGCGGGGGCCAACTCAACATTAAAGTCAAACGGAGTGTTGGGGTAACGGCTCAGCATTTCCCATTCTGCGTCGAAGACAGGTGAACGATCTCTCCAATCGGTAGAATCAACAAAAGTCCACACATGAACAACGGGGCTGTCGGACCTGATGTAGACTGCCCACACCTTGGGGATGCCCTCGACCAGTTTGACGAAGTCCGCGAAGATGATCTTGGTTAGCTGCGCGGAAGCCGGCTCAATTGCTTCAGTTATCGGACCACATGCCGGGGCTGTTACATGGGCCTCCATGGATGCGTCTAGTACCCCATCGGGACTTTGAACCCAGGGAGTATCGCATACCGTGAGAGTCTTGGTGCTCATCGAAACCTACCCGCTTTCCTGACTGACAACAAGGAGCATGCTCGCCAAGGCGTGCGACCCCGAATCGTCGGTCTCCTCCCTCAACTCAAGCACATAGGGCCCTGGCTCCTTGAGAAGGCCCGGGTCAAGGGCCCAAACCCCCTGTATGGGACCAAGCTGCGCGATTGAATCCCGCCAATTTCCCGGAATTTCCCGCCGCCGAGGGTCGACCACTCTTAATGTCACTGTACACGGCTCGTCTACAACAATCTTGTAGTAGGCGAAGAATAGTTCAGGCTCCTCCAAAGTCCGGGGAACTATGATTCTGTCGAACAGACCATGCAAGGTCACTTTCTTACCCGGTTCCGCGCCCACCGTGGCCCTTTCGCACAGCAGGAACGCAAGTAGCTTACACTTCGCCATAGCAGAACAATAGCAGATACGGGGCGCAGCATCAAATCACCACCGACTCCTGATACTCCCCAAACACCTTGCGCAAGACGTCGGAGATTTCGCCCACGGTGGCATAAGCCTTGACGGCCTCGAGGATGGCGGGCATCAGGTTTTGCTCGGAGCGCGCGGTCTCCTCGACTTGGCGCAGCGCCGCATGAACCCGCGCGGCGTCGCGGCGGGAGCGAAGTTTCCCCAATCGCTCCACCTGGGCGCGTTCAACTTCCGGGTCGATGCGAAGGATGGGCAAGGGCGTCGCGCGCTCGTCCTGGTAGCGGTTCACGCCTACCACTACACGTTCCCCATTCTCGATGGACTTCTGATACTCGTAGGCCGCCTGCTGGATTTCCCGCTGCACGTAGCCATTCTCGATGGCGCGGAGGGTTCCGCCCAGCGCCTCAATCTTTCGCAGGTATTCCTTGGCGCCCTCTTCGACCTGGGAAGTGAGATTCTCGAGGGTGTAAGAGCCGGCCAGCGGGTCAATGGTGTTCGTCACTCCGCTCTCTGCGGCGATGATCTGCTGGGTGCGCAGAGCGATGAGCGCCGAAGCCTCCGTAGGCAAGGCCAGGGCCTCATCGCGGGCGTTGGTGTGAAGGGATTGGGTCCCACCCAGTACCGCCGCCAGCGCTTGAAGCGTCACGCGCACGATGTTCACGTCAGGCTGCTGCGCGGTCAGGGTGGAGCCCGCGGTCTGGGTGTGGAAGCGGAAGATCCACGAGCGGGGATTTTGGGCCTTGAAGCGCTCGCGCATCAGGCGCGCCCAGAGGCGGCGTGCGGCGCGGAATTTTGCGATTTCCTCCAACAAATCGTTGTGCGCATTCAGGAAAAAAGAAAGGCGGGGAGCAAAGTCATCCACGGCGAGCCCCCGCGCGACCGCCGCCTCAACGTAAGCGGCGGCGTTGGCCAGCGTAAACGCCACTTCCTGGACCGCCGTCGCGCCCGCCTCCCGGATGTGATAACCGCTGATGGAGATCGTATTCCATTCCGGAGCGCAATCGTGGCAAAAGGCGAAGATATCCGTCACCAACCGGAGGGCGGGCCCGAGGGGATAGATATACGTCCCACGTGCGATATACTCTTTCAGGATATCATTCTGGACAGTCCCGGAAAGTCTGCGGAGGTCCGCGCCCTGCTTTTCCGCCACCGCGAGGTAGAGCGCCAGCAGGATGGCCGAGGTGGCGTTAATGGTCATGGAGGTGGAGACTCGTTGCAGGGGGATGTCCTTGAAAAGGGCTTCCATATCCTCGAGCGAATCAATCGCCACGCCCACGCGGCCTACTTCGCCACGGGAAAGAGGATGGTCGGAGTCCAAACCAACTTGGGTAGGAAGGTCGAAAGCCACCGAGAGGCCGGTCTGGCCCCGCGCCAAGAGATAACGGAAGCGCGCGTTAGACTCCGCCGCCGTCCCAAAGCCCGCATACTGGCGCATGGTCCAGAGCCGGCTGCGGTAAAGGCTGGGATGGATTCCGCGCGTGTAAGGGTACTGGCCAGGGTAGCCGTCCTCACGGTCATAGTCCCAATCGGCGAGGTCTTCGGGTGTACAATAGCGCCTCGGTTCCACCCCGGAAGCGGTCGTAAACTTCCTCCTCAGGTCATTGTCTTGGCTCGAACCCATTGCAGCTCCGCCTCCAAATTCGAAACTCGAAAACCGAAAATCGAAACTCGAAAATCGCTGGCCAGTCCGGAATTTCGAGTTTTGGCTCTGTCATTCTGAGCGAAGCGAAGAATCTCGGTAGTTCGAGAATCAGGCAACTGCGGAGATTCTTCGCTTCGCTCAGAATGACAGTAGAGTTACAAGTTACGAGCTTCGCTCCTCGAATTTCGAGTTTCGTTTTTCGATTTTCGAGTTTCGAATTTCGGTTTTCGATTTTCGATTTTCGACCCCGCCTACCGGATGCTCCGAGCCTTCACAAAGGAGTAAAGGCACAGAATTACCAAAAACACCGTGAAGCTTGCGTAAAGAATAAAACCGACCAAACCTACCGAGGGGGACTTGACGTAGTTTTGCCACTCCGAGAAGGAAACGGTCGCCCCGGCGGCTGCCAGCACCAGGAACGCCAGTCCCACCAGCATGTGGAATAGCCGCTGAGCATTGCGAAAAAACTGCGTGAATAGGTATCCGAGTTTGCTCAATGCGTTATCCTGCAACCTCCCGCGAGTCTGAAGTTCTTCAAACCTTCTCTCACAATTGCTATCCTAACCCAAAACTTTACGCCTTGACACCCTTTTGCAGCGAATCATACAATATGCGAAGCGGAAGGCATGGTGACCCTTGGAGCTGGACGATAACTTCAAACGGTTGATCAAGGAATTGGGCGACGCCATCAACGAGTCCCTGTCTGAATCGGATAAGATTTCTGACGTGCTGGCCCGCATTCGCGCTTCCGGATATGATCTTTTCCTCGTCCTGGAAGTGACCATCGGATTCAACAAGCGGGGCGAAGCTAATCTCATCCACCGCCAAAAGCTCAATTCCGACCTGCGTCAGGAGCCCGTTTTCCGGCTGACGACCCAGGATGCTCAGTTTCTCAGGGCCCTCAGAATCACTGTCGAAAGCGAAGATTCCTGAACTCCCTTGACATCCACTGAAATCGGGGAATAGGATTCATCCATGTCTTCCCCTGCCCTACGACCCCCTGCGGTAGCGGGCCGATTCTATCCTGGCCGGCCGGAGTCTCTGACGCGTCAACTCGATCAATACCTGGGTAACGAACCGGAGAAGATCGAAGGCGCGTTGGGATGTGTGGTCCCCCACGCAGGCTATATGTATTCGGGGCACGTGGCGGGAGCGGTTTTCGGCAGGCTGCCCAAGCGGTCCACGTACATCATGCTGTGCCCCAACCATACCGGCCGCGGCGCGCCCCTGGCCATCATGTCCAGCGGCGAGTGGTTAACCCCGTTAGGGAGGGTGCCGGTCGATTCCGCCATGGCACGCTCGCTGCGTCATGCCTGCCACTTACTCATGGAAGACGCCGAGGCGCACGAAGACGAGCACTCCCTCGAGGTCCAACTCCCCTTCCTCCAGCGCAGCGTGGGAGAGTTCAAGTTCGTGCCCATCGCCATCGGGGTCGGCGGGTATTCTGCGCTGGAAACTCTCGGCCACAGCATCGCCCAGGCAGTGAAACCCACCGTCGCAGGCGTCATGATCATCGCTTCCAGCGACATGAACCATTATGAGCCGGATGGCTTAACCCGCGAGAAGGACCACAAGGCCATTGAAAAAATCTTGGCACTCGACCCGCCGGGCCTTTACGAGGTGCTGCGCCGCGAGGACATTTCGATGTGCGGCTACGGTCCTGCTATTGCCATGCTGACGGCGGCGAAAGATCTGGGCGCCCAGCGCGCCGAACTCATCAAGTACGCCACTTCTGCCGACACCAGCGGCGACCGGGATGCCGTCGTTGGGTACGCGGGTATCGTCGTCTCGCTCTGATCCTGGCCAATTCTTTCGGTTTAACAAATTGCTTTACATACCGATCTGGCGGCAGTAGTATGCGCGGCAATAAACGCATTGGGAGGGAATATCATGCGCAAACGCCGAGTTCAACTCCTACTTGTCATTCTGATCGGTCTCACTGCTATCTTACTGGGCGATCATCTGCTATCCGGCGGCGTGGGCGAGGGCCCCGCCCCCGCAAAAAGCGCCGTAGTAGGGCCCTTAAGAGCGGCGCCCGCACGCGAAGCCTCCGGCCTTCCAAACAGCACGAAGCTGGCTGCTTTTCCGGCTGACCCACTAAACGCCGGCTTCGAATCCCGTTCAATCACCAATCAGAAATCACCAATCACCAATCTTTTAATCCAAAATCCAAAACCTAAAATCCAAAATGGCTACGGGCGACTGCCGCTCAGCTTTGAGGCCAACCATGGCCAGACCGACCCGCAGGTGAGGTTCCTGGCGCGAGGCGGGGGCTACACGATTTTTCTCACCGCTGACGAGGCCGTCCTGACCTTGCGGAAATCCCAGCCCGGCATGAGCCCGTTGGGCAAGTTCGGACTTCCCGGCAGGCTCGAGCCGTTTGGCCCGATTGACCCACGCGCCGGACGCTGGCCGAGCCTTGCCAGCGACTGGAAATCACTGTGGCCGTCGCTGATCCCCGCTCTCAGCCAACTGGTTCCCGAGCCGAACGCAGGCAAAGGCGGCGTGGCGGCGGGAGTCGAATCTCAGCCGCCGCAGGTGGTGCGGATGCGGTTGGTGGGCGGCAACGCCAACGCCCGCGTCGTCGGACTCGACGAGCTGCCTGGCCGCAGCAACTATTTCATCGGCAACGACCCCAAGAAGTGGCGCACTAACGTGCCGAGTTACGCCCGCGTGAAGCACGAGGGCGTCTACCCGGGCGTCGACTTGGTCTATTACGGCAACCAGCGCCAGCTTGAGTATGATTTTGTGGCAGCGCCGGGCGGCGACCCGAACCAGATCAAGCTGAGCTTCGCGGGCGCGGACGGAATGCGCGTCGACGGGGCCAGCGGCGACCTGGTGCTGAAGGCGGGCGACGACGAGCTGCGCTTCCGCAAGCCCGTCGTCTATCAGCCGCCTGTAGCGGCGGTGTCCTCATCGCCGTCCAACCCTGTAGCGGCGGTCTATGACCGCCGCCGGCGCTCAGAGAGCGCCGCTACAGCGGAACTCGACGGTGCATTCGTCATGGCGAGCAACAACCAGGTGGCCTTCCGCGTGGCGGGCTACGACCCCAAGCGAGCCCTTGTGATTGACCCGGTGCTGAGCTACTCCACGTACCTGGGCGGCAGTAGTACTGACGCTGGCGAAGGTATCGCCGTGGACGCGACGGGCGACGCCTACGTCACGGGCTTCACCTCCTCAACCGATTTCCCCACCGTGAACCCGCTCCAGGCGACTAACAACGCCATAAATGGGACCGCGTTTGTGGCGAAGTTGAATGCCGCTGGCTCAGCCCTGGTCTATTCCACCTACCTGGGCGGCGGCAGTCGTGACTTAGGCTTCGGTATCGGCGTCGATTCCCCCGGCAACGCCTACGTGACGGGCTACACTACCTCGACCGACTTCCCCACCGTGAACCCGCTTCAGGCGACTAACAACGCCATAAATGGGACCGCGTTCGTGACCAAGTTGAATGCCGCCGGCTCAGCGCTGGTCTACTCCACCTACCTGGGCGGTAGTAACACTGACAGTGGCGCCGGCATCGCCGTCGATTCGTCCGGCAACGCCTACGTGACGGGGGAGACCTCCTCGACCGACTTCCCCACCGCCAACCCGCTCCAGGCCACCTACGAAGGCAACGGCGACGCCTTTGTGGCCAAGCTGAATCCCGCCGGCAGTGCGCTTGTCTACTCCACCTACCTAGGCGGCAGTGGTGGTGACCAAGGCAACGGCATCGCCGTCGACTCCTCCAGCAACGCCTACGTGACGGGGTTGACCGACTCGAGCGACTTCCCCACCGTGAACCCGCTTCAGGCGACTGACCACGCGTACCCGTACAGCAACGCGTTTGTGGCGAAGTTGAATGCCGCCGGCTCGGCCCTGGTCTATTCGACCTACTTGGGCGGCAGTGGTGAGGACTATGATAGCGGGGGCGTCGGCATCGCCGTCGATTCCTCTGGTGACGCCTACGTGACGGGTGGGACCACCTCGACCGACTTCCCCACCGCCAACCCGCTGCAGGCGACGTACGGCGGCGGCCTCTACGACGCGTTTGTGGCAAAGCTGAATGCCGCCGGCTCAGCCCTGGTCTATTCCACCTACCTGGGCGGCAGTGGTGAAGACTATGGCGTCGGCATCACCGTCGACTCCTCCGGCAACGCCTACGTGACGGGTGAGACCGAATCGACCGACTTCCCCACCGTTAACGCTCTCCAAGCGACCTGCGGTGACTGTGGCCTAAACATCCGCGCCCCGTTTGTGGCGAAGTTGAATGCCGCCGGCTCGGCCCTGGTCTACTCCACCTACCTGGGCGGCGGTGCCCCAGGCATTGGGGGGTCCGGCATCGCCGTCGACTCCTCCGGTAACGCCTACGTAACGGGATGTAGCTCGACCGGGTTTCCCACCGTTAACCCGCTTCAGGCGACGTACGGCGGCGGCCTCGCCGACGCGTTTGTGGCGAAGATTTCGCCTGCGCCTGTTGTGACTCTCTCCGCCAAAAGCCTCAGCTTCGCAAGTCAGATCGTAAGCACAACAAGCGGCGAACAGAGCGTGACCCTGACCAACAGCGGCGATGGGCTACTGAGCATCACCGCCATTACGGTCAGTGGCGACTTTGCCCTCGCTACGACGGCTACCTCCTGCCCTTATGGCGGCGGCTCGATGGCATCCCAAGCCAACTGCACGATCAATGTTACCTTCAGCCCCACGGCTACTGGAACGCGAACCGGCACGGTGACCGTCACCGACAATGCCGCAGGCAGCCCGCAATCGGTGGTTTTGAGCGGAACCGGGACAGGGCCCGTTGTGAACTTGGGGTCCTCTTCACTCACCTTCTCGGCTCAAATGTCAGGAACCAGCAGCAGCGCGCAGCCCGTCACGCTGACCAACACGGGCAACGCTCCGCTGACGATCTCCAGCATCACGGCGAGCGGGGATTTCTCCCAGACCAACACCTGCGGGAGCAGCGTCAGCGCGGGCGCCAACTGCACGATCAGTGTGACCTTCAAGCCGATGGCAGGCGGCACCCAAACCGGAAGTATAAGTATCTCTGACAACGGTCCCAACAGTCCCCAGACCATCGCACTCAGCGGAACGGGCCAGGACTTCTCGCTAGGCCCACCCTCCGGTTCTTCCACCTCGGCCACCGCCGCGCCCGGTCAAGCTGCAACCTACACATTAAGTGTGGGTGGTGAAGGGGGATTGTCTGGGACGGTCACCTTTACCTGTACCGGGGCTCCCTCCGAAGCCACCTGCACGGTTTCACCGAACCCGCTAACGGTGGGGAGTTCTGCAACCAATGTCACCGTCACCGTTACTACGACCGCATCCTCGGTCAGCGCGCCACGGTCTCGACCACTTCCCCCGGTCCCACCCCTATCGCCGGGTCTAAGGTATCTGTTGATGCTCGTCCTGGCCCTGGCGGCGATGGCATGCGCCATCGGGCGCCAGAACCAACCCGGCGTGAGCCGATGGCAGTCCACAATGGTCCCGCTCGCCGCGGGATTGTTGCTGACTCTGGCGCTGGCAGGATGTGGCGGTGGAGGGGGCAGTGCCAGTATAACGTCTAACCCCGGAACACCCGCCGGAACCTATACGCTGACGGTGACGGGCAGCACGGGTTCGGGCTCTTCTGCCTTGAGCCATAGCGTGACACTCACGCTAAACGTGAGTTAGTCGAAACAAGACGCAGTAGACTGGAGCCCTGCGGGTCTCCATTACCTCACGAGCAGATGCTCGGCGTTCTCGAGCGCCGCTTCAATGTACTGTGGCAGAGGGGGCAACGGGTCAAACAAAGCCAGAAAGTCCCGCCAAGACACACATTCGGTTCCCGCCGTTCCGTGCCGCGTAATAAACCTAAACCGGCAATGGAGGCCGAGTAACTTCGTCATTAGAAACTTCTGCAGATCGGTCTGGCTCATCGGAAGCGGGAGACCTTTCTCTTGTTCCCCAAACAGTCCCCGGCCGCGAAGCAATTTCTTCTCGCACGCATCCGTGGGATAGGAGCCCTCGCCGGCTTCGAGCTTTAGTTCTATGCATAACGCGTGTTCGCGGTCGGCGTGGATCACGATATCGGGCTTCGCCTTGAACGCCCATTTGATCTTGCAGGCGGTCACCAGATCCTCGTTGGAATGGGCGCACGGGAGTGGGAGACTCTTTGCGATCTGCGGGAGATTCCAATTGGCCGGCGATTCTATGTACTTGCCCGAAGCGCGTTCGATGAAAAACGCGTTAAAGTCCTCTATCTTCACCTGCTTAAGGGAGGCTAGCTTACTGGTGTCGAAGCCGTGGCTGTCGAGCATTTCAATGATCACTTTACGCTTGAGATCGTTGGGCTTGGGCTTATGGTTCAACTCATGCCAGAGGTCACGCGGGTAACTATATTCGAAATAGACGCCAAATTCCGCCGGATTGACTTTCCAGTCAGGTTCGGCCCGCTGGAGCACACGCTCGGCATTATCTTTGTGGTTCAGGAGATGAAACAGGATTGCGGCCAGGTGCCGCTCTTCGCGATTGAATTGGAAATACGGTTCGTCGATTCTTACAAGCCGTCTCAGATTCATTTGCTTCCCCCCGAATGATTCATCGAAAGGATAATTATAAGCCTTCCAACTGAGCGGATGCGCTAAAAGTCGGGTCGCCGCCACGGCCGGGGCATGGCCATAACTGCGCCCTCTCCGGATTCCGGCTTCGTGAGTTGATGCAGACGTTACGACGCGTCCCACGGATTGACGACAGGCACATGCGCCTTGTCGTAATCGCCTCGATCACGCGTAACAACGGTAAGGCCGCGATGAAGGGCAGTCGCGGCGATAATCAAATCTGGCTGGGAGAAATCGAGAAACCAGGCCATCAGAATGTAACACCTCGAACCGGGAGGCGGGCGCTGGCTGGTTCGAGGTCGATATCTCTATATGGCGAGGCCTGCATGGCGGCTACCAGGTCGGCAACGGTGCGAGAGGCGGCGTCGCAGGATAATTCCATTGCCGGCGGCGCTGACTTCAACGCCTGCATAAGAACATCTTCAACGCTCTGGAAAACGCCGCTTTTCATCCGTTCCCGGATGAGGGCTTCGAGTTCCGGCCTATGAATTTCGATGGTCATGGCTGCAGCTCTCCTGTCTCTGCGCTCTCATAACCGAGGGGTCATGCCTCTCTCTTGGGCCAGCCGTAGATGTAGTGATCGTGCTGGCTCGCGCCGTCCTCGGGCATGGTCGCCATGATTTCAGGCGGGACGTTGCGCATGTGGGCGAGAACGATGTCCGCCGCAGTTTGCAGGGGGCGCTCGGCAGACGGTTCCGCGCCGGCCAGCTTATTGAGCCAGGCTTCGAGGGTAAGGCCCGCCGCTGCGGCTTTCGCTCTCAGCGCCGCCGCCTGTTCATCGGGAAGCTCGATCACCGTCATAAGAAATCTCCCAGACCCATGGTAACAGAGCCGATCTTACTCTATTTGGGAGGTCTTGTCACATTTGTCACCGCGGAACTGTTGTCACTGCGGAACTATTCCTTTACCCGCCCTCTCTGGCACTGTAGAATGCTTCTGATGGGAAATAATCTCTCGATTGCGAAGGGAAGGCTCGAAGACTTCTGCCGCCGGCACCATATTCGCAAGCTGGCCTTCTTCGGTTCTGTCTTGCGCGAGGACTTTGCGCCCGCAAGCGACGTGGACGTGCTCGTCGAATTCGAGCCTGACCACATCCCGGGGCTCGCCTTCTTCGATATGGAAGCCGAACTCTCACGTATCCTGGGCCGTAAAGTGGACCTGCATACCCCGCAGTTTCTCAGCCCATATTTCCGCGGGAGGGCGCTGGCTGAGGCGGAGGTGCAATACGTCGCGCCGTGATCCCACCCTCCGCCTCCGGCACATGCTTGACCACGCCCGCGAGGCGGTGGACATGGCGGAGGGGAAGACTCGCGCCCAGCTCGATTCCGACCGCCAACTGAATCTCGCCCTCACGAGGTTGCTCGAGATTATCGGCGAGGCTGCCGCCCGGACTCCGCAAGAGGAGCGCTCCCTCTACCCTGCAATTCCGTGGATGCAAGTCATCGGATTGCGCAATCGCTTAATTCACGGCTACGACTCGGTGGACTTCGATATCTTATGGCAGGTCGTCACGCGCGACCTCCCGCCCCTGATCGCAACCCTCGAGGAAACCCTTCCACCAGAGCCCTGATCTTGACGCCTACCTCGACCGTAACGTTATTCCTGCCAATTCTTCCAGGAAAGTAACGACAGCCGCATAGTCAAGGTCGCCTTTCCCCTGGGCCTTGGCGGCGGCGTACACTTCTTTCACTGCGGCCAAGGTGGGCATGGGCACGCCCTGCGCGAACCCGGCTTCCATGGCCAACTCGAGGTCCTTGTGCATCAGCTTGAGCGGAAAGTAGGGAGTGAAATCGCCCTTGAAGATGAAAGGCGCCTTGAAGTCCGTGATTGCGGCGCGGGCCAGGCTGGACTGAAGGATCTCCAGCATAGTCTCCGGGGCCACGCCCGCCTTGGCGGCCAAAACCAAACCCTCGCAGAAGACCTCGACCACCGTGGCCTGGATAGTGTTCTGGGCCAGCTTAGCGGAAAGCCCCATGCCATTTTGGCCACAGTAGATGTGCTTCTTTCCCAGCACCCCGAGGATAGGCAAGGCGCGTTCAAATGTCTGACGGTCGCCACCGACCATAAAAGTCAGCTCGCCCTTTTCCGCGCCGTGTTTGCTGCCGGTTACCGCGGCATCCAGCCAACTGGCGCCTTGGCCGGCGACGTGGCAGGCCATCTTGCGACTGACTACGGGGCTGATGGTGCTCGAGTCGATGACAATGGCGCCGGAAGCGACGGTCCCGAGGATGCCATCTTTGCCCAGTACAACCTCTTCCACCGCCGCGCTGTCAGTCACGATCATGATGACGAAATCGGCGTCCTTCGCCGCTGCGGCGGGAGTCGAAGCAACCTGGGCGCCAGCCTGCTTTAGGGGTTCTGTCTTTCCCGCGGTGCGGTTGTACACAGTCAGCCTGTGTCCAGCCTTGAGTAAGTTCAGGGCCATGGGCTGGCCCATGATCCCGAGGCCGATGAAACCGATCGTGTGAGCCATTGCTACCTCCTTTAAAGGGGGCTGGGAGCTGCGGCAATTCTAAATTGTGAATTGTAAATTGTAAATTCTGCCCCCCTCCACACTCCCTTCCGTTTGCTGCCAACCCTCTAATCTCTACTTGTTTCCCGCGGCCCCCAGCCTCGTTTGTTAGGAAGAGGGCAGCTGGCATCAAAGGAGGGGAGGTGTGAAGTGGGCAATTTACTATTCATAATTTACAATTTAGAATTTCCGTAGCCCCCAGCCCCTAGCTCATGTACCATCCGCCATTCACGTTAATGGTCTGCCCGGTGATGTAGCCGTTGCGCGCCAGCATGACCGCCACGTCGGCCACTTCCTCGACGGCGCCGAAGCGCCCCACCGGGATGAGGTCGGCGCGGGCCTTGGGATTAACAGCCACCATTTCGGTATAGATGAGAGCGGGGGCGATGGCATTCACCGTAATGCCCTCTTTAGCGAGAAGCGCCGCGTAAGAGTGCGTGAGGCCCAGGATGCCGGCCTTGGAGGCGGCATAGTGCGGGCCTACCACCCCGCCCGTTTGCGCGGCTACTGAGGAGAGGTTGATGATCCGTCCCCAGTGACGGGCGTGCATACCGGGGAGAACTTGTTGGGTCACCAGGAACATGGATTTCAAGTTCGTGTCCAGGAGCTCGTCCCAGTCCTTCTCCGTGATCTCGTGGAGCGGCTGGGGGCGCGTGATCCCGGAATTGTTCACCAGGATCTCCACCGGGCCCAGCCGCTCCTCGACGGTTCTCACCAACTGCGCGACCTCCGCCGCTCGAGACACGTCTGCCCGGATGGCCACGGAGCGTCGTCCGTGGGCCCGGACGCGCTCACAGGTTTCCTGGGCGGCGCTTTCCTGCGCGAGGTAGTTCACGGCAACGTCAACGCCCGCCTCCCCCAGCGCTATGGCGATGGCCCGGCCGATGCCGCGGCTAGCGCCAGTCACCAGCGAGACCCTTCCGCGGAGTTTGTCTAAGCCCATTTGCTCGCGGGGCTGGGGGCTGGGGGCTAGGGGCTGGGGCAATTCTGAATTGTGAATTGTAAATCAGTACTGTCCCAATGTTGAATTCGGAAATCCATGTAAGTGCAAGTACGGCTGTGAGTTACGTGTGAAAATGAGCAAAATCGATTTGAATTCGGATGTACCATTCGGCCATCTTGAGAGCTGGC